>JAABUS010002016.1_pt1 | contig 40598 bp, 3 predicted proteins | sample 5560161 | NCBI WGS metagenome assembly JAABUS01 (sample SAMN10711885, study PRJNA513376) | rock metagenome | isolation source: Antarctica rocks | place: Antarctica: Victoria Land, Trio Nunatak nord | collected 2016-01-04
AATATTATTGAAATATTATAAAGTTAAAAATATAATTAAAAGAGAGTAATACTTTACTATATAAATTATTTTAACCTAGAATATAATATTTTAAAATCAACTTATTTATCTTTAAATTATAAATATACTAAGGAGGATTTAATTAAGATAAGGAAAAATCTTATTAAATTAAATATAAATAAATCTCTTGAGGTTAAGGTTATTAACCTAGAAATAAATATTTTATAAATATTAATTTATCTAGTTTTAATAGTTACGATATTAATAGAAATAAAATATTAAATTATTTTATAATAAATAATAGTTTTACTAATTATATAAATAGCGCGTTTAATCTATTTAATAATAATAACGAAATAATATTTATATCTTCTAAATTGTAAAATAGTAGTTTAGTAGAATTAATATATATTATTAATATAAATAATATTATATATACTAGTTATTTAATAATACTATATTAAATAGATTTTTTACTTTATATTTTATTTTATATTTTATTTTATTTATACTAGTTATAATATAGATTTAGGTAATTTATTAAATATATTAAATAATTATAATAAATTACTATTGGCTCTCTACTTTACTTTTAAAGATTTAATAACTATTTTTATATTTATTTTAATATTATTACTACTTGTATTTTTCATCCTTAATTTATTAAGAGATAGTGAAAATTACGTAATAACTAATTAGTAAATTTCGTTTTAAAGGAAAATAATACGCGATAATTATTCGTTTAAAAAGTATTAATTAATTCTCGCTCTTTAGGAACGGACTACTATGAAATAATACTACTAAAGTACTAGTACTAGTAGAACGTAAACGTAATATTAATTTAATACAAATACCTCTAGCTATAGTTCTCGAGTAATAAAAAAGATATTATTTAATTTTATTAATTACTAGAAACTCTAGTATACCTAGAGAATTAATAGGAAATTTAATAATTTACTATTTAATAAGGTCTTTAGAGACTATGTAAAATATAATAAAAATTATTATTAATAATTTTTATTATAAAGATATAGTATTATTTTAGAGTATTTTTAATTCTAAAGAATCTTCTTAAATAAATTTCTAATTAGTTATTTAATTTATTTATTCTAGAGATATAAAAATAAAACCTACGTTTTTATTTAAATATTATATTTATATATTTTAAAGAAGTAATATATTTTATAGATTTTTATTATTATTTATACTAAGAGTATTTACTTAGTTAAATATAAATCGTATACTTTATATATAATATATACTTCGGATTAATATAGGGATCTTTAGAGAGAATATTAAAATAAAATAAAATAAAATAAAGACTAAAGTAAAAATCGCGGTTCGATCTCTATTTTAAATTAAAGTAGAGTAGAGTAAAGATTTATTGAAAATCCCTAGTAGTAAATATATAATTAATTAACTTTAAGAATATACTCGATATAATAAAATTTTAGAAAATAAATTATAATAAAAAGATTTTAATTTATATTATATAATAATAATTTTTTTAATTATTTAAATTTTATAATTATTCTTTTTTAATTTTAATTAAAAAGTTATATCGATAGAGTAGTAAACTAGTATTCTACTAAAAAAGACGGAAAAGGCGCGTAGATTTATTCAGCCTATATACTAGCCCTAGAGATCGATTTAATACCTATTTTCGTCTAAAGTTACTAAATACGTATTTAGTATCTTGGATAATTTTGAATAATTCTAAATAAATAGGAATAAATTAATTTAAATAATATTAATTTAAATAATATTAATTTATACTTAAATATAAATAGTAATATAGTGAATTATATAGTCTATAATACCGCGCTAGCTTAGGGGGGTATTACGCGCGTATATAATTTTTATAAATTAATATAATTTAAAATCGAAATTAGACTAGCGTAGTTATAGTATTTTATATAATCTTAACGAGCTACCCGACGCTAGTAGAAAGTCACGGATTTAAGATCTTAATACCGATATTACTATTTTTAGAGTTTTTTTTTTTTTCAATTTTTTTTATACGTTTTTACGCTTCGGATAACGTAGGATAGAGTAGAGATTAAGATATAATCTCTACTCTAATTTAATATAAGAATCTATTTACGTAGAGCCGGGGGTAAAATAAAGTAGAATAAAGATTTATTAAGAGATTCTTACTACGCTAAAACGGATTTCTAGTAATTATTATAATAACTATTTTAATAATAAAGTTATAGAATAAAAATAAAAGAATATTTTATTCTATAATAATAATTAAAGTTATTAAAAGATAAAATAATATGAAAATTATATTTATTATTTATTTTCTTCTTTATAATACCCTACTCCTATTAGGTATTACGATATTAAATATTAAAAATATTAATATTAATATATATCTCTTTATAAAATAAAATTATAATTTTTAATTATCTATATTAATTAAATATCTTTACTTTAGATAGTTATATATTTAGCGTAAATTATATAAAGATTAATATCTTATATTATTAATATAGATAACGAAAGATTAGAATAGAATTTATTTTTAAATAATATTATTAATATCGCTTCCGTTACTTCTTATATAGTTATAATTATAAATAATTATTAGTATATACCTAACGACTCCGATATAGCCGAGGATATTATTTTATATATAAATCGTTAGAAAGGGAGCTTAAGAATAAATAATTCGGTAATTTTCTAATAGTATTTAATTTCGCGTAGAGCGACGACTAAATTATTTAGATTAATTTTAATTATTATAATAATTATTAGAATTTAATTTACTACCCTTCCTCTATATTTTATATTTATATATTTATCTAGTTATATTAAATAGAGTTAAGGTACTAGGAATAATCTTCCTCGCCCTAGTTATTAATAATTTTCTAAAGGCCTTCTCTCTTTTAATATTTCAGTTTTCTATATAAATCTGGCTCTACCTCTATAAATACGCGCTATATTTAATTATTTAAAAAGCGGTGTTTTAGTTAATTAAAAAGCGATATTTATAATAATTTAAAACGAGGAAGAAACTAGTAATAATAGTAAAATTAGTAATAATATTAATAATTACGAGGTTGAAGTTACTAGTATAAATAATTATTATTTTATAGACGATGAAATTCACCTACGTTATATAAGAATATAATTATTATTATCTACTCTATTTATTTTATTTAGGATATTTATTTATTCTCCCTTAATAATTTTAGAATATTATAAATTAGATATAATTTAATCTAGCGCTAAAAGTAAGATATTTAGGTACTTAACTAACTATTATTATAAATTCATTATAATAATCTTTCTAATAGTCGTATAATTAAATAAGATTTTTAATTAGTTTTAGGGTCTACGTTAAATATAGGAGCGAGTATTTTTTTAAATATAATATCCTACTTCCCGTAATTAAATCCTTAATATTAACGAAATCTTCGGTAATCTCCTCTTTACTTTTATTATTAACGTATACTTTAATCTTCTTTAAAATTTATTATTTAATAATTAAAGCGCGTTATTCTCGCCGCTAGACTATATTAAGTTTATATATATTAAAAAATTAGAATTCTTATTATACCGAAACGAGTTAATCCTTTCGTAGATAAACCGCGTAGTAAGTTTATTTAATAATAAATTATTAGAAAGATATTTATAATTCCTATTTCCTAGTTAAAAAAGACCCCGATATTAAAACCGAGTAAATATTATATAACTTAACGAATTTTCTATATAATACCGAAATTATTATTAAATAGTATAGATTTAGTATTAACAATAATAATAATATCGATAGTCTAGTTATTATACTTTATTAATTATAAGGACGGCTAAAAAAAGCCTAAAGACCTAGGAAATAATTAAAGAAATACTCGATTAATATATCGATAATAAAGGTAAAGGCTCGTTTTAATTAAATCTTATTATTCGAAAAATAATATATAAACTATTAAAGAAATAATATAACTACGATATTAATAGTATAAAAGAAACTCTATATTATTAAAGAGTTTTAAATAATATTAAAGGCCTACTAGGTTATTATTTTAATTTAAATAAAATAGGAGATTCTTTTAAAAAAATATAATCTAGATTATTTATTATTCTAATAATTATTATAATAATTATATTCTAATTAAAACTACCTAAATTAATAATATTATATATTTTGTAGAGAAAACTAGTATAACTTTATAAGGTTAAAATATATCAATTTAAAATAATAATAATATTATATAAAAGGATTTAAGCGAGTTAGAGGTATATTAAAATAATATTTAAATTCTAATTATTAAAGAATTATATTAATAATAATTTAATCTAGATTTAATCTAGATTATATTTTAATAAATCGTAGATAAAGAGACCGAAGGGTTATTATTAATTATTAATTAATATATTTTAATCTAGGAAGCCTAGAAAAGAGTAAATATAATAATATATATTATTAAAATTAACGAATTCCGCTTTAGGCGGGTTATATAGCGTAAACTTATTTAAAATTTATTTTATAAAATTTATTATCTTAAATATTACGACCTAGGAATATATAAATATATTAATTTCGCCTAGTATAATTACTTTAATTAAAATACGATATAGATTTCTAATAATTATTCTAATAATTAGGCTAGCTAATTATTATTAAAGTTTATTAATTTTATAAATAAAGTCGTATTAATATTTTACGAAGGAAGAGAGTACTATATAACGAAATATAGTTTCTTACTTTTAAGTAGAGGAGGAGAACGAGTAAACTTCTTTATTAAAATTTATTTAATAATAAAAGGGGTATAATTTATCCTATTATAATTAAATTCTAGATAAAGACTTTAGAAATATTAAAAGGCGTTTATCTTAGTCTTTAAAGAATTTAATATAAAGTTACCTCTTAATTAAAAGCGTATTATACTATCGTTAATATATTTATATATATTCGACGAGGAGTTATCGAATTTCCTAGCGCCTAATTTCTAGCTTCTTAATATAATTATATATTTCGATATTAACTAGTCTCTATTTATAATTATTATAATAATTATTATAAATATATTTACTATTAGATTAAATAAATTAAGATATATTTTTATATCTAAAATCGCGTAGAAACTTGAAATCCTTCGGAAGTATCGTTATATATTTATAATAATAAACTACTAGTTAAAGAATTAAAAAATATTAATAATAATTTATAGAATAATATATTATAATATTACGTTTGAATTTTAATATTAAATAAGTTTCTACTACCTTTTAAAAAGTAATTATTATAATAGATTAAATACGTCTAGAAAACCCGATATCTATATAAAGCTCTTTAACTACTCGATAAAAAATAAACTTTAAAAATAAAAAATTTAATTAATTTCTAATACTTCTTAATTTGCCTTAAAGTTATTATTATTTTTTATTAATTAGAGGCTTCGAATAATTAGAAAATAACTTACTACTATATTTAAATTTACGATATTTAAGATTTTTTAGAATTAGGTCCTAGGTATTAAATACCTTCCTAGGCGCCTTTTAAATCTTTATTCTTTAAAGTATTTTTATTCTTTTCGATAATAAACCTTCTAAAAGATAATAATATATATAGGATTACTAAATAATATAAAGAAAAAGTAGAGAATAATTATAATAATAAATATAATATTTTAATATATAATCTCGCCGCTCGGATATATAATCGTCCGAGTTAAGATTAAGCCTAGAGTATTTTAATAAATAATCTCGTTACTCGCTACTCTAATATATAATTATCCGAGTTAAATTTAAACTTAGAGTTGAATTATAAATAAATTTTATTAAAGGCGTAATTTAATTTAATTAAGTTATATTATATTAAATAAATCTTTAATATACTCTAGATTTTAGAGTATAATTCTTTTTAATATTTATTACGAGATTAGTTTTATCTACTATAAAATTTTAATATTAATATTTCCCTACGATTATCCTACCGCCTCTTAAGAATATATCGATTCGATATCGATAAAGAGTAAAATATGAATATATATATATATAGAAATATTAGATTTTAATTCTAATAATCTTTCTAATAATTAGTTATTTATTATATAATATTAATTAAATTCCTTATTATTTTCTTTAGAATCTATATTAAATTAACTAGGTAAAGATCGCTTAAATAATATCTTCGATAATTTTTTTCTTAATATTAAAAGTTTTATAAATTATTACTTTAAACTACCTCTTAATATTATAATAAAAGGAAAGTAATATAAATATTATATCTTTTTTAATATTAAGAAGGATATATTTTTAAATTAATAAAAATAAATTATATAATATAAATATCCCGATAATAAGGAATAGTATAAAAAGATTAATTTTAATAAAATATAATCTCGAAAGTTTATAATATAGACGTCTTTCGAAGAAGGAGTAATAGTAGGCTCCGGAAAATCATCGATAATTTATTTATAATATAACGATATATTAATTTATCTCTATATAAATTAAGGTATTAAGTTGAAGAGAGATTATTTAAAGAAAAAAAATTATAAAGACTCGGCGAGTATACGTAATATAATTTAATTAATATTTAGAGAAACTATCCCTGCGTAAATAAAAATCTAGATTATTATAATAATTATTAGAATTCCCTAGTTAATTCGAACGTAGCGCCGCGAAGTTAAAAGTATTAAAACTACGATTAACGGTTTTATACCTTAATGATTAAACTTTAAAGATATATTCCTATAAATAATTATTATAATAAGAATATTATATAACTTTTTTAATAATATTTTAATTTAGTATCGGTTTCTTTATTTAAACTCTATTACTATATTACCGAGTCTTTTAATAATTAAAAATAAACTCCTATAACGATTTAAGAAGATTAAAGAGAAATTATTTAATATTTTACCCGATAATAAATCAAAGATATTCTTTACTTTAGATAAATAATTACTCTACGATATATTTTTATATATTATTATTATTATTATTACCTACTTTATTAACGCCGAGTAGAAATATTATAAAATTATTATTAACTTTAAATATATTAAAGGGAAATATATTAATAAAAAATTAACGAACGTTTTAATTAAAATCGTCCGTAAATATAAAATTAAATATCGGATCTACGTTATTATAAATAATAATACTAGTAATATATAGATAATATTCGATAGTATTATTCTTATATTTATATAGAGGAATAAAAAGGTTAAACGGATATCTATTAAATAATCGTTTAAATATATATTATACTTTATATATATAATTTAACTTATCGTTAAGATATTATTAAATACGATTTATTTTTCGCCTATAAACGAATAATTTTAAAGAGATTAAGATAAATAATAAAACTCTCGCGATTTCTAAACTAATATATAAAAGAGTTTACTATTAATATTAATTAAAGTAAAAGAATTCTAATAATCTTTATAATAATCTAACTTTATTAGATATAGAAGACTACGGTATTTATTAATATAAATAACTAGCGTAGAACCTAGTTCCGAAATATTAAATAAAAGAGACTCGATATTATAAAGAAAAATATACCGAATAAAATTAATAAATTTATTAAATTAAGGCTAGTAAAGTTTATTTAGGATATTAAAACGCGATAAAACTCGATATATTATATAATAATCCGCGTATTTAAACTACGCTATAAAAACAAAAATTATTTTATATAAGTTAAGATTTCTTATTTTAAATTAGAAATAAAAGAATAAAGTTATATTATTTACCTAATTAATATTATAAGAGAGTTCGTGAAAATAACGAATATTATTAATATAACGAAGACTACTATTAGCTACTGTATTTTTATAATTTATAATAAACTTTTTAGTTATCTAGAAAAGACTATAAAATAACTCCGTTTTAAATAAATATCGTAGAAATCTAAAATAAAGACTATATTATATTAAGCGATCGAAAAATTAAACTAGTATTACGTTAAAATTAAAGGCGGTTTAAGGTATTTTTATAATAAAGCGGCTTTATTAAACTTTATAAAAAATAGGAAAATATTCGAGACCTCGGAGTAAAAGGCTAATATTAAATAACCGTTATAATTATTAATTTATTAATCCGCTCTCGAGGAAGAGTATAAAGAATATTAAATAAATATACTAGCTTCGAGTAAATTTTTTAATTTCGTATAAAATTATAAACGCGATTTAAACAATAGGCTCGCCTAAATACTAGACGTAGATTCTAGTAATAAAGAGAGAGAAGATAACGAGTTCTAAAAATATAAAAATATTAATAAATTCTAATAATCTTTTTAATAATTAATTCCGTTAATTTCTTTAATATCGTTCTCTAATTAATTTATAGAATAGAATATTTTAATATTATAAAAATAACTCGCCCCTCGGTTTCTAATTCTTAGTATAATTACTCGTAATATATTAGCCGTACCGATTACGAGTATTAACGTAGAGCGTTTATTCTCTATCGCTATAAAATTATATAATATTTAGAAATTATAGTTACTAGTAACTTTCTAAACTATAATTATTCTATATAAATATAATAAAAGAATAGAGGAAGACCGGCCTTAAGATATCTTATTCTATTTATTTAATAATTAAATAAAGAATCTTTCTTAAGAAGATATAAAATAGGAAGAAATTATTCGTAAAAAGAACTTAAAGGAAAAGTAATAATATAATAATAAATAAAAAGTATTTAATAATAATAACGAAGACGAGCCTATCTATATTAATATAAGATTATAATTATAATAATTATACTAATAATTAATCTCTAGCCGTTAGAAATATAGAAGAAATATTTATATTAATAATATAATTTTATAATCGATACCTAAAACCTAACTCGGAAAAAGAGTAATTATATAAAAATCGGTTCGGAGGTAAATAAATATAATAAAGATAATAAAGAATTTAAATCTAATTTATCTAATTATTCGACTAGAGTAAAAGAGAGTATTCGTAATAATTAACGACTTATAAGCCTAGCTTCTTAGTTAGGATTAAAAAAAAAATTATAAAATTCAAATAAATAGAAATACTATTATTTAATATTAATTAAAATCTTTTTACTATAAATTATCTTCTTAAATCCTATTATATCGAGTATATTCTTAAAGTTAATTAATAATATATTTATTACTAGCGATTCTTTAGTAAATCTCTACTCTACCCTATTTTAATTTAAAATAGAGATCGAGCCGCGATCTTTATTCTATACTCTACTTTATTTTACCCTACTCTAGTATTCCCTCTAGGAATCTTTACGTTAATCCGAAGTATATATATTCTCTTTTCGTTATTTTTCGGCCTAAAGCTAGGAAAATACGGATTTAATATCTCGACTCTTCTCGTACGGGCTCCCGCTTTACCGATATAAATTTATAAATTATAAATTATTATAAATACTCTCTTATATTTTAACCGAAAATTTAAATAAATTAAATTTAAATTCTTTATTTCTTTATTATATTTATCGACCTCTAAATTAATTTTTATATAATTACTCTTTTTTCGAGCTAAATTTAAAATATCGATTATAAAATTATATTATTAATACGAATATTTCTTTTATATTTTTAACGACTAGAAATTAATTATTAATATAATTATTATAATTATAAATATAATTATAATTTATATAATAGACTCGTCTTTATTCTTATTATTAAATATTTATTATTTATTATTATATTATCGCTTTTTCTTTAAATTCTTTTTATAAATAATCTCTTCTTATTTTATATCTTCCTAGGAAAGATTCTTTATTTAATTATTAAATTAATAAAATAATATATCTTAAAACCGGTTTTTCTTTATTCTTTTATTATATTTATATAAAATAATTATAGTTTAGAAAATTACTAGTATTTATAATTTCTAAATATAATATAATTTTATAATAATAGAGAATAAATACTTTATATTAATACTCGTAATCGGTATAACTAATATATTATAAGTAATTATATTAAGAATTAGAAACTAAGGAGTCTATTATTTTTATAATATTAAAAGATTTTATTTTATAAATTAGTTAGAGTATAGTATTAAAGAGATTAATAAAATTAATAATTAAAAAAATTATTAGAATTTATTATTATTTTTAATCTTTAGAACTCGTTATTTTCTCTCTTTTTATTATTAAAGTTTATATCTAGTATTTAAATAAATTTATTATTTAGATTCTATTTATAACTTTATATATTTATTAAATAATTTACTCGAAGTTAATATATTTATTTAATATTCCTTATACTCTTCCTTAAAAGCGGAATAATAAATTAATAGTTATAATAATTATTTAATATTAATCTTTTATTTCGAGGTCTCGAATATTTTCCTATTTTTTATAAAGTTTAATAAGGCCGCTTTATTATAAAAATACTCTAAACAGTCTTTAATTTTAATATAATACTAATCTAATTTCTCGGTCGTTTAGTATAATATAGTCTTTATTTTAGACTTCTATAATACTCGTTTTAAATAAAATTACTTTATAATCTTTTCTAAATAATTAAAGAGTTTATTATAAATTATAAAAATATAGTAACTAGTAATAATCTTAATTAAATAAATAATATAAATTTATTCTTCTATTTTTAATTTAAAGTAAGAAATCTATTACGGGGTAGACTTTAGTAAGAGTATTATTATAAATATTTATTAAAACGACGAGCTAAGCTCTACCGCTAGCCCTATCGAAATTAGGGTAATATTAGGATTCTAATATATTAGAGCTAAATCCTCTATAGAATAATAAATATCTTTTATATTATATATTATTATATTGACCCTGTATTAAATAGTAGTAATAACGATATTAATGTATAATTATACCTCTTCTATATTAGTAAGAACGATTATATTAATTATAAATAGTAAAATAACTCCTAAAATAGTTAATATACTCTTTATTAATTATTATATTTAAAATAGTTTACTCTATATCGATAGCGAGCCTTACCTACGTTATATTTATTTAGTATTTCCGTATTATATTCTATTACCTTGAATAAGTACTTCTAAACTCTTTATTAAATTATTAAAATAATTTATTTAATACTTTTTTTATTTAAAGTATCTATAGTAAATATTAAACTAAATATTTAGAATATTCCTTTATTTATTTCCTTTTTATTAATATAGTTATTTATTTTAATAAATTACTTATTAGGTAAATATCTAGTCTAGTAAATATATTATTAACTATATCTTTTACGTTTCCGCTATAGAAAAAGAATACTAGAATACTAGTCTTTTAATACTATTTTTCTATTATTCGCCTAAGATTACTACTTTTAATATTTATTATTAATTATTATTCTAGTTATTACCCTAGAAAGAATTTAATTAAACTTTACTACGGTCAATTTTCTATTTATAAGAATTCCTACTATTAAATAAATATATTTTAAAATAAGTAAAAGTTACTTTTAATATTAGACGAGTAGTTATTTAAATAATTATATAATCTCTTAATTCTCCTATTAAAGTACTTTTTTAATATTCGTTAAAGAGGGGCCGGGAAGTAAAGTAATTTAATAATAATCTTTCGGAGTATATTAAATTTAAATAACTTATTATATAATTATATTAGGTTATTAATAAAATAACTATAATATCGTTTATTAATATTTTCCGAAGAGATATTAAAGAATTTAGTTAATACCTATAAAAGAAATAATCTTTAAAAGACGAAAAAGAAGATAAAGAAAATATAACTCCTCCCGAGTATTTAATTATAACTCCCGAATAAATAATAGATTTTATAGAATTACTAGAGATTTAGGTCGTTATTAATAAGTTAATTATTAAAATAAAAATAAACTTAGTAAAATCTTAAGATTTAATAAAGGAGAATAATTTAATTAGTTATAACTATATTAATATTAGGGTAAATACCTAAAATAAATTAAAACTCGAAGAGATTAAATTCTCCGACTTTAAAAGTAATAGGAAGAATAACCTATTTATTTTAAAAAGATATATTATATATAAACTCTTTTTCGACTTTAAGGATCGCGTTAACGATATAATTAAATAGTACGACGAAGAGGAAATATAAAAACTTTAATTTTTATATCTTAAAGAAATAACCCTTAAATAATTCTTAAATAAATTAAATATTAATATTAAAGTATTAATACGTACCTTCGCTAACTCTAAATAAATAAATAATTTTATTAAACGATTTAAAATAAAAATATTAGAAGTTATATAGAAATTTCGTTTTAATAAATATAATTTCGTTTAGATATATACTAATAAAATATTTAGATAATATATAAATAAGATATTTAATTTAATTAAGGCCGCCGATATTCCTAGCGTATATTAATAAATATTTATAATCTACGATTATATTAATTTTTATTTTAAATCTTTTATTAATCCGCTTGAATCTAGTATTATTTTAAATAAATTTCTTAATTTACTTAATATTAAGGAAGAAGCCTAATTAGGAATAATACGAAATAATAAAATAATTAGGCCTCTACCGCCTCCTAAATTAAAAGATTTACGATAAAATTAATAAAATTATTAATAATTTAATTAATTTCAATTATAATAGAACTAGTTACTTTAAATTATTTCTTATTAATTTATAAATCCGGTTTATTAGAATATACTAAATATTCTTTAAATATAATAATAATTTTATTAAATTTAATTATTATCTACCTAATTATAAATTATTAATAATAATATTAAGAATATATCTCTCTCTTTTAAAAATAAAAATAATTTGAACTATTAATCGCGTTAAGAAAACCGCGGGCCTATAACCGGTAATTATAATCTTAATTATTTTAAGTAATAATAAATATTCTTTAAATATATAATTATTTACTATAAAACCGAGGTATAAAAGAATTATTTCTAAGAAAATAATATTATAGAGCTATAAATAGAAGAGTAATCTACGTATAATATTAATTATATTAATAAATAGAGCTAGGATTAATAATAAAACGATTATTATAATAAATAAGACGAAATAACTAGTTATTAAATAATTATTATCGATTCGCCTAAATAAGTCGAGTATTATATTTATAAATAGTTATTCTCTTCTAAAAACGTATTATATATATATTTTAGAAATTAAAATTTAGGTAGAAACTCTACTAAAGTCTTTTACTCTAAATATTTAATTATAAATATTATTTAAAAGAGTAAATAATCTTTAATAATAAATAAGAATATAAAAATCTATTATTAAATTAAAACGAATAACGAATTACTAAAATAAAAGTTAATTATTAAATTAGACTATAACTCTTCTAATAATATAAGAATAGGATAAATATTTGAGAAATATTAATATATTAGTATTCGGGTCGGCCTAGACTTTAGAATTAAAATAAAAAAAACTTATAAAGATACTAGTTATAAAATAATTATCGTTAATTATAACTTTATAATACGTTTCCTTCTAAAAATTAGAATCTATATTATAGAATTAATAATACGATTAGTATAAAAGGCTGACGAGATATTAATAATATCAATAATTTAAAAATATTAACGTTTTATTAATACTGAGTTTAATAAATACTACTTTGATTATAATAAAGATTTTAATCGAAGTCGAAATTCTAGAATTAACTCTAAAAATTTTACTAAAAATTATCGTTATATTAATTATTTTTCCTTCGATTTTATTTATATATATTATTATTATTTAAATTTAAATTATATTTAGAACTCGCTCGATATTTAATAGTAAAAGCTTATTAAATAAACCTCTTTTCGTTTATTTCTCGAAGAAAATCATTAATCTTGATTACGACGAAAAATATTAATAAATCTTTCTATAACTTTATATTTATTTTATTATAAATAATAAATAATTAATTGAATAAAAAATCAAGTTCTATCGATTTAATAACTTTAAATATAACTTAAATATACTTTTTTAATTCTTAATAACGTCGAGTATTCTTTAAAATATATTTCTTTTTAAATAAAATATTTAACGCTATTCTTAATAATTTCTTAAAACGTTTCAAAAAAACTCGTATTTATTTTTCTATATTATTCTTATATCTTAATAAACGCTTTTTATTCTCTAATAACTCGCTAATATATTATTTCAAAACTTGTTCGCGTAAACACGTTTATGAATTCTATTTAATTATAAACGCGTTCTTAATTAATATAATATCGTTAATTCTTAATATAAAAAAATTAACGTTTTTGAAATATATATTCTTTTTAGCGTGTTTTATCGAGTTCTCGAAAGTTATAAATTTATTATCGTATATAAGATTAAAAAATTCAATATTAATTATATATTAACGAATATTACTAATATTATTCTTTAATTTATCTAATTCGATAAACTCTGAGTCTTTTCGAGACTTTTATTAATCTCGTTTTTTAGAAAGTTCGATAAAAAGATTATTACTTTCGATTAATTTTTTAAGAGTTCTAATAATATTTTCGAAAATAATTTAATTGAGAATTACTTTTTAAATATCGTTAAAAAATATAATATTACGAGTAATTTCTTTAATAAAAATTAAACTTCGAGTTAAATCTTTATCTTATCGTGATTTTATATTTATAAAAGATATAGTAAAATAATAAATATTATATTAGTTACTATAAATATTTAAATATTTGAAGTTCTTTACTTCGACTATAAATGAATTAATAGTAGATCGAAATAAAAACTTGTTAATAACTTAATTAGAAAGAAAATTAGATAATTTCGTCGAACTCGATACTCTATTTAATCTAGAATCTAAAACTACTTTATAATATATAAATCGTAAATATAAACTAATAATATAGTTACAAATCTTCTATTTAGTCTCTGAAAATATCTTGAGATTTCGTGAATATTCGTGATTAATTTCAAGAAAAGTATTTAACTGAAAAGTAAGACTTTTAATAACTTCGTCTAGTTATAATAAAGTAGAAAGCGTCGGAATAAATAAAGACTTAATTAAATTAACGTCGTAAACGCTTTAATTAAAGTCGTAAATAATTTAAATAATTTAATAATCTTTAATAATCTTGAAAATATAGAATAAAAAGTTTAACTATCTTTAAATAAATTATTTAAGACTTTGAATAATACTTGAAATTGAGAAAATTGAGAAAGTTGATTATTTAAAAGAAAATTTCGAATAATAATAACGTAAATTTATATAACGATAGAAGCGAAGTAAAATCTCTAATAAAATCTCTCATTAATTAAAAAACTAGATAGAAACTATGAAAATAATATCTTTGAATTTTAAACTATTAGAATTAATATAGTAAATATCGATTAATTTTATAATACTATCGAATTTAGTAATATTAATAGAATAAAATATATAAAAAACTCGTAATTAATTACTTTTAACGACGAATAAATCTTTTCTAATATAAAGAATCGAGAATAAGTATTAATTGAGATATAGTTACGATAATACTAGTGATTTTATATACGAAGAGCGTGAAGATAGATTAAATATCTTCGAATTCGAAGTTAATAAAAATCGAGTTTATAAGTAAAAACAATTTAACTAATATATTATTAAATTAATACTACTAATTATTACGAAAGTAATAGTAGAAATAGAACTAATAAATCATATATATATATATAAAGATGAATTGTAGTATCGATCGAAGATCGATATTTAACTAGTTATTTAATTAAATAGTTAAATAACGAACCTAATTTAAAGTTTATAATTATAATATAAATTCATCGATTTCTTCGAGGTTTAAGTTAAAGTTATCGAATTTCAAATATATATAATCGTAGTTTTATTACTCTTTTTTCTCTTCGATATTTACTAACTTATTTCATAATATTTAATTAAAAACGATAACTTTTTAATTATTATATAATCGAAATTTATTAAATTTCTCATCGAGTTTTTTACGAGATTCTTTCATATAATAATAAATTATATAATCGAAGGTTTTTAAATTACTAAAATCTAGTTTTTTATTAATTTAAACTTCGTACGAAGTTTTATTCTTGAGTATATATATAAAACTTTTATTTTTGAGATAATTTATTAAATTAATAATCTTTTCTCATAATAATAATAATAACTTGAAGTTAGTTATAATTACTCGTATATTTTAAATAAGATTTGAAAGTAATATTTTATTATTTTATTTTAATTAAGATTATATAAAGCGATAAATTCTTATTTAATATCGAGTTCTTTTAATAATAATAAAATCTTTTAACTCTCGAATATTTTATTATTATCGAAGCGAAGTTTCTATACGAGAGTATCTTGAATTTGTATTTAAATAAGATATTTTCGAAATATATTTTTAAACTTCGATTTTTTCTTGAAAAAATAAATAATAGTATAGTTAGTAAAATTATTAATTATTTCTACTATATATTTTACTTCTTCAAGTATTTTAAATATATTACTTTTATTAATAAAATCGTAATAAATTAGTTTTTCTTTCTTTAATACTCGTGTATATAATACTCGTATATTAATTCGATATTACTTATCTTTTATACACGATTTTCTAATTTTTTAATAAATTAATACTTTCGATATTTATACTTTTATTTAGTTTAGTAAAGTATTTAATATTCTATATATTTAAATAAATAAAACGACGATATTATTAACGTTAAAAGACTTTTGTAATATTATTAATTCGAGAGAATTATATAAATAATACTCGTTTTCAAATATTAAAAATATTAATATAATATTTATTTAAAATAATCTTACTATTTATTATTATTAGTTCTTTATTCTTTTCGAAGAACTTTACTTTTTTATTTATAAAGATTATTTAATAGTTTTTTTCTCGATTTTATTTATTAATAGAAAATTATATTCGAGCTTTAAATATAAAAACACGTTAATAATTCGTATTTACGATAGTTAATTATCGATTATAATATTTAATAAAATATTTTCTTTTTCGATAATAAATAACGTATTATTATTAGTTATTTATATATATTGAAATCGTACTTTCTTATACGATTTTTTTTTAAAGATTAATTTATCGAAGTAAAAATAATTATCTATTCTCGTACTAATTCATTATATATAGTTTAATTAAGTAGTTATCGTCTTTTTTACAATTATTCTTAATGTTTTTAATACTTTTACTATCTTTGTCTCGATATTTTTTTTCGTTATTTTAATTAACTCTTTAAATAAATATTCTTTATTCTTTATAAACTTTCACTTTTTGAATCTTAGATTCGAGTAGAAATAAAACTATTTATCTTTATTATAATCGAGTAATTCGTAGTATTTATAGATTTTAATTTTTTTTCTTTTATTTTCTTTTAACTATTTTTTTTCTTTTTCATTATTATAATATTTATTACAATTTATTAATAATACTATTATATTATTAATATTAAATTTCGTATCGATATTCTTATATAATTAAATAAAATTAAAGATATATAACTTTAAATATTTATCTAAACTAATGAGAAAATAATAAGTAAATAATTAAATAAATAATAATTTATTAACTTTTTCGTATTTCATAATCTACTTTTTAATGTAATTAATATATTCGATAATGAATTTGAAATCGCTTTAAAATATCTAAACGATTTTCTTTATATTTAGAAAATGTATTAAAAGATTAGATTTTTTATACTACTTTTCGAATATTTTTTATATAATTTAAACGTTATCGACTTTATTAATATATAGAGTAGATTTATTTTTTATAATAAATATTATAATAAAGTAAATTTTCTTATTTTTTTATTTACTTTTTCAAGTTTCTTTTTATAAATTATATACTTTTTAATGAAATTGGGATTTATTAATTCTTTTTCATCTATATTCACTTCTATTTTAATAATTGATTCGAATAACTTTTTAAATTTTCTAATTTTTTTAAGAATATAGGACTTTAATATTCGTTTTAATTAAATAATATAAAGTCTTTTTTACTATAAACGTATAAAACGGTCTTATAACTATAATTTTAATATATCGTAATCTTTTAGAATATCGTTCTTTATAAATTATAATCTTGTTATAATAGATTCAATATTACCGAGTTAAGACTATAGCGAATTAAAATTATATACTTTATTCTACTTTATACTAAGATTTATAATTCTCGTAAATAGAGTAAATACTCTCGTATTTATCTTTTCGTATATTCTATCCTAGTTATTATCCTAATTTACGGTAACTACTATTTTTATAAATTTAAAACTCGTTATAAACTTAAGATAACTATTAAATATAATTATATTTATTTAAATATCGGGCTAGGTATTAAGATTTATTTTATAAAAGAAATTATCTTCTTTAAAGTCTTTTTACTAGTATATAATAACCTCGTTACTCGCGTTAACTATACTATTATTATCCTAAATAGGCGGAGCTTTTTTACTAGAAGTATTATTATTTCTAGTTATAACTATTACGATAGTTACTTCGCTAGAAATACTATTATTTCTAATCTTAATCACACTATTAGTTATTCTACTAGAAATATTATATTTTCTAGTTTTAATTATTATAGTAGTTACTTCTCTAGAAATATTATCTATAAATTTAATAGGAGTATAATTTCTAGTCGTAATTATTATAATAGAATTAACTCCTATTTTATTATAAAAGACCGAAGTTATAAGCGTTATAATAGTATTTATAAATATCTCTATTATTACGTCTTTATTAGTAAGGGCTTTTTTAGAGATTATATTAATACAAAGATTTTTTTTAATAATAACGCGGTTCAAAATATTTCTTAATATATTATAAATATTCGAAGTCCTAAGTATTATAATAATATTAATATATACCTCCTTTATTAATATTACGTCCTTATTAGTAACTATTTTTTTTAGATATTATATTAATACGATTTTTTTCTTCTTTTAAATCTTCCTCTTTAATATTATCTTTATCGTTTTTTTTATTTTTATCTTTAATTTAAATTATTATAATAACTTCTAACTCTTAATATAGAGGCGAGAATATACCGGATTAAGATTCTTGATACTTTACTAGATATTTTAAATTATTAAAAAGCGAAGAAGGTCTATTAAATCCGTCGTTTTTATTTAAATTAAATTATAGTAATATATCCTTTTATTATCCCTCTTCGAAGATTATAAAGAAATTATATTTCGTAATACCCTAGCTCTATTTAGGTAGATCTTAGTAATTTATATATATATATTTATAAACCTCTAAACGTAGAGTCTTAATCTACTAGGCCTATATTTCGAAATAATTAAATTTCGTAATATCCCGTAATAGTTTTAGATATATAGTAATTTTTAGTTAAATTAGGTCGCGTAATCTCTTTTTAGCGCGATTAATATAAACGGCGATAAATACTATCTCTTTACGAAGTTTCTCGGCGACGGCGATAAAATAAACTTTATTTAATTATAGAGATTTATCGAGCTCTTTATATAATAATAGAATTTTATTCTTAAAGTATATTATACCGTAATTCTTAAACTCTTCTTCGTCGATAAATATTATATTATTATCTTCGAGTTTCTCTACTATTTTTATATATATATTAATTTACTAAATAAAAGCCTTAACCTTTTAGTGTAATATCTTCGTATAAATTTAAAACTTATTAGTTTTTATTATATCTTACTTTATAATAGTAGGTATAAATACGCCGTTAACTCTAAATACTCGAGTAATTATCGTTACGTTATCTTTAGATTTTAAATAATCCTTACTAGTAACGAGCTCGGGAAAAATATATTTATTACTCGCGAGTTTAATCGCTGTAATTTCCTCTTTATTAAAGAAAGTACTAAGCGCTTTAACTCTAATCTAATTTTTAATAAATTATATTTTATAAATAAAATACTTTTAAAGGTAAAATATTAACTCTATATTTTTACAAATATAATAAAAAGTAAATATAGGTTTTTAGATATAATTATCGATGAATATAATTTATTTTATACTCTTTATTATTCTAGTCGTTTATTAGAACGACCGTTTTAATTAGAATTATTTATATAAATAATTTCTTTTTTAAGTTTTTAGTTACTACGGTTCCTCTTTAAAAGGTCGTTTTATTAATTAAATATATTACTTTTTAATAACTACCGTATTTAGTCTTTTTAAGGGCGGTAGAATTATTATTATTAACTATAACTTTATACTTTCTTTAAACCTATATTTTACGTATTAACTTTTATATTATAATAATAATATTATAAATTAAGAGTATTTATTACCTCGCTTAATATATTTTTTCTAGTTATAATAGTATTATCTATATAATGTAAAATAAACTCGGATATAATATTAATATAAAATAATCGTTTTACCCTAGAAACGAGATTGAATAAAAAGAAGATAAATAAAAATAACTTCGTAAAACTAAATAAAGTAGTATAAATATAGTAGTAGAAATAAAGTAAATAATAAAAAGAAAAAATGGAATAAATATTAAAAAAGCGCGCTTAAACCTCGGTTATTAAAAGTAAATAAAATTTAATTAATTGACCTAACGAAATCTATACTCCGAATTTACGAAAGATATTTAATTAAATATAACCGTAGTTTATTAGAAATAAATTATAATAGTAGTATTTATTTTAATAACTATTTTAAAAGTATCCTACTTATTTATATAATAAAGGGTATCGTATATAGTAAAGAGTATTATAAAAAGATAAAGTCTTAATAAATAATTTTAAATACTATTAATTATTCTATTAAAATTAATTATAATAATAGTATTTAGTTCGCCGGTTAATCTAAAGATATTAAACCTATTTATATAACGAAGGTATTTATATAAGAAAAAGCCAAATTTTAATAACTAGTTTTTATTCGTCTTTATTATTATTTTTAGAAGTATCGATATTATCTTTAAGAAGTATAGTAGCGCCGGGCTTTAACGCGATTATAATATTAAAAGATAAAATACCTAAAGATACGAATACCTTTATAAAATACCTAGTATCTTATATTTTAATTTTCTTCTTATTATTATAGTAGCGCTTTTATAGTTTTTTAAATTTATATTTATACTTCTTAACCTTCGCGAAATTAAAGTATATAGGTATTAGATTATAAAATCGTAAAAGTATTTTCTTAACTTCGAGCGACTCTCCCGTATTTTAGAAAATCTTAACCTAGGTTATTAAATTAACGTAGATAATTATATTAAGAAATAAATATATAATATTAATTATAATAGTATAATTTATAATAAATATAAAATTTCCTTACTTTAGAAGATTCTTCGTATTCTATATACTTATCTATATAATATTATATAAAGAAGAAATTATAGGGATTAAATATCTTATTAAAGAATAAAACTAGAAACTCCTCTATCCGATATATAGTTAATTACTAATAGTCTAGGGCCGTAAATAATTCTCGAATATACTTTTATTTATTATAAACTTTTAGAATAAATATTCTAGGAGACTTCTTTATTTTTATCCGATTTATAATTTTATTCTTATAACTCTTTACGAGGTCTAATATTTTCGTACGTCCGGTTACGACTACCGTAGAGTCTAGGTTTATATTTTCGTTATAGATTTTCTTTATAATATCCGCCTAAAGTTATTATTATAATAGAGGAATATATACTATTTAATCTACTTATTTAATACCCGTGATTTTTCGCTATTTATTTTATCCTATTTTTATATTATTATTATAAAACGATATTTCCTCTTTTTAGGCTACGTCGCCGCTTAAATTATATACTAGTATATAGAGAGAGGTAAAGAGACTTCGTTTAATATAATAGAACCGGAGAGGTTAAATATAATAAATAATAATATAATTAACGATATAGTAGACTTAAAAGGAATTTCGCTTATTATTATAATAAATATTTAAGTTAAGGACCTAGAATTAAGAAGAGTACCTAGTACCGTAACTTTAGATTTAAATATAATTTTAGAATATTTATTAATTATACCTACCCCAATATATAAAATAAATAATCGAGTAGCGTTCGCGCTTTTATTATAATATTCTCTATTATAGTATAAATAAGAGGGAATAAAATACCCTAGATAATATTAATATTTAAATTACGGAGTTAGAATTTAGATAATAGAGTAGCGCGTAGCGCGTTTATTATAATAACTATAATACTTTTTCTCTCTTTTATCGAGTAATTAAATTAACTATCGTAAATATATTAACCTAAATGAATATTATAATTATATTATTACCGCGTCTCTTTCGAAGCTAGTATCTTATTACCTCTTTTCGCTATATTCCTCCTATTATAATATCGGGCGAATTATTTATTAAATATATATTTCGGATTAGTATAGGGTAGGGTAAAGATCGAGGTATAATCTCTACTCTAGCCTAATATGAAGATTTATTAACGTAGGGCCGGGGGTAGGGTAAAGTAAAATAAATTTTTATTAAAGAATCCTTACTATATTAAAACGAAAATCTAGTAATTATTATAATAATTTTAAGGATATATTATAGCTACTACTACGTCTATAAATATATATATTTATAACTACTACTACTACTACCTCTATGGATATATATATTTATAACTACTACTACCCCTATAAATATACGTACTTATAACTACTACTACCTTTATAGATATATATATTTATAGTTACTACTACCTCTATAGTTACTACTACCTCTATAGATATACGTATTTATAGAATAAGCGCTCGGATTTATAATTATTCAAGTTAATATTAAAATTAAAACTATTATTAACTTAAAGTTAAATATAACCGAAGGTTTTATTAAAGACGTAGTTTAATTCGTTTATTTTAGAATTAAAGAAATATTTAAATAATAGTTTAATTTTAAATTTAAAACTAACCTTTTTTAAATATTTATTAATATATTTTAATATTAGTATTTTCCCTTAAACTTATTATTTTATTTTAAAGAATATTTCGATTTAAAATTAATTAAAAAGTAAAGAGTAAAGAATAATAATAAATATTAATTATAATAATCATTATAATAATCGTCTCTCTATAGTATAATTTATTATATATCTTATTATTAATTTATAATAGGGGTAGTAGTAATTATAAATATATATATCTATAGAAGTAGTAGTAGTCATGAGTATATATATTCATAGAGGTAGTAGTAGCCATGAGTATATATATCTATAAAGATAGTAGTAGCCATGAGTACGTATATCTATAGGGGTAGTAGTAATTATAAATATATATATCTATAGAGATAGTAGTAGTCATGAGTGCGCGTATATCTATAAAAGTAGTAGTAGTTATAAATACGTATATCTATAAGAGCAGTAGTAGTAGTAGCTATAAATACGTATATTTATAGAGGTAGTAGTAGCTATAAATACGCGTATTTATAGAGGTAGTAGTAACTATAAATATATATATCTATAAAGGTAGTAGTAGTAGTAGCTATAAATACGTATATCTATAGAAATAGTAGTAACTATAATACGTCCCCAAGGTTATTATCTTAGTATAGTAAAGATTCTTTAGTAAATCCCTACTTTACTCTACCGTATTTTAGTATTCCCTTTAGGGATCTCTATATTAATCCGAAATATAATTAAACGACTAAAGACCCTTAGTTAATAGAATATACTAGAAGTAGAAAACTTTATTCAAGAGGATTTCGATTATAACTAGCCAGATAATTATAATAATATTATAATAATTCTTTTTTTATTATAATTACTTTAATTTAAAGACTAACGATTTTATATAAAATATTACCGATATCGAAAATCGGATTTAAATATCGTTAGAATAATTATAAAATAATAAAATAAAATATAATAATATAATATAATTACTACTAGATATAAACCTATAAGAGGTTTAATAAATATATTAATATTAAAATATATTACCGTAAACTAAAATTAGTAATATTATTTTAATAACCGAGTTTAATAAAATAATAATAGAGAATACCCTTAGTAATTTAAGTTCTATAATATTGGAGATTATATTACCTCCTTAATTATACCGTTTATTTAATAACTTATCGGAATTTCTACTATAACCTAGAGTTTATAATAAAGATTTTTAATTATTTAATATAAATCTAGGCCTATAGTATAAAGAGGTAAGAATATTAAAAGTTTAATATATTAGTTTATAAAAGATATTTAGGATACTAAAACCTTATTTAATCCTAAGTTATTTACTAACTAACTACGCGGTTTTATAATAAAGAATAAAAAACTATCTATTATAACTTCCTCTTCATCGATTATTAATATTATTTATAAGCGAAAAACTGGCTACGCTAGTAAAGAAATAAAAATTAAATATAAATAGAGACTTTACTAAAGAATACCTTTATTTCTCTAATCTCGAAGTATTATTCTAAAGAATATTACGATTTAAACTTATTTAAAGTATATATTTTAAATTAAAAAAGTTCCGTATAAATTTTATTAAATTATAGTAGTTTTAAGCCTAGATTAAATCTATTAAAATTATTTCTAGTAAATTTATATACTATTATAATAGGGAAGTTATATTCTTATTTAACTAAATTCTTTATATTTCCGAATTAATAGGCGAGTATTTTAGATATATTATAATTATAAACTTTAATTTCCGCGATTCTACTCTATTAAAAAAAATACGGATAATTAAGGATTAAAATCTAGTATATACTCTAGTATTTAAAAATACCTTTAACTTTTTATAAATTTCGATTTTTCTAAAGATATAAACTTCTTTTACTAGATATATTCTCCTTTATTAAAAAGTCTTATAATATTAACTATTATAATAACGTAGAAATAAATTATATTATTAATAATTAGAGATTTATAATCCCGCTACCGTAACTACTTTTAAATAAAGAGATATTTATTATTCGATATTTGTTTAATACTAGCGGTCTCTTTTACTTTTTATATTATTTAGTATTATATAGAGTTAAACTCGAGCTTAATATTTATAAATATAAATACTTCCGTAATTATTTTAATTATATTAATAATACTCGATATATCTCTTTACCGCTCTTTATCTTTATAAACGGTTTCGGCCTTTACTATAATATATACTAAAATTTAATAAATTTTTACTAATAACTAGTAAATCTACCCTTCTACGATTATATATATCGCTCGAATATTTTTCTACTAATATTTAGACCTTATAGTAATAATTTTAATAATATCGTCGATACTCTTTAAAATCTACGATATTTCGATTAAGAAACTATATTAAAACTATTATAATTTATGAAAGTATACGTATTCGTAATATATTTCCTTAAAGATATATTATAATAATAAGCGAATACGGGCTTTAAGAGTTAAAAAGCGAATAAAGATTATTAATTTTATTTTATTATTATAAATACCCGCGGAAACCTTAACTTCGATATCGTTCGTTAGGGTCGCTTTTATATATATATAATATAATAACGAAGTAAGATAAAATTAATACGTATTAGGGCGAAGAAAGAAGAGTATATAACTAAATAAAATTTAATAACCGAAAAGCCGAGTCTATTTAAAATATCTCTAATACTAGATATTATTTCTACGCGACCGAGCGATCTAGTATATTTAGAGTATACCGGCGTATATAAACTACTTTATTAATTATTTATTAATATTATTCTATATCCTACTAGATCTAAAGTTTATATTATTATATTACGGATATAATTTTTCGCCCCCGGCTTCGGGTATATTTAATCTCTCTTATATTATTTAAAGAGTTATAGTTTTTCTAAATCTACGAGATAAACTATTATTATACCTAGGCTACTTCGATATTAATTTAATAAAAAATATATATAATTATATTTTTTAAATATAGTTTAAATATATCTTAGGTTAAATTCCTCTCTCTTTACTATAATTAATTTAATTATAAAGATTTTTACATTTATCGCGAAGTCTATATTACTATTTATAATAAATAATTTAATAGAAAAAGATTCGTTTAAATAATAAATTATAATAACTAAAATTTATTTTTAATAGTTATTAAACTTTGTAGTTTTTACTATAAATATTAACCTAAAATCTCGATCCGTTACTCTCTCTAGGCGCGGTTTAGTAGGGTTTATTCTATTATTTATAAAAAGTATTAAACCGTAAATAAAATCTTAACTAAATAAACGACTTTTTTAAAAAAATTAAAAGTTTAAAAATAACTAATACTAACCTAATATATATATAGTATTATATTACGAAGCGATAATAAAAGAATATAATATACCGAGTAATATTAATATCTTGAACTATAAATAACTACTACTAATAATCTTTATATAGATAATTTAAGAAAGTTATCTATTAAATTAATTACACGAATATCGAAACACTATTACTCGCCTATAAAAGTCTACGATAAAATATATATTTAATCTTATTAAATACCTTCCCGGAGGAGCCGTAAATTATAAATATATTAAAGATACTTTATTATATTTATCCGATACTCTTTAAAATACTATTTTTAATAGCGGAGTAAAAGACCCTCGGTATAATAATTAAAGAGGAGGAAGATAACGAAGATAAAGATATTTAAATATTATAGCCCGATAATATTTATAAATATATTACTATAATTAGATATCTCGTTATAAAATATTATTATAAAGTATTACGAGTACCTATATATTTATTAAATATATTTATAACTCTATTATTTAAATTATAATCAAGGGTAGTATTGATAAGAAATTACGAACTCTAGAATATTATATATTTAAATCCCTTCTATTATAATAATATAAGAAAGTAGTTTTTAATTTAATATAAATTTCTGTATAAATACGTCTTAACTACGGTAATCTTTAAATAAACTAATTATAATTATAGTTACTTTAATCGCTATATAATATTTACTCTAGGGAACTTTATTCGATTTTATAATAATATTATTAAATGTATCGAGAGGCTATTCGTATAAGTCTTTTAATTAATATTATATTTATTTTTTAAATTTAAAGTCGTAGAGATATTACGCGAGAGGGATACGGTTTTAAATATCGATATATATCGTTTATTTAACGACGATATTATTATTAACCTCCTAGATATTAACGTTATGAATCTATATATAATTATAGACGAGAAATATAATCGACTTTTACGGATACTTTAAGATCTTCGTTATCTTTAATAATATTATAATTTTAATAATATATTATAAATTATTTATTAATAGTTATAGTCTCTATTAATAGTAGAGTCGTTACGATAACTAGTATATACTTTTAATAGAATATTATATTTATATAATACGTTATTTAATTAGTATATACTTTTCCTAGAATATTATACTAATATAATATATCTCTTTTTACTATAGTAAATATATATCTCGTCTAAAATTTCACTATATACTATATTATTATAGTAATTATAGAATCCGCCTAGAGAATTATAAAGTATATATATATTATATATATATCTTATAGGATTATCTAAAGGTAGTTAGATTAATAAGAGATATATTTATTATAATTACTAGTACTTTAATAAGTACCTTATTATAAAATAATAACTTATTCGTACTAATAAATAATTTAATTAATATATAATATACTAAGATTAAATATTAACTACTATTTTATTTCGTTAATACTATATTCTTACTATTTAGTAGTAACGAGTAACTAATTACGATATAATCAATAAGGGACGGTCGTATAAAATACGCGATTATTTTTAATTACGCGTAATTATACGGGGATAAAGAGAATTTATCGTAAAAACTAGATTAATTAGTTTTAATAAAAGGGGGGAAATATAAGCGATATATTTTTATAAAAAAATATAATTATCTCTCGACGGACGAGATAACGAGAGTAAATTTTTTTTCGATATTATCGAAGAAGCTAGATAAAAAGGGCTTAAAGAGAATAAAACTTTCGATTTTAAAAAAGCCCCTAATATAAGAGAAATTAATATTTAAGAAATTTAATAAAGATAATAAAATTAATAAAAGCGAGTCTGAAATAGAAAAGAAGTTTTCGGCTTCGAAGAAATTTTTAAAGAAATTAATAACGAAATTATTTTTATTAAAAAAATGGATTTTAAGGCTAGTCTCCTTTATAAAATGAATTAATAATAACGATTTTTAATTAATTAATTTAAGATTATTTTCTATAGAGGTATAAAAACGTTAAAAAAAATATACTAGAATTATATGAATATCCGACGACCTTATTATATAATTAAAAGAATTAGATAAAACTAGAGAGATATTTAAAACGAAAATCGTCGTAGAAATTAAAGTCGTAAATTCTTTAAAGTAAAAGATTACGGTTATTTTATCTACGCCCGCGAAGAAATAAATAATTAGGAAAATTATAATATTTATAACTATAAAATAATAGTTCGAAATCGGTAATAAAGATTTCTTAATTATATTTTAAATTATATTTTAAATTTTAATTTTCTTTATAATTTAATTTTTTTAATAAATTATTTCTTTTTTTATTATATTTAAAAACTTTATAAAAGAGAGAGTAAAATATATAATAAAGAAATTTAAATAAGATAGAATTTTAACGAATTTAAATATAAGAAAAGTACCTTTAATATATATAATAATAGGTATTTCTACGATAGTTAATAAATTTAAACCGGCTTTATTAACGACCGTACTACTTTTAACTAAAAATAATTCTATATTATTATAAATTAATAAGTAATAGATTACGGAGTTAATATATTATTAGTCGGAAAATATTATTCTTAACCTAGGCGCTTAATTTACTACGGATATTATAAAGCTAGTTTTTATAATAAATAATATATATTATACTAATTTTATTACGAGCGAAAAGGGTAAAATAAAATAAGTTTTTTTATTTAATATTATAAGAGCGAATATAATTAATTTAGGAATAAAGCGCTCGAAGAAAATAAAATCTAATAAATAAACTAGACCGTTAAAAGTAAAAGAGGAGATTAAGGATATTTTTATATTAATAAATAATTTAAATAATAATATTAAAGAGGAGTCCCTAATCGAGATTATTAAAAAGATATTTATTATATCCGAAATTTATATAAACGAGCTAGTAACTAGAAATAATAATTTAATAAATAATAATACTATTTTACGTAATTATATAATTTTTTTAAAAAGATTTATTATTGAAATTAATAATAAAATAATCCGTATTTTATTAATCCTAGAAATCTTTTATACTATTTTTATTTAATACCGGGCCCGCCTTTTAAATTAATATAAAATCGATTATTTATTACGGAGTTTTTTTAATTTTATAGAAATCGAAATACTTAAAGATTAATTAGCCGAATATAAATAGGTAAAATTAATTTAAAGATTTAAGAATATTAACGATATTAAAGACTTCGTTACTAATTTATTAATTAATATTAATATTAATATAAACTCGTTAATTAAGAGATATCCGGTTTTAAAACGAGTATATAATCGAGAGAAATTTAAATAGTAGATAACTAATATTATATTAAGTAGTAAACTTATTAAAGATAATAATAAACTATATAATTAGTTCGGTACTATCGTAGAGACTACTTTTAGTTATAATAATTATATTATTAATAAAGCCGCTACCGAAAACTAAATTATATTAATTATTATCGGTTATATTAAACGCCTAGCTACGATAATAATATATATTTTAATAACTAACTCGTCTAGTAAAGATATTTCTCCGTCTAGTATTTATAACTTAATAACCGGTCTCTCTTTTAAATATTTAAAATAAAAATATTATCGCCTCGACTAGATATTCTATCTTTTATATATTACGCGGATAATATTCTAAATTAGGGCGAGAGAAGTAATAATAATTATAATATATAATATATTCGTTTATATATTTATATTAATAGATTATAGTTTTAAAGACGATAAATTCTTTATTTATAAAAATAATTATTATAATTATTAAATAGTTTAATAAATATTTTAAATATAAGATAATAATTTATTTATACCGATAAATAGTTTAATTAATATATAATATACTAAGACTAAATATTAACTACTCTTTTATTTCGTTAATACTCTATTTTTATTTATTTCGTTAATATTATATTCTTATTATTTAATAGTAACGGCGTAGTCGAATTCTATTTATAAATAAAAAGAGACCGGTTATTAATCTCTAAAGTATTAATTATAAAGTATTAAATCCTCTACTAATATCTCGAAGATATAATTATTATTCGTACTACTATTTTCTTATATAAGTCGAATTATTTTAAAGAACTATATATTAATTATAATTCGTCCTCGTATTTACTACTAATTATAATATTAATATTAACTCTTTAATTATTAATATTTTATAACGACGAACGAAGCGAGCCGCTTCGTTTTCGTTTTAATTTTTATATATAATAATAGTATTTCTTTACGCTAGCTACGCTTATCTTTAATCCTAATAATCGAGTTATTATATTAAGTTTTTATAAATATATAAATTAGTTTATAAATACACTTTATAAGCTCGAAGGAATATCTATATAATAATTATAAAAAGTATATTATATTTCGGCCGTAGGCGTAGAGAACGATTTATATTAAATTAAAATATTATTACCGTCTATATTATATATTATTATTTTCGTTTATATAGAAAATCCTTACTTTTTCTTAAAGATCTCGGTCTAATTATAATTAATTATTAGGAAAATTAAATTACGCCGGAATTACGGAGTTAAAAGTGGAGTTTATTTTTCTTATAATTTAAAGCCCGTATTTATTTAAAAGTGGAGAAACGATATTTATCTTATTTAAAATTATAACGAAATCGATAGGTTCTCCCCGCGCTAAAGTAGGAACCCCGAAAATTTCTTTTTAATTCTTTACTTTTTACCTCTTACCTCGCTATTTCTAATTTACGTAATTAAGATTTGAATCTTTAATATTATATAAATAAGTTTTCGAACTATATACCGGTAGAAGATCTTTATAAATATATGTAATTTATCCTATTTTTCCTACTTATAAATTATATAGAGGTAAAGAAACCGTTTTTATTAAATCTTATTATCTCTCTAGTATTTTAATTATTTATATTTTTAAAAGAGTATTTTGACAAGGTTATAGTATATATTTAATAGTAATAATTGATTAATTAGTTAAGTGTTCGTCTTGAACGAATAAGAATAGTTAGTAGCTTTCGCTATTAAGGAACTAACCTAGTATAGTAAATACAGTATAGTCGTAACAATTATTGTTAAATAAATAAAAGTTATCGCCCCGATAGTATAAGTAGATTAAATATTTAAAGAAGCGGTAGTATAAAAGGTATCTCTATAAAACGGTAGCGCTAACATAAAGAGAATTCTATTAAATCGAAATTACTATAGTAGGAAACTTCGTTTATACTAAATATCTATTTATATTATTCTAGTAAACTAGTTATAAGTGTCCTTATAATTCTTAATAACATTAGGTATATATTATAGTTACTTTATAAATATCTATTTATTATCCTCGGGCCTATATCTCTTCTAACGAATGAGGTATTATATAATTATATTCTTAACTTTCCTAAATCGATATTATCGCTTCCGTAGTAACTTATCTATTTCCCATTCTTCTTTATTATCGACGATAATCGGTAGCGGAGCTTTAGTATATCTCCTATATAGGTCCTCTCCTTATCTAATAGTAAATTTAAGGTAGACGACCGAAACTATATTATAAATAAATATAGTAGGTAGTAGTTTAAGACGGTATATAAACCTATCGATATATTTAATAATTTAAAAAGGTCCAACGAACTACTAACTAGTCTTCTTAAATAAAACTCCGGCTATTTAATATCCTCTATATAAATATAAATAAATATAATCTCCAACCTTAAAGAATATCGGTTTATAGTAAATATCGTAATATTCCTTTATCCGGAGCGACGCAAAGGTAATAATATCCTACGCGTCGATATATTCGAGACGGTAAACGGTAGTAGGGAATACTTCGACTCGGTAGGCTTCTATTATAGCGTTCTCTATTTCTATAACATTTAATCATATTCTTATAATAGGATATTACGTATTACGGGAGGCTCCTATCGTTCCCGTAATAAAGATTCCTGTGTTACGGAAGGTTTTAAAGATATCTACTACATTAAGTTAGGAAATATTAAGATTATTAATATATAATAAATTAAGTGACTCTTTAATCTTAAAATTATATAAAATCTCGGTAGGCGCCAAGCGGGTACTACTATATTTAATAGAGTTATTTAATATAACCGAAAGTTATAATAGTACTACCGGTTATTTATACGCGTCGACTATTAGTAGGAAGTATCTTAGGGTAATTTCGACGATTTTATTCGACTTTTTAAACTATCCGTCGGTCTAAGGGTAATATATAGTCGAATAAAATATATTAATATTTAACTCCGTTATAATCTACTTTTATAATTACCCGATAAATCGAGTATCTCGGTTATTAATAACTATTAACGGAAGATCTTAATTTAATAGTAGAAGTTTTATTAATAAGCGGTAAATTTATTAAAGTCCGCCCTAAACTACCTTACCCGTAATTAATATTACTATTTTACTAAATTTATATATAATTAATATTATATAATCCTCGCCGGTAGAAACTTCTAGTAGAGCGAGGATAAAGTTAATAATAATAATTTTAAAGGGCCTATACGGCGAGTAAATCGGTTATAACGAGTTATAAAGTTAATACCTAGGCGTTTAATATAACTAATAATAAAAATAGTATCTAAGATACTCGTATAACTTCGTCGATATATTAAATATATAGATATTGTATATAAGTTTCTTATAAGTTCTAGTATAGTTAAGATATCTTATTTTATTATAAGCTTTCTAGAAAACCTTACGCTCTAACGCCGCTAGTAGGCACAGACGAAGATTATAACTATATTCGATATCGTCGAAATAGAGTAACCCGTTAATAAGTTTATATAGTAGTTTAGTTATATTCTTACCGAGTGCGGCGTTCTTTACTATTATAGTTATAATCCTAACCTATCGTTCTTTTATTTCGTAACTACTGCGTACGCTACTTTTAAAGTCTTCGTTAATAGCGATAATATTAATTAGGAAAGTAGTAAATACGTTTAAAATTAATTCGTTTATTTTAGGACGATATAATTAATTAGTAAAGTATAATAAAGTATTTAAAACGATATTCGCTTTACTAGGTTTATACCTTAATTTAATTCGGAATCTTTATAGGTATTCCGACGCGCGGATTAACCTAAGGTTTAGTTTCTTAATAGAGGTAGTATTTATAAATATCTATCTTACTATACCTATAATAGAAGTATAGTCGGTATAAATAATTATAGTAGTACTAGTAGTTTCTATAAGGTAGCGAATCTTCTTTATAATTTAAACGATATTAATTATTTTAAATTCGGTTAATTAGTATCTTATCTTAACCGAGGTTAATTATCTCGACAAGAAAAGAATAGGTTATAGTAATTTCTACTTCGGTACTTTAATAATATCGTTGTTTTTAATATAGTATATATATACCCCGAATCCCCATTCCTTACTAGTATCTAGATTAATAAATAACGGTCTCTTCGGATTAATATAATATAGTATAGTAGGACTCGCGAAGAGTTCCTATAAATATTTATAAATATTAAACTCCGCCGGCGTAGGTATATTAACGAGAGATTTCCTCGTCGTAAATTTACGAGTATTACCCCGTATACTTTTACCCTATAAGTTTCGATAGTATTAATTTAATAATATTTTACGGTCTTATAAAAACTTAATTATTACCGCGTAGTACGGAATATATTATTTTAGGTAATTTATTATTCCGAGGTAATATTCTAGCGCCTATAATATTCGGGGAAACTAAAGATTCCGTATAATTATTAATTTATTCTTAGTTATAGTAAGATTTAAAGTATTAATATATTAACCTAGTAACTAGGCGGACGGATAATTAAAAAAAGACTTCTTAATAAAAATATAGACGTTTATATCCGATAGCGCTTAGAATACTAGTATTAAATACTCGATATATTCTAGTAAGGATTTAAAGAAGATAATAATATTATTTATATACACTCGACAGAATTTTCGGTATGGACGTAGTATACGGTCGATTATTCGTTAAATATAAATAAGCGAGTTCCGGTAGTTTATAACGGGGATATTGAATATCTCTTACCCTCTATACATAGTTACCGTAAAACGATATCGATAATATCGCTTTACCTATTATTAGTAGAAGAAGACTACCGCGTCGATAGTTAAAATATACGTAGTATTTAATAGAAGTACTAGGATCTTTATTTAAATAGGGACTAAATAAGTATTAAATATTATTATTTTATTAAGAGCCTTAATATCGATAACTACGCGTCTTTTAAAACCGGAGGTAGTATCTTTCTATACGACGAAATAAGGGAAAGAAAACGGTATCGTTATAATTATTTATTTTATTCGGCCCTATTAGTATAGTTTATTAAAAACGCCGTTGATAATATCCTTATTATACTTTCTTAATAGATAAATACGAGTTTAACCGGCTTTATAAATCTCTTTCTAGTTATCGATAAAAAAAATCTTTATTTATTCGGATTCCGAGATATTCGCTACGTTTCTAGTATCTTTCTATAGATCTAGAAACGAATCGACGACGTCGGTAATAATAAAGGCGGAAGTATCGTCTTTATAAATCGTAGTACTTATAGGGTACAGAGTTTCTAGTTTAAATAAATAAATATTTAGTACCGCGGAAAACTTCGGTACCACGGAAACCTCTCGTAAAGTTTATTTTAATAAAGGCGAATGATACTCTAATGAATTTAATAGAGTGAACGTTAAATTAGAAATTATAAGGCCTAGATAAGTGATATTCGATATTATCGAATTAAATATACGGGGAGTTATTATTATATTAAAGACTACTACTATAGTAAAACCGGCCTTAAAGTAGGATTTAACTAAAAGTTTCGACACTAAAATCTTAGGTAACTTTATAGTTAAGTTAATATATAAGATATCTATTTAAAAGTATTTAATTACTTTGTATTTAATTATTTTCCCTAGCCTAGTATATCGGCTAATAATTATAAGAAGATCGGTATTATTCCGGACTATAATCTTATTTATATTATAATTAACGATATACGCGGTTATTATTAGTATATTAAGCTGAGATAGTTTAAATAATAAATTATAATTATAGGGTAAATCCGATTTTATAGATTTAATTATAATAACTATATCTAAATATACTAGTACGGTATAGCGGAATTTACTAATTATAATAATATCTATTCTAGCGCCTTTCGTAATTATAGAAATAAAGATCTCGAGGTTACTATAAGATATAATAGTAGCGAGATCTCTACCGGTATTAATTATAATTTCTTCCGGTTTCATAATATCGATACCTATTAAAACCTTAATAGATAAGTTATCGACGATATATAATTCTTTAATAATTAAGGCGATCTTGCCGTCCTTACCGGGAATATATATAAGAATAATAACGAATTTATTAATATTATAGTTATTCGATCCTAAGCCACGGACTTTTATGGCCGTAAATATCTTATAGACTTTAATTTATAAACCTAGTTTTATAAACTTCGTAAGGAATTACCGGTCTATAAAGTTTATAGTATATTTAATATCGAAGTAGAATTCGTAGAGTTAACCGTCTAGTTCTACGGAGACCTCGATAATAATATAACGGTAACTACGGAATATATAGCCGCGGGTAGGTTTATTAATAAAGGTAGATTTAATAACCTATTTCGCCGAGAAAGTAATATTCAGCGGAGCGGAGTTTAATAAAGAGGAATCTAATAAAACGGAATTCGCTAAAGCGGAAGCGGGATAAATCACTATAATCGAAGATTAATATTATCGAATATATTTATATAGTTTATTATTAGAAGAGAAGGGCTAGTTATATAAGTAGTAAACTACTTTATTAATAATATTAGTTACTTTAGTAGTAAAATCTTGGCCGATAAAAAAATTATTAACTATCTCGTCACGATATTTCTTTAAATCGACGGTATTATTAGTATATTTACTAGCCTACGCCGTATTTTAGTAGAAAATATCTTTTTAACTATTATAGTAACTACTTTAGTTTTTATTATAAAGACTTTCAATCTAACGAAAGGTTTCTATAGACTAATTTTCGTCGTGGCCGATATCTTTAATAATTTTTTAATCTTTAGTATAATAGGCCCTTTAAGTTAAAAAGAGCTTTTTAAAAAGATTTTTATTAAAATCTTTTTTTACTCCGGAGCCTTAATCTTAATTCCTAGGAGAGAATATCTTCTAACTAGGTAACGGATTTAAATTTCCGTTTATTATTTATAACTACTTTCCGGGAGGCGGTAAACGGTTAGAGTTCTACTATTATTACAAGTTAATATTATTCTAAGAAGAAGATAACGAAAAAGACTTATATAAGTTATTTCCGTAGGAAGTATTATTATTTTTATAAGAAAGTATACCGTTATATAAAGGTCTAAAGCCTTCGGTAGGACGATAAAGAATAAAAAATTAACGAAAGTTCTAAAAGTTTTAATACTAATTATAATATTAAGGTTAACGTTATCCGTAGCTACTATTATTACTATTATAGTTCGGCGGAATCGATCGATTATATTTATCCGACTTTCGGGATACTAGAGTCTACTACTTATATTTATAGTTATCGAGGCTCGTTAGAAAGTTATTAATAATAATATTATTATCGGGCCTCTTAATATCACGCCGTAGTTTAAAGTTAATTCCGTTATAGATAATATTAAATTAATTTTATAATAACGATATTCCCGTATCTTTAATAAACCTTAAAATCTTTTATATATATTTATATAGTTTACGACGGCTGTTAATATCTCTTATAAAGTAACGTTCTTTAAAAATAATATCGATAATTATATTTAATAACTCCTTAAACCTTCCCGTTAATAACTAAATTTATTCCGTAATATTAGTATCGGTAGCGCCGTATTTCGATAGTCTCTTTTTAACGTTTAAAAGTTTAGCGGTATACTATTTTAAAATAATACCGCGGAGATAAATCTAGAGATTTTTATATATAATAATATCTTTAATAATTACTAGGTCCTTAGCTCGCTCGATAAAAAAATATATATCGCGGAAATAAATATCTTTACTAGTATACTCGAGGCTAGACCCTATACTAGTAGATTTACTATTATATATAAAGTCGAAGAATCCGAGTTTAGTCGTATTCTACTTCGACGTAGTAGAAATAATATTATCGCTTTAGGGGCCTTATAGGCCCTACGGTCCTAATAGTCTAAAAGAGCCTACTAGAGGTATTATTATAAAGTTTACGATAAAATTACGAAATTTTATAAACTATATTTTATTAAAGCCCGCGTTCGCTATAGTCGAGGATTATTAAAGTTATTAATTAGGTCCGAGGGGTCTCTAGTAAATTACTTTTTCTATAAAGATCTATTTAATAGAATATCTTAATAACGATATCGAATATAATAATAACGAAGAAGGCGTTTACCTAGAGCTCGGCGGGGACGAAGGAGATATATTTTTAATTAACGCCGGTACTTTAAAAGATTATCGAGTCGCTTAAATACTAGTTTAGAAGCGTATTATAATAGTATAGAAAATAGTAATATTAATAATTTAATTATTTAACTAGCTCGGTATCTTTATAAACTTTAAATATACTCGTTACTCTCGAGGATTAAAACTACGAAGGGGTTAAGTAGGCCGGAAATTCCGCCGAATAAAATAATTAATAATATAATAAATGATATCGTCGATCTCGCCGGCGAAAGTATGGCCCGATTATATAAATTCGTCGAGCTAGAATACTAAAACTATGGTATTACGACTAACGATATTACTAGATACTACGGTAATAGTTTTACGGAAATAAGAAAGTTAAAGATTAATAAATTAATAATTCTTTATAATTTACTTTTTCGACTTTAAAGATAAAAGCTTAGTACTCCTATAAGTAAATAAAATATAACGAATAACTATATATAAAATTTATATAAGAAATAGTAATATATAAAGACTTGAATAAAGTTAAACCTAATACGACTTTAGATTATCTTAACGACGCTTCTCCCCTTTAAGAAAAATCGATATTTAACCGATTTTATTAAAAGTATAATATAGTTCTAGGCGAATTATATAACAGATTCGTTAAAACCGAAGACGTAATTATAATAATACTTATTTTCGTAGGCTAGTACCTCGTAGCGGAAGCCTTTAATAACTATATTAAATAGTTAGGTATAATATCTTAAAGTATAGTATTTTTATCCTAAATACTGGTGTAATAAACCTCGGTATAGCGGGGCTACTAGGCTAGATACTTCGGTAGAGAAGAAGGAGGTAATATTTTATCCTAATAAAAGAGTAGATTCTATTCTACCGAAATAAACTAGTAGAAGAGATAGGGTGCGGATAATAGACGCTATCGAATAGTTTTAATTCGACGAACTAATACTGCTATAACGTAGTAGCTAATGAATCGAGATATCTATCTAGTAGAATATAATACTTGATAGGATATTAATACCGTTACTATTAATTAATAAGGTTATAGTATATATTTAGTAGTAATAATTAATTAATTAACTAAGTATTCGTCTTAAACGAATAAAGATAGTTAGTAGTTTTCGTTATTAAGGAACTAACTTAATATAGTAAATATAATATAGCCGTAACATATTTCGAGTAATATAATAAAAATATTAATAAATAAATTTAAGAAGTAGTTCTTTTTATTATCGACTAGTACGATCCTCTATTAAATATATTAAAAACTAGCGAGTTATTTATAAAAAGAGGATACTCTACTTCTATAAATATTAAAGAAAAAGAAAGTTTTATAGAAAAAAGTCTTTTTATATTTTTAATTTCTTAGATATACCCTTCTTTAATCGCGGAAATATTAACGACTTTCGTTAAAAGTATTAAATATTATACTAATTCGATATATTTTAATAATTAAAAAGAAAGAAACGAGGAGATTCTAAATCCTTAATTACTTTATTTTTAGAGAAGAGTTAAGAACTAGATTTTAATTATTTTTATTTATTCTCTTCTAGCTCCGTCTTTTTCTTTATTATTTAATTTAATTTAATTTATAATTTAATTAACTTCGAGAAAATCAATACTTTAGTTCCTTTTATAAGAATTAATTTTTACTATAAACGATATTATACGAAAGATTCTTTTTAATTAAATCGAGAATATAATTAATAATAATAAGGACTAGTCTAGCTCCTTAAGATAAAATTAAAGAGATTTTAATAATTTTAAAGAAATTTAATTTATTTTATTTAATTCTTAATTTTAGTAAAAATAAAAAATTATAAATTAATTATAAATACCGCCTCCGCCGGTAAGAATTAATTTAAATTTATATAATATTATAATCTAGACTATACGATTTACTATATTAGATATTATTAGAGTTATTTTATAATTATTTCTTCTTTTAGGCCCTAGTCCCTAGGTACCTAAATATTTTAATTAAAAGATATTTATTAAAAAACCTTTAAACCCCCTAAGAGAAATAAGAGAAAAGAGTTATCTAGTATAACGACGTTATTATATAGTAATTTAAATATAAGACTACGTACCTAATTCTTTAATACCTATAGTACTAGTCACGGAATAGTATTTAACTAATTAGTCGAAGTTTATTAAAAAACTTTTAAAATCCCTTAAGAGAAATAAGGGAAAAGAGTTTTCTAATTTATACTATCAGTCCTATAGCGCTAATATATAATAATAGTAATTAATTAAATAATATTTCTTTCGTCTCTACAATATTATTATATATAATAGTAGCGGAGCGAAATAGTATATACTATTATTCCTATAGCGCTTATAGTACTTATAGTAAATATAGTATATTAAATTATTTCTATAGTATCTATAGTATTAGTAGCGGAATAGTAGTAATTATCTTTACTATATACTTTTACTATACTATAAAAAATACTAATAGTAAAGTATTATATATAAATAATATAACTTTAATATTATACCCGGAGATTAATAATAATATAATTACTATAATAACGGTTATATTTATTAATAAGAACGAGGTAGCGGAGCGGAGGCGCGTATCCACGTATAATAACGATAAGATATTTAGCGCGACGGTTTATTATTAAAATAAACTCGCTCGTTTATTTACTTTCTCTCTTCGTAACTCCTTTAGTCTTTTTTATATATTATTACTCTAGCTCTATAATAGTATTCTAGTATTATAATTAATTACGCCGCGGAATAGGGAAGGGAAGGGATAAAACTGACCCCTATTCCCTTCCCCGGAGCAGGGAAGGGAATGGACAGGGAAGAGAAGGGAATACCAAGAGAAAACAGGGAAGGGAAGGGATTCCCTGTTATTCCCTATCCCTGCCCTCCCTATAGGGCTCCCCCATTATATGGCCATGTATGCGCGCATGCATGCCCCATTGCTGCCCCCATATATGGCCATGTTTGCGCGCATACATGCCCCATTGCTGCCCCATTGCTGCCCCCATATATGGCCATATTTACGCGCATACATGCCCCATTACTGCCCCATTGCTGCCCCCATATATGGCCATGTATGCGCGCATGCATGCCCCATTGCTGCCCCATTGCTGCTCCCATGGGGCCCATGTATGCCCCCATATATGGCTATGTATGCGCGTATGC
>JAABUS010002018.1_pt1 | contig 40535 bp, 28 predicted proteins | sample 5560161 | NCBI WGS metagenome assembly JAABUS01 (sample SAMN10711885, study PRJNA513376) | rock metagenome | isolation source: Antarctica rocks | place: Antarctica: Victoria Land, Trio Nunatak nord | collected 2016-01-04
TCTTAATAAATATCTATAATAATAATCTTATTAAAAGTTATTTTATAATAATTTCTTTTTTATTAAATATTTACTCGCTAACTTTATTAATTAAATAATTATTATTTTTATAAAGAAATTAATAATATTATTTAATATTATATTATTAATTACTATTTTTCAATTTATTTTATTATATAATTATTATATAAGTAATAATATATAAAAGATTATTAATATATAAATATAAAAGTAATATATTAAAATAATACGAAAATAAAATTATATATAAAGATAATCAATATTAAATTATAACTAATTAATAATAATAAATCAATACTTTCTAAATATTATAATTATTATAATTATTTATTTATATTATCTTCAATTATTTATATTTTCTTATTATATTATTTAATTATTATTATATTATTAATAGTTTATTAAGTTTAGAGATTAATTAATTAACTTCTATATTTATTTTAATAAAATATTTTATTATTTAATTTATTTATTAATTTATATATTTACTTTAATAAAAATTATTTTATTAATATAATAATTCCGTGAGTACTTTCTTAATAAGATTATAGATAATATTTATTAATAATTAAAAAAACCTCGTCGGTTAAAAATATTTATTTATTAATAATATATTTCCTCTTTTTATTAATTAATAACCGATAATTGTAATTATTCTAAAATATTATTTATCTTTATCTTTATTATCTACCGCGCCGTTATATATATTTTTTAGATTTATATTAATATTTTCTTAAAATTATATATATTTATTTATTTTATAAACTCTATTTTATCCCTAGTTAATTCCGAGTAAAATTATAATATATATTTTATACTCTACTTCTTTTATTTATATTAATAATTAATACTAGGGATTATAAATAAATTATTTATACTAAAGCTAATTAATATTAATTTAATAAAAATAATGAATTTAATTTTAAGAAAAATCAAATATAAGAATAATAAATATAGTTCAAAATAAATTTTATTAAATAATAACTTAAGTTATTTATTAAGGCTAGATAAATAATATTTAGAGGTTTTATTTTATTTTATATTATATAATAATATTAAATATAAGATAAAAGTTAGAAAAAGTAATAATTTATTATTTTAACTAGACTAATTATTTACTAATCGAATAATATTCTATAATACTTTATATATAATAAATAGAGATAATATAGTAGGAATTAAATAGTAATAAATTAAGAGTCCTAGAGAAACGAGATTTATTTAGAAATTAATATAATTCTCCTTTAGAATTAATTTATATTCTATTAGGAATAGATTACCTCTTTTATTAAAAGGTCTCGGACTTAGATAAATATCGCTTATATTATTAATAATAGACTTATACTATATTAAAATAAACTACTACGAGTTAGATTTAACTCCCGCTTTTAGGATTAAATAAAAATCTCTAACCTAAAAGTTTTCTCTTTTTTATTCTTTTAATAACTAAATCCTAATATAATATAAATTAATTAATTTCTAATTTATTTTTATTTATAATATATTTATATTTAATTCCTAATTAATTTCGATTTATATAAATTATCTTATACTCTTTATCTTACTACGTATAATATATCGGTAATTTGGGAAACCCCGATTTTTACGTATTTTACACCGAAATTATATAAAATACTAGAAATGCGTATCTACTTATGTCCCGTATTCTAAATATATTATACACCGATTAAGTAGCGATATTACACCGATTTAATAACTTTTTTTTTTGACTTTAACTTTTAAGAGTATCTAGACTAAGGCCCCTATATAGAAATAGAAATATTTTATTAAATCTATTTCTAGCCTAGATTCCGAATTTTTAATTAGATTTTTACTAGCGTTACCTCATAGGGTTATAAAGTTATTTTTAGGATTAAGTTTAGCGCTCCCGCGCAGACCTTAACTTTAACTTAAAAATCTTGGCGCTAAGATTTACCAAGGCTGCAATATTTAATTCCTAATTACTTTTCTTTTTCTATTCCGTTAAAGATTAATTATTAATTAATTTTAAATAGATTCAACTTTAATAATTCTCGGAAATATCTTTTTTAAATTTATTCTTAATTAATTAAAAATTTATTATAGGACTCGATTAGATTAAATTATATTAAAAATATCTTAAGAATAAAGAGTATAATAATAGTTAGGAGCCTTTCGAAGAAAACGCGATAAATAATTCTAAATTTATTAAGAAAGCTTATATTAATATTAATTAATTCATAATTTATTAAGAAGAGAATATCGTTATCTAGTCTAATAAAAGATTTTATCGATTTAATATTATTAATAAAGACGAGGTTATTAGACTCTATAAGAAGAATATATATTTTATTCTTAATTTATTAATATAGTTCTAACTACTTTCGAATTTATTTAGAATAAATTTACGACCCCGGCCGCCCTAAAGGCTTATATCAAATTTTATAATAAAAAAGTTATAATTACTAATTCTAGTAAATTAATATAGTAAAAGATTCGCGCCCTCGATAATAAGAATTAAATATCAATTAATATATCCTATAATATTAATAGATCCTTAATAAATTAGAGTTTTATAGAACTTTCACTAGTGATAATAATAATATAATACGTAAAGTTAGTAATTTTATTATAATTCGATTATTAATTAATTAATTTCTAGGATTAATTAAATAAACCCCGAAGAAAATTATATTAATATACCCCTAGCTCTTATCTTTACTCTTAACGAAGAATAGAAATATATAGAGTATCTCTAACTTATTATTTATTAATTATTAATAAATTAATAATTTAGTATTAATAAAGTACTTCTCGCTCTCGGTCTTAACCCTAAGAATTATCCGCTTTACGGTAACTACGCTATTAATATAAATACTAGTAAATAATCGATTTCTATTCTATTTTAAACTAACTTCTAATAAATTTAAGAATACTTTTACTTTATAAGGTACGAGTACCGCGCTCGCTTCGAATTAAAGATAGTTTAATATATAATTAATTAGGCTAAGTCCTAAATAATAGAGATTAAATTAGAAATTAATTAGAAGAGTACCTAGTAGTAGAAATATAAAATTAACTTCTAATTTATTTAATTCGTTATATTAAATCTAAATATACCTTATTTTATCGATAGGTATTTTATTATTAATTAATTAAAATATTCTAAAAAGAGAGATTATTATTTTTAAAAATAAAATATAAATTAGATACCTTTAACGAGAACTAGGACTAGTTCCTATTATAAACTAATAAAAATAATTTTAGAAACTTTACCTTTTTCTTTTTTATAATTTACTACTATTCTTTTAATAGGCTTTTATTATATTCTTTTATTATTTTATTCTTATTATATTAATATTTTATTAGAATTTATCGGCAAGTCCGGAAACCCCGATTTTTACATATTTTATACTAAAATTATATAAAATATTAGAAATGCGTATCTACTCATGTCCCGTATTCTAAGCGCATTATATACCGAGAATACACCGATATTACACCGATTTAGTAACTTTTTTTTTTGACTTTAACTTTTAAGAGTATCTAGACTAGGGCCCCTATATAGGAGTATAAATATTTTACTAAATCTATTTTTAGCCTAGATTCCGAATTTTTAATTAGATTCTTACTAGCGTTGCCCTATAGGGCTATAAAGTTATTTTTAGGATTAAGTTTAGCGCTCCCGCGCAGACCTTAACTCTAACTTAAAAATCTTGGCGCTAAGATTTACCAAGGCTACAAAATACGCATTTTGCACCGATTAAGTAGCGATTTTACAGAACTGTTTTTCCGGACTTGCCGATATTCTTTTATACTATCGTCTAAGGGAACTCTTATTATAGCGTTTTATTAAAGTATTTAAGATTTTTATCTCTCTTTTATTAAACGCCTATTAAGATTACTACTATTCGAGAAAAATATAAAAGTCCGCTTTAATATAATTAAATATAATTTTAATATTAATTTATTAAGATATCGGCGAGTATATTATAAAATATAATAAAATCTTTTATCGCTTTAACCTTAATTATAAAGAAGCGGGTATATTAATATTATATTATAATTATATCGTATATTATTAATCTATTACTATTCTTTTACTAATCGATTAAAAACTACTCTATAATCGAGAATCTTTAATAAATTATATTAAATTATATATTAATAATAATTATAATTTATTAAAGATATATTAAAGGAAAAACGGTCCTCTTAACTCGAATATAAAGGTATATATTACGAGTAAATAACTAGGAACTTATTAATAACCTATTTTAATACTAATCTATTTTTAATATATTAGGATTTTATTAGAAACTCGTCCTTTATATTTATTAAGCGCGGAATACTCCTATTACCGACCCTATTATATTAATATCTATTAACTACTTTCTATTATATCTTTAATTAGTTTCTAATTAATTATTTTTAGCCCGTTAAATCCGAAGTCTCTTTTATACTCGTTATTATCGCCGATTCTACAAATCCGAAGGTAAGAATTACTATTCTTAAGAATTAATTATTATTTTATTATGAATTTTTTATTTATAGTCTTTTACTCTCCCTTTTTAACCCGATATAATCCGCTTTAAACTTCTTTTATATTTAATTATTAATTATTTCTTTTTAATTATTATTACCTACGAATATTTAAGTAAAAAGAATATATTCGTTTACTAGATATAATTTAATTACTAATTTATTAATTAAACTCGATATCGTCTCTTAAAATAAAAGCTCTTCTATATAATAAATAATATTAATATTCCTAAATTTATTATAATTCGATTATTAATAAATTAATAGGGATTAACCTCTTCGAGTATAAAAATAAAGAAAATATAATAAAAGACTTTTTATATTTTTTTATCTCTTTATTAATTAATTTATAACTCGTTTAAATTAATCGATTTATAATAACGAGAAAAATATAGTCTAAATATAATTCTTTTAAAAATTAATTATTAATTATTATTTAGGGTCTTATATCCGGTAATAGATTAATAATTAAAAATAAAATATATACTAGCCTAGTATTTTATTAATATTTTAATTTTAATTCAATAATAAGATCTTAAGAAGTTAACCTCTAGAAAGAAAAAGAAGATAAATATCTAATTATCTAGGATTTATAATTAATCTCTAATTTATTATTAGAGTCTAGTAGGATTATAATCTCTAAAGAAGTATAGGAAGTTTAGGTACCTAAAAAATAAAATAAACGATATCAATTCTTTATTATAATTCTTTTAATAATTTATTACTAATTAATTAATTATTAATTTAACTTAATATTACTAGAGTATAATATATTTTAAAAATCTTATTAAAAGCGCGATATCGGCTATATAAAAATATAGGAGAAGATAATAAATTCTCCTTTATTTAATTAATAAATAGTTATTAATCTATTTACTTAGAATATTTCGTCCGTCTAGAGTATTAATATTTTTTATTTTTTTTATTATAAAAATAGGACTTTAAAGAGCGCTATACTCTCTACGACTTCTAATAAAGGGGAAGATAATATAAAACTTAATAACAAGGATAATAAAATACTCGATTAATCGATTAATATTTTATTTATAATTAATTAATAATCCCTTCTCTTTTTACTAGATTATGATTTATTTATCCTATAAATTAAAATAACGTAATAATTCTCTTTTTCAATATATAAACTCTTATAAGAATTCTTTTTCTTTTATTACTACTAAAGGCGAAGATAATAGAATCCGCGGTTAATATCTTTTTAATTTATTAGGAATTAATTATTAATTAATCTTTAGGTTTATAAATATTACTCGAGTTATAAAATTAAACCCGACGGCTTTTTATATTTTTATATTAATATAAATAGGAACTTAAAATAATTATTAATTAAATACTAATTATTTAATAGGACTTCGGTATATTCGTTATTAACGGCGAGGTTTTTTATCGCTTTAATCTAGTAATATACTAGTAGCCTACGAGTAGTAAAAAAAACCCTAATTTTATCTAGGAAGAAATATATCCTATAAAAATAAATATCTTTAATTTATTTATAATTCTTTATTAATTTTTTAAAAAATCTTTTTTCTTTACTTTTACTCTTCGATTTTATATCCGGAAATATTATTAAATATTATATTATAGTAGCCGTTATAGAAGATCTTCGGATAAATATCGAGAGAATAATAACGGTAAATCTTTTTTAATTAATTTAAAATTTATTATTAATTATTTAGAGAGGTTTTCGTCGTCTTTATTAAAAAATTTAAAATCTACGGGGAAAAACTAAAAGAATCTTTACTATTTTTATAATAAAATTAGAATCTATTATAAATAAAATAATAATAGATTATTAATTAATTTTTAAATCGAAATTAATATCTACCCCTAATACTCTCTTCTTTTTTATAATATTTAATTATATTTTCTTAAACTCCTATCGCTTCCGTTTATTTTCTAATATTTAATTTTCTAATATTTAAGCCTATTAAGCCTAGTTTTATACGAATAATTATTAATTTATAAAGGTTTATCGTAATAAATTTAAATCTTCTACGACGAGTAATAATAAATTTAACTCCCGATTAAGAGAGATTTAAGAAATTAATTCCGAAGGTATTAATAATCTAGTCCTAACCGAATTAAATAATAATAAATTTCTAATAAATTACGAACCTTTTAATATTTTATTAGAGTTAATTTACCGACGGGGTATCTTTACCCTACTAGGTACCGAACCCGAAAAAGAGATATTTAATTTTACTTCGAAGTCGAAATCTTTATCTTAGTCGATTAGTCTTATCTAAAAAACTAATCGATTACCGCGATTATTATATAATCGTTTAATAATTATTTCTTAGACCTCCTCTTTATATTATTATTTTTAATAAATATAATTTTTCTCTACGTGGGATTAATTAATAATTAATATTTAATCTCTTTAAAATAAATTAGATTTATTATTTGGATTTAGGGAGGCTATTATTCTCGTTTATATATTATTATAATAATAATTATAACGAATATTAAATAATTCTTTAGTCTTTATTTAATTTATATTTTATTAATTAAACTCGTAGCTATTAAATATTTTAATATTAATTAATTAATTATAAATTAATTATAAATTTAGAATAATTTATTAAAGAATTCTTTATAAAAAAGATAATCTTATATTTAAAGTATTATCTTTATAATAATTAGATTTATTAGTATTTCTATAATTTCGAGTTAAGTTAAAATATTCTCGCCTTATTAGAGTATAGTATTAATTTAAGCCTACGGCGATATATATATATTTTTTATATTTAGTTTAATCGGTAACCTTAGTCCTTTTATCCTAAACTATTATAATAGATTAAAAATTTATTATAAATAAATTTATATTTAATTACGTACCCTTTATTTATTTAAAGATTTTAAAATATTATTCTCGATTTTCCGTTATTAAAATAGTATTTATCTACGCGTAGATCGAATTAGGTTTATATCCCGTAGTATTAACTACCTAGTCGATACCTTATTTAAAATAAATTTAGTAATAAACGATTATAGATTTTATCTAAATCTATTAAGAACGTTTAGGGATAGAAGTATTAATAAATATAAAATAATAACCGAATTCTTTTATAATTAATTAATAATATAATCTTAATAGATTAATTTATAGGTTTACCGGATATTTATTTCGGGTCTATATTTATTATAATCCCCTAAAATACTATTAATAAAAAATAGATATAATTTTATTTAATCTTTCTACCCGTTCGTCGCTCGATAAAATCGAAAAATCGAGTAAATGAATCCCGATATATAAGGGTAGTTTATATAAAGATATAAACTCGGCCGAATATTATATCTATAATATATTATAAATAAATTAGTAATTAATTTCGAATAAAATTCTTAACGATTCATTTTTATTTAATTTCTTAATATATTATATAAATATTATTTTATTTAAATTAGTATTTTTAATTCGTTTAAATAATATATTAACCTCGAAAGAAATTTATTCGAAAAGGAAAATCGTTTATTCTTAAAGAAAATAAATTATTATTAAATTATTCCCCTAAATATAGAAATTTAAATATATTACGAATCTTTTCTCGAGTAATATAAAGTATATTCGTATACTACCCCTTTAATATCCCGACCGTTAAGATAATATAGAAGATACTCTTTATAAATTATTACCGCGAAGCGATCTATATTTACGAAGTTATAATATAGGGTATTAATATTAATTTTTTAATAAAATTAATAGAATTATACTAATTCGGGGCTTATTAGAAATTTCGTTAAATCTATTAATAATAACTTTCTAATTAATTATAATTAAATTACTTATATATTTTTAATATTAAAGTATATATCCGTTTAATTACTTAAAGAACCCTCTTTATTAATTTCTTTAATAGTATATTTAATAGAGGAGGGGGATATATATAAATATTATAAAAATTAAAAATAGTAAATAATATTTTAATTAGATTTTTAGGAATAATCTAGTTAAAAACTATTTTATAAATAGTTTTAATAATTAATTTATAACTTTAAAGATAAGTGACCCTTGGAATTAATTAATAATAAATTTATAATTAATTTAAAATAAATATAGAAGAGGTTACTATAACTTTTCCGCCTAGTATTATTTTTTTTATAATTTAATATAACTTCAGAGTCCCGGTATATTTATATTATTTATATAAATTTAATAGGAATATTATATCAACTTTTTTATCGATTTATTAGATTTTAAATAATCTAAAATAGTCGGCTTTAGTCGATATAGTAAAGTTATAATATTAAATTTAATATTTAGGCCGGTTAGTATATATTTATTATATAGATTAATAATAGAATTATAATCTTTTCTTAATAGATTAGATTTACTACTCTAGTTTACTTTAGAATTAAATTATATATTAAGTATTTTACGGAGTATCGGGCTCTTTCCTAGTATTATTATATATTAATAAATCCGGAAACCCCGATTTTTGCGTATTTTACACCGAAATTATATAAAATACTAGAAATACGTATCTACTCATGTCCCGTATTCTAAATATATTATATACCGATTAAGTAGCGATATTGCACCGATTTAGTAACTTTTTTTTTGACTTTAACTTTTAAGAGTATCTAGACTAGGGCCCCTATATAGAAATAGAAATATTTTACTAAATCTATTTTTAGCCTAGATTCCGAATTTTTAATTAGATTTTTACTAGCGTTACCCTATAGGGTTATAAAGTTACTTTTAGAATTAAGTTTAGCGCTCCCGCGCAGACCTTAACTCTAATTTAAAAATCTTGGCGCCAAGATTTACTAAGGCTGCAAAATACGTATCTTGCACCGATTAGGTAGCGATTTTACAGAATTATTTTTCTAGATTTACCGATATATAGATTTATAATAATACTTATTTCTTAGTAAAAAAATAGAAATTATTTAGTAATTAATTTTATTAATTTTATTTAGTCGCTTCTTTTTAATATTATTTTCGAATAGAAAAGTAATTTGATTTTAATATTTTAAACTTATACTAAATCCGTTCCTAATTATATTTAATAACGCGAGAATAAAATTCTATTTATATTTCGTTTATAAAATATTAATAATACTTTATACTATTATAGTATAATTATTTATAATAATAATTAACGTTATCTAGGAATTCTAATTTAACGTTTATACGAGATATAATATAATAGTAATATTAAACCTATTTATAATATATTAATAATAGATTTAATTTAATTAATAATTTTATTTATTAAATAAATTCGATTAATAATATAATCTAGATAAAGACTATAAGTATTAATAATATATTTAATATTATCTTTCGCTATTTTAGGATACTCGGGAATATTATAAATATTAATAAATTTATTAACGAATAATCCGCGAGCCTCGATTTAAATTATAAAAATATAGTTATTTAATAATTAATAAATTAATATTAAATTAATATTAAATTATAATTTAATTCCCTTTTTAAAATTATTATTTATTCGTTATTAATTTATATATTAAGAACTACTTCTACTTTATTTTATTCGATTATATTTAATTAAATTTTTAATTTTTAAATAACTAGGCCCTTTATTTTAATTTTAATCTTTTATATTAAAATCGTATTATTTTCCTACTTTATATTAGGCTAGTAGAAATTATCTAAAAGAGTATTATTAAATAATATTATAATAAATAAATTCGGAATATAATAAATCTTTTTATATTTAATTTATAATTTATTAAAAGCTAGTTTAGATTTTAATTATAAATTTATTTTTAGAAAGAATTTTAAAGGAAGAGAAACCTCGATTATCCTTCGGTTTTTATATCGAGAAGGTCCGCTATCTCTAATTAATTATCGATCATAAGATTTACGTAGTCGGGTCGGATATAGGTATATCCGACCTTTTAGCGTAGGGACAGCCGAGCAGTATATTCCGTGGAGACGGCGCGTCCGTTGTATCTATGCGCGTCATTCTGTAAGTCATTGAGGCTCGATGTTGGGGAGACAAACACGTTGAATGAGTGGGATGAGCATGACCCGAGGATGCCTGGTCTGTTCCGCAAGAGTCATTGAGGATGGAGGCCTTGAATGAGCGCAAGGCCAGCATTCGGCGTGCCATCAACAGCGAAATCGACGCCTTCAACGGTCTGTTGACAGGCAGGATAGAGGAGCTTGAGGAAAAGCTGACGGAACGTGGGTCAGCCTTCACTGTGGCTCAGGTAATCCAGTACGCGAGCTAACATAGTGGCCACAGGGGCCAATGTCTTCACCGCTGAGAGATATGAATACGTTCAAGAAATCGAGACCCTACGAACAAAGGCGGCGAAAGTTAATGAACTGGAAGCCGAGAATGGCAGGCTTGCTACTGAGCTTGAGGCTGCCAGAGAGCATCGGAAACAAGGTCTAGTGTCGGATACGGAACACGATGCCAACAAGAGCGGAGAAAGAGACGCAAATCTCCCAACGGAGCGAGATATCTCTACCGTTTCCATTGAAGAGTACAGACGCGTCAAGGACGGGTTGGACAGCAGTGAATGCGCCTATGGCAAGCTTGTCGGCGCCCACAACATACTACAGGCAGAGCGCCGGTACTACAAGGACATGACCAAGCAGTGGCGGGAATATACGAAGAGATGGATTTCGAAGGATGCTACCAGGCGTGCCAACCCTACTAATTCTACTGCCTCGAAGCAGACGACGCCAGCTCCAGCCCCAGTGCGGAGATCTCCTAACGCTCCAACCCCGCCTGTTTTTCCGGCAGGTATAGCACCGTCTGTTAGTGATGTCTCGCGGTCCACCTCCCCACAGCAGCAAGCCTCCATAGGCCCAAAAGATCCGCAGAAAAGCAAAGCTGCTGGCTCACAGCAAGACCGGACTATGGAAGCACTCACGGATGATATCATTGTTACACAAAAAGCACTCAACTATGGACAGAAAGCGGATGCTGGAGACTCCACCGAGTCAGCTGACGACTCTGATTGGAGTCCGCGCAGTGCTGAAAACTTCAAGACACCACGCAAGGAAGCCTTGGATCATGATAAGCCCACATCGCCTCATTCAGCAACACGTGATGGCGGCTCTTCACCTGTAGTGGTGTTCGAACGATCTCTCAAGCGAAAGCGAACAATGAGAGGAAACGAAGAAGGCGTTCATGTGCATGAAGACAAGGCTGTCAAGAACGAACAGCCATCTAGCAGTCCGGTACCGGCTATTCCTTCGCTTCCCGTTAGTGGCGTCCATGATAGCCTCGACTTGGATGATGTTGGAGATCATCTCGATACGCCAAAAAAACGACAGCGGATGGAAAGACTTTGGATAAGACCACCATTGCCGGCACCACTTCCAGCTGGCAAGGGCGATCAAGGAGGTATGGATGATTTACTGGACAATGCAGAGGGACAGGGGCATCAAAATGGCCGCTCAGACGTCAAGACCGAGGACGGCGCCCAAGAATTGATCAAAGACTCCGGAGATTATCAACTTTCTGGAGAAACAGAGCAAGAACGAAGAGCACGCAAACATGCAAAGAGGACTCAGCTCCAGGCCCACAATGACCGAGTCGTTGGACGACTCGAAGCCAAGCAGGAAGATCTCGACAGCAATCCTCGTCCTTCGGCAACTCGAAGCAAGTCACCGCCTGCGAGAGTGTACCCTACGCCAGCTACTGAAGGCCTCAACCGCTTCGGTACACCAAAGAGCCATCGTGAAAGTGAGCAGAGAAGGGCTGAGCTAGTTAGTCCTGTCTTACGAGCTGCAGACCCAAACTCTCATGTTTTGCCGAGGACTAGTGACGATGTTGCTCATCAAAAACGACTAGTCCCTCCAAGTCGCCGTAATCGTGGTGCAGCGCATGTGCCTACTTTGGCCGAAGATGGAGAGGCCCCTGTTGCTACAAGCAATCACCGTGGTGCAGCCGCGGCGAAATCGAAGAGCAAGTACTTCGGCACTGACACAGCCTCTGAAATAACATTCAAGGCACCCGATGTGCATCATCGACTTAGTAATCTGTTGACGGAACCGTCACCTGCAAAATTTGTCTTGGGGTCTGAGAATCTCGATCTCGCAAGTCTCTTCCCTACGTCGAGGACGCCGTATGCTCGAGCAGTGCAGAACGATAAGTCCAGATTTCCCACTACCCCTCGGAGTGTGCCTGCTGGGAGTGTAGAAACGAGAGACCGTCTAGAGTGCAGGTCTGTTCAAAGCGACTCCAGAATCGTAGAGAGAATGATGACCGGTAGAGGCAATTCAGCCAAGGCCATGACGAAGAAGATTACACCTCAACCGATCTTTCTCAAAGCACCCTCCTTAGACAACCTATCAGAATCCCGACCAGAGCACGAGCCTCTCCGAGCGCGGCCTCTGCACCGCCTTCGCCTCGAAGACTTCAAATCCAACCCAGCCCACAGCGCCTTTGCCTACCACGAGCCTATCCGCAAATACGACGAGAAGAGGGCCGTGGGTGGCTGTACAGACCGCCACTGCCACCGCTGCAAAGACCAGCGCAACTTCGTTGAAAACAGCGGTTACCAGACCGTGCGGAAACAAGGAGAGAGCGCTGATGAAGCTGACCAGCGAATTTTGGAAGACTTTTTGGATGGCGACAAACGTCGATTGCGGAAGATGTCACTGGGGGAGTGGACGGAAACATTGTGGCAAGCTAAGACGAAGGAATATGCTGATTTGTATGGGAAGCATAGGCAAGGTTACTCAAGGGCTAGATCACCCCCGGGGATGTGGGATGTCGACTTCCCTAATACGCAAAAGGAGGAGGAAAATAGGGAGGCTGCACGGGTTATGGAGAGGGAAAAGGTGGAGGAGCGGTATTTTCAGGCGCTGAGGCCTGGTGGGAGGTATGTGTTTGCGGACGAAGTGAATTGATTGCATGATCTTAGTACTTTGCTTTGGCTGTTCAGAGTCGAAATTTGCATTGCTGTAGCATAGCGAGGGGCATAGAGCGGGCAGCATAGCTTATTAGCAGCAGTTGGAGTGGCGACGTAGGCATTGCGAAGGTGCTGGCGTGTGGACGTCAGATAGGTCTTGGGCTTGCAGCTTCAAGGGCGACAAATTTTGTACTGTATTAGAGCATATGACCCAAAAGAACCGCACGATCTGGCCGGCAAGCAGCAGGCATAGCCAGCAGGGTAACAGCCTTGATGCAGGATGCCTGCCATCTCGAGAATTTTTGGAGCTATGAATTTGCAGATTCAGCACAAAGCTGGCTATTCTTCGACCGCCCTCGAGAGTTGCCATACGACTCAAATAACCAGATCTTGACATAGATGCCAATCCCGATGAGCGTGAAAGTTCACATGAGCGCGGTAGAGTACCATGTGCTCGACAAATAAATGTTGGAGTATGCACTTGAGAAAGAAGCATCCCCTCACAGAACCTGCTATAGCAGGAAATGTTGCATTGTGAGGCTCTACATTAGATAAATAGTGACTTTGTGTATCTCCCGTCCGTCAACCTAGGAATTTTAATATTGTCCTTCGACCTAGTGGAGCGTGGATTTTCGCATGAAGGGACGAAAAGCCGTACTAGAAGCATGTTCGATGTGTAGATGAGCGGAAAGCCTGCCAGTGCGAGCCTTTATTGAGCAGGAAGTATGCCACTACAAGGATGTCGTGCAGAGGAGGTCGGGGTTTTGTACTTGATTACCAGCAACTATTGGCAGAGGTTCTGACGCAGCGAAGTAGAAAAACGGGGTCAGAAGGGTTAGATATCGGGATGAATAAGTGTTAAGCTATTCATTCGAGCGGATAGTGTGCCAGTACAGAACTCCCTCTAGAAAGGGATATGCTGTCATCAAGCTTCTACTCCCAAAAACACTTGTCTATTAATGCTCGATATACCGCAGAAGTAATATAAAAAGATGGCAACTATCCGACCGATTCACATATCTGAGTGTGTAGATGAGCACAAAGCGTGCCATTACAGACAGGGCTTAGCGAAGCCGCAAATTTGCCATTGTAAAGGCTCTATTGAAGAAACCTTACCTTTTCAGGCTCGTCGGCCGGCAGAAGTATGACAGAGGGGTGGTAATTGGCCAATTGACAGTAACCAGAAGATCAAAGGACAAGCCAACATCTGTACAGAGGATGGGGCGTGGAGCCGAGAAAGCATCAATACCAAGGACTAAGAAGCTCGCATGTCTGACATATGGGATCATTGTACCTGGATTCCAGACCTGCGCTATGTGAAATACATATGACCAAAAAGGGTATCAACCATGCTTCATCAAGCACCTCTTCTCGCATTCGTAGACATCAACGTGATCTTCTTGCCCTTCTTCTTCTTACTGTTCCCACTCGATACTACCTGTTTCGAACTACCAACCTCAAGGGTGCTTGCCTCGATCTGAGCAACCAAATCCTCTTCACCTAGAAGATCTCGCTCCCAATCTTGCAACCAGCCATCATTTTCCGATGTTTCATGCTCATCGGAGATGGGAGGCATGGCTGGGGAGGCCGGCACAATCATTCTCGTGCCCCATACGGTCTTGGAGGCAACTGGGCTAGTGGAAGGGGAGGCCAAAGAGGCAAACCCCGAGCCTCCCTGCGTCCTTGACGAGGACCACGGTGGTGAAGAAGCCGCGAAGTCTGCAGCTGAAGGCTCGGACAATGGCTGGAACTCTGCCTCTGAGATGAGATCCTGCGAAGGGGTGGGTCGCCGCCTTCGCGCGGCAGCCCATCGTTTGTCGTCTTCCTCTTTCTCTGCTCTCACACGCTCTTTCTCCTCACGGACTTCTTTTTCCCGGTTCTTTTTCCGCCTCCGCTCGATCTCGGCTGTGAAGCCTTCAAGAACTTCTGGTGATACAACGTCAGTCCAATCACATTCCAGGAATCCAACTTCACAGCCATGAGGAAGATGGGCAAGGTATTTTGCACGTCGGCGAAGCTCATCATCGATGATGTGACCTGTTGAAACGTGCTCGACCCGTGGGAGAATTGTTGTGGGGAACGAAGCGAAATTTCCAAAAGCGGCCTTCAGTATGCGTATATCCAGTGGCGACAAGTAGTAGTGTAGAAGAGCTTCATAGAAAAAGAAATGTGATTCGTTGTGATGAGGATTGGAAGCAGTGCTTGTCCTTTCAGTGTAACGGTGCCTATAGACTGATGGCTGATCTCCACGGGCTGTGAAAGGATTTATCCTAGAGGCAATCGAGACCTGGGAATCTGTCAAGGCTGTTGTCTGAGACGCGGCATCGTCGTCCGAGCTGGCTGATGTTGCTTCCCGCGACTGATCCAAGGAAGATCCTGATCTTTGACTCGGAGGAACAGGAGCGGGGCTTCTCGAGAGCGATGGGCCCGACTTTGCAGCATGTTGGATGTGATAAAAGTCTGGTGCATCTTCACTTTCTCGGAACTTGATTGGCGGTCGCCTTGGTTTCTTGTCACTGGGCTGCTGCGGCGCACTCGGAGGATTACCTAAAGCTTTCGATTTCTCGTTCGCTTCCGCAATGGAAGCAATTGCTTTCATCGTCCATTGAGTCTCCTCCCCGAACATCAACTCATCCTCTTTCTCCTGCTGCTGCAGCTCCTCGATCTCGTTCTCGTACTGTTCCGCCATGTAATCCTCGCTACCTTTCATTACCCGCGCATAGTCCATGACTTCTGCGGCAAAGTGCCACGGAATTTCGTCAGCATCTTCTAAAGCCTCCGCACCATCACGTGGTAGAGCAAGGGTACTGCCTGGCTGCCGCATGATAAGTCTGAGGACAACATCGCCGCCTTCTTGGGGGCGTTCCCCCTCTTGTCCGGTGAACCATCGCACTGGTCGAGTCTCTGAAATGTATATGCTGTCAAAACAGATTGGACACTTCTTCCATCTTGCTTTCTTCTCGGGCGTCGGGTTCACTTCGTCAGATGAATGCATGTATCGGATTAAACATGGTAGACAGAAGATGTGGCCACATTTTGCCATCCGAGGAGCTACCGGAGTCGACAAGCATATTGGGCAATTGCTTGACTGTGACTGGGCAGACACGATTATCTGTAGAACGTTGCTCCAATCTATATGTACATCCGCATCCACTGCTTGGGCCCGATAGTCTCCTTTCGGATTGACAATGAATCTGTAATTGGCATGAACGTATCTGTTGGTAGTAAGCATCCGTCGTGAAGATTGTAGCTTGGTGTTCCTACTTGGCCTTGTCTGCAGCGTGATAACCAGAGCCCAATCCCCAAGTAGGATTTCTCTTCGCATTGTGACCAAAATAATACTGCTGATAGTTTTGAGGTCTAGGAGGTAATGTAAAGTTCATAAGGTGGGTGATGGAAGTTCGCCCTTTCCGGCTACTGGTAGACTGCATGGCCGCCTATGCAAGACGGAGCGTCAGTCATATCCCGCAACTAAACGGGTAGCAAGCCATAGGACCCAGCTTACGGACTCAGCAGCAGCATCCTCATCCGCAAGCCTTGGCCGTCGTTGACCCTTGTGTTGTTTCCGAAGTGACTGATTGTTCCTCCCAGCAGATGGTGAGGAGCGGGAGGTAGCCCCCGCACCGAAGCTCCCTGAGCCCCCAGCACGCCTTTGCGTGTGATTTTCGACTCCAAGAGAAGATCCGCTCTGCGATTGAGAGGGTGACGGGGTCTGTGAGGGCGTGCACGCGTTCTTAGATGTGGCCAAAGATAGCCCGGAGGATGACATCGCGCGAGATATAAGGCCGTTAGAGACGCTTTACAAGGTATGTACAGCAGATCGAGTGCAGAGTAACACAAGCCGCGAGCGAATTAAGGAGCAAGAATATACTCGTCAGTAGATGCCCAAAACCCCATGGGGGAGTTGTTGTTATATCGAGGGAGGGGTCCGACGGCGAGATGGAGTCATCCAAGGCTTGGCGCCGCTACATTTTGATGTCTTCCGAGTACACAACAATGCAGTAATCTTACGCATATCTGCCATATATTGTAGATATGTGGCATTGTATCAGGTCTAATTCGTTCCTATGATCTCTCGAAACTGTCAGTATCAAGGGAAATCCAGCCTTGGTACATGCAATCTCGTCGCTCGCGGGATTCTACAAAGAAACATCAATGACTCGAAATATTTTTATGGTGTCATGTAATTCTGGCTGGTGGCTAAATCTGACGAAGCTACAGTACTATTCATGGAACTGTGGAATGCGTACTGAAATCAACGTCTTCTGATGTAAACCTTCGTCATTTCTTTGATCTACTCCCACGACTACGTCAAAATCAGATTCGTTTAGATAGGCATTACTACTCGTAGTGGATTTAAGGATCCTTCCCCACGAGGTAGTACATTCCCCATGACGTGGTAATGGTGCCAATATGACGACGCGAAGGGCCGTTCGGGCCGCAAGGTTCATAGAAGAGGAGCAGGTCCGCTGTTGTCTGCATTTGCTACTCATAATCTATCGAGAACATGCAAGTCAAGATGCCCAAATTCGATATCCTCTGACAGGTGAACGTACGACACTCTCACCCGAGATCCAGAGATTTTTTTTCATGACCACGCAACGCTGCATCTGGGAGGAGAAGGTGATTTCCACGACGAGCGCCGGCATCACTTGGAGGTTTTTGGCATACATGGCCTCTCCAAGGAGCACGTCCATCCGATTGCAGATGTTGAATTCACAGCGATAAGGGGCCCTCACGGCACAATTCCAGTGCGAGTGCTGTACCCGAAATCCGGAGAAGACAAGACGAAGGAAGGGAAAGCAGTCGCTTTGGTTTACTTCCATGGAGGCGGATACACTGTTGGCAGTTTGGAAGAATTCGAAGATGGATTCAGACCACTCGCCGAGGAGTCAGGTGCTTGAGTGGGCGATTTTTTGTCGACTTCTGATGGGTCCATCCCCATACGTGCTGATATTTGGTATTAGATATACGCCTTCGACTACCGCCTCGCTGCCGAGTTCCGCTACCCAATCCAGCTCGAGGAGTACTCAGCAATGATTGACTGGCTGCACGGCGAAGGTGTAAAATTCGCCGTGTGGATACCGAGCTAGTCTGCGGCGGCGGCGACTCAGCAGGCGGAAATACAACAGCAGCGATTGAACTCCGAAGAAGAGACGAAGGCAAGACGAATCTAGCAGTCCAAATATTGATGTACTCCGAAGCTACAATCCCTTTCGACACCCCAGCCGCTACCGAAAAAAAAACGGGGTTTTATCTCGAGTGCAGTGGATCTTTCCATTTGAAGATCACTATCTGCCTAGAGGCGTCACGCCTGCACTCGAGTATATCTCGCCAGGTATGCAGAGTCTTGAGAATCTGGCGGGCGTACCACCTGCTGTCTTCACCTCCGGTTTTGACCCTTTGAGGGTTGTTGGGGTGGAGTATGCGCATAATTTAGATTCGGCTGGGAACAAGGTGCATTGGCATCATTATTCTGATGGATGGCTGCAGATGACCGGTTGGTGCCAGGATGCTGTCACGGCTGTGGAAGATGTTGCGAAAGAGATAAGAGCATTGGCGTATGGGAGCTCTTGGATTTTCAGGGTGCGATGGATTTGCTTAGGCTAGAGATTAGACCCTGCAAGCAAAATATGCTGGATGCTTTGATTAGGTATGGACTCGAAATGGCTGCCTCAGCGATAGAAGAAAAATTCCTAGCCGGCAACAAGCACTCAACAACGATGTCCGGCGGTACAAAATTCATGGATTAGTTCAGTAGGCGAAATCTAGAACATGAAGTATGCTAGATGCACGTTAAAAATCTAAGGGCGGGCTTCATATCCAACATCATTCCTTTTACATGTTATGAGAAGTCATACACTACCAAGGCCTGAGCTCCGTGCATCTTTTCCCGAAGTAGCACCACCTTCTCCTCATCAAACGCTACCCAGCCCTTGGTCACATTTGTCTCCTCGAAGGCCTCTTCAAATTCTTGCTGCAGCCTCGAAATAGGACGAGCGTCGGTAGTAGACTTCCTCTTCTTCCTCTCCGGCCGCACTTGCACGCTCGCTTCACCGGCAGGGGCACGTCTTCTAGATGAGCTCGAGAATACACCACCCTCGAGCTCCCATACTCGAAGCTCGTTGCCTAGTGCACTGACAGAGACGGCCTTCCCCCTGTCGCCAACATGAGCTCCAGAGACCGAGCTTGTGTGGCCCCATAGTCTTTTGCCTGCGCCTATGCTCAGCTCTTCAGCGTTAGATGTCACCATGTATAAGGTAAGAGTATTGTCTGAATGAGCTGACAACAGGTATGGGTGGTTGTATGACAAAGATGTTGGCTTGGTAATCGAAGGTATCTGTGGGCCTTTGATCTGTAGATGCGAATGTAACAAGGGCGGAGCACAACTTTTGCTGGAGGCAGACGTTGTGCGAGAATCCAAGATTGTACCGTCCGAGGTGAGACGAAGCTCCTGTAGCCCAACAGACCAGCCTAGTGTCCAAGTCGGCATGGCGTATGCTATAGATGCAACAATGCTAGTAGACGAAGCCCGTATCGCAAGCGTAATAGGCGGGTAGGCGGTATGTGATCGAAGTGAAGACAAAAGGGTGGGAGCTGGCATAGCCTCTCCATTCGTGTGATTGCGATCTTGACCAAAGCGATACAACGACAGTAATGACGCTCCAGTCATCGTCAGTAAGTAAGGCGAGGCGTAGGCGATGGCATGAATGCTACCATTCCTGGATGGAGGGTGTTGGTATTGAATGCTAAATATTCTCTCGTTCTTGCTCAGATAATACACTGCGAAGCTACCGTCATCGTAGCCAATCGAAACATTCACGTGGTCTGTAGCGGGCCCATTGTTGTCGTCTATTGCCAGGGAAGTCGCCCTAGATTGGCAGAGTGCGGTACTTGCAATGACTCGATCTGAGGGACTACTGCTCTTTAAGGTCCAAGCTTTCAGGCCATCACTCACATCCACGGTGACAACAATGTCGTTGTGCAGCCTTAGCAGCAGCGGAGGCGTTGATGGTTGCTCTGCCACCTGTGTCTCGCTGACCCTTGCGCTTCCTCTTGACCAGTTGTGGCGTAATTTATACTGCCTTTTCCAGTCAGTCGCCTTGCCTCTCTTCACCAGGTGGTCATCGTCGAGCCATTTGGAGATCCTGGACGAGTAGAAAAGTGACTGTGGCGGTGTTTCTTGATCTCGAATGCCTGGTAGCCGTAAAGCTCGTGGCAGTACGAACCGCTCATAGTACAGCGCCTTCCATAGCTGGGAGTCACCAGCAAGAGATTTAAAGTGACCAGAGAGTCTGCACGATCAGCCACAAGATTTGTTCAAGATTCTGTGAGCGCACCTTTGGCATCGAGTGAGATCGGAAATAGGTAGATTTGAGAGTGTCCTCAGAAGTAGCTCATCGCTTAGGGCGGACAGCCTATCAGAATAGTTGAGTCGAAGCCTCTTTGCTGGGCCACGGCCATCAGTGTCCTCCTCGCGCGAACGCTTTGGCATGGCTGCTAGGCCTTGAGAGACAGTTGTAATGCTGATTTAAAGTCCTTCACCTAAGTTTGAGAACGTTTCAACGATGACGCTTTCCAGGGACGGTTTCTTACCGAGTTCACTAGCGCCATTGCCCCACGCGATGAAATCTCAAAGCACGCCCCAGACCAAACATCTTCAACTTCAACCACACCCACCAACAACGTTCCCTTACCAATTCAACCATTGAATCTTGTTGTAATACTTGCAATCAACATCAGTACTACACTTAAAGAAGTCAATCAAGGTACGCCGACCCCAATCTCACTTCTTTGACTGGCCCCGCATATACACCTCACCTAACCGGCGCGTCCGAGCTGACAACAACTCCAATACAGAACAACAAACATTAGCAAACATGGAATACCAGCAGCCAGGCGGACGCGGCTGCTACAACTGTAAGTTTTCACCTTGTTTCTTCAATCCAATCTGTTACCGGGTCTTCCCAATCACCCCCTAAAGTGAGGTTTTCACCGGCCACGCATGTTCGGCCTCTATGCCACAGCCGGCCTATATTCCAGCAAAATGGTCTTGGCAACCTCACTTTGTGCCTCTCAATGGCTGCCAGCTTGCGGATTCCGCTCTCATCTCTCCTCAGGGAGCGGAGTCGCTGTGCAAACGCGACCATTGTTTGAGTTGCTACTGTACCATATACATATTTATCATCACCCCTCAAACATGTCTATCGAGGTCGATATGATTCTGTGGCTGATCAATTCCCAACTTGCAGGTGGCGATAGTTCCCATCAAGCCCGCGACTGCCCAAAGCGCGGCACACCTACCTGCTACAACTGCGGTGAGGAGGGTCACGTCTCTCGCGAGTGCAACTCCCCGCAAAAGGAGAAGTCCTGCTACCGCTGCGGTGAGGTCGGACACATCTCACGTGAATGCCCAAACCCAGGTACTAGCGGCGGAGGCGGAGGTCAAGGTGCGGGCACGGGCGGCGGCTACTCTGGCGGAGGTGGTGGAGGAGGCGGTCAAGAATGCTACAAATGTGGCAAAGTTGGACGTACGCTGCGATTGAAGCCATTGACAATGATTCGGGGAAGCTGATTGAGGGTGGTAGACATTGCGCGCAACTGCACTGAGGGTGGAGGCTACAGCGGAGGAGGCTATGGAGGGGGAGGAGGCTACGGTGGTGGATACGGTGGCGGTCGTGGAGGTGGAGCTGGTGGCCAAACCTGCTACTCTTGCGGCGGCTACGGCCACATGAGCAGGGACTGTACTCAAGGACAGAAGTGCTACAACTGTACGATCACCATTCCCATTGAGATGAACATGGCTAACAGCTACAACAGGCGGCGAGGTCGGCCATTTGTCCCGCGACTGCCCTTCGGAGCCCTCATCCGAGCGTGTTTGCTACAAGTGCAAGCAGCCCGGACACGTTCAGGCAGCATGCCCGAACTGAGGTTCCACTACGCTTTCTTTCTGGATCCTGGACCAGCATCGAGGATCTATCCTTCTTCTTGTCTTACAACATCGCCTGCATCTCCACTACGACCATGACAATGGACGCAGCAGCACATGGGCCGTGAATCTACGTTTTCTTGTATTATCTTGTTTCTAGCGCGCCCCGCATTCACGACTTTATACCCAAGCATTGACGGCAATCTTGGCGGGAATATGGAAGAGCAATGAGAGGGATATGGAAGGGGCGCAATGCCCATTACGGCCATCTTGCATAGCGACACGAATGCTAGCCTTAGTATGCTAGCTCATGGTGTCCTCACGGCCTAGGTCAGCATCAAAAGTCGATAACAAAAGAAGAAATTGAAATGGAAATGTCAATTTGATATGAAACGCCAAGATATCGCACCCACTTCCACTAATTTCCGCATGAGACGTTTCCCACTCTGATCACATGCGATTGTCATATTACCCCCTCCCAAGCGAAAAGTCGTTTTTGAAGTGTCTATCCCTTGATAAGATTCAGAAGGCCCGATGCAGGTGGTGTGGCTAGAGCCTAGACCATATTCGTAGATCGTATAGACGGAGGCAGATGACGTCCGTGAAGGTTGCAAGCTGTCTATAAATCGATCACGATTCCATCGCATGTGCACAATTGCGTTTGTAATGGTGTGTACCATGCGACTGGTCCATGTATTCAAGGGCCATCATCCTGTCTTGGTCTCAATTTCCATGCCGTTGACGATGGACGTACATGATATAGAAGTACTAATATCATACGAAGTGTCTACATCTGCACTTGGGCGAATTGAGTTTGCTGATCGTGTGGCTGCACTGAAGCGCAAAGCCGCCAAAAGGCGGGAAAGAGACCCTGCTTTGCGGTTCGTGGTGATTGTCGATTTCCGAGCATCGTGGCGGGATGATTGACAAAGATGATACCTTACCACTTCTGGACCTAGCTCAAAATTTAACTCCCTTGTCTCATCCTCTCTGACGCGGTCCATTTTTCCATCATTACCAGTCATGGGCAAACAACCGATAGATTGCGGTTGGCCAAAAAACCCACAACCTTTACTTTCGTCCTTTTGTCGTCAGTGCGACCACTTTGTTTCGGCATTGACCAATCACATTTCTCACACATTCCAGGGTCTTCTTCGTGCTTCGATGCTATTTCTACTGGATGGACGATGAGCAGCTGACTACCATAGCATTGGCGCTTACAGCCTGAAGGCAACACACCGTTGCCTCAATCCCACATTTCCGTGCCACAGGCGAACAGGAATCAGTTGATGCGAGTCATCAATTGATCCAGTCATCTTCCCTTCTTTTTTTATTGCTGCCTTGACTCCCACTACTCCGTGCGCCCTGTTCCACCTCGCTATTGTTCTTATTCACTGATTGACCGCTTGCCTTGTTTCATTGGCATTTCACCAGGCTTTTCGCACCATTAGCAACCTCTGTTCTCTTACAACACTCTTCTCATCAAAGACCATCTAATGCTGCTGTGCAGACTTATCAATTCTCATCATCCATCGACAACTCAATTGAGTGCAATCGTCCGACGCTAGAGTCATCGCTGTTTGCTCTTCCTCCGAACACCATCGCCACCCAATTCGGACAACGTCTTAACACCGTCTTACAAATCCAACACCATCAGCCACTGTCTTCCATTGACTCTTGCCTGCCTACAACGTATCCATCAACCTCCACTCCATCTCTACAACCTACACTTTCCATCGGTACGCTACCCATTAGGCATGTCGTACGACGGTAAATTACCATCAATTGCCGACCTCATGTCTCCACCTGAAACAAAACCACTCGAGAGCTTCTCAATCACACCGTCAAAGACCCCTTCATCATCACGCTCTCGTGACTATACACCAGAGCAGACTATGGCTCCAATGCCAAAATCACCCACACCCGATACGAAAATGAGGGTGCTGCCTTCGCCACCCGTCTCGCCATGGATGAACAAGCGACACAAGCAAGAGAAGGATGGTCACACAAGCAAGGCAGTAGCCGATGAACGGACTGGCATTGTGAAAGATCCTCTGCTGTACCCAGATTCAGAATCATTCGAATCTGTGAGCGAAGAGCCTCTGTTTCCATCGGAGCCACTGGTCCCAGAGAAGGAAGACATGATCACCAAGCATATGGCCATGCACATGCAACAGTTCGACCAGAAGATCAACCGTCCTACACGAGAAGAGTATCGGTTGGCCTTGTCCTGTGTACCAAAGATCGGTGCTCTCTACAACCGGAATCCTGGTGCCTATATGAAGAGACAGCGGGAGGAGACTGAAGAGATGTACTGGAAGGCAAAACGTTTCTGTGCTAGACCAGGACACAAAGCCGAACCGGTGGCCATCGCTCCAGCACCAAAGCAGACGAAGCGTGCAATCAATCGAGCCACACCAGTCAAGGCACCAGTCCCAAGGGTCAAACGTACACCGAAGCCTTCGCCAATGGCCAAATTAATGGGCTATCCAGACAAGGGGCGATCGGCAACGCCCGACCGCTTGCCAGGCACGAAACGTGAGGATGTGGACTACAACTCAATCCCAGACTACGCACCTCCTACGTCCACACTCCCAAAGGGTAACTCTAAAATTCTCAAGGCGGACTGGCCCAGCAGCAACATCCTCAACCTCTCCAACGACCCCGACCTTCACATGCTGCATGAGGCTGAGGTTAACCTCGCAGGCACACTTCGCTTGAGCTGTGCAACATACCTTTGCAGCAAGCGACGAATCTTCGATGCTCGTCTCACTGCATTGAAGATTGGCAAGGAGTTCAGGAAGACGGACGCTCAGCAGGCATGCAAGATTGATGTCAACAAGGCCAGCAAGCTCTGGACCGCTTACGACAAGGTTGGCTGGTTCGACAAGAGCTACTTTCAGCAATTCCTCTGAGCTGATACTTTCTGGAACCACTACGATCATGCATCTACACTACCACTTACACGACCTACACGCACTCGACATTGGCTCAAATTGAATAACGGCATATGATTTACGACACATCTCTACTTTCACACATAATCATTTTACTAGCGGGCTGGCCTCGCTTCATTGGGATTCAGTATAGGGTTGGCGCACCCTATTCTTTCATGTTCCTCCACTCCATTATTCATCATCACGATTCTTGCACAAGGCCCCGGCGTTTTCTTTCAGCATTATTTTCAGGAAATTCGACCACAATTTGTACGGTCCGCTTGCACTCAACTCAGATACCCACTTTTCGTTTCTTGCCGAGCATTGTTTGCATGGACATCGTCATACAGTATAGGATCATGCTGTTGAGACATCGATGGAGGATGCGAGGACAATGCATGGTCTACTTTTCGTGTCATGAGAGGAGATAGGGAAGAAGATTCATGATACCAGATTGGGAAGGGGGCAAGTCAGGCCGAAGGCCGCATACATTGTTCTCACAAGTAGCTTCTACCAAATCTAGAGTAACACAATACCATCTTGCATGTCCCGAAAGCACCTCCACAACGTGAAACATCAACGATTGCTGCTGTTTTGAACAATAATTCCGCTGCGTTGATAAAGTAATTACCCCGGACTTCTATGATAAGATAAAGCAAAGTACCTTAATCAACAATATGATCAAGGCTGCAGAACGATCGTCAACAATCCTAACCGTAAACCAATCTGATCATACACGTAGCAAAAGGCCATCTCACTCTCCCACTGCAACACCAAATCCAGCGTCGCATCCACCTGGATGGTTCCTTCATGGTCACATTGATATCACTGACAAAAATTCGGTCATGCCAAAACTTACCAATGTGCGGACATTAGTCCCAGCCTCCTTTTCGAACCCCATCGACTGGTCGGGTGTGTACGTAACTTCTACACTAGCAAACTTTCGCAGTCCATTTCATTTCCTCCCGTTTGCGGGTGTGGTGTGCCCTTAATGCTTTGATAGATGAGGCTCTATCCCGTACATAGAAGCAGCGGCAACCGGGATTCCAAACCCTCTGAAGACCTTGCTGCTCCCAAATCCACAGTCTTTGCCCGTTCACTTTTTCGTTCCCTTCCAAGGGATAGAAGAGGTCACCCCCTAATCATCCAAACTCCCCAACCGTCCACTCGTAGGGCTGAAGCCTATACACCCGTAAAAGGGTTGCCTCCTTTCGCTGGCGTGAGACTAATATTCTAGTTCCGGCAGCTAGCACTACCGGCCAATCAGTAGCTGCCCTCTAACTTTTTAAGACAGGACTTTTTTTGTCTCACGCCTGCTCCTCGTGTCCCCAGTAAAAATCAACGATTTCAAATTATGAATCGCCTCTGAATCTCGTCCTCTACTAGAATTTCTAATAGCGTAAAAGCTAAATCTATATATAAAAATCAAATATCTCGCGCCGATATACTATATGCGTAGCTCCCGACGTAGAGTTATTCTTAATTATATATTTTAAATTAGTCGCTTTCGCCCCGAAATTAATTTAGAAGCCACTCTACTACTTCTACTATTAATAAAGAAATCTAGATTTTTATTTCTATCGGCGCTAAGATACGTCGGTATCTTGTACCGAATATTAAGATATTTTAAATCTTAATACTTTATTATAGGTAGGTAGATTACGATATTTAATTATAATTTATTATAATTTAAAAACTATTTAGTTTATTTATTTTTAGTTAGTTTTCCTAGTAAGGACTATTAATAGTTATTAATAACTATAATATACGCTATAGAAACTCTATTTTTAGGATTTACCTAGTTCCGAGTATAGACCCCCTATAAAGGAATATCTTTAAACGCTAAAATTCCGACTAAATAAAAGAGTTATACCGGAGATAATAAAAGAGTACTCTAGAGCCCGCTTTCTAGATACCTAGCCGGAAAGTTTATCTCTAAAATACTTTTTTACGAAGTAATTATATCGATTTTTATTTATTCTATATTATAGAAATCGCCGAATATCTCCTTACTTTATTAACGTTAGGATTATATATAGCTTTATAAATACTCGTTTTAACCGTTTAGTAATTACTATTTCAATAGCTACCGGATTATCGTCTCTACCTAATTACTAGTAAGGTAATTATGGACCAGGTACGGGGAGAAGAAAAAAATGGAAAAAACGCCAAGGATTGCACAGCTTCATGAATACGCTAAATAGCCCACATTTTCTTCGCGTTTCGCGTCGTACAGCGTGTCTTGCACCAGCTACATACCTTAATTTACAACATATCTACATTATATGAGTACGAAGCCTTTTGCCTTTCCATCATGGTTTCGACACGCACTCAATTGGGAGAAACACCAAGAAAGACCACGTACCCAGACTACGTAGAGACACCGGGCACCACAGGCCGACGAAGGGGTCCCAGGAAGTCCATAGTACCAAGTGATGAGAAAGAGCAGGACAGTTCGGACGCATCTACAAATGGGCTCAAGCGGAAGGTTAGTATTTCGCGTTCGAGCAAGTCGGAGCTGGTGAACGGCAGCGTCACAAAGAATGGCACGGCGAACGGGGTCGCAAAGCGGTCAAGGGAAAAGAAAGATCCTCGAGTCGATGACAGTGGGGAGTTTGAATTCGGAGGCGATTTTGGTGTGACTGCTATGATGATCGGCTTCCCGTTGTAAGTCTCATGGTGTCAAACCGCACTCTCAACTGGCTGGTCTTGGCTGACTCGCGGCGCTCCAGGCTCATGTATTATATGTGGATTGGGGCCACGTATTACAATGGCAAATTGCCATTCAAACAGGAAGGCGAGAGCACGCTACGCTTTGTTCAGACGCTAGGGGACCTGGTGTATCTGGGTGCTTTCCCGACGCTGAAAGCGTGGGCCTTGTACTGGGGATTCTTGATCTTCCAAGCAGTGTGCTACCTCTACCTGCCCGGCGTCACTGCAAAGGGCAAGCGCCTAGAACATGAAAACGGCGAGAAGTTGACCTACTACTGCTCTGGGGTTTGGTCTTTATACACCACCATTGTGGTTGCGGCCATGCTGCATGTGACTGGAATTTTCAAGCTCTACACAATCATCGATGAGTTCGGGGCGCTCATGTCTGTTGCAATCATCTCAGGGTTCTTCGTCTCGATTGTCGCCTATATTTCTGCATTGTACCGAGGGGCTGAGCATAGGATGACCGGCCACCATATCTACGACTTCTTCATGGGCGCGGAGCTAAACCCAAGGATGTTCGGGTTACTGGATTTAAAGATGTTCTTTGAGGTCAGATTGCCGTGGTACATTCTGTTCTTATGCACTTGCGGCGCCGCGGCACGTCAGTACGAGCAATTCGGCTTTGTATCTGGAGAAGTAGGCTTCCTTTTGATGGCCCATTTCCTGTATGCGAACGCGTGTTCCAAAGCAGAAGAAGCCATCGTCACGACTTGGTAAGAAAGAAAACATTCTCCATAAACGACCAGTGGCTAATGACCGCTCAGGGACATGTACTACGAGAAATGGGGCTTCATGTTGATCTTCTGGAACCTTGCCGGAGTGCCGCTCAGCTATTGCCATTGTACTATCTACTTGGCTAACCACGCTCCGTCGGTCTACCATTGGAATCCAATCGCTCTTGGTGCGCTTTATGTGTCGTACCTATTCGTCTACTGGGTCTGGGACTCCGCCAATGCGCAAAAGAACCGTTTTAGGCAAATGGAGCGCGGAACATTGATAACACGGAATACATTCCCTCAGATGCCATGGCAAACGCTGGAGAACCCCAAGACAATACCAACGAAGACGGGCGATTCTTTGTTAGTAGACGGCTGGTATGGCTACGCCCGGAAGATTCACTACACTTGCGATCTCTACTTCGTAAGTTATCACCCTATACCATATTATTTAGACTTTGTTTTTATAGAGATCTAGGCCTTGACGTGGGGACTCATCACCGGCTTTGACAGTCCCTTTCCCTGGTTCTACGCTGCGTTCTTTACACCTATGATCATACATCGAGCTTGGAGAGACGTCCAGCGCTGCCGAGCCAAGTATGGTGAGGCTTGGACAGAGTATGAGAGGCGGGTTCCTTATCTGTTCATTCCGGTAAGCATATGACACTGCCACCTAGTATTTCCCAGACTGACAAAGTGCCAGTATTTATTCTAGATACCCTTTCTCGTGTGGCATACCCAGTCGATAGTGTTGTATGTATATTATTCCCAATCGAGTACGTGCGCCATACGAATTAGGATGTGCAGTCAGGCTGTAGACACTGCCATGGCATCGAGACGTATATAGAATTGACTTCTAAGTGACATTTGCGAGGGTTACAGAGCTCACAAGTCGCAGCACATGAACGCAGAAGAGCCGAAACATCATGTATCTGCATTCAAGATGAATCGCGGTATGGTAATCACTAGCTCTAGTATGAGCCTAACTGTCTAATCCGCTGCTCACGTTGACCGCGAATGCGTCTATGACTGCCACTTAAATTAGTGCGAGCAGCAGTAACGATACATAGAAGCGGACTCTTGGGTGGCAAATGTACAAAACGCCTACCCCTATTGGCTTCATGAAGTGAAGACATTGGGCGGACTCGCACCATGTGGCGAGACCGTACTTGGCCTCTTCACTTCTAGACTGTTGACTCCAAGCAAGTGCTGCTCGTGAACGGCTGAGATGATAGCTCGGCGCTCCTCTTCAATCCTCGTATCGAATACTCCCTCGTGTGAGCACCAATGGCAGGTCATGGTAGATCTCCCCGTTGCACCTTTCGTGACCAATGCTTCTTACAGGGGCACAGTGACAGTACGTCTTGGTAGGGATCCTCCGTCCCCCTCTTACGCCAACCCTGATGATAGGAACAATGATAAGACTGATTGGTAGGATACGTCAATCCGCAGCTAAATTGAGGGTCAGGGACTCTGCAAGGAATGGTTGAGATCGCTGGAGATGTCCGCTGTTACACAAGAAACATTCGCTCCATGCGATTACAAATCTACAAATCAACATCTTGCATTCTGGGTCCAAGCAGAACATAGCTTCAGCACCTTCGTTAAGAAGATTCACCACTTTCGAGAATTTGTCAGAGTGCAAACAAAAAAACTTGGTGGCAAAATTAGGCTGCGTCACCAATATTCACTTCACCCATCAACATCAACACTCATCTCGCGTCTTGCATTCCGTCTGTTGACTCTGCCTCCGGACACGCACATCAACAGCCTACATTGCTAGAGCTCAACAATCGCGCAATACATGCTGCTGCTTAGTCTGCGCGTCGATTCTGGCGAAAATGGGGGTCTCCTTGTCGAACACCCCGAACGAAGTCCTTGCTCTCATAGCTGAGCAAGTAGGTCAGAGTCTGCTTCGCTGCTTCGAATCGTCCACTGACACCTCTCCTTTCGCGTTGCAGCTCCACAAGGAAGGCCAAAAAGGGGCACTGGCCAGCTTATCCTCGACCTCGAAGCTTTTCCCCGAACAATTAGCCGTGTGGCTATACCGCAGTATCGAGCTGGATTTCTCTATCTACGACATCGTTTGGAGCGCGCGCAAACTCAATGCTCTGCACAAAAGCGCAACCTACCGCCACTATGTCCGCGGCCTCACTGTGACTTGTGGGAAGGCTAAGAATGAGACAGACCACCTCACCCCTTGCTTTCCACTGATCGCAAAGCTCATTCGCCAGCTCGGCACTCTACAGTCTTTCTCCTGGCACTCCTTCCAAAACATACCCCCCTCCATCTTTAAGGCTCTCCACGAGCATGGCAACATCAAAACACTTGATCTCCAATTCTACCACTGCAGGCAGACAGACTTGGCTACCGCCCTTTTGAAAGGCCTGAGAGGCCTTGAAGGCACTCCAAAGCTGAGAGCCGCCCTCCTAGAGCTTTCGGCGGATAATCTCGAAGACAATAAGAAAATCGGAAGGGACCCCAAGACTACGAGGTTGAACAGGGCTATTGTTCAGGCACCATTGCTAGAGACATTGACCTTGCGGATTGCCTCTGACATAGTTCGATATGCGAATGAGGATAGCAGCCTACTCAGACCGTCGCCAAGAGACAATATGCTGCAATCGCTCGTGAACTTGAAGATCCATGGGCGTTCCGCTACTCTCCATGAAGACTTTGTTAGAGCCATCCCGAGCTATAATCTACGTCATTTGGAATTGCTGAATTGCGGAGACTGTAGTACCCTTCTCCACATTTTCTCCAACCAGTCACAGGAGTTACAATTGCATACGCTGAAGATCGTGGGCAGCTTTAGCGACTGGCCAGGCATACTAGAAGGAGTTGCAGTCGTCGAAAGCTTCCTTGTGTCCTTCGAGGGTTTGGAAGAGTTAGTCTTAGAGGGGTACGGAGCCATTCAGATGGCAGCTATCGCTTGGCACTATAGAACACTGCGAAGTCTCTCCCTCATCGATGTCTTTGATTTCGTAGCTCCACCCGGTTCAGGGAACAATGACTATCACATGGTACCCCCAACTCGAGAGGAAAAAGCACGCAAATTGAAGCAAGTTAGGGACTGCTGCCCGAACCTGTGCTCTCTTCGCATCAATGACCATTACATTCCCCTCAATCGCTGCGTAAGCTCTCGACCAACGCATAACTTACAATCGCTAAACCTGCCGCAGGCTGATCCCGTAGCCAATGTGCTATCCTCCTTCACGAAGTTGCACTTCTTGACCTTGAACTTGGCGGAGCCCCAGGCAACGCAGATCCGCGATAGGGATGTGACAACTATGAAGGTCAAAGATGATTACAGCGAAATGGAAGTCTACAACATGACTCGCAACGTTGCCCCTCGAAATCTCAAGTGGCTCCGAATCACAGACGAAGCCCCACCAAAAGACGAAACACTCTTCGTCGACGTTACTGGCAGCCGTCACGACGAGCTATACCACTGCAGCGTTTTCTGGCACATTGACTGCACGAAGAGTCCCTCCCACTTGACAAATGTGCTACTGACTCCGGCTGCTTACCAAGAGAAGCGGCTCACAAGGCTGGCGAAATCCATGATTCTTGATTATCACAAACCGGACAGTCCAGCTCACGAAAGATTGGTTCGAGACGTCCTTGATCTTGCCGAATCACGCCGAACGAGCGCCGTGAAGGCAATATCAAAGGGCAAGATTTCGAGGAGGGGTCAGACAAAGGTATTGGATACATTGGGGTTCGAGGGATTCGATGGTCCTACCAGTCCGTACAAATCTTGATGTACTCGTACGAGGTTGGACAGAATGTATGGCTCGGGCTGTACAACTACTCGTCCCTATGGTGGAGACATGTATGGTGAACTAGCCGTACTATTATGCAGAAGCCAATTGATAGGAAAACGTTGATGTTCAATGCATCAGGCTTTCATGTATTTTAGGGCAGTCTAGGTACTTAGCGAAAACTTCACACCATCGTATCGTTCCATGAATCACTCACTTTTGTGATGGAGAAAGGTCAAGTCTGTGCTCAACATCAATGCATTGTTCGATGAAATAAACACTTTCAGCATGAAGAAGTGCTATTCTGCTCTGAGTTCAGAAAATCATGATTGTATTGGGTTTGCAGCCGTATGAGATGTCAATTGGAATGGGCTACGAGGCTACCATTTTGCGGTTGTTGTGTGTCGCCTTCAGGTTGGGCGTCAAATCAAATAGCTTTTGCGAGGGCTATAGAGCCCAGAAGTCGCAGCACATGAACGCAGAAGAGCCGAAATCTCATCTACAGGCGCTCAACATGAGTTATGATAAAGTATGGTACTTACTAGCTCTGGTATAAGCCTCCACTCAGATTTATACCAAGTCTGCTATAATATTAAATAATACTCATTTTCGTGGCCATGAAAACAAAATCATGATTAGGAGAGGAAAGACTCGGACCTTAAACGCTCACATCAAGTCAGGATCCGGTATTGAGTTATTAAGTCGTCTGCACTCTGTATGTACTAGCACTCAAGACTGCAACATATTTTGACACCACGCTTACCACGTCTGCCGGACAAAGCACCAAAACGCCACAGACATCTTGAAACTCTAGTCTATACACAGCGCTGGTAGAGTGTCTATGTCCAGGCGCTCCACTTCTGCGTAGAATACTCACGATGGCGCCTTGTAGCCCTCCACATCAGTGCTATTCGAGATCTTCTCGTACTTTTTGTAGTTCTCCCCATACGACTCGATCTTCCCCATAATCGCCTCATACGCATCCGTCCCAATCACTACCCTCAAAGGCGGGTCCTCCATCACAGCCAAGTGATACATAGTCTTAGCACCCTTGATAGGGTCACCAGCTTGTGTTCCGTTCCGTTCACCCATTGCCCTCTTGGCGTCAATGTGATCGTAGGCGGGGTGTCTTTCATGGGCAAAAGACATAGATCGGCCAGCCCAATCAGTGCGCAATCCTCTAGGCTCGACGCAAGTGAATTTGATGCCCCATTCTGGCTTCACTTCGTTGGAGATGGCTTCGGTGAAGCCTTCGACTATCGCAGATTTCGGAGTCAGCATTGCTCTTTACGGCTAGAATATCAGTCGTGAGACATTTTCGGGGAGTTTGTATTGAGCAAAGACCTCCAACACAAGTCTTGCGACCTAGAATGTGGCGCAAATCAGAAAATGATGAGTCCGAAAGTACGCATCAGCCCATTTGGAAGCGCAGTAGATGGAGAACATTGGTACACTGCGAAACTGAATTAGTTACGAGTGATAGATTTCATTAAGGAAAAGCTTGCCCCCGCTGGCCACCAATGCTGGTAACCTGTTGTATCAGCCCGCCGCTCGGCTTCTGATCCCTCATGACCTCCATCGCCTTCCTCGTGACAGCAATCAAGCCAAAGAAGTTCACATCCATCTGCGTCTTGATCCGAGTATCCGACAACTCCTCAAACGGCCCGCTCAAGCCATAGCCCGCGTTGTTGACCACGACATCGATACGACCAAATCTGTCAACAGCAGTTGCAAAAGCTAGTTGGATGTCACCGGCATCCTTAACGTCGGGTTTGACGGCATGGTAGTTTTTGGAGGTGGTATTTCTGAAGGAGAGTGTGTCGGGTTTGCGGGCTGTGGCTACGTAGATGTCGCCGTGGTCGATTACTTCTTAGACGAGGTTGGCTCCGAAGCCGGTGGAGCAGCCAGTAACAAGGAAGACACGGGGCATGATAGTGGTGATATTGGGTATTGGGTGGCTCATGGTACGGTAAATGGACCCGGGGATGAGTTGAAGTATGGATGGGAAGGCAATCAATTGAATCAGAGAAGAATGGCAATGAAACCCATACACCTTATACCTGCCTGCAATGTTGGACTGACGCAATGGCAGACGAAAATTCGCCCGACATATCCGTCTAGCCCTAATCTTGTGCCCTTATCGCTCGCACGCGCTAGCTCAAAAAAGTCACCTACAGCCTCGCTAGATTCACAATCTGTTGCTGCATCTGCCTTGTGGTGACGTAAGACATCTCTCCGAGTATCGTGACCGGTACAAGACTAATCACATATTCAATAGCTGGTCCCTGCTACTGCTGCGATGTTGCCACCCATGGAGTTGGTTCTACGGGCTCAACCAGGCCTCTTCCCACGAGGTCCCATCGCGCGTCCACTATGTCAAACATAGCTTCGATATACCGACCTTCCACAACAAGAAATATCCACATTCCACGCAAGATATCATCCAACACAGACCAGGTCAGCCTGTGGTCTGGGCGGGCGCTCACGATGATGATTGCTATTCCATAGCCGAGGTTCTCATCGAAGGGATCTTCGCTCCGGGGTAGCACCCCTTTCGCACCAGTCGCTATTTGCTGAGAGCAATATTCGCGGGCAGCGTTGATGCTGTCATGCATAGCGGTTTCGTTGCATGCAAAGCCGAGATGGAAGTAAAGGGTTATCGAAGAATTCGGGATTCGGTACTTTTCGCCTCCACCTTTATGGGACACTGTGACATTGGGAAGCGTTCCATTACTGGTCGAAGGTGGATACGGCAAAACATTCAGTTGGTTGGTGCTGTTTTTCTGGGCCGACAGGTACAAACTGTCAGAACGTGTTGGCGTTGATGAGATGAGGGTGGCCCAGAAGTTTAGAGGCAACCACGAGAAGAAAAAAGCGCGCATATTGACCGAAAGAGACATAAACTGGACGGCAGAGGAGGGGATCTTCGTGGAAGACGCCACACAGGTGGGAGAAAGGCCGTATACATACAAACCGTTCCCCCCAATTTTCAAGATTATGGCTCATCAAAGCAGACTCATCCAGATTCCAGAATTAGCTGCATTGGCAGGCGACTTGCGACACAAACAGCTCGGAGCTGCTAAACGCGAGACGGGTCGCAAATTCGCAATCTATTGTTGTTCTTTTCCGACGCGTAATAAGCGCTTCGGATATTGGTTGATGCAGTGTTTTTGCCGCTGTACCCGAACAGACTTTCTCAAACCGCAGCGCAGCATGACCGCTAGCTCAATCCGTCAGATTCGTGCTTAAAAAGTGAGACAATTTTGACAGTTGACGCACACCAAATGGGTCTGCTGAAGCGAGTGGTCTGTTCAGCGGCATTTCTCGGAAACCAAACCTGGGTCAGGAAAAGCACAGGAACTATATCAGGAGCGTCGAAGGAAGCGGGTATGACCGTGTGGGTCACTAGGAACAGCGCCAAAGGAAACTCTAAAGTAATCCCTGAGCAAGTGTTAGACGATTCGACCAGAAATTAGAAGCTTGGGTTATTGTAGCCCAGAGGACGCTACGACATGTACCTCCTGTTTCGCCGAAAATTTGGTGGCTATTCCCTTCGTCATAGCAAGGTCGAGAAAGACTCCGAGTTGAGAATGGCAAGGTAAGCGGTTTGAATAGGCGCGCTGCAATTTCGAATCCTCCCATCTAAATATTGAATCTCGAACTAAGTGCTTAAAGGTATTGGGAGAGCGGACAAGCTTATCACGGGCAGGTGCGAGCGGGACGGTTCGTCGCAGTTCATGTGATGTTTCTAGATGCGATGATGTGGAATTCCTCTTTACCGATAACCCGTTACCTTTACCGATCCAAATGAGTAATAATCTACCCTCGCCACGAGAATGAGTAGGCATACAAGAAGGGCTGGGAATGTGCTGGAGACTCACTGGCAGCACCTCTCAACACTGTCAAATATAGCGGTCGTCTGCTTTACCAAAAGCGACCTTCATGACTCAAACCCTTTCTAAAGGTCGTAATTTTTACGAAAAGTTTTGGTGTCAGCTTGGATACATAGACAAGGTTTTCTTCTTACGATCAACTTTCAATAGACCTGCCCCTTCTGGCGGTAGATCCCAAGCTAAGGAACTCTTGTTTACAGCTGACGTCTAATCATTCCCTCTTTAGTGAGCTTGCCCATCACTCCCTTCGGTCGTAGACACCGCATCAATTACCTCGTTCCCAATACCCCAACATATCTCGTCATATTCCCTGGCCGCCCGTTTGATCCTGAAACTCTTCAAGCACTCCTTTTCGACGTCCTAGGATACTGCGAATGGGTCATTCAGCACCACGGAGATAGCTGCTTGCCTCCAGAGACGGATCTTTGCGTTCGAGACGGACCTTTGGGTACTCAGATAATGCTGAAGTCTGTCACTGGACAACAATCGACCCACAGGATAGTACATGGTCTGTCGCAGGGTTTGGTCGATGCCGTACTGATCGGGATAAGGGATTGTGAAGCTGAGGTTGAAACTTCATTTTCGAATCTTGGATTGGTTGGTGTCGCTAACGTGACACATCTATCACGCGGAGCAAACGAGACAGCGGTAGCCTAGCTCTCGCTAGCGAAGGAACGCGAAGACGGCGGCGATGGCGACAATACCGGAAGCAGTCAAGGGTGATACTGGAACGTTGTGGCACAGGTACGACATGTTGAGCGACGACAGCGGCAATCTATGGTCTTTCGAGCGAAACTTCGACCAATTGGATGGGCAAGAAACCTGAAACGCCAATAATCAAGACATCTTGTGCTCGGTTTTCGCCAGTAGTAAGCAATGCTTTGTATGTAAATTCTAAAGGGTCGTGATGCAGAGACACCCCCTTTCCTTAGAAAGACACCCCCTATTTCCTTAGATAGACATCCCCCCATATTCGGTTAGTGTCCACGGTCGCCGCAGCAATTAGCATGTCTATCGCAGGCCCGTGGTAAATATCTCGACCGTCGCGTCGCTACTTCTTATACTTAAAATAAATACTTCTCTAATTTAAATTACCCTATCGTAGCGATAACTATAGATTAATTACTATTATAGAATAACTTATTAAATAACTCCTTTAATCTCTCTATTAGAATTATATAAAAATATAAAAAAGAATAAAATTATATAATTATTTAATATAAATCGAAAATAAATAAAAAAGTAGTAAAAGATAAAATTTAATTAATATATAATAAAATTAAAAAATAACCTCTTCTTGCAAATAAAAAATTTATATATATAATTTCTCGTTATATTAATTATTTATTTCTTTACGCCGTTATAAAAAATTCTTTAATATTTAAAAATACTAAATAACTTTCATAATTATAATTTAATTCTCTCGATTTAATACTCTTATTAAATTACGATAATAATAATAGTAATTAAATAAACTATTAAAGAACGAATAAAAGTATATATTATTTTAATATAAATTATTAACGAGTTCGAAACTAGAATAAATAATTTATTTAATTCGGTATTTCTAATAAAAAATATTTATAATATAAAATTTAAAATAAAGTAAAAAAATTTAAAAAATTTAATTCTCTATAAATATAAATAAAAACTTTATATACGGGTAATTAATAAATTAAATATCTTGAAAATTATTAAAATTAAATACTTTATCTCTTTTATTTAAAAATATTATATTATACTATTCTAAAATAGAATTAGAAAGTTATTATTATAAATTATATTTATAAAATAAATAAATATAAACTTTCTCTATTTATTATTACTAGGGCTATTATTCTAAATATATTATATTATATTACTTTCTACTTCCTAGTATAAAAAGAGATTAAAGACTATATCTAGACTCTTTAATAATACCGCGATATAATTCTAGAACTCGATATTCTAGATTTACTCGTTAATATTATCGACTATAAAAAGATTTTAATAATAATTTATTTTCGTATTTTCTCAAAATTCCCTAATTTACTATATAATTAATATATTAATAAAGACGTAGTTATTAAATATAGAGATAAATTCAAATAAAAGAGAATTGAGAAAAGTTTTATACTTTTTAATTTACTATTATTTATATTTATATAAAGGAGAATTTCGAATAAATTATAATAATTATATAAAAATTATCTCTTTAAAGACGTTACTATTTATTAATATTTAATAAAGACGGAGATTAAACTTTATTAAAGAAAGTTTATTAAAATCTTTATTAATTAAACTCGTTACCTCTAAAATAATACTAGCTTTGAAAAAAAATAATTATTAAAATTTAAAAAGAGATTTAAAATTTTCAATAAATAAAACGCGTTATTATTTTCTTATAAATATATTTATTAACTTATATAGAGAGTTTTAAATTAATAGTTAATAAAAGTATTAATCTCTTTATTTATTAATTTAAAATATATATTAATAATTTAGAAATAAATAAAATATATTTTCTTTATAAATATCGAGTTTCCTCGTTTAGGAATATTTAAACTCTAATAATATTATTTATATTTAGAAAAATAATCGCGTAATTAATTTAGATAATTTAAAATATATATTAATATATATACTAGATATTTTAGACTTTCGTATATTTGAAATAAAGATAAATATAGAAAATAATATTAGTATTCTTAAAAGTAAAGATATTTATTTTTATTAATAATATATTAAACTAATTTCTTTATTAACTCGAGAATTAATTATTAAAATAGAGAATAACTAGAATATTACCTCTTTAATTAAAATATAAAAATAAGTAATTATATAATCTAAAAATAGTTTAAAAAAAATTCGACGAGAATTAAATTTACGATAAAGTAAATTACTCGACGACGATCTTCTTATTTCGAATAAATAAATAAATACTTTTTATAATATAGTATTTTATTCTCTCGAATTTTTATTTCGATATCGCGCGTATTTATATCTTGAGTAAAAGTACGCTCCGGATTAATATAGAGTAGAATAGGGATCGAGGTATAATCTCTACTCTAATTTAATATAGAAATCTATTAATATAGAGCTTAAAATAAAATAAAGTAGAATAAGAATTTACTAAAAGATCCCTACTACGCTAAAACGAATTTCTAATAATTATTATAATAACTATTTTAGTAATAGAGTTATAAGATAGAAATATAAGAATATTTTATTTTTCGACGATAATAGAAATTATTAAGAGATAAAATAATATAAAAGTTATATTTATAATTTACCCCCTTCCTTATTATACTCTATTCCTATTAGATATTACGATAATAAATACTAGAAATATTAATATTAATTTATATTTTTTTATAGAATAAAATTTATAGACCCTAATTATCTACGCTTTTCAAATATCTTTATTTTAGATAGTTATATACTTAGTGTAGATTACGTAAAGATTAATATCTTATATTATTAATATAAATAGCGAAAGATTAAGATAGAATTTACTTTGAAATAATATTACTAATATTACTTCCGCTATTTTTTATATAGTTATAATTATAGACGATTACTAGTATATACCTAATAACTCCGATATAACCGAGAATATTATTTTATATATAAATCGTTAGAAAGGGAGTTTAGGAATAAATAATTCGGTAGTTTTCTAATAATATATAATTTCGCGTAGAGCGACGGTTAAATTATTTAGATTAATTTTAATTATTAGAATAATTATTAGAATTTAATTTACTACCCTTCTTCTATACTTTATATTTATATATTTATCTAGTTATATTAAGTAGAGTTAAGGTACTAGGAATAGTCTTTTTTATTTTAACTACTAGTAGTTTTTTTAAAGCCTCCTCCCGAGTAGTATTTTTAACTTTTAATATACTTCTAGCTCTACCTCTATTAGTATATACTATACTTAATTATTTAAAAAGCGGTGTTTTAGTTAGTTAAAAAGTAGTATATTAATTATTTAAGAAACGGTATTTATAATAATTTAAAACGACGAAGAAACTAGTAACGATAGTGAAATTAGTAATAATAATAATAGTTACGAGGTTAAAGTTACTAGTATCGATAATTATTATTTTATAGACGATAGAATTTACTAAAATTATATAAGAGTATAATTATTTTTATTTATTTTATTTATTTTATTTATTTTATTTATTTTATTT
>JAABUS010002019.1_pt1 | contig 40534 bp, 51 predicted proteins | sample 5560161 | NCBI WGS metagenome assembly JAABUS01 (sample SAMN10711885, study PRJNA513376) | rock metagenome | isolation source: Antarctica rocks | place: Antarctica: Victoria Land, Trio Nunatak nord | collected 2016-01-04
CGAACGGCCTCGGCCGAAAACGTAGTAGCCGCCTAGCAGGCCAGCGAGGAAGGTGTGGGGGGAGGCTTCTTTTTGGGAGGGGGAGGCGTGGCGCAGGACGAGAAGGGTGGTTTTGTAGATGACGGCAAAGGTGGCGAGGTTGCGGGCGTGTTGGCGGGTGGATTTGAAGATGAGTTTTAGCTTCTCACGAAATCTGCGGACACAAGTCGGTGAGCTTGATACGTTGGGAACTGGGAGAGGTGGGTACATACGTCCCGGACCGAAAGAGGAAGACCATGCTATGGGAATGGAGTATATAAGCTATCAACCCTGCGGTATTCGGACTTCCACCCTGCTTTTGGGACGCTGAGCTGTATGCTTACACGAAAGCATGAGGGGCACGAATTTTGGCACCATAGACGGCGCCATTGCGTGCGGCTTTGAGGATTGCTAGGTATTCGGTGAATCTAGGTTCGAGGATAAGGCTGTTGACGAAATTCTAATAAAGCATCAGAAGTGAGAGCATGTAGATTCAGGGAAACCCTGCCTTGAGAACATCCATCGCTACGGCTTGGCTTATAGGTGTGGTCTATGATATGGGCGGTGGTGCGAGGTCGGAAGGCTCAATTGGAGCTGTTGAATGTGATTCCGCCTGTGTCGTTGCATAGCAACCGAGTCAATACTGGTGAAAATGTGCGGGATAAACTCACAATAGCCATTCGCTAAAGTAAGTGAACGTCAATGCTATTGCGGCGACGTGAACTCAGTCACTGCTCTGGCACGTGAAAAGGCAGTGGAGACGGAGCCTCGGCATTGAACTCGACCCACTGGGCCGAGTCGCACTTTACCGTGGAGAAATTAACGACGCATTAAAGTACCCGTAGAGCCTGTGCAATATGCCTCGAGATCATTCCAGTATGTACCGGAAGGGTGAAACAGGGGCTGGGTTCGAATGCAACGCATACAAAGGGTAGGGAGCATGCAGTTGTGGCTCGGCCGTCGAAACACAGCATTGGTTGGATTTATATTCTTAGATACACTACTGCCATCAAATTTCGTTATTCATGGAATCCACCTGGCCCGCCTATTACACATGTCAGGGAGTAGCGTATGACAGATCAGGATGACTCTTAGGACCATCCCACGCTACATTGCGCCTGAAAAGCAGAAATATATGACTCGAAGGCGTGGAGGATAGGAACGGCTATTCTTCATCAACTTGCATCAAATCATTCACACCAAGCTGTTGAGCGAGATCAATCCCCGGTCCGGACCATGCCGATGGGACAACCGTTGAAAGGTCTTGGAACATGTGTCCGTTGGTTGTATTGCCCAAACTGTGGTTGGTCTGGTCGAACAGGGCGAAGTCGTTGGAGGGTTTGTCCACTTCGGAGGCAAAGTCTTCGAAGCCCTCGTCAATGGAGCTATCGTTCTGAGAATAAGGGGAGTAGAGCATAACGTTGCCTTGTGCGCCCGGAGACAAGGACTGCAGCTCGCTGCATGGAGGGTGTTCGAGGGAGATGGAAGGATTGCGACTGAAAGCATCCAAGGAACGTCTGTCGATGGAAGTGGCTGGCGTGATGAGCTGGTTGTTGTATGATGTGAAATCGGGGTTGATGTTGCTCCAGTCAAAGTTCTCGGTAAAGAGCGAATTGTCCTCGAACGGCGGCACGGAAGTCTCGAATGAAGGCTCCGTCATGCCATGGCTCATCGATCCTGCATCCCACGACAAGTCATGAGAGCTTGGCGTGTAAGGGGACGGGTCCGCAGTGGTCAGTCCGTGACTGATAGACTCATCCCAGTTCATGGCATTGAAGGGACCGAATTTATCCTCTAGAGCCATGAAAGGTGTCTCTATGGTGGAGAATGGAACAGACTCTTCGGACGCGGCGATGGAGCCATTGATCGAATGGCTGATACTATCTCGGCTGGCGTAGGGTGACGCGCTACTGAAGTCTGGGCTGGATGCGTCGAATATGGTGGAGCCTGGGGTCTTGATCTGCGGGCTTGGGGGGATTTTGCTATTGTGTGGCTTCTTGCTCATCTTTCCGTTGTTCTTGGAGCGAACGTAAGCCCACCCATGGGCTTTCTCCATGTGCTGCTTGCAGTTACTCTCCCGCTTGCTCTCATACGGGCAAGGACGGAACTGGCATCTGAACATCGAGGGTGAGGAAGAGTGCTTGTCATTCATGTGGCGATCTCGCTCTTTCTCGGTTGGCCAGCCATAATCATGGTATTTGCAGCTGCTCTGGCTACACTTCCATGGCCTGCTGTGGGTCTTCTCGTGTTTGCTGTAGCCTAAAATCAGCGATGATACTATGTTCAGATTTGGGGCTAGCCGTACGTTAGATCACAAGGCCTTTTGAAAAGCTTCTCGCAGTCTCTGCATTGGTGGGTGTCGGTGGGAGGCGGTGCGCCTTTCCGGCGACGACCCATGGAGCGCATGACATCGTCATCGAGTTCCTCGCTAGCAGATCTCTTGAAATCCTTCAAAGATGCAGCTGGGCTGCCCTCCGCCTTGACAGAGGATCCTGTGCGTAGAGAGATCGACTTCCCCTTCTTGATCCTGACCAGCTCAACTGGTTGGCCATTACGGGTAAGGCCGCCATGCAGACCCAGTCGCTCATCGCTGTGATCTTTTTAGCAAGGCTTGTCGACGGAATTGATGAGGAACATACGCGATAGCCTCATCCTCAGCTGTCCCTCGCCCTGCCGCCATCCGTTCACGTGATGCAGTAATCATTGCGGCGTACTGTCGCACCTGTTCCGTCAGATCGAGGAAATATCCGTTAGTATAAGGTCTATCGGTAGGTCGCCGTTGATCTGATTCGTTGAGGTAGTCGACGGTCGTGTGGATACACTGGATCGATGTCTCGCAGAAGTTGATGAACGAAGCCTTAGATATGGACCATTTCTTTACGCCGAAAACCGAACAATGAGCCAAACGCCTTCCCCAAACATGAGAAGAATAGCTCACCGGTGCTAGCCACAAAAGTACTTTCTCAAGATCTCGCAAGCAAGTTATTTCCTTGCGGCCCACACGGTATGGAATGCCTTGAACAAGAGGGTGGAAATCCTTCAAGGAGCTCTCACGAACAATCGGCGAGATGATATATTTCTGGATCTGTCTGCAGGCATACTCACTCAACGCGTGTTGGGCTCCGGTGATAGGATCTCTAGTTGCAGCAGTGTTGCCGTTAATGCCGGAGCGGACCTCGCCCGCTGTGAGGGCGTGAGTGTCTTCATTCAAAGCTTCTTCAAAGTCAGCCGTCGATGGCCTGGGAGTAATGACTGGAGCTGGTCTCCTACCTGCTTCATCTTTTATCATATTCTCCTCAGGATCTGTAACGCTTGATCCGATGCCACTGTCAGAGCGATGGTGCTTTCGGGCAGGACGATGCTTGCGCTCAGGAGTAAAATCGTCGGCTTGCTTGTTGTCAACGTCCATGCTATTGGGATCGACGAGATGGGCGTCAAGTAGGAAGCGAGGGACGGGAAGGTCTTCCGCCGGAGTCAGTGTCTCCTGGCTATCTATTGAGAACCCGTCTAAGCCTGAAAGACTCCGATCCACAGCGCCGAGGAGGTTGGCGATGCGTCGCTCGCCGGCAGCAACAGCATTTTCTAAAGCCTTAGGACATGTTGGAGACCTCCTGGGTAACGAAGGTATATTTAAAATGGGGTCTTCATCCTGAGCTGGCGGTGTTGTGGGGGAGTGGAAGGTCGAGCTCTTTCTCAGTGGGCGCGTCGAGTCTACAGACGGGGTTGACTCGGAGGAGAAGCGTGTGTGGAAGGACTGGTGGAGCGTAGCTGTTGGAACTCCGTTCAAGTGCCGACGTCGAGGGTTTGATTGTGGGGATGTCATCCTTAAGTAGTCAGGTGGCTCAAAGTGTGACTTGGCTGCCGTGGGTGTTAGCAAGGAATCTAGCCCTTTTGCAGGGGTATGACTCACCCGTTTTCTGAATTGACCACTCGCTGCTTTGCGGCAAAGTATCGTGTGGTCAATCGACTTCCGAACCAGCTCGATCCTCAACTGCTCTGGGGTTGATCGTTAAGCTGAGCTGGCGAAGTTCGATTTGATTGATGATAGCACAGACTGGCTCGCAGCGAATATAATGTTTTCTCTGATATAGACTCGCTTTGTGGCGAGAAGAGGCGTTGAACATAGAATAAACCGGATTGCTGAGGTTGTTGGTGCTGAGGCGGTGCTGATGGAGAGGATGGATCAGGCTGTGCGAGCAGGGTAAGGTTTGGAAAGACAGCTCGGAAGAGGCGAGGACACCATGGAATAGATGCAATACAACTGATGGGCCTCACCGTAAAGACACCGCCGGTCTCTCGCACAGAAGAATGACGGAGGGAGGGAGGGAAGAGTGGACGAGGCCACGGTGCCTTTTGGTTCTCGAGATTTAGGCAGCAGTCCCGCTATTGTACTCAGATGACAGACCAGGCTAGCCCACCTCCCAAGGCTCAAAATGCTCGCTTACCACGGTTGAACTCCCGACACCCGCCAACCGCCCAACGAAATCTGCCCTGCTTCCACGTCTTGCAATAATAAGAATGTGTCTAGTGTAGAAGTTGCCATTGCCTTTTCAGTAGTGGGAGTGTCTCCTTGATGAAGTTCTACAGGATGTTCACTGTTATCGCTGCCACAACACCCATGAAAACAGGATCTCAGGACAGTGGGCTCTTTTGTGTCGAAATGTGCCTGAAGCCGTGCTCACCGTTGCAAAACACGATGTGGTACGGAGTAAAGAGGACAGATTGACATGGACTCTGTGTGACTTCTGCAGGTCTGGAGGGGAACGCTTTCTCGCCACTGACAGGACTCAATTGGTGGTCCTTACTCTAACTATCGTTTCCCCACATATCTAATGTGATTTCATGGCTTCGTAGGCTGTACTCTGGCACGACGCTCGAGTGCGGCTCCCTTGTACTCACAAAAGTAAATAGTCCTGGCAACTCGACCATCTTGAGACTTTGAACACCTATCAACTGTTGTCTGTCCATGTTTTGATTGACCACTGATGTTGGTGTCCAAGGCGTAGTCAGCACCATCCTTTGGCATGATCCTTCGCTCCCTGCAGAGTGCAGACGCCACCAACGCACCAATTCCATCCATGATCCTCCTGTCACCATCCACGGCTTCTTAAATTCGTTTCCTTATTGAGCGATGAGGCTGCCAGTTTTTGGTCTATCATGGCACGGCGCCAAAGGAATCATTGATTGCTGGTTCCTTCCAGAACAGCAGCCAAAACCGATGTCAATCATTCGCATCCCAGAGTCCTCTCGCTTGCAAAGCGGACTTGGGCCGTTGGTGGATCGACATACATGCATGAAGTCGACGCTTGCGTGCGCCATGCCAAGGCCATTGGGGCATTTGTGACTCACGCCTTGCAAGGAAAAGTGGTATCCTGATTTGTGAACGCTGGATCGCGCTTGAGAGCTAGTCCTGTCAAAGGACCTCGAACGTTAATGCTAGGGTTGCAGCTAGTCGGCCTGGCCTTTCTTTCCAGGACAGGTTTGGTGTTCATTCCTCGATTGTCGTCCAAAGGACCAAGAGCTGGAAACGCTGAATTGTAGCAAGGTTGCACAGCTCAGCCGAAAAAGCTTACAATATCTATTCGTTCGAGTGCCGGGTGCCTCGAGATTGTTGCAGATGGGGGCTAGAGCCCCGTCTTGTTGTTACTGCTCTTGGAGACCCACTCACGGGTCTGGTAAGATCGTCCCTGTGTCCCGCGCGCTGGCACCCTTCAGTACCATAATACTCGACCGTCGAGTCCTTAATGAAGCAGAATACACTCCTAAAACCTAAGCTCAGAATCTCAGAGAATCTCCGACATGCTGAGGAACAATGGGTGCTTCCATTATATGCCTGTCTTGACGTTTTGAAGCTCTTGTTAGTGGGCCATCGGCGGTTGATCAGTCCATCGTCACGGGGACCTCTTTGTCTTCAATGTTGCTAAGCAATGGTCGCTCGTTGGCATGGCAGGCTTTCGAAACGAGCGCCCTGCTAGCACATGAAATACCAGGAAATGCTCTCACCTCGGGGCAGTGGACTTCGACGTTAAACGTCTTCTCCGAGGGCCGAGATTCTATCGGGACGGGCTTAACATCATCTGCATTTCGCTTGTGTTTCTACCCATGCTAGTATATAGCAAGCACGTCGTTCTTTCGCTAAAGATATCGCTATACTACCAAAGCGCCAACGCTTGAGAATATACTTCGAAAGCGTGCTATTGCATATGGAAGACATTAGAGGTCCCCAGAGTCAGATTATCTCAATGGAACTTCTCATGATAGCACGGAAACCGAGGACCAGCCTTTGCATTCAATGCTCCACACGGAACATGAGTGCGGCAGCCATCACAGCCGCTTGCAGTGATGTTACAACGACCCGAGAGATAGCTGGACCCGTACTCGCAGATTTGGCTGTGCTGCAATATGTCAAAGCTATGATCTCGATGAGTTTATTTCCCTTCGCAGTGCTTCGCCACGAATCGGTGCAACTGAGGCCTTCCGCAGCTTCAATTAGGGCACCGGTCATGCCGACCTCGAAGACATTGTCATCGTATCACGTGAACATCACATAGATGTATCGGTCGTCATTTCGATATAGTCAAACTGAATGATCGGAAGGCTGCCTCCGCCCCGACAGCTCCAAGTTTCCTAGGTCACTGTTTGATTGACACGATCATGGGTTCACATGATCGGTCCTTTGGATTCTGCGGCACATCATTTCTCAGGGTGTCCGCCAGTAGATTCGATCCTCAGAATGCTTTGCCAGTCAAGAGCAGCTCTTTCACTTGCTGGGTCTGGAGTCGACTTCCAGGTGTGAGCTGTGTGGGAACAAAGCTCGCCGTTGTCTGAAAAAATCTCGCCGAAGCGCCGACTCGATACAACCTTCCATTGCCCTCCATTCTGCGTAATTAACGAAGTCTACAGCTTGTAGCAGGAACGAACAGAGAAGAACGGGATCATTTATGTTGCTAAGAAACATTAGGTAGATTTTTCTACATCCTAGCAACAAATCGAACGTCGCCTTTCCTTTCAGTCCAAAAGCAACTGAAACCCCCCCTTTGGCCATGGTAGGACATTCCTAGTAGGCTTATCCTGAAGTCGATGGCGGCCATGGAGATTGAAGTCTATTCAGCTGCAGTGTTTGCCAGCTATAAGATTGAGGCTGTGTATTCGATGACCCGAGGCCAGTATTCCTGGCCGTCTGCCTTCTTTTCGCCTTCGTTCTCTTGCTCATTGTTCTCACTGTCTCGTGTCGACCTAAGTATGGTCTTAGACTGCAGGACAATGGTCTTGTCATGGAGAATTATCCCAGACATTATTGTATAAAAGCCGGGCTTATCCGCTGGCAAATTCATCAGCCCCCGATCATCGCAGATCTCCAAACGTTGATTCCAAATTAGCTTCAGCAGTACCACTTGATCATCACAAAACGTTCCCACCCAGGCCTCTCAAGCGAGGAATAATCTTTCTTGTCTCCACGAGTTAATCGACATTCTGCAAGCATGTCTACTAGCGCCGGTCCTGTTCATCTTCTTTCAAATATCGGCGTCGAAACGTTGAATTTAAACCCACTTCGCGAGAGGGAAATAGAATAGAAGCAGCAGAACTGTCCCGGAGGAGATCCTCTTTGAGCCGCACGGACAATGTCCACGACCACACTCGTAGGTATCAAGGGTACAGGCCGGTGTCGACCCAAATAGAACATCAGGGCAAGTCAGCTGCCTCAGCTTGGTTCGGAGAGGAGGATTACCTGTACGCAAGCGATGAATCTACTTCACTGCTGTCAGACTATTACAAAATATAAATTGACTCCTTTTAAGAGCCGCTCCAGCGTCGTCGCAAGTCGTCGCTGCGGCGAATGGTGTGGAAGAGAAAGCCCTTTGAGAAGGGGCAGTCAGGTCTTTCTTAACACATCTCGGCCGCGTGTTCCATTAAGTATTGATTCTCGGTGTTTCTTTACTCTGTAGATCTGTAAATCACATCTCGATACCTTTGAACATTCCATAATGCTCCCAGCGCTAGACAGCACAGGCCTGCCTTTACGGAAAGGAGCACAAAGTAAGGTAGCCGAAGCTGCATACTGCCCAGCTTAGCACTCGATACATTTGTCGGTATATCGAAAAACAATAATCACTCCAATCGCGTAGAAACCCCAAATCCTCCATGCCACACATCTTCCTCAGTACTTTACATAGCGTACTCTTCCAGGGTACTGTATACCTTGAGCTAGGTCGAGACAGAATTGATAGTCTGTTGTACTCTTGGTAGAAACCGTTCTCGTTTCGAAGTATTATCAGCTCGCCCAACCACCACCCTCTGTGGCACAATGTGATGGGATTGGGGGCGATTTCATGCATTTTCGAGCCTTTCGTAATCCCTACGGTTGTTTGTTGTAGGACGACAAAATCCCGGTCCGTGTCTCCTCACCTGTAGTGTTGTAGTTGAGATGTCATCATAGAATGTCAACTCAACGAGATGGTGATGGTAGCTTCACCTTGTCTACTTACCTCGACCTCATCACTCTCACATCGACCGCAAAAGGATGTCTCCCTTCTGCTATGTTTTCTTGAAGGAATCGGAACATACTGACATGGGGAGGGGCTCGATTGCACGTAGCTCCCGGTATTAAGGTAATGCCGTTCGGATTTCTTAACACATACATACTCGACTACTTTAGTTCTGCTATAGCTCACATCAGCCGAAAAAGGGTCCCGCTCCGGTGAATGAATTAGTCCCCCATCAAGCGAGCTCCTCACCAATCAGCAAGTCGTTCTGTCCACAACCTTTGGCATCCACAAGCCTTGCCCTTCTGAGCTTGAAATAAAAGTCGTTGAGCTCAAGGTCGACATGCCGACCCTGAAGCAGCTGACCTGTACGGTCGAATGGACCGGCTCTAATGTGCCTCTACAAGAGTTCCAGCCAATATATGGTGATGGTTACGTTCACACATTCATTGCCGTTCCGCCTATCCAGACCCCGTTCTCGGTTCACCTTACGTCTCATGGCTACATTGCACGTAAGGCATTTCCCCCTCACATCCAAAGATTCGGCTAACTATGACCCTTTTAGCTGGGCTCGCTATGTTTGTCTACATGGACGGCGAGTATCAATGCAATCGTAATCGTCGCAACCTCAGGATCCCAGACGAAAACACGAGGCCGAAGCAGACCGAGATTGACTTCCGCGTCCGCCAAAAGGAGGAATTGCAACCAGACGGTACCTTTTGTGGGCAGCAGTGGAAGTTTCGTGAATTGAACATAGGTTTAGAATCCTACGCGCCGGCAGTGAGAATGTGCTTACATGTGCATAGTCTCTGACTTAGGCGCAGCTCTGGAGAGTCCTGCTCCACACGACGCAGAGCACGTAGGGACCATCGAGATTGTGGTCCTCCGCTGCTATCCCGCTTCAGTTGAGGAAAAGCCATCTTTCAAATCAGCACCTCGCCAGCAAGGGGTGAGAAAATTCACGCCTGAAGAGTCCTCGGATAGTTCAAGCGAAGATTCACCTAGTGAAGACGGCTCTGAATCCGAGTTTGGCGGGCTCTTTGATGGTGCAGGTGACGATCGTCGCAATATGCCCAAGAGCCTACCGTTCGGCGGAGACGCGACATCGGACCAGCCAGGCCACGGGAACAACGGAGAGCAGAGCTCGTGGAGCCAAGGAGACAACTCATACGCATGGGGCGGTGCAAACAACAGTCCCAACGCGAATGCACTTCCTACTTCAGGTAATGGATGGGGCTCAGCCCCAGCACCATCTCCTCGCTGGGACACACGCGCCAGCTCCTCGAGCAATCATTTCAGCGAGGACTGGAACAGACCAAGCCAGGCCACACAGGAAACAGTTCAACCAGGCTCTAGCCGTCATAGCAACCACGGAAGTAGGAGGAGTGGACGGTCTTCTTCAAGCAACCACAATGCTAGGGCTGTCAACACGAACAACAATTGGGGAACCAGCGAGTCAGCCCAGCCGTCTCCAGCCATAGTCATCAATGTCAACCAGAGCCCAGCAGCCTCAAGATTTGGGCCACCGTCTGTGGCAGAAGGTTGGGCTGAAAAGCCTCTGCCAGCCAATTTGCAGCAATCTTATGGCTTCTCCCGGCCTCTACAGGGCCATGGTAATTCTCCGAACGGCTCGAATAACAGCGGGTCAAATAAAAGCGAATCCAACAAGAGCAATGGGTCGCAGAACAAGAACAGTGGTGGTAATGATTGGCAAGCCAGTGGCGGCCAGACGGAGGGTTGGGGTGCAGCAGCCCCAACAGTACCTGGAGCTTGGGGTGATTCCAATGACAAGCCACAGGAGAGTTCGGATTGGAACAACAACAACAACGGCACAAATTGGGACAACAACAATAATGGTGGTGGTACGGCATGGAATGAGCCAAATAACCAGTCACCGAATGGACAGAATGACGGGAATGGCAACACATGGAACACCACGGCCGAGAACGAAGGCTGGCGGGATACCAATGGCAACGCGTCCGCTGGGCAGGCCCAGGGAGCTCAATGGACCAATGAAGAGGTGCTGAAAGCGTATCCAGATTGGGCCAGCCCCAATCCTGAGAACCAGCAGCAGAATACCTGGACAAGTGGTAATGCCGGAGACAGCGGAAATGGAAAGGGGAGTGGGAACGGGAATGGAAGCGGAGATGGCGACAAGCCAGAGAAAGTGCTCTGGGGAGGCAACGACGCTGTACAGGATGAGCCTGTGGGTCTGTTCGGCTCCAAGCCGATCCCAGCGTCAGAATCGGCCAAGCGAGAAGGATCAATCAAGCTAAAGCGTTCAAATGAGGCTCCAGCGTTCACCTACGGGCTTCAGCAAGCCCCGACCCTCGGACAGCCACCGGTGACTACGCTGCCATATGTTCCAGGGGCCATGCCGACATCTTCTCGGGCAAAGCCCTATTGGTCGACCTGGAATCATGGTCATTCAGATGAGGTCCCGGACATCGAGGAAGAACCAGCAGCCGAGCCAGAGCCAGAAGAAGGGCCCCTATACAGTGTACCTTTGGACATTGCTGAACGGAACAACATGTCGCACCAGGTGCAAATTGGCAAACCTGCTGTGTATCTTCACAAAGTTTCGAAGCCGAAATACATGGACAGTCATGAAAACCCCTACGCTGCTTTCACGTTTCAATATCGATCGTAAGTGTCGTAAATGCCTATTCAGATGTCGATCATGCTCACATGGCACCAGGAGAGCCGTCATAGAAAAGATGTTTAGTGTGTCATTGGCTGAGACCCAGGAAGAGGAGAAGGAGCGGTTGAGCTCTCTGTCGAAGGATGAGCTGATCGAGCATTACCTGAAAGCCAAAGCCAGTGCGAGCTCACAGAAGAGCTCTTCTGGCTCCAACGACAGCAACAAGCAGAAAATCATGGCTAGTGGAGGTCTCGGCCTCGGGGGGGAGTTGGCCAACAAGCTCTCACAGCTCAACACTAACAAGGTCCCGAGCGAGAAGGCATCCACAGACCCGGAGCTTCACTGGGGCCGTCCAGCGAACCAGGCAGATGCTTGGAATAATGCTGCAACGGCTTCCAATGCCCATGTGGCAGGATGGCTTAGCAATGGGGGAGGTGGCGCAGTAGGTAGCCCTCCGAAAGGAATTTCTGGAGGTAGCAACAATGGACACGGCAATGATGATCCAAATGGTAATTCCTGGAACCACAGTGGCAGCGGTGGAGACGGGAACAATAATCAAAATGGCAATGGAAACACGTGGGATAACAACGGTGGTGAGAGCCAGCAGGCAGGATCGTGGAACAAGGGAGGCGGAAATGAAGCTCCATGGAACAACAATGGGGGCGGAAATGCCGCCGGAGGATCATGGAATGGCGGGGGCAACAACAACCAGAATCAAAGCGCATGGAACGGAGGAGCCAACGGAAACCAGAATGACAGCTCCTGGAACAACAATGGGGGCGGAAATGCCACCGGGGGATCAGGGAACGGCGGAAATGACAACCAAAAGCAGAGCGCTTGGACTGAAGGGGGCAATGGAAACCAGAATGACAGCTCCGGGAACCAGAACGGCGCAGCGACGTCTTCGTGGAACGCTGGTGGAGGCGACAACACCGGAGGGGAAAAAGCAGAAACAATCTGGTAGCTGGTCGTATGCGGTCAGGACGGCTACTGCAGCTTGTCAGCTTGATGACTGTAGCATCGAGCGAGATAGGGCAATAAGGTAGGGGATACAGCAATAGCAAGGACAGATAGCTCCAACGTGTACATTGATATTACCGAGTCAGCTACCTACCCAAACATGAGCTAAAGAGAACGAGAACGAAATCGAACCAACCGTACCTCGACCATGACCTTCTGATGACCCTTCCCCTGGAAGAACGAGCAACACGTGAAGTCGTCAAGTCGTCGTCGCTTCACAATTCTGGGGCACACGACAAGTGGCTGCGCCGGTCCATCTTCGGCTATGTATCCGTACTCATGCCCATATCCGCTCGAATGTTGGATGATTTCCCCCTTCTTATACTTTATGCGACTGGGGAAATCAAAGTCTATCTGGTCAATCGCAGTCACGAAGCGGTCGGGCTTGCGGACCGAAGTATCCATGAAGCCCCCTCCCACAACCGCCCCGATTCACCGGACGATGGTCCAATCACATCCCGTATTTCAGCCCAGTTCGCCGACGAATGCGTGACAAAAGTGTCATCCCAGCTCATCATGGACGAACATTCTTGTTGCGGTGCCCGTATCCTTACTCTTCGGTGCTGATCCGGTCTCGCACCCCTCCGGAGGTGAAGCTGGACCGTCATGGCTTCCAACGATCTCGCTTCGCCTCCACCACGCTCTCTACCGCAGCCTGTCGAGACAAGCCAGAAGGCCCGACGAAGGTTTGTTCCTGAGCCTGTGGAGCAACCGGCTAGGAGCAACCGGAAAGGCGAGGATGGACCGGCAGACCATGGGGAGACAGGATCAACTGTCCGCAGATTACTCCCGCAGCCGGTTGAGATTTCGACCAAGAGTTCCAAGACGTCTGTGCCATCCGGTCAACCCCACAACTCCCGGGTAACATCCCCTCACAGGGTTCTCCCGCAACCCGTTGAGTCGAGCAAGACAAGCTCCAAGACTAGGAAGTTTGCCCCTCAATTGATGGAAACAGCTAGACGATCTCGAAAGCGAACTGATACCCTCCCTGCCACCCTGCCATCGGACAAGACTGATGACGACCAGCCTCACGAGCTACTACATATACCCAAACAATTAAGACCTTCTCCTATCCCACCAGTCAATTCACCTGTCGCAAGCACGGAGCAAATACCTCAACTCCACGAGTCCCGCTTCTCCTTCGCCAATCTAGCCAAACGAGCACCTCGCCGGCACTCCTTCCGAAGCCCCGAGCTAGCACGCATCGCCTCGTCCGAGAGCGAAGAGGAGCTCAAGTTCCCTCGACTGTCAATATCCCCGTCTGCCAAAGCCGATAACAGTGAGCATTACAGGCATGCTACTCGGATCAGGGAAAGTGTCGATGACCGTTCGTCTGCATACCTCCTAGCATTGGCGGCAAAGGTAGCGCAGAAGCAATTAAGGGAACAGGTTTTGGCAGCGTATCCAAACGAGCATGACTACGAACCCGTCGATCATTTCGCCGTAGACCGAGATTTAGATACCGAAGAAGGTGAAAGGCAACCAGAGGGGCTTGCCAATCGAACAGCAATGCTTCACAAGCGCGATTCGGATGAAGGATGGGACGCGGCACAATTGCGGGACCATAGAGATAAACTCCGGTCGCCAGAGAAGGATTATAAAGACACAGTGAGGATAGAATGGGATAGGCGAAAACTGGGCAAGGGACCGTTCGCGGATGCTGGGAAGACGGCGATGTATGCTAATGCCGCGCAAGGAGGAGAGAAAGGTGCTGACAAGCAAGAATGGCGAGCAATGCGTAAGGCTGCAAGTCCCCCCATGGCTGGCGGAGACCTGCAATTCCCCAAATGCCAGTCTCCGCGCCAGACACGGCTCGATGTTGGGTCTTATCCTCTATCATCCAAGTACTCGAAACCCAGATCGCCAACCACAGAGCACTCGGGTCTCTGGACACTGAGCGGTGGTGCAAGCCGGCAAGGATCTAAGAGTGGATTGTGGATGGGTGTCTGTGCACGATCTGCGCAGGAAGCCCTCGCACCACCTCCGATGATCCAATCTGGTCTACTTACCCCGCGTGAGGAACGAGATGATCCCTTCACCCCAGCGTTGGAGTCCAAGCAACAACTTCCACCATCCCCTCCCGGCTCGTTTGAGAACAAAACGGGACGCATTGACGACGTCCTACAACGAGAGAAGACTATAGATGAAGAGTTCGATGATGCATTCGTAACACAAATCTATAATTACCTGTCGCTCGGCTATCCATCACTGGCCCAGAAGTTCGATTATGAGCTCAGCAAGATTACAAAAGTTCCTGTCGAAACCCTGCGGCGGGATGATTGCAATGCCAATGCGAAGGGATACGTGGGCGCTCCCGAAGGTACTGGCTCCGATATGAGAGGTATGCAAGAGGGTCACTGCGAGAGGTGGATCGCACTGCGGCTCTATGTTAGGGAATGGGCGAGGCAACATCCACACATGCTCACCAGAGATGGTGGCCCGAACAAAGACTGGGGTGCAAGAGCGAGGAAGGGAAGCTGGGCTTTTTGAACGTTGTCTGTCGAACTGATGCAAGATTGGTGTCGAATCCCACATTCTCACTGTTATCTGTTTCAATTTCCCGATCTAGCGGGAGTACGGCATATGAAGCAAAACGTCTGGGAATTAAAGGGGTTTGATCTATCTTTCGGGTCATATGGCCTTCGGACATTGAGAACAAGTGCATACGGGGTTCGAGACTGGTTGTAACGCACGTTTAGTTGTTATGAAGGTATATAAGGGGCACGTCATATAGGACATCCATTGGCAATGGGCGTCATGTGTATAGCGAGGAGAATGGATAGCGGTAGACGAGATCTTGTCTCGGTGTTGGAGAGTAGCTGGGACCACATTTCGAAACAACGCAAATATCACACTACTCTAACGGGAAGGCCCTCGATAGGTGAATTGTTCGTTCTTGAAGTATTTGAACCTCTAGTCTCTATAGTGCTCAGGGACTTCGAGAGGCCCATAGCGGGGCTGCACCCTACTACCTCAATATTATAAATGTGGTTCCCCCCCCGCAACTTTTGAAAACCATTTTATTTTTCGACTTCGAATTGCAAATACCATCAACCCCTCAACACCAACGCTATTATTTGATCAAAAGTTGCTCTTATATAGAATTACTATATTCACAAATACTGCTGTAGATTTTCGAGATCTTAAATTAGCTTGCGATCGCAATTACATGCGTAATTGCGATTTTGAACACTTCGTCTCGACACATTTTGGACACTTCTATTAGGCCCCATCAAGTCTATGAAGCCCCCACCAAGCCCCCACCAAGCCCTCACCAAATACGCTCGATCAAAGTCTTCTTACAACAATAACTAAATAACCTTACATCTACAGTACTCAAATTTAATCCAAATAAACAACTATATCATTATCAATATTTTACTAGGATTTGTAGTAATATCGATGCGTTGGTGTTGAGGGGTTGATGGTATTTGCAATCCGAAGTCGAAAAAAAAAATTGGTTTTCAAAAGTTGCGGGGGGGGAACCACATTTATAATATTGAGGTATATCGACTATTGATGTACAGCTTCTTTCTCCCACCTGCACGATGCCCTGGATTGTGAATATGGCCGTCAATCTGCCTTTCAATTGCAGCAAGACACTTCCCAACGACTTAGAGGTCTATTCATTGCCCAGTGGCAGACTTCACCGCCGCTCCTGGTGGTCTGCTGTACACTCACCGTCCTCTCCACAAAGCTCTTACTGAACCAAATCTGTCCAGCTGCATTCTACCCTCTTTATGATGACTAGCAATCGATGAGTCGCGAAGGCATTAGCACCATATCAGTTTGCACTCCGCCGAGCTTCTTCGACAGAGGGACGGCAGCCCGTGGTATGATAGACCAACACTCCGCTGTTCCCCAATCGCAGACCAATTCCAATCGCAGAGCAAGTGCTGACTGTGCCCCTTTAGCCTCACCATCCTCCTTGTTCCTTCTCCTTCCTCTACTCCCTAAATCTGTCCTCTCCCGGCTCTTCTCCCCATCCCTTCACCGCCGCTCTCTCGCCGTCCATCTCTTCCTCACAACGGAACATGGGCCCCTCTCAGCCACTTCTAGTGTCCCTCCACCCCCCCATGCGCACCTATCTGCATTCTCTCTTTCGCCATCCGCTTCCCCTACCCACCCGTGACCTCTTCGTATCCTATATCGAAGATCTAGCTCCGCTTTCGGAATCCGACACCGGAATCCCGCTAACTTCCCACCCATCTCATACACCAGCAGTCAATGGAGGTGTGGAAGGGGCAGCAGACGACTTCGTAGATTTCATGCGGGGGAAGGATGGGAATGCAGAGGCGCAGCTGGGGCTGGAGGGGAGGGACATGGGGTATCCGCTGTCAAGTTATTTTGTGAACAGTAGCCACAATACGTATTTGACGGGGAACCAGCTGTATGGGGAGAGTAGTGGGGGTGCTTATAGGGATGTAGGTGTCCACTCTCCTATTCCGCTACGTGCATCTTCATAGTTATTACATTTGATCTGAGCATGCGGACAATTCAGGCGATGCAGGAGAAACGGCAGAGTCTGCTACCTCGCATTTAATATGACCAACGCTATGGCCACAATGCTAATCGAAACACCTAGGTACTCCTCCGCGGCTGTCGTTGCATCGAAATCGACGTCTGGGACGGCGAGTCCAAATCCCATCCCTCCACCCCCACCGACGCCAATACCTCCGCCCCCTCAGAAGCCCACCACCGCTTCAGACCACACATCCCTCGCTCCCTCTCCCCTCATTCACACGGTCTCTCGATTCGCTCTAAGATTTCATCTTCCACAAGCGACAAGACGTCTAACAGCGACACACTCGCCTTGCCAACGCCTTGGCAGTCGCTCTCCACCGCCACTCGCGCCGAGCCACGAGTTTTGCATGGGTATACGCTGACCAAAGAAGTCTCCTTCCGAGAAGTCTGTGCCGCGATACGGGATTCCGCGTTTGTGGCTTCAGATCTGCCGGTGATAGTGAGTTTGGAGGTGCATTGCTCGCCCGAGCAGCAGGAGATCATGGTCGAGATCATCGAGAAAAGTTGGAAAGGGATGCTCGTACCGATACCCAGCGAGCCGTGTCGAAGCCTGCCATCTCCGGAAGAGTTGCGAGGGAAAATACTGGTGAAGGTGAAGTACGCCAAGCCTGAAGCTGCGAAGAAGAATGCCCTCAATTCAAGCACGCCAGGGCGACAAAGAGAGCGATCCACATCCAGCGGATCCTCCGACTCAGAAAACCAGAATGCTGTCGTTGGCGAAGAGAAGAAAAAGAAGAAAACATCCATCATCGAATCTCTGTCTGCACTAGGTGTCTACACGCACAGCTACCACTTCAAATCACTCATCACTCCCGAAGCCCTCGAGCCCACGCACGTCTTCTCCCTCTCGGAAAAGAAACTCATGGAGGTCCACGAATCGCACGGGCCCACCCTCTTCTCCCACAACCGCAACTTCCTGATGCGCGCCTTCCCCTCGGGCATGCGCGTCTCATCGTCGAACCTCGACCCCAGCGTCTTCTGGCGCAAAGGCGTCCAGATGGTGGCGCTGAACTGGCAGAAGTACGACGAGGGCACGATGCTCAACCAAGGCATGTTTGCCGGCAGTGGAGGCTGGATCCTGAAGCCGAAAGGCTATCGCGGGACGACAGCGAGCACAAAGGAATTGAGCCAGGAGTCGCAAGCCGACGCTATCACGCACCGTACACTCTCATTGACCGTGGACATCATTGCTGGGCAAGACATCCCACTGCCGATCGGCGACAAGCGGCCTAGCGGCTTCCATCCGTATGTGAAATGCGAGCTTCATGTCGAGAAGGCCGAAGAGCGCTCTGGAGCGCCCATTGAGAAGGGAGGGAAGAGCAAAGAGGGCGAGCACAAGAGGGTGACAAAGACTGGCAAAGGCGTCGAGCCGGACTTTGGCGGTGAGAGGATGGAGTTTCGACAGATTCCGGGGGTGGTGGAGGAGCTCAGTTTCCTGAGGTGAGTGCGCCGTTTGAAGTGAGACGTTAAGATTTCTGTCTCCATGCGCCTGCAATCCCATGACTGCAGCATTTTGATGCACTCTGCAAGTCAAGCCATGCACTGGTTGGGTTACACAGCAGACAGGCGTTGCCGAGCTGCATAAGCATGCGAGGCCCCTGTGCATTGCAAGTTTTATTGCAGAATCCGTGTGGTACACTGATGTTAGAGTATATGATCTATCTCTAGCACGTGACTAACCATTCTTCTCGGAACACAGGTTCAAAATCCAAGACGACGAGGTCGGCAAGAATGACCTTGCGGCCTGGGCCTGCATTCGACTCGATCGGCTTCAGGCAGGCTACCGGTTTGTACGGCTACTGGACGCAGTCGGTGCACCGAGCCAGGGCGTCTTGCTGGTCAGGATCGAGAAGTCGTTGGCTTGAGAAAACCAACCATCGTACATTGCTTTGTGACTGTGGCGGGAGGACTCGGGCTATGGGCGGGCTAAATCGGGAATCAAATCAGCATGAACGCGGGACCATATTCCCGAATGCGATATGGGAAAGAGTACATGGGCTATGGGCCAGGAAGGTGTTACGGAGTCGGAGAGCATGTGTTATGATACCACTTGGCGGGCATGCTCGGCCGTGTTCACGATATGTACTAGAACCATAGATTGCTGGCAAAAAGTGCTCGCTAGCTTGATGAACAGCTGCAGTCAATGCGGCGATCATGCTGGAGAAGCCGCTTGTTCCCGTGATACGTGGGTCCAGCCATCATTGCAGCACAAGATTCGCTCCTGGTGCTTGATAGACTCCTGGAGCCGCACGCAAAGTGGAAGGGACGAAGTGAACAGCTACGTGCCGATCATGCTTCGAGCCGCTGTTGATGCTCTGCAATGTCTCGACTCGCATAAGGGACATGGGTGCGGTCAGGCTGCATGGAGGGAAGGCCTGGCCACGCCTGAAAAATCAGGACCCATCACAAACCAAGACTTACCATGTTAGTCTTTCTGTGGAACGGTGTGGCGGACTGAAACAAATAAGACGCATGTACAAGCGCCAATGGTCGAATGTTCATTGGTAGAGATTGCAAGACCCAAAAATTGATATGCGAAATAGCGAAACGGCGAAACGGCGTAATGGCAAAATGGAGTATGCGATTTGCTAGTGCTAGTATTGGGGCACCCCGACAACTACCTCCAACAAGACCAAATTCCCCAGCGAGTAAAAGGTAGCGATTCAGAGCGCTGTACTGGGCAAAACTTCCGTCCCGGTCTTGAGCAATGCGCCTGCGGGGCGCTAACGAGGAGCAATGCAACGAAGTCCAAGCAAGCTAGGGCGCTGGGACAAGTGACAGTGAGCAACAGTGGTATTAATCGAAGACTAAGGAAAGGACAAGTGCATGGTAGCGCTAGTGTCAACAACAGGATGGAATCTGTGCTACACGATAACTCGAGACTGAGATACCCTTCCGATCTGGTCACCAGGTTTGTTGCGTCGGCGCTTAGCGCGCCACATACCTTAAAGTGACCTAGGTCAATAATGGCAACCGTTTAAGTATCTGAAGTGTTGTGCGCTGTGCAATGCAGTATCATGCGGATTTGGCAGGCCCCGTTTGTTCCTCATAGTGTACGAGATCCAGCCTGAACGGATCGGAGCGGGAGAGAGAGAGATTTATCAGCTGTTGAGATGTCAAATTTTCTTAGATGATGCCCGATGCTGCAGGAAAGCGCAATGATGCGGCGTTATGCAAGTAGCCCTTAGCGGCCAGTCCGGTCTTTGCGGGTTTTGCGTCGCCGATTGACATATCGTAAAACAAGAATGGCGTGTCTTCCTCGTTTGCGACATCGCTAAGTCGCGAGCGCAGTGACATAGGAAGCCCCGCTTCTCGATGCGCTTCGGCATGTCAGGGCAGAGGCCTTTCATTGGACGACCTCGACCAGATAGTACTCGGCATTCTGCCACTGCGATTCTGCTCGCAGCGCCAGTAGGGTGTTCAGTACCCCTCAAATTGAGACGATGCTGCAAGCCTATGATGATCTTCCACGGGAGAGCTTGTTTGAAGATGTATCAAGCAGGATTTCGGCACAGCCTCATGATCGAAGATATCATCCATTTTTGCAGGATGGCATCCGGCGCCACACGATTGAAAAAACTCTCAGTAGGAGGCAATTTTCTTCGACCTATTTGTTCAGGACGGGAGCCATACTCCGCGGCTCCAGTAGAGATCAGCTTGGATGTTGTAGACCGCGCCCAAAAGAAATAGGGCTAGGCGACGCAGCTCGGGCTGGATAAGATCCCACAGGTCTGGTAACTTGTTCACTAGCGTCCTGCATAGCCCCAGTGCCCATAACTTTGGGTTCCCCAGCAATGTAGCATGGAACGACCAAATCGGCCTCTCCATGCGAAGACTCGAGCGAGACATCGCTCGCAATCGTAAGCTCTAGCACACCGACTTTGCAAACAAGACTTCGTATACGCGCTCGGACTTGCTCTGTCCTACAGTAACGGTGCTGCCGGGCGTCCTCGTGACGTGGCTATCGATTCCATCGACAGGTCTCACCGCACAATGAGGCGTCGTTCTGCAGAGAAGCGAGACGTTGATGCGAAACACGGGAATCCTTGTCTTGTGAAGGAAAGAGAGTCCGGTGAAGAAAGCAGAACTCAATCGAATGCCAATTGATACTCGAAATGAGAGATCTATAAAAGCAGCCTTAACGCCCAGAGATAAAAGCACCATCCAGATATCTTGATCGAAGAGGAGAACGAACAGACTCAAACCCACGGAACGCTTACCTTAGCCGATCCACTAGACACGCCTATTCATTCCACTCCCAGCTCACCTTTTATTTTACAATGTCTTTCAACCCCAGCCGCGAGGACGACATGGACCTTGGCCTCATGCCGTTGCCACTCCCTGGTATTGGCACTCCGGTGTTCCAATTGCGAAACGCACAATATGATCCTCATGCTCATCTTCCAGTAAGTGCACCTGGAGTCGGAGTAAGTGGGATCGGATGGATTCGTACATTCGCGTGACCAGGACTTCGATTGCCACGCGCTCGTCAGGGGATTTGGCTGATGTCCCTTCGCTAGATGCCGGGAGTTCGCTGCCCCACGTGTGCAAAGCAGGGCATAGAATCGTGGGTGTTGCCAGGAAAGAATTGCAACAAGTGCAACCATCCATGTTGACGGATAGAGGTACGAAGAGGACTGACTGCAGCATCATTCAGAGACTGACAATCCTAAGGCACTTTGCCATTTCAGAGGCGATTTCTCAGCCGTGTTTTAGCACTGTCGGGAGAATTTCTTCCCGCCCTCTCAAGGGCTGGAGCAAAGGCGAGCTTGCTTTCGTCGATGCAGAATTAGCAGTGCTGTGATTTGTCCTTTAGGTTAGCGTTGTCAGAACGGTTGCGACACCTTGGTTTTATTTTTAGATCCCCACCCCCAACATTTTGTCAAGATCGTTCCAGGTCCATTTTATCAACTTTCGCATTTCTTGATGTCATTTGTCAAAAATCTTACAGGTAGAACTAGACACTTTGCACTTTGCAAAATTACTTTGCTTGTAAAATTTCATGGAGGATTGAAGTTGTTACAATTGTCGCAAGTTCTGTGTATTCTGAACAAGTTCGAGCGATTATCTTTCTACAAATGCGATCTAGAACGCGAGAACTTCGCATTATAATAACTCAATCAAAATAGTCTTGAAACTTATACTTATAGAATTGAACAATCTTAAAGCGCAAAGCTCATTCTATGATCTATCTATCTTTTGATTTTGATATCGAAAGATCAAGAATTGCGAAAGTTGATAAAACGGACCTGGAGCGATCTTGACAAAATTTGGGGGTGGGGATCTAAGAATAAAACCAAGATGTCGCACCCGTTCTGACAACGTCAAAGACCCTAGTCGAGACTGGGGCTCTCAAATCCATTCCTACGACATTGTTCTAACGTCAAAGCGTTCATCATGGCCTTCTCGTACCGCTTGAAGGCCAAGGTGTCGGGGAGAACGCTTTATGGGGTCAGAGCGCGGAGACAGAACACTTCTACTGGCGGCCGACGTCATGAGTCCGACGTCACCTTATGTATTACTCGTATCGATTACAGCGGAGCCAACGGCAGAACGTGTCCAAATGCCCAGGCCAATTCGAGTCTGTCTGTAGGATGTTCAAGCTCCTCACACGGACATTCATCACATCACCCACCTTACTACGTCCGGTACCATCGATCGTCAGATCCAAATTTCCAATCAGAACGATGGCAACAGGCAAGAAGGACAACGAGGAGCTCAAAGCTTCTAAACTCTTCGATGTCTTTGGATTTTCGGCAGTTGTGACTGGAGGAGGCACTGGTATTGGGCTCATGATGTGAGCGTCTTGCCGCCGGCGATTGTGAAGAGACAAGCTAATCTCTGCATCTTAGCACGCAAGCACTGGTAGCCAATGGTGCCAAGGTCTATATTACCGGACGTCGTGAGGAAGCTCTGAACAAGGTGGTGGAGCTATATAACACCGGCCCCGGAACAATTGTTGCGTGAGCGTGATGTGACAGACCTGCTTGCAGAGTCAGCTAATTTTCTTAGGCTTCCGTGAGTGGCTTGGCTCCGCAGGAACTTTCGCTGCTGATCGCTCTCAAGTGGCGATATCAGTAGCAAAGACGATGTGATCAGATTTGCGAGCGAAGTTGGTAGCAAAGAATCGAAAGGGATTCATCTCTTGGTCAACAACAGTATGATCTCTGAAATCCTGCAATAAGTCAATGCTCGAGGTGATTGCAGCCGGGATTGCCAAGGATGATAACACGCGTTTCTCGAAGGCGGGCAAGCACGATTTCAGCAACGCCCAGAGCATATCCGATCACCTGAGTAAGTAGATTTCTGAGCCTTTCCTACCCCTTTTCGAGGCCTCCCTAGCACATGTGAAAGCAGTGTTTCCTCCAAGACGTGCTCAATGCTTCCACCTCCAAGCTCAAAGAAGGAAAGCTGACTTCGAGTTACACTGTAGTGCAGAGCGAGCCAGAGCAGTGGCAAGAGACCTTCCAGACTAATCTCACAGCACAATATTTCGTCACTGCGGCTTTCTTGCCATTATTGGCAAAGGGTCGCGACCTTACGCCTGGATTCTCGTCCTCAGTCTGCAACATAGCATCCATTTCTGGGGTTATGAAAGGAACGAGCAGCGGTCAGTTTGCATATGCGACGTCCAAGGCTGGTTTCATCCATATGAGAAGGTTGATGGCGACAACATTCGCAGAGGCGAAAGCAATTGCATTAGTCCAGGGATATTCCCGTCTGAGATGACTGCTGGCTCGTCTGGCGACGATCAGAAGTCATCCCTTGATATGCAGATGTCGAACCCTGCAGGTGCGACTTCTCACTCTGCCTGACAAGTATTTGTCAGCCTCGCTGACAAAGGTGTAGGTCGTGTAGGTCACGATTCGGATATGGCAGCTTGTATCTTGTTCTTGGCTGGGCCCGGGGGCGTATTCCTCAATGCCCAAGTCCTCCATCCGGATGGCGGTTTGTAGCTCTCCACCGTTGTCTCCATTCCTCGACTGATTTGCCTAGGGAACATTCTCGTCCAGCCCGCCGCAACTTGAGGAGATCTACTGGAAAGGGCCAAAATTTGGTAGGAACGTTGATGTTCTGGCGCAACTCCTACCAAAAGCATTTGAGCATTAGGCTTTAGAAATCTGGGATCCAACAATCATTCAGAATACCTCTTTCGTTTTTGTTGTTGACGGCAGATTGAGTAGCTTTATAATGATCGACCGAGAGATGTGTTCCTTGCGCCCTAGCATTTCGCTAGATGTCCTAATCCAGATATACCTGCTGTGACCTTCTCAATCAGCCCTGAGTACGGAATAATGGCACAATGGCACTCTTTGATGATTCCTGATTTATCAACTTACGACAGTTGATGCTTCCCGTGGCGGAGGACGACGCGAAATTGCGGATTCACGCGGTGAATAAACCAGTCGCTCCTTCCTCGCTGTGGCTCTAGGGGGTTCAAAACATTCACATCCGAATTGCATCAAAGTTGGATTTGCTAAACCTATCAATATCAACTTGGGATACGATTCCCGTCCGCTCGCTACAAGTCGCGGTGTTTGATATATCTCTATGAGCTATTCCTAGCTTTGTATAAGCTACATCAAATAATCCCCAGCCCCATGAGGTTTTGGACCGACTCACAACGAAAATCCCGGATACTTCGATCCCTAAACCCATGGCTACCCTAACGTCACCAACGGTTCACTTCAACGACCAATTAGATGGGCCTGTCTATATCAAGTCTGTACTGTTCTGTCATAAATGCACAAGCCATACGCGACTGCTTACTGACATTACTGAACCAGCCAGCCAGACATTGTCGAAGTCACGAGAGAGAACCCCGGCAAGGTCTTCGTTGGGGTGCTCCCCGGCCACGACCGACCAGCATTTGTTCGCAAACGACGAAGCTCCTGTTTCCGTCTGCCCAGGCTATTCGACCCTCGACCCTCCTACTCTGAAGAGCGTACATATCGGTGTGTTGTCCGATCACCGTCGCGCCGGCGCTCAGATTCCCATTACACCACTGTCTTCACAGATCAGCCCGTCTATGTGAACGAGCCAGATCCTCGGCCATCACCGCATTACCTGCAGCTGCCGGAATATAAGATAGCGACCGGGAAGCATACCTGTGGTGCGTGTGGTAAATTCAGATCTCCGAGCTATTGCAGACGACATCCATTGGCCGATGGGGAACATCCGAAAGCGTCACTTTGCAGGAAGTGTGCCAAGGGCAGTACTGATAGTGGGAGTGACGACAGCAACGAGAATTACCGCAAACAGCAGAGACGCCGCCGTCGCCAGGCGGTTTCTTCTTCCGACGAGAGAGTTGAGAGGCACCGCAGGGAACGCAGGTACCGTGGTGAGAAACCCCCGGAATCCGGCGACTATTCTTATGAGCGGTATTGTCGAGAGAAGGAGATATATAGCGGACCCCGCCGTACCTATTCCATGGATGAACGAAGCAGCTACTCCGATCGGGAACCAAAAAGACAGCCACGAGTTGTCTACCTCAGCGGATCGTCGAGTCGTCCACACACAGAGTCAAGCTCCGCCAGTGTCGTTGTGTCTTACAGAAGTTCAGAGCCGAGAGGACTTAGACGGAGCTCCAAAAGCAGGTCTTCAGCGGAAGAGATCCGTGTTGTACGACGCATTATCGACCGCCCAGAAAGGCAACCACGCCCTCTATCAAGAAGTATGAGTGAGCGATCTCGTCGGAGTTACTACCGCTCCGTAAGTGGCAGTTCAGGCAAGTCTGTCCGCTTCAGATCACCTATCCGGAGATATCGCGGCCGCGGCTACGACGGGGTAGCGTCCTATGAGGAGAGCGATCCAAGATCCTTACGGTTGGCGTCAGAACCGCTACGAGTGTCGTTGAGTTCTCCGGATATGATCGATGAGAGCATCTACTTTGAAAAAAATACACTTGCGGCTCCTCCAGCATCGTTGCGTCAACGTCTTGACTCCAAAGACCTGGATTCAGGGGAGCATGAACGGCCACGTACTCGGACTTTTCGTCATATCCGAGGCTCTAGTGAGATTCGTGATGCGGCAGCTCGGTACAAAAGGAACAATGACGAACGCCATTCGTCAAGTACATCCCTCATGTCAGGCGCTCGCGGCAGCTCGGTTAGCGCCGACCGCCGTGCCCTCGAAAGAGCGAACTCACGTGAACGGTGGGAAGGCAAGTCAGGAAGGGGTTCTCAAAGGAGACACCGAACGTCAAGCGATGAAAATAGCACTACTTACGTTCCACGTACGTTTCTGTCGTGGAAATGAATCGAGCCGCTTGCTCACTAAAATTACTTTTTAGATCGACACTCTTCCAATCGACGTGGGAACGGGATCCCGATTCGAGTTTCTCCCTTGCTGCTAAGGCTAGAACAAGAGAACCCTGAGCAATTCGCAACAGTGAACGATGCACCTCAGGCCTCGGAGCCAACAATTGAATATCGGCACGTCCGAGGAAGAAGCCCAACATGTCAGGCCAGTCCGCCAAGGAAACGCAGTCGCTCTCGGCAACATAGCTCTTCACAGCGTCGCAACCATTCGCCATACCGACGCTGTAAGGACGGTAACACCGAGCAAGAGCGGATGGTACATCGACGAGCTCTTGGTGAAAGCGATGACCACCCTGATCGCAACAACATACATGACTTTGGAGGAAGGGTGCGCTATGTGAAAACTCAATATCTTGAGAGGTAGAGAAGGGGGAACATCCAAGGCAACGAGATGTTTGCCTACTCAACATGCCTGCCCTCGGATTCACGCTGGCCCCTTGTAGACGAAGAATACTTGTTGGCCGTACGCCGACAACAAGGTGCCATCTATAGAAGCGCCAGCATGCGCAATCAAATCTCCTTCCTTCCCCTACTGTTTCGACTTCTTCGACCTCTCTCTTGCCTTCTTCCCTGGCGTCTCCTTTCCCGTTGCATCTCGCTCCGCTATCAGTCTCGTATCCGCAACCCTGACATCACCATCCGTCAGCTCCACATAGCCTTCTCTGACTTTTTTTACGGCCTCCGCATTCTTCGGATCCGCTTCACCTACGATCTCTATCTCGCTAGCAAGCCACTGCTGGAATGGCTTCGCCACAAAATAGCCATCGGTGTCAAACCAGCGCGTAAATGGTGATGAGATTTCCAGCGTCCTAGGGGTGGCGGTGCGAGATGAAGAAATATTGACCGTAAGGCGATACGTTGGATTGTATTTCTGGGTGTGCGACGCGATCGAGATCTGTGTCATCAAATCAACCACGCCATCCAAACCCTCCCACTATGCCGGCATACCAGACTCTGTCCCTTCTCTCCTACGAAAACCTTGCCCTTCTCCACCCCCCAGATCCACGCCGTCAATGCGCCATTGATAATGAAATACGCTATCACAGCCCACAGCGTAGCCGTCTTGGTAGCGTCCCATCCGAGCTTGTAGTCTGCGTAGAAAGTTACCGCGGCGATGGATACAGCGGCATAACCGAGGGCAAGGCGGACGTCGGTTAACCAGTGCGATTGGGTAAAGCGGAGGGAGGTCAGGTAGTTGGGGAGGGCGTCGTCGGTGGTGTTTTTGAGGTCTAAAAGGTGAGGATGTTAGTGAATATCGGGGGTCTTTGGGGGCAAGTAGCAAGAGAGAGGGTGGAAGGTACCGGAAAGAGAGTAGACTGCTATCTTTTGGGTTGTCATAGTGGATGAAGGGGTGGCAAGGAAATGTTTGGGGTTCTGATGTTGGAGCAGAGCTGGCCTTTCGGGGAAAACGGAACGCGCTTCCCATCCCGCCTTGCGCTTGCGCCAAATCAGGTATCGCAGGGTATTAACGATGTTTTTGGAGCCGATCATTGAAGAGAGAAGCCAAAGCCGACGAGACGAGATGATTCAGCGATCGCGGAGCTACTTTTAGTATAGTAACCTGATAATACGCCAGCTATGGCGGAGCGCGTGGTCCAAACGATCCACCGTGATCCAGCTCTATTGTACGAACACCCTACTGCAATCAATCGGAGCTACACTGACCCTACTCTTGCCTAGCTACTGGATTCTCTTTCCCATTACCATAGTCATGGTACCCTCATCCTCCCCCTGATCTTCCCTTCCCACCACCCTAATTGCCTCCTCCCTCATACAGATCCTTACCGGTGTCCTCCGGCACTACCTCACCGTCTTCCTCACCCCTCGCCCCAAACCCCTCCCTCTTCCCGCCCTCCGCGAACAACGCTCCCTCCTGCGCGGTATCAACCTGCGCTCCAACGCCTCTGCCATCTCCCCGTCCTCCTTCCTTGCCCGGAAGAACTATTTGGTCTCAGCGTATAAAGATGGGAAATTTCTGAAGGATCCGGAAAATAGGGGCAAGGCGCAAGCGAACCCGATGACAGATCCGGCGGCTATGGAGGGGATGATGGGGATGATGAAGGGGAACATGGCGATGATGATCCCACAGACGCTGATTATGGGGTGGATTAATGCGTTTTTCGCAGGCTTTGTTGTTCGTACGTCACCCCTACCTACTCTTATCTCTATGCTATGCATTTCTCTCTGGGTCTTTTGGTCTCTTGAGTGGGAGGGTTTGTCTTTGGCCGGAAAGCAACACTACCAGTTGTCGATTCGAGTGTTTTGGAGAATGTCAAGCAATGGATGGGAAAAGGTGCTAATATTATATCAGTCAAGCTCCCCTTCCCATTAACCCTCCGCTTCAAGTCGATGCTGCAATCCGGCGTCGCCACGCGCGATCTCGACGTCCAATGGGTGTCGTCGCTATCCTGGTATTTTCTCAATCTGTTCGGCTTGCAATCCGTCTTTATCTTCATACTAGGGAATGAGAATGGTATGCCCCTCCCATTCTTCCCTCAAACCCCCTCTATCCCGTACTCCCTCTTCCCACTTCCATCCCGGCCCTTGTCTCCCCCTTTCCCACCCACCCACAACCCTCCAATTTTACTTGCGGGGTTTTCAGTCGGGTGGCGATTTTAATCAAATTTCATGTAGCGAACCAAATGGCCTCACAGATGGCCCAGATGAACCCTGGTGCCGCAGGCACCGGCATGTTCCAGCCCGGCCAGGACCCGGACAAGATGTTTCTGAGCGAGGCCGAGAATCTGGCGGTGGTGGAGCATGAGTATATACTGGAGGGGGTGGAGGACAGAGTTTTGGCTCTTTTATAACAGTACGGTAGGAACAGCGGAAACGATTTTGTAGTATACTACCGCATTCTCAATAGGTTGCCCCGTAGGGCAGCCAAACAAGCATCTCAATCCATGGCATTCTCGAAAGACTCGTGCTGACGAGATGGCGATGGACAGATCAACGAGTAAGTGATGGCCCCTTGCTACAGAGCCAAACAGGTCGCACAACATTGCATACTCTGCTGCTGCAGTTGCAACAATCGCTTGGTCGGAATCGAACATAGCGAAGATTCCAGTGACTTGCGGATATCATTCACAAAAGAAATATGCACAATCCCCCCGCCTAGAATCCATTCATCCAGAGCAAGAACATCTACCGTTATGGAAGATTGACTAATCCAACCCACGTTTTTTGCAAATCCCTTGCTGCTTCATCCATTGTCTTTGTGACTTACTCACCCACTTCAACTAACCCCTCAAGCCGCTTCTCCTACGATCTACAGCCAACCCAAACCCCAATACCATGCTTCGCAAAGACCAGAAGAACGCCATTACGGTTTGTCCATGGGCCCACATTGGTCACAGTACCCGACGTCAAGTCGTTGAAACGTTGAACCATTCTCATTCTTTATAATACCCAACGTAAAATCTTTGAACTGCTGAATCGTCCCCATCCCGATTCTCTTATCCTTCGCAGAATCTCATCTTCCGAAGATAAATCCCATGTGAAACTCGCGGTTTGCGTATATCCCGCCAGTCTGCCGAGGACGGGAGTCGACTATCAATGGTGAGTCTGGTGTTGGACTGGTATATAGGACGAATTTGTGTGGGTTGGTATTGAAGGGATTTATGTTATTGCATATGTTTGTCTTGTTGCGGATTGGTTGTCTGACGATAGGGGTTTTATTGTTGGTCTACTATGGGATTATGGGGATTGAGGGAGGAGGAATATTACTACTGGGAGAAGCGGTGTGTTTGTTGGGGGGGGGGAGGGGAGATGGGTGGTTGAGGGAGGAATATGGGAGATGATGCAGTGGAGACTGAAGTAGGGGAATAGCGTAGGAAGAATAGGATAGGAGATATGCGAGGAAGACCATTGGGAAATAGTGAAGGGAAGCGCACGGATTTCGGATGTGGCGAGCGATGCATTGTGGGAAGACATAGATGTGGTAATATTTGCTGCATGCTCTATTCGCCGATGGATAGCCGATGAGACTACCTAAATACTCCCTCTTTCAGGATATCAGAGAGATACCCCGTTTATCTATCCATTCTATCTCTCAACTCCGTCTATGATGCCGCTGAAATCGCTCAAAATGCATGCAGATGCTGCCCGCCCGTCCTCCTCACACTCAGTCCTTCTCAGCACCTAGCCATCCATCCTCCTCATCTCATACGCTTCGGTCCTCGCTCTTTCCGGCGCCCCAAATCCCCCCTCTTCAAAAGCCCCTGCCCCCGTGACTGGTTGCCCGCTCTGCAGACTATGCTGACTCCCCGCATAGCTAGTGTTCGTATCCATTTTCACCGCCTGGCTTCCCAATGCACCACTCCTCGGATCGATCCGAACCACCGAGTTCCTCGACTCCGGGATGTCGGCCATGCCCTGTTCCATCAGATCCTGATCCGCACCATCCAGACTATCCCTCTGGCCACGGCGAGGAAAGAAGCGGTTCCGATGCACCGAGTTGCCGCCCGTGCGGAGTTTTGATTGTTGAGTATCTGTGGAAGTACGATGCAGACTCCGGAAGCGGGATGGGCGGGAGGTGTCATTGCGTTCGACCTTGGCGATGCGCCGCTCGTCGTCGAGTTCTTCCATCTCCTCTGCGATGCGAGTGCGGGAGGCAGAGGTCCGGCGGATTTCGGGGGGCGGGCGCGTGGGACTCTGGCCGTAGACTTCGCCCATGACGTCGCTGGCCTCGCGGTTGAAGTCGTAGCGGCGGGAAATTTGCGAGACGGATTCACCACGCTTGCGGGAAGCGATGCTGCCTTCGCGAAGGATGCTGTGGGAGCCTTGCTGGCGGAGACTTGGGGTTCTGCGAGCTAGAGAGCCGGATTGTGGACCTGGTCCTTGATCGCTGCCAAGGTCGGCTGGCTCGAAGGGGGGTTTGCTGGCGGCGGCGGCGTAGTAGAAGGGGTTTCCTTCCTGTTGGCCTGCAATACGTTGCTGGGGTCCTTCGATGCCGATTTCTTGCATTGATACCATCATTGCGCAGATGAATTTATTGCGGCGCTGGAGACGGAGAAGCTCGTTTTGCCAGTTGCTCTTGTAGAAGAAGATAACGTTCAGATTGACAGATTGGACCTGGATCACGTCGCGTACTTCCGTTAGGATGTTCGACTGGTATTCACGCTTTTCCGCTTTGACGAAGTCGAGGAGGCGGCGGCGGAGTTCGTCGATTTGTTCGAGGGAGGTGCCAAACTTGACAGTGACTGGGATAGCTTCAGCCAAGCCACCGGATCGTCTCATGTTAAGTATAAACTATATGGTTTCGGAGTCAGCATTCCTCTTGGAGTTGGTGGATAGAGATATAAGACATATTTTCCGAGCGAACGCTCGCTAGCCATGTCTCAAGGCTTTTAAAACGCTCGAAAGGGGGTTAGAAGATACTCGAAAAGGATAACCTACGAGCGTGTTCAGATAAGAATTCGGTGCTTGCACAATGTGGCCTTCCAGTTTTTTGAACTCGGTATACAACAGCGAAATCTCCTTGACAAAATATTCGTCCCCTTTGAGTTGACCCCCAGCGTTGCCATAGACGTAGACTCGGTCGCCGCAGTCAAAAGGGTGCTTGACAAGCACAAACAGGACTGACTGGAGGAATTCCTGAGCTGTTGCGGAGAATAGCCATGACAACGCGAGCACTGCTGATCCAGCACTGGTCAAGACACCGGCAGCTCCTGTAGAGATGAGTGATATGAGGACCAGCATAGTTGCCACAAGTACAAAGAACAGTAAAACTGCATCCAACTTCGAGACAACAGAGTCCAAATCCTTGAGTGACGCAGTAATAGCTTTGCGCTCCCGGCCTATCTCCACACATACAGCTTCTAGCTCCTGCATTGATATGTCGCCATTCATGTCCTAGACGATTTGTGGAATCAGCGTTGCTCAAAGGACTTAAGACGTTGTTTCACAAGACGATCTCCTCAAAGCGGATGCTGCTAAGCCATGTGTGTTCTTGGGACCCTCAGAAAAGGGTATGAGATGGTCAGAGATCTACTTACCTTGTCGAACATGGCAAATGCACTATCTGCTTCTTCATCGTTGTCGAAGGCGTGACTCAAATCTTCATTGATGATCGCATCTGCATCCTCGCGCGCAAAGGTTCGGTACAATCGACGAGCAAGGACCTGAGAGCCAGGTGTATCACCCAACAGGGTAAGGACCACTTGACGAGGATGAGTACTCTGCGTTACTGCCCTGCCAGTAAAGTCGCCCGCGACTTTCCCTGCCACATCCCCGGCTTTCCTGAATAGACCTTTAGCGTTCTTCTGGGTTTTGTTCAAAAGCCGAGCTGGCGTTCTTGCTCCAGACCCTGGCCCTGAAGGCGTATGGTCTTCAAAGTCTGAATCTTCCATTGCGATCTTCTCCTTCGAATATTGGTACAATTTTGTCAGGCTACCAATTTGGAATTTGTTCAGCTCAATGCGATCAGCGTAGGTCCGTAGATGAAAGCTGATGGCAATGAGTTGGATTATTATCTTCTCGCCCAGGTTCAGTGCGGTTCCTACTAGGATAGAGATGATGATTTTGTTCACCGTCACCTCCCAAGACTTGGTTCTTGTTTCATGGTCGAGATGGTTATGGATCATAATCGGCAGGAAGCTGACCTCTGACGACAGCGCCCAGAAGAAGAGCGTGGCTGGAAGCTCCAGCTGCTTGCTCATATCTCTCCACTTCTTGCTGTTGTTGGTGAGCATGCTGGCAATGATACCGACCGGATACGGTAGCAGCCTTGCGAATATTCGTCCACCCCAGAGTGTAAGCCAGACAACCTCTAGCCAAACACAGAACCACAAGAGGCTCACACCACCGACGCTGGCTTGCTTGAATAAAAGCGCTCCAAGCAGCAAAGGTATGAGGATAATCAGCACCACTGGTACTATGTAACAGAAGTACCGGATCAAGAAGCTCGATTCATGGATATGCTTAAGAAACTGTGCCGCTTTGGTGGTCGGATGCTCGGGGGGAGTGTAGTTCGATGCCTTGTGATGTATGGGATTGGTGTTGACGTCGAATTGATCGATGGGTTCAGGCCTAGATCTACTCCGACCCATGGTCATTGGATTACTCAGATTGTTCGGGTCATGGCTTGTCCTGTGTGAAACGACCTGTTCCGCCTGTAACATAGCCAGATCGTCATTCAACCGATGCTCCTGTTCCCGCGATTGGGACGGGTCCGTGTTCCCACCTAGGTATTCTTGCTTCTCATTGTTATCACTTCCATTGGGTCGGTCGAACTCATTCGAAAAGGTGCCTTCATCATCTGAAAAGGTCGACATTTGTTGGATTGAAGGTAACATGGGTTGAGGGATCTCGTGAATGGGCGTAGACATGTTGACGGTTCCCGGCGCGAATCCCGTTTATGAACGGACAAGGACTCGGAAGAGTAGCTACCGAAGAGCGTACCTCGTTATGTCGTAGCCACAGTGAACTCCACTCAAGGCGTTGTGGTGAGTTCGTAAGCTATGTCGGACTGTGCTGATCTAGGGACCTTGAGGTGAAGACTGCAAGTCTCATACGTAGAGCTTGTGAACATGGGCTCCGAGTTTTCTGCGCTCTTCCTATGAACCAGAGGGGACCAAGATGCTACGATTCTTTTAGTAAAACGAACTTGAGGTGGAGCCGGCTCCAATCTGGGCATATGCAGGGAAAGCTTATGAGAACAAAGCCAAATCACAGATATAGATGCAAACGAACGTGAAGCTGAACAAATGAAAGAAAGGGACAGGTGTTGAGCATCGTTGAGACTTGAGACCCGCTCCAGCACGTCGGAAGTTCGGAACCCGAATGAAGTTTGGACGTTGAAATCTTTGAACGGGTAGCTATCGAGACAGGGTCAATGGTGGCTTTAATCTCCAACACGTCCGGGCAATGTACACCTCACCCTTGTCATTTCTCTTATCGGATCACTCAACCGCTGAGCGTCGAGTTTCAGAGAGTACTGAATTCAAGGCCAATAACCATATTTTCGATACATCAAAAGTCGTTCAAGATTGGATGAATTTGACGGTCAATGGAACGAAAACAAATTTTCTCATATAACGCATACCTACACAGCAAGAACCTCCGAACATTCGACCACAGATTGCCTGGACTCTGTACAGGTTCTTGCCAAGATATTTACGCCAAGAGGATCTACCGGGTTTGGTGGATCTGGCTAAATATAGGAAATATCTTGGTTGCGAGCTCGTCTTATGACGGTTTGACGCTTTAACGCTTCCACGAATGCACACCTTTGGTATAGTGTACAAAGCCTCACTCCTCTCTTCTTAGATATCAGAGGTTTCAGGTGCTAGGAGTAGAAACAGATATATATGTGGAGTAAGCAATGTTACAGAAGGTGCCTCAATACGTAAGGGTTTCCCTTAGCAGATTGGTTTTGATTCTACGGGCGAAGACGACAATAATGGCCTCAAAGCACGCTCTCATGAAAGATTTACCCTCCTTATATCCATCCACCTTACTGGAACGCCTACCATGAGTTTGTTTAATCACTCTCCGGCTCATCCATTGCTAACCACTTGGCCCGGCAGTCGATTGCCTCCCTTCTAACCTCTCTCTTCGGGTCATCCAGTGCATTCTTCCCCAAGCCCCATGTCACCTTGCTCCGGAACGGCAACAGCGTACTCTCCTTGATCTTGCCCGGAAACATCCTCAGACATCTCAGCGCAGCTTGCCGTGTCTTGGACAGACTGCTCTTCCGATCCCCTGCAGCAGCCAGGAGCCGAGTGACGAGGCTGTTCGTGTGCGGCTCTACAGCGGAGGCATTCTCAACGATGATGGTGGTCAAAGTGTCAATCGTGGCCGCTTTGATGTCAGCTTCGGGAAGATCGAGCGATTGGAGCAGTAGCGGCAGCAAAGTGTCGATCTCGGGTAATAGTACCGACGTTGGCACGTAGGCTAGGATACCGGACAGAGCGATGAGATAATTCGCTTTGGAGCGAGGTTCTGCAGCGCGGAAATCGGAGGCTAAGCGTGGCACGCAGATGCTGAAGACTCGCTGCTTGGCCAGGAGACGAATTATAGCGCCGTTTTCCTTGGAGAGGATCTCATCCGGCGCAAGTAGTAAGGAGAAGCCACGTGCACAGGCAAGACCGTGATCGGGATTGGGAAGGAGGGAGAGGAGGTGGGTAAGGACATCGTTCGTATGTGCCAGGCGGAGAACAAGGGCTTTGGAGATCCAGAATATAGTGCGGATCGAATTCTCAGTCAAGGGTGAAGCGGTAAGGAGACCGGTTGAGGATCCCCAGAGGATATCGGTAGCGTGGTCAATGGCAGAGGTGGAGAGGTGTTTATTGATTACCAAGCCGATTTGGCGCAGAATTGCATGACGAGTCGCATGATCATCTTCAGCAAGAGCGAGACGGACGAGCTCTCGAAGAGTACTGGCAGATCGATCGTCATCATGATACGGAAGGGGTGCCTAATATAGTGAGCGACCTCTGCATATGGTGTTAGAAGGAATTACCTCTCGTCTGGTGGCTGCCATGAGAAATGTGGACAGAATCATTGTCCTTCTTTGCGGCAATGGCCTATTTCTGGAATATGGAATTGGGGTAAACGTGTTCTCCTCGTTGAACAAGGAATAGATATGGTGGGCAACGGAGCTTTGCTTGTGATCATCTAATGCTCTGACAATAATATTCGCTAGGCGACCTAGTATCTCAAGCGTTGCGGCTTCATTCAAGGCAGTCGCTGGCGCTTGACCAACTGAGCCCCGGACTGCTCTGGTGGTAAGACCCATGACGAGCTTTTCGTGATAAGTGCTAAGATTAGGATCTTGTGGCAGGTCCCTGCGACCTAGGACGTAAATAAGGGTAGACAGTATCGCCTGAGAATAAGCTGCGGAGCCGCCGACTTGCAGAACGACGTCTAGCTTGTTGAGTAACCTTCTGACCAAGGTGTCAGATATTGAATTCTCAACACTCAATTGCGCCAGTCCTTCTAGAGTAATCAGATATTCTGCCTTATCTGGCTGGCTGGAATCAGGTAATCGAGACATGAAAGCTGGAAATGTGATATCCATGACGAGATGAGGCCTCATCTTGGATATCTCGACTAGCGCTTGAACGGCTTCGTATTGCAGATCTTCGCGAACATGCTCCTCCTCGAGTATTATCTCATCAAGATACTGTACGAACATGCCAATTTCGCTATCAGAAAAGTACTTTCGAATCGAGCCCAGCCGAAGCAATGCTTTTAACGCAACAATGCGAAAGGAGACCTCGTCCTTTGCAGTACTCATCAAGGCTTGACTAGAAATCTCGAATAGACGATCGTGAAATGCGTCGAGTGGATTGCCGCCTATCCTTTCAAAGGCCGGGTCTGTGGGCGGTCCTTGTACGAGAATGGCGGCGTTAAACAGCTGCACGAGAACCTCTAGTAAAGCCCTCTGCTTTGCGATGCTTTCAGCTGCCTGATAGAGCGTCATCAAAGGAGGCATGACCGCTTTGACGATGAGGAAGTAAGCGATTGGCGAAGCGGTCGCCAAATGGCTGAGGATCTGTCCTGCCGGTTTGGCTTGCTTATGCTGCGGTTCCTGGAGTTGCTCGTTGACTTCTTTCGTCACAGGTCGGAAGTAGCGAGCAAGGTGTGTTTTCGGATCAGTTGTGGTCAGATCATGACTAAGTCGAATGGCTATAGCCTGTAGAGATACCAGGGCCTCCTCTGCCAGATCTTCCTCCTGGACATTCAGGATCTCGTATTTGATAGAGTCCCAAAGTGTGATCGAGTAAGTAGACATGACAGAGACACTATAGGACGAAGCGCAAGCGGTCATAGTCTGGAGAACGTCTTTCTACATCTTCTTAGCGAGGCACTCCCAGCGAAATTCCACTTACACACCTTGACATTTGGCGATGTTGAATCGAGCTTGTCAATGAGCTGAGGAAACGCGAATGGTGCGAAGAGACTCGATGCTGCAATGCAGTCTCGGAGACGTGCTTTTAGGTCTTGAGCAGTGATCCTATAGGGATCATTCGGTGGCGGTCGAAAGGTGATCGGGAAGTAGCAGAAAACAGCATCGAACATAGGCTGTAAAGGATCAGTATACTGTCCTCGAAGACCGTGAGTTGACCGACCTCGGCATGATTGGAGATATCCCACTCGATCATGATCGCTTTTAGGACAGAGAATATGATCATGAGGTTCCTAGGATCCTTCTCTCCGCTAACCAGATCTGTGACACCGACGATGAACTCCGCCCCTAGCTCCTTCAAAGCTTGTCGATGTTGAAGCATCAAGTCGTTGAGTAGATCGAGTATCTGGAGTCTTTGTGACTGTGGGCGAACCTGCAAATCTTGGAAGTGCTCAAGCATCCTGCAGAAGCGCCAGTTAGCACTTGATAATTGTATTTCGGTAGAGACGGTGCAGCGAGTGCGTTCAGGTATCGCAAATGTGGCTCACCACCAGCCTCGAATCTCAGACCGCGCATTCTGGATATCCTCGATTTGACCAAGCTACCTACTCACGCTCTGGTAGTCATCTTTGCCATCTCCCTATTGAATCTCCGCAAGCTCGAGAGCTTTCGAAGGCCACCCACAGCACCTCCATCCTCGATTCGATCGCACAGGAATTGGCAAAGTACTTGTACTTGTTGTATGGTCAAGAAGTTGGATGGTATTGCCCCAATGACTGAGGATAGATACTGCACTGCTTTTGCTCGGACAGTGGCGTCTTCGTCGTTGATGTATTCGCCAAGGGATTGAACGATGTCAATTAGTGACACTTGTTTCGATTCGAGTCCTGCGCGTGGTAAGCTTAAGCTTTCAATCTTAGGACGTTTATAGAGCTTACTTCGCGCTGTTCCCGAGGCGATATCTTCAGCAGCTGCGTTGTCTCTATCGGTGGTGAGCAGATAGTCCCGGACATCAGACATGATCAGTGTAGCACGAGCATTGTTTGAAAACGAATATGCGATCTTCAAAGAAACTCCGAATCTGCCCAGGCACAATGGACGTCATCGCGTTGCTCGCTTAGGCAGCCCTACCCGCAGTGTTCTGTCAACAGCCGTTCTGGTATAATTATTACTTTACCTTAAGGTAAGAGTATCATGCTCGAGATGTAACGGACTCCAATTCAGCAATTGGTCCGTTAGACAAGGTACCCAGAGAGCCAATCTGGCCGTGCTGAAGGCAATCTCCTTCTATGATCCGCCCAAGACCCCTCTATGCATGAGAACCGCAATTACTTCGAAAGTTTGCTAAGGCTTTCTTGAGTGACTCATGGAATATCCTTAACTATCTTGCTGTGTTTCCAGCATGGCTGCATTCAATGTTGAGCCAGCCTCCTGCAAAGTTGTCTTAGCCGGAAATGTTGCGAAAAGCCTTCTCACAGAAGTAGCCGAAGGCCTTTCAAAGCTTCCAAAGGCACCATTACTTGTCGGCTTCCTAGCAAACTCGGATCCTGCAGCACGACTTTATGCAGACTGGACGGACCGGACCTGTAAAGAAAAGTGAGGGCACGTCCTGCCCTACAGATCGGGATCGTCTCGTTTCCTGACCATGGATTAGTGGTTTTCGATTTGAGCTGCGAGAAATCGACCGCGAAGAGCTGGAGGGCCACATCTTAGCTGCCAACACAGACGACTCTGTCGATGGGATCATCGTCTACTATCCTATTTTCAATAATCGCCAAGACCAGTATCTCCAGCAGGTAACGGACATCAGAAAGGATGTTGAAGGACTAAGCCACCGTTATATCTTCAACCTCTTCCAAAATATTCGTTTCCTAGATGAGCAGAAGCTGCAAAAGAGCATCCTGCCATGCACGCCACTTGCTATAATCAAGATACTAGAATTTCTTAGGGTGTACAACACCATCTTGCCATACGGTAACCGGCTGTTCGGCCACACTATCACCGTTGTAAATCGGAGCGAGGTCATTGGCAGGCCTCTGGCTGCTTTGCTGGCCAATGATGGTGCCTGTGTCTACTCAGTAGATGTGACTGGAGTCCAGCAGTTCACACGGGGCGAAGGCATAAAGCAGAAGAGACACCAAGTCGTAGAGAAGGAAGGATGGGGCCTTCAAGACTGCGTTCCAATGAGCGATGTCGTCATCACTGGCGTCCCTGGAGAGTCATTCAAATTCCCAATCGAGCTGCTTAGAGAGAGTGCAGTGTGCATCAACTTTTCGACTGAAAAGGTACGCCGCGGTCTAAACCCGTCCACCTCCTGTGTGGGCATCAGATCATGAAAGCATGTTCACTGCTCATGGAATGTCCGTCACAGAACTTTGATCCCCAGGTAAAGGAAAAAGCCTCCATATACGTTCCAGCAATAGGGAAGGTAACGATAGTGATGCTGTTGAGAAATCTAGTGGTATGGTTTGCGTACCACTTCGCAAGTCGTTGAGATTCGTTACTGACTCTGGTGCAGCGGCTCGTCCAAAATCGAGGCTCAGTACCGCAGCCAGGGAGTGGATCAGTCGAAAAAGACTGATGCGCCGCGATTATCCGGACGAAGGTTTCCAATCTACGTGTTTCGAGATATCTACGGCCCCACGCTGGCAAGGATAGGAATGCGCGGGTAAAAAGTGTTCACACTTATTCAAGGACTTCGAGCGCTCCAGTACCGCGAATCACGTGCTCCCTTACATGAGAATGTTATCTACGGGCTGGCTGCAAGGTTGATTGCGTACATAGAATAAAGCCATAGAATTTTCGTTCCAGCGACGGTTATGTCGATGTAAGAAGATAGATATTTGAGCCTATCTTCGTTTTCTTGCGTCTAGCCCCTTTACGGCACGGGACTATGACAGGTCTAAGCCCTTATCGATAACGCCTCATGGTAAGTTAACAAAACTTTCCAGACCTCCCGTCTGTAGTACTTCCAGTAACCGATAGCTATTTCACTTCTGAGCTGCAACGCATCCACACCTTCAACAACGGTCACAGCACTACTCAACCCCACAATGCTCCGCCAAGCGTACCCTTCCCCTTCCCCAATCCCCCACCCACGCGCTAACCCCCTTCCCTCCCCCAGCAAACCCAAAACCGCACGCTCCGCCCGCGCCCTCGCCGCCCGCGAACCCCTCGTCACCGAAAACACCAAGACCGTCCTCCTCCTCCGCTACACCAGCACCTCTTCCCTCCTGACCTCCCTCCTCACCGACCTCCACTCCCTCAAACGCCCGCACGCCATCCGCTTCACCAAGAAAAACGCCATCCACCCCTTCTCCGACGCCTCCTCCTTCGAATTCTTCGCCCTCAAAAACGACGCCAGCCTCCTCCTCTTCGCCTCGCACAGCAAAAAGCGCCCGCACGCACTGACATGGGTGCGGTGCTTCGGCGGGAAGGTGCTCGACATGCTGGAGCTGCTGGTGGTGCCGGAGACGATGCGCACGCTGGCGCAGTTCAAGGGCGCGAAGACGGCGGTGGGCGTCAAGCCCTTGCTGAGTTTCAGTGGAGGCGGGTTTGAGAGCCCGGTGCCGAATGAGTATACGCTTGCGAAGAGCGTGTTTGTGGATTTTTTCAGGGGGGTGGAGACGAGGGAGGTGGATGTGGAGGGGATGCAGTTGCTGATTAGCTTTATGGC
>JAABUS010002021.1_pt1 | contig 40510 bp, 48 predicted proteins | sample 5560161 | NCBI WGS metagenome assembly JAABUS01 (sample SAMN10711885, study PRJNA513376) | rock metagenome | isolation source: Antarctica rocks | place: Antarctica: Victoria Land, Trio Nunatak nord | collected 2016-01-04
GGGTAAGGCAGCCGAAGAGGAGCGAGGAGGCAAGGGCGTATGAGAAGGCGACTAGGGGGAGGGTGGAGAGGGAGAGGGAAGAGAAGAGGGAGAGGGTGGTTAGGGAGGAGAGGGAGAGGGAGGAGAGGAGGAGGGGGTGGTGGGAGGGGTAGTGATGGGTAGTTAGGGGGAGGGGGGGGAAGAGGGAAGAGGGAAGAGGGAGAGGGAGGGGACGAGGGAGAGGTAGGAGGAGGGGGAGGATGTATATATTGCGTTCGTGCGGGCAGGTGCTTCGGTATGGTCACGAGATCATAAAGCCTATACCAAGTCGCCTACTGTTCAGTAGGGAAATTCAGGCGGGGCGTCCAGTGACTGCAAAGTCGAGACCTGGTGAGCAGGAGAATAGGACTACAAGCCGAGAGATATACCCGGGCCCCCAGAGTTCTTTCCTTTTGAGTAAGACCTTGGACGGAGAGCTCTGGATCATAGAACATATCCTTCAAGTCTCATTGCACGCAAAAGCTTGTGTATACCACATGCACCTCTGACCATCGCAGGGAAGTGTGCCTTTGATGCCTTTTGGGGGAGATGCTGGGGTCGGGCTCCAATGACTGTGGAGTGGGTCACGATGTACAGTGAGAACGACAGTAGGGAACTGGGGATGCCCGAGACTGCGAGCGGAGAGCGATACTGTGCCTGAGTGAGCGATGGACTCGGAGTCGTGATGGTGTGTGGGGGCGGGTTTTTAATGGGTAGGGTCTTGGCTTGGGCAAAGGCTGGATGTGGAGCCCCTGCGTCGGAACGCATCGCACGCTTTTACTTGTTGTAGAGGCCTGAGAAGTGGGGGCCCGCTGTGGTGATCGGTGGCAGTGGGTTGAGATTTTGAGAATTGGGGGATGAAGATTGCGGAAGGAGGAAGAGAGGGTGCTGTTGCGTGGGGGAGGGGGAGTGTAATCGGGGGAGTGAGGAAATGAAGACTCGCAGAAGGAGAAAGAAACGGCCCTGCTCCCTGTGAGAGAGTGTGTCAGAACTGGATTTGTAGGACTTGTGAATCGGTAGAGATGGGACTGGGGTGGTTATTGTGGGCTGTGGACTGCATGCGTGGAGTCGTGAGGGAAATGGGGATGGGAGCCAGGAAATCATAGACTCGCGGAGGGAGAGAAAGAGACTGCCATGCTCCCTGTGAGAGAGTGTTGGACGGGATTGTGAGAGCTGAGAAGTGGTAGAGATGGGGCGGAGCTGGCCGAGTGGGCTGCGGACTGCATGCGCGGAGTAGGGAGGGGCCAACTGATGCTCAAGCAGAGTCTCGACCACCTAGCGGACTGATGCAGCCCTGTGAGCGGCAAGAGTGAGAAGGGCGTGGGTGGAGAAGCTCTGGGAAGTGGGCTGGTAAAGTGTATTAGACCGGGTTTATGGGAAGCCTTGAACTGCTTCGTCCTATCGCTGGTTAGGCGGGCTGTTGGGTCAGTGACTTTAATACTGGCACTACTTAGCTGTGGACTCCTGGTTCCAACCCCGCAGATATGTAGGGTAGAGATACAAGGTTTTGTCGCATAAAGCTGTGCTCGCAGTGTTGATCATGTAGAGGGATTAGCTGTGCACACCCAGGATATTGGTTCTCTCAACGCATAGGACAGAGATAGCATGATTTGTTTCTGCCTGAAGCTGTTGCCGCATTCATGGACGGAGTATCAATCATAACCATAACCATGGCCACCAGAAACTGCTGGAACGCCCTAGCGCCACGTGCATACATGAAAATATTCCGCAAAGTGCTGAAATACCGGGGCGAAGGACGCCTGTGTACCCCTTCGCCTAGGCATCGACACCTGTATATCTTGAGTCGCCGTTGCGTGGCGAGCGATAAGCTGCTCAGCATCCGCCACCGATCTGCTCCTGATGAACCTCCAATGTGTCGCCATCTGCCATGTCGAGCTGCAAACATCAACTGTCAGCCTTGTCCTGCGTGATAATTCGGAGTTACAAGGGCAAAAAGGGTGTGAAGCACTCTCAGAAAACATGTTTCTTTCCGGGAGTACAGGTTTACTGAAAGGAAGTTCCTTGCAGACCACTCCTCATGAGCTGACTTACCGAATCTGGACTGTCCGTCGGGTTGACACGGGCCCCATCGAACAGAAAGCGGACAGTCGTAAGCTGCTTGCCCTGACGATCGCAGAAGGCGTTCATGAGCTTGGATAGGGCGGTGGTTCGCTTGATCTTGAAGAAGACCTCGTTGTTGTTGTCGGTGACTTTGATGTTGAGATGTTCCGACTTGGGCTGCTCATCTGCGTTGCCGCCGGCGCCCGGGGGGGACTGCTCATGGTCCGACATATTGCTCGACATCTTTTAGGCTTTCACCAGAGACAAAAGATCTGTTCGCTGATAGATGGAAATGTGACGGGTTGGTGGGAAGTGATGTGTGTGCTCTGATAAGACGTGTTCTGCCTCCCGTCAGTGTTGCACAGTGGCTACTGCAAGAAAGCGTTTCCGGCTGAGCTGTGAGTCTTACTTGTAAGCTAATGGTAAGGGGTTATTCTTGAGGTGAGGGCAGGAGTCTGTCAGAATACCGAAATGGAACTCTTAATGTGTGGAGTGATGAGGAAGCGCGCCGGTGAAGTGAGATTTATAGACGTGAAGTCAAAGGGACGTCAACCAATCAGAGGATGCCCCAGGACCTAGCGAGGCTCGGGATAGCAGTCCGGAAAGCCAACAACTCGTGCTCTACGACAATAATATGACACAGTTTCGCGGCTTAAGAGGATCGAAATTGCGGTATTTGCTTTACTTGCAAGTGTGATCCAATTGTGCGTTGATATGGTGTGTTATAATTTCGAATATCTATCTTATGCCACTGGAATACTAAAGTGTACGTTCAGGGTGTGGAGGAAGACCTGAAGGCAGATCCACCCTGTCACCCTGCTGCAGTAAGTACAGCACCTCAAGTTTCTAGCCATCATACTGATGCTAGTGGTCAGTGCGCCATTCAAGGTACGCCTAACCCAGATTTGAGTCCACATAGCACGGCCGCAATACCAGTACTGAAAGCTTTGAAGACTGCCTCCAAAAGCACTCATTTAAGGAAGGAAAGTGCCAAAGCCAGATCGATGCGCTCTATGAATGCTGCAATATGTTCTACCAACGACATGGCGAGGATGCGAAGACGGTCAGTTGCCCGAAGGCCAATCTTCTTAGGTTGAAGATGGAGCAGCGGAGTCAAGGGGTATGACTGTAGAGTATTGAGGGAACACATTATAGACTTCGAAACAATTCGGTGCAAGAGTAACTTTGCAACGAATTCTAGCATAGAATGTGACAGCACACTTTTCTGTCAGGACCTTCATTCCCCATATAAGTGGGTTTGGCCTGGTAGTAGTGACTGTGAAAGCGCTCTAAGGCGATCGTGAGCACGCTGAGAGGTCCGCAATGGGACCTGAACAAACACTGATGACACTCCATTAAGGAGGTTCGTTCCGAGACTCTAATGATCACCTATGTAACATTGTTGAAGAGTTAAGAAGAATCTCTCCGCTGCTAAGTTTTGTAGGAGCGGAAACCCGTCTAGGGTTAGGGCTAACGCGTCGCGCTTGCGCTTGGCCCCCTTGCAAGTATTCGGTCGTAATAGGCAGGTCGATTTCACAAATGTGTTCAATGGGTAAAAGTAATGATCAGTATGAAGTCGATTAAAATCCGGTACAATGATCTAAATCAATTCAAGTAGCTGTGATATATCATGGCTTCAAAAGTCAGTGTTAAAAATTCCTTATCGAGTCTCCAAAGCACTAATCGGTTTTACAGCAAGCCGCTCGTGAGGAAAGCTGGACTGACATGCACGTACGACGCTCTTCATAGGTATAGAATTGCAGCTGAGATACTTACACGTTAAATAGCCTTCCGAAGTCCCTGATGAGCTAGGCCACGGATATCAAGACTACGATCAGATGAGTGTTGACGACCAGTCCGAGGCAGACGGTGAGAAGCATTTGTTGCGATATGGCTCTTCAGTAGGCTAAAAATGTTTACAGACATGGAACTAAGGTCTCCACCACCACCTACGAACAGTGACGTCCTCAATTCGCTTCATCCTCTTCGAGCAACTGCGGAAAGGGTGGGAAAACAAGTCGAACGATTTGCGGAGCATCTAGATCGGTATAACGAGCAAAGGCTTGCAAGGAAGCACAAGGATTGCCGAGATGTGCTACCCCTCGTGAACGAGTACAGAAAAATCGCAAGCGATACCGTAAGGTACTTGAGGGGTATCCATTCACCAGGAAGTCGGCGAAGCTCTAGGGACTTGTGGAAACGTAGATTGCGGAGCTCGAGTGGGAGACCTAGCTCTGTGTCGTCTCAGGCCGATCAAGAAGAGGACCAGGCTGCCAAAACCACTAGGAAGGATTTGAAGACTTGGGAGCAAGAGGAGGAGACCTGGAACTTACTTGCGTCGATGTTGCAAGTCGAATTCCCGATTCCGCAATCAGTAGCCGGAAGGCTCGCGATTCAGCAACAGCACCAGCGGCCTAAGGGCGATACGGAAGTGCACCGCTTTTCTTCGGAAAAGGCTGCCTGGAACCGCTTCCTAGCTGAGGATGATCTTGCCTGGGAGAGGCATACCGTCGTAGAATGGCTGAAAACGTGTGCCGATAAATCTGGCGATATCGAGGCCATCGTAAAGGACTTGGATGATGCTGCTGACCGTGTTGACCTTGACGCTCACAGCTGGAAGTATTCTCAGGACGTGATAAAAAGCCAAAAGCTCTTCCGATCATGGACTCAACCACTGGATCCAGATGGCCCTCCCCTAGATCTCTTTGTTACCGACTCGAACAAAACCAAGAACATGGTCACTCAACTTGATCCAGATGCAGTTACCCGCCAAGGTCGCCACCTAGAGACTCAAGACCTGGACAATGAACGAGCGTTTTGGTTAGCTTGCTGGGAGATGCTCCGTCGTGGCAAAGACTGGACATACATTCACGACTGGTGCATGGAGAGGGGCGAAGGCTGGCGAGCAGTAGCATTGCGCGGAGATCCACGCGCTTCGCCTGCCGCGAACACCCCGATAGCTAATAGCTGGCAATCGAGGGCACTATGGCGGAATACTTGCGCTACAGCTGCTAAGCATGGTGGTGTCAACCAATACGAAAATGCAATTTATGGCGCCCTCGGTGGCCACCTACCCAGCGTTATGAAGGTCTGCGGTACCTGGAATGACTTTCTTTTCGCACATTACAACTCTTATCTTCTAGCTCAATTCGACGATTACGTTCACGAGAAGTTCTTAGATCGCATTCCTCGTACGTTGACGAAGCGGAGTAAACCATCCGATTTCAAGGCATCTGAAGATCACCGAGGTCAGTCAGGAAAAGAAGTTGTCGAGAGGATGAAGAGACTAGAATCGACCAAGAAGCAAGCAGCGACGCTTACGAAGATGCTTCAAGGAAGTCTAATAGCCAAAACCTTTGACGATTTTGTAGTCCAGCAAGGGGCAAGTTTGGGGCAATCCGCAAATGCTCAGCAAAAGTCCAAAATCATAGCGGAGCCGAGTGGTCAAGCCCTCCGTGCCCTGGAAAGTGGTGTCACCGCTCCCATAAATCTTCAGGACCATGATGTGCTGCGAGTGGTCACCCATACTTTCTTCATCTTTCAGGACTTAGGCCTAAAGGTCTTGGACGCCGACCGCGCTTCTGCTGCTGAGAACATTGTCGCTGCTTACCTGGACTTCCTGAGCAAGGCTGGTAAGCAGCAGCTATTGCCTCTTTACGCATCTCGATTGTCCCCTGCAAGAGCTACCGATTGTCTTGCAAGGCAATTACCTATCATCCAAGACCACACCGAGCGTCAGACCGTCATGTCCTTGATGGAGCAAAGCGGCATTGAAGTTCCAGACGTGTTGATGAAGCAGCTCACGTTAATTATCGAGGATGCCCCACAGCGACCGAGAGGAAGCGCAGCCTTCCCACAGCTTGAGGTTCTGGAGCCCGCCGCGAACAATATTGGTCTTGTACGTCCCATTAAGAAAGCCTTTATTGGAAATTCTATTTCGGGCGATGAGCAAGATCTCATTAATGGTTTCCAATGGTATTTACTGCTCGAGGGAAATTGGGAGCTAACAATGAATATGGGCACCATAGTGTATAAGCATTTTCTTCGTAAGAATTCTGACGATCGTTGCGGAACGTTTAATGACTGACACTTGACAGGCCTCGGGAGTCTGGCTGCTGGTAGGGAGTTGCTAGCGACAATGTCCTTTAGGAAGCTCTCACTGAATAAAACCAAAACCATACTCGGGGAAACATTAGATCTTAGTAAAGAACCCGAATATGACGACAGCATAATCGACGAAAATGGCTATGACTCGCCGGAAGATGCTTATCGCGCGGCAGATCAGAAATACCTCTTATCGGAGGCCAGGGCTTTCCGCGATTTGGAGAGACTTTTCGTAGCACTCGATGCCTTTGAACGTTGGAAAGATGCAGCAGACAAAGCGGTTGGGTTAGCTTTCTCCCAGGGTTGAGATCCATCTTGAGTGCTGACTACGACATCTGCTAGGTTCACGAAGCACAGTGAACATGCTGCCAAGGTTCCGAACAACGTGAGATCACATCTTAAGGAAATGTATGTGGGGGTTGAGGCAGCGATTGCACCTCTGCTTCATCAGGGCTGGCTGCAGTATCCTCGAGATGGTAAATTGCGTTCGACTGCCACCCCCTTCCTACCATCATGCTCATTCTGTACAGAAGACGAAGCTCCCCAATTCGAGGCTCTTCGACGAGCTTGTCTGCCAGAGATGGTGCTTGCATATGCTCACGTACTCGATGTTAGCGCCCGCTTCCTAAGCCGCGATTTACTCTTAGACAGTATGGATCTAGCAGCTATGATTGCTGCGGAGGGCTCGGATATTGCTGCTTGCTTCGTCGATGCTGGGAGGATGGCGGAGCTGGTGACGGCCTTCGCCTTTACGAGCCAGGGCATCATTGCCGCACAAGAGCGGTCTGGTGGGGCGAAGAAAAGTAAGAAGAAGTTGGATGGGAGAAGCTTGGAGATCTGGACTACGAAGGTATAAAGAGAAGTAGGGCCAACTGCTGTCTGGGTGAAGCACTTCATGGTCGCGTGAAACTCTCAAGATCTGGTAGGCCAGATCAGAGGTCCCATCTGCAACTACTAGCGATCCAGATTTCTACAGATCTTTTGGCATTGCAAAATGAATCAGGCTTAAAGCTTCCCTTACTACTTGATCGATTGTTCTGCAGAGGATGGCGAAAAACATGCAGGTGTATTACTAAGACAGGTTACCTCAATATTCTAAATTAGCCTGGCCCCCCGAACTTTTGAAAATCAGTTTTCGTTTTCGATGCCGGATTGCAAATATCACTAAGGTATTCCTCAACACCAACGCTATCAATTTACATACTTTTTATCTAATATAGAAACACTATATCTACGAATACTTCTAGACAATCTTTATTTCTTAAACTAGCTTGAGACATAATCTATGTGCGTAATTGCGATTTGCGATTTTGAACGCTTCGTCTCAACACGTTTTGGGCACTCCCTATCAAGCTCCACCAAGACCACTAAATTTTCATCAAGATTCACTAAATGTGCTTGTAGCTACACATAATTGTATTTACAACGCTTCAAATCGATAGAATATAACGGGCATACTATTACTTATATTGTGCTGGAACTGTTAGTGATTTAGATGCGTTAATGTTGAGAAACGGTGGTATTTGCAATTCGGCGTCGAAAACGAAAACAGAATTTTCAAAAGTTCGGGGGGCCAGGCTAATTTAGAATATTGAGGTAAGTGTCTTATCGAGGAAGCAGCCAATGGACGTTGTTCTGGGGATCATTCTATATCTGCAACTATGCTGATTGCTTTCGCTATCCCCACTGGCACCACTGGTGCCGCTTGGAATATAATGTGCGCAGAAGATTGAGACAGGGCAAGGGTTGCTATCGCACAAGACTCGAGGCTGCAGATAAGCGTAGCGAATGGATGAAACATTGGCGCCGACATGCAGCAATGGTGGGGGAAAAAAGCACTTTTGAGCCTCTAACCAGGGCTCTGCAAGGCGTCCAACAGGCCTGATAGGAGGTCGCTCTGCCGCTTCATGAGCGGCGCCTATTCCCTTTCCCGTCAGGTGTTCACACTTTCTTGATCGTTGGCAGTCAATAGGCTCAGGTATGGGAAGGGTAGATTTTTCATAGTAGGTTCTGCACACCCTCCGCCGATACGACTTTCTGCAATGATGGTGGTGGCGTGCTCAGCATGTAGAGTTGTGAATCTTCGATCCAACGCTAGAGTCGAATGAAAGCTGCCAAGGCGGAAGGAAGTCGATCTGGAACATATGTAATTAGAAGTAGTAGGGCAATAAGCAGTCGTCAGAAGTCAACGTCAGCCGGACTGGCAGTGCCCTCTGTGCTTTAGTTGCAGTCCCATCGTTGAACGCCCCCACCACCCGATTCTTGGCTGGGTGGCGAAGGGTCTTGGATGTCTTGGTATCTCGATGCTTCTGAGAGGCGAGTGTGAAAAGTCTTGTTCAAGATGAAATGGACGAGTCGTCGAACGGAGGCCTTGGAGTGTCTAGTGGCCGAGAGCGAGCTTTACCATGTTGTGCATAGTTGGTTGGGGCAGTGCAATGCCAAGGCCGGCTCACACCTTCACTGGACCAGCAACGCAGTATCCAGCATCCAGAATCCCAGCATCCGCGCCCACAGCATCAAAGCACACCCACCTCGTGCCGAATAGCCATTTACTTTGCTTGCTCAATCGGGGTGCCAAGGGTGGAGCGATGCCCTAGCCTTTGTTCCTCTCTTCCACTCCTCCCCTCCTCCTTTCCGCCTGTCTCACTTCCTCCCGACTGCCTGCCGAACCGAAGAGTATTTACTGATTGCGGCCGTCAAATGGCGAGTCAGAGGCACCGGCACACAGCCCATGGATGCTTGCCTGACTCAAGAGGCTCAGGACGCGGAGAAGGGGATACAAGGCTCGTCTCGCCGGCAAGGGAGGAGTCGTGCGTGGAGAGAGCCTGCGTGAGGCTCCATCGATGCTCCGGTAGGTGAAAGCAGCTATCTAAGCCATGCTTTATATACCCTTTGTCGTTTTTGTTGAAGGGCAAATTCACTAATGCAAGGTATGTTGAGCAGGTTTCTACCGGTAGCACTGGATCTCTGGTGGCTTGCACCTTCCGCAGAAGTACGATCGATCTTGAGAAGCAACAACACATTTCGCACACATCGAAACCAGTCAGCATCTACTTCCGCTGCGGGGCCAGTCATACATCCTTTACTTTCGCGCAACCCCCACACCATTCTTCAGGGGGAGTACCTACATTCTACCATTCATTGCTAGGCTTAGGGATTACTCGGGGCGATCATGACAGACCGAGGAGAAGATGGCCGGACCTCTCCTTCGTCACATGGCGCCACTCGCCGTCAGCGGGCACCTACCATAACCATTGACACATCTGCCGTCAGTCCACCTCTTGTAGACGCACTTCCTCTCCAGCCGCTTTCTGACCGTCCACCGTCGTCGCAGGGTGATCAGCCCACAGACACTAATTCTAATCCTACTCGCTTGCCCGAAGACATCTCACCTACAGACGTCAGGTCAGCCCATTCCTTCGAGAGTAAAGACAGTCGTCCAAAATCAGCTCAGAATGTATCGTCTCCCACGTCCAAGTGGAACGATCTCCAACCGACGAACTTCCTTGCCGTCCCTAATACTCGCTCGAGGGGCAACTCTGTTGACTCCGAAGACCAAGGCCACTCACCGACATCCTACAGCGGCGACACACATGTGCCCTCTACAGCACCCTCTGAAGAAGGCTTGCGATGCAGTACTGCGCAAGCTAGTGAATATATCATCAATGATGAAGATGCTTTGGCCGCTGATCCTGGTACGGAAGGCGATTTTAATGTTCCGGATAATAGATTTGCCTTTAGTCCAGGTCAGCTCAGCAAGTTGTTGAACCCAAAGAGTCACGCGGCGTTCCATGCTCTGGGAGGCCTGCGTGGAACGGAGAAAGGACTTCGAACGGATCGCCTTGCTGGCTTATCAATCGATGAGAAACGCTTAGATGGCACTATATCGTTCAACGAGGCAATCTCAGCTGGCAAAGATATCGGTAAGAACACCGACCTACGCAGATCATTGACAAGAGCTTCGACTTCAGCCACAATGGTGCAGCAATCTGAGGACTCCTTCGCAGATAGGAAGCGCATCTTCAAGGATAACCGCCTACCGGGAAAGAAATCCAAGTCTATCTTCGAGCTCGCTTGGCTCGCGTTTAACGACAAAGTCATAATACTTTTGACCGTCGCTGCCATAGTCTCCCTCGCTCTAGGGATTTATCAATCCGTCGGAAAGGTCGACGGCGAGACCATCCAATGGGTCGAAGGCGTGGCTATCGTCGTCGCTATTGTTATAGTGGTCTCTGTTGGGGCCGCGAACGATTGGCAGAAGGAACGGCAATTCGTGAAGCTGAACAAGAAGAAGGAGAACCGTAATGTCAAGGTCGTCCGCTCGGGAAAGTTTCGAGAAATATCCGTCTACGATATCCTTGTTGGGGACGTTGTACATCTCGAGCCTGGTGACGTGATACCGGTAGATGGCATTTTCATCTCGGGCCACAATCTCAAATGTGATGAATCATCTGCGACCGGCGAGTCCGATCTTATCAGAAAGCATCCAGGTGATGAGGTCTACGCCGCTATGGAATCGCATCAAAGTATCTCAAAATTGGATCCATTTATCATGTCTGGCGGCAGGGTCACTGAGGGCATTGGTACTTTCCTTGTCACCGCCGTAGGAGTCAACTCGAGCTATGGCAAAACCATGATGTCCCTCCGGGAGGAATCCCAAACCACGCCTCTACAATCGAAGCTCAACGTTCTTGCGGAATATATTGCGAAGCTTGGTCTGGCCGCGGGTCTCATCCTCTTCATTGCCGTCTTCATCAGATTCATGGTTCATCTGCCTAAAATCCAAGGTGGCGCTTCCCAGAAGGGCCAAGTCTTCCTCTCAGTCTTCATCGTAGCTGTCACCATAGTGGTGGTGGCCGTTCCAGAAGGCCTGCCACTAGCGGTAACACTAGCCCTCGCCTTTGCAACTACGAGAATGCTCAAAGACAATAACCTTGTCCGTCAACTCCGAGCTTGCGAGACAATGGGAAATGCCACAACCATCTGTTCTGATAAGACAGGGACTCTAACTCAGAACAAAATGTCTGTTGTCGCAGGTACGTTGGGCACAGATGAGCGTTTTGGGGACAAGAAGTCTCCAGAGAACTCGGAAGCCAAATCGCCCGAAACGCCTACCAGAGGTAGAATGGCGCCTTCAGTAGACGAGGGACTAGCCGTCCGTACGACAAGCTTTATAGCAACACTTGATGACGAGATTAAAGAGCGGCTCAAGCAGTCCATTGCCATCAACTCTACAGCATTTGAAAGCGATGAAGAAGGGGAAGAGAATTTTGTTGGTTCTAAGACCGACACGGCCCTGCTGAGTTTTGCCAGAGTTCATTTAGGGATGGGCCCTCTTAGCGAAGAGCGAGCCAATGCTCAAGTAGTGCAATTTGTGCCCTTTGACTCAGGGCGGAAGTGTATGGCGGCCGTAATCAAGCTAGAGATTGGCCGGTATCGCCTGCTCGTCAAAGGTGCTTCGGAGATTATGGTGGAACACTGCTCGAAAATCGTGGAAGATCTTACCAAGGGGGTTACGGAGGTAGACTTGAGCGAAGACAGTCGAACACTTTTAACAGACATCATCAATGAATATGCATCCAGGTCATTGCGGACCATCGGTCTCGTGTACAGGGACTTCGACCAGTGGCCACCAAAGGGAGTCCAGACTCTGAAAGATGACCCTAAGCAAGCAGCATTCCAGGGAATGTTTCGCAAGATGGTTTTTCTAGGCGTTGTCGGCATTCAAGACCCTCTTCGAAACGGTGTTGCAGATGCTGTCCGCGCTTGCCAGGATGCTGGGGTGTTTGTACGCATGGTAACAGGGGACAATCTCCTGACTGCAAAGGCTATTGCATCCGAATGTGGCATCTATACTCAGGGTGGCGTGATCATGGAGGGACCTGTTTTCAGGAGGATGAATAGGTTCGAGATGAATGAGGTGATACCAAAACTTCAGGTGCTGGCAAGGTCAAGTCCAGAAGACAAGCGTGTTCTGGTGAAGCGCTTGAAAGAGCTAGGAGAGACGGTAGCAGTCACAGGTGACGGAACAAATGACGCTCCAGCGCTCAAAACCGCCGATGTAGGCTTTTCAATGGGCATTACTGGAACTGAGGTGGCGAAAGAGGCTTCGGCAATTATATTGATGGATGACAATTTCGCGTCGATTGTCAAGGCCATTATGTGGGGCAGAGCTGTCAACGACGCAGTCAAGAAATTCCTCCAGGTTTGTGGGTGCTTCTTCCGATACGGGGTTGTTACTAACGCCGAGTAGTTTCAAGTAACTGTCAACATCACTGCCGTTTTTCTAACCTTCATATCCGCAGTCGCGAGCGACAATCAGCAATCGGTGCTGACTGCTGTTCAACTTCTATGGGTCAACCTCATCATGGATACCTTTGCAGCTCTTGCATTGGCGACAGATCCGCCAACACCAAGTATCCTAAAACGAAAACCAGAGCCCAAATCAGCTCCACTGATCACCGCAACCATGTGGAAGATGATCATTGGTCAATCGATATATCAACTTGCGGTCACGCTCGTATTGAACTTCGCCGGAACCGCAATAACAACGTACACGGGGAGGTATAAACAGACGCTGATTTTCAACACCTTTGTCTGGATGCAGGTATTCAACCAATATAATAACAGGCGACTTGACAACAAGTTCAATATCCTTGAGGGTGTGCAAAGGAACTCTTTCTTCATCGGCATTCAATTCATTATTGTGGCTGGGCAGATCATGATTATATCTGTTGGTGGGACAGCCTTCTCCGTGGTCAGGCAAGGTATCAAAGCATGGGGCATTGCGCTTGTGCTCGGCCTCGTCTCAATCCCAATCGCCTTTCTTATTCGCCTCATCCCGGATGCTTCGGTTCAAAAATTGGTACCCTCCTGGCTGCACAGGCGTGCGAAACCCCAGGTCTTCGTATCCGACGAAGAACAGCAATACAGCTGGAACCCAGCATTGGTCGAGATTAAGGATGAATTAACCTTCCTGAACAAAATACGAGGAGGACGTCTCACTACACTTGTGTATAAGTTGCAACATCCTCGGGAAACTCTTCTCGCGCGTTCACGTAGCGGATCTAGATCACGGGCAAGCTCACTGCCGCGGACTCCCCTTGGCGATCACAATGGAGATGACACTGGAAATTCTCTGGCTCCTCCAAGAACTCCAGATTCTCGAAGGTCAACTACCACCCGGCGGAGAGGTCGCTCACGATCGAATTCTGCCTTGACTCCTGCTGCAGCAATGGCTGGAGTCATTGCTGGCAGTATAGCTGGCTGGTCACCCATCGGACGTCGGGACGAGGAGGGTTCCGGCTCCGCAAGCTTTTCACAAGACCGTGGTCAATCTACGCTAGTAGACCAAGAAGGTGCCGAGGTGCACCCAGCCACCAATCCCGACGATCCCGTGATTGTCCGAGAGCTTTCAACTGCCCTGGAACCTCCGAGTCAGTATCCTCAGACTGCACCCCAACCACAACATACTTAGGACAGTACACCTCGGTCAACACACACAAAGACTGCGTCGCACTGAAAACACGATTGATCCTCATATTCCGTTCGGTTTCAGCACTGCATCAACGGACGGTGCACTCCTTCGATTCTGACTGTGTATTAACAACACTCTTACTTCCTACTCATTCAGCCTTGCCGCCTCAGGACCGCATGGTCACTGCTGGCTGGCGACACACGTATCATGCATTACAACGGCGCTTCGGTGGGTCCTCGGGCGCTGCGCTCTCGGGATAACGATGCTTTGGCGGACAAAAGCGATGAGGCGCTTCATTCTGCGTTTTGCTAGACCATGAGGTCACACGTCTTTCCGCGTCTTTCCCTTTGGTTGGCTGGCAGCATCAAACGTTAGCAGGGGGCTGAAGAGCAGGTAGGATTCTGGCCACTGATTGGCTTTGTACATACTGCGCGTGTGGTGTATCATTCTTATCCCGGTGCGGGAAAGACGAGGACTCGAGAAATAGAAACACATGATACTCTACTACACTTTCTTTGAATATTTTACAATTTCCCATGTTCATGCCCTCCAAACCCCAGAGGGGACTCTCCTTGGTCTTCCTCATCCCAACACGGAATCTTTCTTCTCCACTCACCCATGCGCTGTACGAGCAGCGCAACCTTTGCCCCTAACCAAATCGGCAACAAAGGGCAAACAAAGTGTACAGACTAACTTTCAGAGAAACTCCAGCATTGCAGAGGTTTACTTTCCATTGAGCAAGGTCAAGCTTTTCGAGGCCAATGCGACTGGGGGCGTCACAACGTCGGCTTGGAGTTTGATGATCTGGACAAAAGGCGCTGGTGGTGTGGGTAGTTGTTGCATGCTAAGAAGGGAGGGGAGAAGGGCGAGGAGAGGGGGCGGGGGTTTCGTGGGGGTTTAGGGTAGAGGTGTGGGATCGTGATTGTGTGATGTAGGTGAAGCGGGATAATCCGCTGGGAACGGCTGGAAGGAATGATGTCGACTTCGAGCAGATCTACGGGTTTTCAGCCGCCACGGCCTTGGTGCGCTTCAGGGCCTGGATGACGCTGTTATTCTGGTATATGGATGGTTTATCTATTTGGTATATGGCTCGTTTCATCGAATCTTGAAACTCCACGGATGCTCCTCGTCTCCATACTGTATCCCCTCTATCCACTCCTTCATCCTTTTCGCCACGTCCCCCGCCTCCTCCCCCTCTCGAAGCCCACAGTCGACGTCCCTCCCTCTCCACCCTATCCTCCTCACCGGACTCACCACCGCCGCCGTCCCCGTCCCAAACGCCTCCAGCAGCCTCCCCTCATCCGCCGCCGCCGCCAACTCCCCCATCGTGAACCCCTTCTCCCGAACCGCCCACCCCTCCGGCACCAACCTCTCCCTCGCCAACGCCAGCACCGAATCCCGCGTCACCCCGTCCAGAATCGTCCCGTCCAGCGGCGCCGTCCACAGCTCCTTCCCGCCCGTCTCACGATCCCGCACCGCAACAAAGAAATTCATCGTCCCCACCTCGGTCACATACTCCTCCTCCCCAAACAGCCACAGGTTCTGGTGAAAGCCCCGCTTCGCAGCCTGCAGCTGCGGCACAATGCACGGCGCGTAGTTCGCCCCCAGCTTCTTGTCGCCCACGCCCCCCGGCCACGCCCGCACCGCGTAGGACGTCGCCTCGAGACTCACGGCCTTGAACCCTGTGGGATAGTATGGCCCCACGGGGCTCGCTATGACGAAGAGCAGCGCGCTCCCCGGGGGCCCGACGCCCAGGGTGCGCTGCGTGCCGATCAGCGTGGGGCGGAGATACAGCGAGTAGCCCCTCGCGGCGGGGATGAACCTCTCCTCCATGGCGGCGAAGCGCGCGATCAGCTCGATGAGTCCCTTCCCGTCGCCGACGGTCGGCAGGCAGATGCGCGCGGCGCTGTTGTTCAGGCGGGCCATGTTCTTGGAGGGGCGGAAGAGGGAGATGGCGCCGTCGCGGTTTTTGTAGGCTTTTAGCCCTTCGAAGCATTCGAAGGCGTAGTGGAAGACGCAGGTGGCGGGGTCGAGGGAGAGGTTCTGGTAGGGGAGGATGCGCGGGGGGTGCCAGCCGGTGGAGGAGGTCCATTCGAGGGTGAGCATGTGGTCGGTGAAGGTGCGGCCGAAGATTAGGTCCGAGGGGGGAAGGGTGGGCTTGGGGGTGGTGGTGCGGGTGATGGTTAGGGCGGAGGGGTCGATGGGGGGGAGGGAGGCGAGGGCGGCTTCTTGAGAGGGGAGGCTGTAGGGGCGGGGGGGGAGGTGCCGTGGGGGGGTGGGGGGGACATGGGGTCGTGAGGCGCGGAGGGAGGGCCGCGTGCGGAGGAGGAGGTTGCGTGTCATGATGTGGTGTTTGGCACTGCTGAGGGCATAGGGAGAGAGAGGAGGAAAGGTCAATTGGGGGTCGCTATGGGTCTTATCAAGAGCGGCTGGGCGAGTTGGTGCCGATGTTAGAGCGGTGGAGTTCGAATTCAAGTACTTGCAAAATTCGGCCGGAGATCGGAGCTTGGCGTGGCCCTGAGGCTTGGTACCAGCGATACATCAAGTTTGTTATCGATAAGTTCGGATGGTCGAGGTAGCCGTTGTCGAGCCGATTACATAGTTCTAGGATGTACCACATACATTATTGAAACTCACTCATTGAACCTGCTACTAATCATTGGGCTGCGAAGTCTCCAACCATTCGATGGCTTCTTTGAGTACAGCATGATCCTAAGCGATCAACTCGCCTCAGCAGTATATTGAGAACAACAGTGCTGGCGTTTACCAAGGCCAACGAAGCCCTTTCTTCTCCTTGCAAGCAGCGATGTTCTCCTCAGCCCTGAAGTCCTTACAATCAAACATCTCCGCCAATTATACCATCGCCTCGACCCCGACGTCCATATCAGGGACGTGGAAAGTTTTCGACGGAACGAAGAAGTCGACTGGGAAGGCCGTATCCGTTTTCGTCTTCGACAGGAAGTCGCTGGAACCTCAGTCTGGGGGGCTTGGAGGCCGGTCAGGCGGTGCTTCGTTACGGAAGCTACACGATGAAGTCATTGCCAGGATTAAGAAAGAGTGCAGCCTTCTAGCACGCTTACGGCACCCGTGCATCTTGGAACTCGCCGAGCCAATTGAAGATACCAGAAGTGGTGGTCTGATGTTCGCTACGGAGCCAGTCACTGCTTCACTAGCCGGCTTCCTGCAAGAGAAGGATGAGCAGGAACGAGCTGGCGGAGTAGCTGGGAGACCAAGCCGCTTCGTTGTGGAGGAAGCGGACGGCCAGAGGCGGAGAAGAGAGCTGGAAATTGATGAGCTTGAGATACAGAAAGGACTGCTGCAAGTTGGTCAGGGTCTCGAGTTTCTGCACGAATCCGCAGGCTTGGTGCATGGAAACCTCACGCCAGAGGCAGTCTATATCAATGCGAAGTCTGACTGGAAGATCGCTGGGCTTGGTTTCGCAGGCCCACCGGACAACTCGAATGCGCAAAACACCCTGGCGCCTATATCGTTGTCGGAGGTCCTCTATCATGACCCTCGGTTACCTCGATCGTTACAACTGAACCTGGATTACACGTCTCCAGATTTCGCTATAGACAGCAACGTCTCGTCCTCAGCTGATATGTTCTCCTTGGGTTTGTTGTTACTTGCTCTCTACAATTCGCCACATACCTCTCCTCTCAAGACTAATGCAAACCTATCCGCGTACAAACGGCTGTTCAGCTCCTCGTCCTCCCTACCTTCTTCTAGCAACAATTTTCTGTCGTCCCGACCTTTGCCGAAAGACCTGGCCTCTGCTGTGCTTCCGCGGCTTGTTGCAAGGCGACCAGCTCAGCGCATGAACGCGCGCGAATTCCAGCAATCGAAGTTCTTCGACAATATCCTAGTCTCTTCGATCAGGTTCCTAGATGCGCTACCTGCAAAGACTCCCAACGAGAAATCACAATTTATGCGTGGCCTTCCAAGGATCTTGAACGAGTTTCCGAAGGCTGTTCTAGAAAAGAAAGTCTTACCCGCGCTATTGGAGGAGACGAAAGACCGGGAATTGCTATTCTTGGTCTTACAGAATGTCTTTCGAATCATCAAGATCCTGCCATCCGCTAAGCGTGCCTTTCCAGAAAAGGTAATTCCGCAACTAAGGGATGTTTTTCTTGCTTCGCCTGGGAAAGTAGGCCAAGTTGATAGGGATTCGGCCAAGGAAGCTGGGCTGGTAGTCGTACTTGAGAACATGGGAACAATCGCCGAGAATTGCTCGGGAAAGGAGTTCAAAGATAGTAAGATTCTGTACCGTTCAAATATGGGTTTCATTGACAAGACATACAGGCATGCTCCCAATCGTACAGCTTGGCTTGGAGTCTCCTACTCACTCGATAGTGGACAATTCTCTTGGATGTCTACCCACAATACTGGCTGTACTGGACTTCTCTACTATCAAGAACGAAGTCTTCCCCCTTGTCGCTGCTGTTTTCAGTAAGACGAGTAGTTTAGGGATCAAGATTCGAGGACTCGAAGCTTTCGTCATTCTATGTGGTGGTTCCATTGGAGACAACGTTGAGCTCAGTGATGGTCTCAATGGCTCCATTAACACCTCGCAAGTATCAAAAGCGAGCAGCAGCACCATATTGGACAAATACACCGTCCAGGAAAAGGTCGTTCCACTAATCAGGGCTATGAAAACAAAGGAGCCTGGAGTCATGATGGCGGCATTGGCTGTTTTTAGGCAGGTTGGCAGGATTGCAGATACTGATTTTCTGGCAATGGATGTTCTCCCAATACTATGGAGCTTCAGCCTGGGCCCCCTGCTTAATCTGGAGCAATTTCAGGACTTTATGAATCTCATCAAGTCGCTGTCGACCAGGATCGAGCAGGAGCAGACGCGGAAGCTCCGAGACTTATCTTCTTCGAACATCAACGGCCACTCCAATAACTCTAGATCCAATGACCTGATGAACGTTGGCTCGACCAACGCTCTGTTGGGTGGCCCAAATGGAGTGGATGATGTCGGCCAGAGCGACTTTGAACGCCTTGTACTTGGGAAGGGAGCAGCCAACGGGACAGGCCATGACATCTTGGCAGATAGTCTGAGACCCACTCCCCAAAGAGCTCAATCTAGCCTAGCACAAGCGCCTGTCTTCTCGTGGTCAACGCCGTCAATAAGTCCAACTTCCAACTCGACCAACTACAACGGTGGCGGATCCCGCGCCATTACACCGGACCATTCAATCAATTCCTTCGCTACTCTCAACCCGATATCGATTGGTGCATCCAAGACTAATCAATCAATGTTTAATGGATTGAGTGCTCTTACAGCTATCCAGCCTACGACTCCAATAACCCCGTGGCCCAGTGCGATCAGTACGAACAACGCCGCACCCACGGCTTCTTATTTTCAAGCCCCCCAAACACGGTCAAACTTTACAATGGCTTCTCCGCCTCCAACGACAACTGCTTTCTCTAATTTCTCGATCGCTCCACCACCATCTCAGGTCCAATACGTCAATACGCCATCTCCTTACAGCGGTACACTCGGAGCGAGCTTGAATGGTGTCACAAGCCAGTCCTCTGCGGCCTCCATGCAGCAACCACAGAAGAGAGGACTGGACGCTTACGAAAGTCTACTATGAAAGCCATAGATTGTCCCGCTGGAACAAAGCTATAGCCAGTCTACCCTGTTCAGGTTAGAAGGCTTGCAAAGCTGCCGCCATCGGACGTCACCAATGATCACCAACCGCTATCTCCGTCGTGCATTATCTCCATAACCTCAAACTGAAGACATCGGTATATACTTCCCACGAAGCCCCATTATTGGAGGTGACTTACCACTCACACTCAAGCATGGCTTCCAACGACGAAGAACCACCCGCCACGCGACCGGAGACCCCAGGCAAAGACGTCGCTTGGTTCAAAAAAGACGTCACCGCTATCAGCGAGCCTGCACGCCGCCTCCTCGAAACATACAGCAACATCCCTCTCAACCAAATCATCCCTCACGTCCTCGCCATCCGCGACCGCGCCTGGCGTATAACGCCCTACCCCTGCATCGGCCAGCTCCGCTTCCTCGACCTCTCCATAACCCAGCACCCCTTCTACCCAATCTTCCTCCCCCTGTTCACCTCCCCCCACCCGCAAACCCCCAACCTCCTCCTCGACCTCGGCTGCTGCTTCGGACAAGACCTCCGTGCCCTCGTCGCCGCCGGCGTGCCCTCCACCCACCTCTACGGCGCCGACCTCCGCCAAGAATTCATCGACTTGGGCTACGACCTCTTCCGCGACCGCGCCTCCCTCCACACCCACTTCCTAACTGGCGACATCTTCTCCCCCACCGTCTGGGCCTTATCCTTCGCGCCCCTGGAAGGTACCCTCCACATCATCCACACCGCCTCCTTCTTCCACCTCTTCCCCCTCCCGCAACAGCTCTCCCTCGCGAAACTCCTCGTGCGCCTGCTGAAGCCGGAGCCGGGCGTCATGTTCGTGGGGCGGCAGAGCGGCAACGAGCGCGCGGGGGAGTACCCGGGGAGGGCGGACCCGAGTAAGACGTGTTGGAGGCATAACGCACAGAGCTGGAAGGAAATGTGGAAGCGGGTGGGGAGGGAGACGGGGAGTGAGTGGGCGGTGCGGGTGTGGATGGAGGATGTGCAGGGGTGGGATCTAGGGACGAGGGAGGGGCCGGGGTGGAGGCGCTTGACGTTTGGGGTGGAGAGGGTGAGGTAGGCGGTTCTTTGTGAGGTCAAGAATGATGTTGCGGGAAGATGGATAAGATGCTAGTTTATTGATACTTTGCTATTTAGTGGAAGCTGGATCACGCAGCCGCTATGGATGCTGCTGCTGCTGGGGTGGGGGTATCATCGCTTGAAAATTCGACAAAGTCCACCAGAGCTACTGACTGTGTGGCTGGAGCCTCAAAGTCGTTTGCTTCATCCTTCTGATGAAGGAAAGAAAGAACATCATTAAATCCCGCCATCGGCCCATAAGCCTCCCGAATATTACCTCCCCTGAGATCAAAAAGCTGAAATGAAATTGAAATCGAAATTGTAGTGCTGAAGCTGACCCGTCGCGCTGGTGCTTCAGCAAATGTAGTCGTCAGACTGTGTGCTGAATCCCTTGTCGATTAGCAGGAAACTTGTGAGTCGCGGACGTGTGGTAGCTTCAGCCGGTTTCGTAGCTTCAGCCGGTTTCGTAGCTCAGGCCGCGTAGAGACTGTGCTGCAGCGTAGGCATGAACGTAGGGCTGGGTGACTCCGGCAGATCCAGCTCCTCCCACTCTTCTTCTCCATCGTCCTCCACTGCCACCTCATCGTCATCAACCACAGCGCAAAAGTCTTCCGTTGGAACACTAGGGAAGAGTGGCAATTTCCTGCGGTGACTGTTCCGGGACAAACGCTCACGGTTGAGCACGAACGAGTTGGCTATCTCAGTGCCTACTTGACGACATTTCCTTTCTGGGCGCGCTGTGCAGATGCTGGAAGCTCTGGGGATGTTTATCGAAGCAGTTGCTTGTCGCGTTATGCGAATAGCAGAAGCTCTGCGAATACTTATCGAAGAAGCTTCGTGTCGCCGGGTGGCAGGCTGAGCATGGGTATATTGTGGGCTTGATGATCTGGAGTAGTTGTAGACGCTGTTGCGCTGGAAACCGCTTTGCTCGCTGGTGTGCACGAGGTTTGACTGGGACCAGCGGACGCGGCGCTTGGAGTGGTCGGAGAGCGTGTTTCTGCGCTTGGAGACGGATGGGCTTTTGGACATTCTAGGCGTAAAGGGTTGGGATATTGGAATGGGAATTTTATGGCTGGGCCTTCCGACTGATGCACTTTGGTGGATGCTGGTTCGTGGTGTATTAGGTTGAGAGATTAGTATAGCTGCGGTCTCGGGGCCAGCTGGTGTGAGCACAGGGACTAGTGACGTTGACTTCAGACTTAGAGGGGTGGAGTCCGCAGTAAGCGGGAGGCTTTTTGAGAGGATAGCTAGGAGCTGCTTTGAGGACTTGACGGAGGGTCGTTGGGGAATGTCTGGTGTTGGTCGTAGGCTTCTCAATTGGGCTTCATTTTCTTTCGACGATGTAGCGAGCAGCCACAGTGGAGGCGAGTCTAAGTCCTCTGGACTGGATGGTGAGCAGGTGACGGTTGTAGGAGCGTCCATCCAAGCAGCATCATTCTCAGGAGCTTCATTCTCCGGAGCCTCGACATCGAGAGCCTCCACGTTGCGGGCCGCCATGTTAGGTACTTGCGCAACAGTCCCCTTTTTTTGCGGACGGGCGACAACCTGAGCGTTCGACGGTTTCTCGTCCTTCTTGAAGTTCGAAAGCTGCACAGCGGATGCCACCCGCTTCTTGCCGAGGGCGGAAGCCTTCGTCTTCTTCGTTTTCGGTCCTCTGTCTGATGTCCTCCGTTCCAACCCTGGTCGTCCTGCAGCTGGGACCCGACGAGTTGTGCCCACGCCTGGCTGTCTTCCTGTTGCAGCTGGTGCCGTAGCGTTTGGCCAAGGCTTTGGGAATATAGTAGGGTGCTTTGGTAGTGCTTCGAGATCCGAATCTATGATCCCTGGGTGACGATGACAAGAACTTCGGACGGAGCTCGGCAATTTGTCCAAGGTGAAGCCCTTAGGTATCGGGAAGTTGGCTTGGTCCTTCAGATATTCCGGAAAAGCGTTCGCCAGATCTGTCTCTTCAGGGACCTTCAGGTTAAAGTCATCTCCTTTTAAGTAGTAGTTTTGAGTTATACGGTGAGCTGAAATCGCACCGTAAGGTTGGTATTCGAAGGTTGCGTACGTCATGGGCAGAAGGAATGCTTCAACACTCTTGAGCTTTAGACTGACAGCTGGAAATCCACGAATTACTTTAGTATCACCGACCATCTCTTCCGTAGGTCCTCGAAGCCTTTGCTTTATCTCGTTTTCATGCTTAGTATACAGCAACTCTTCGATCCGAATGCCGTCATGTCCCTCGAATGGGAGACCGTGGGACATTCCGAGTAAATCTGCAGTGGAACCCATGCGATCGATCAAAGCTTGAGGAACATCATCTGGGGGTATGTCCACAGACATACGGTATTTGCCCACACCTTTGCATTCAGGTTTGGTCCAATGAGGGTAGTTGAGGATGAGGTTGGGTTCCTTGAGCTCTCTAAGCAATTTCTTTTGTTCTTCGAGAGGACGTTCATTCCAGCTTGGAATACCCCGTGTTTCGACCAATTTGGGGCCATCGACAAAGTAGTTGCCTCCCCATAAGCGTGATTGCACCTCATGATTTGATAGTTGACGTTTGGTAAGATCTGATGGCGGAGAGCATCGTCGCACGGACTTTGTACTAAGAGTGCTGCTGTGTGTAGGTGCCATCCTACAGCGAGGATCTCGAACAAAAGAACTGGGATCCCATCTTGGTAATCGTTGAAGTATCTTCTCCATCTCTTCGGCCGTGTCTGGTACTGTGATGTCCGTGCTTTGACGTTTGAGCGAACTACCAAAACGGCACGATAAAGAGACATTGGTATCTGCACTTGATGCGACATTTGGATTTTGTAAGGAAGACGAAATGCAAGATGCGCGGATAGCTTGACCTTGACGCCCAATCTCAGCTTCGCAAGGATTGCTAGATTGAGCTTTTGCGACCATCGAGATCTGAAAGCGATGGTCCAGGATTATATGCCTGTGCTTGTTCATTCTCGCTATAAGAGTTTGAGTATCCCAGATGCAGAGCTTTTGGAAGCTGGTCGTGCGACCCACCTCGTCCCATCATTTTCTCAACTGCCCAGTCGTAGAGTCGCTCCATGATCGTGCCTCCACAGAGACCCTTGGGTTTAGCTGTGGACCGAGACTTTCAGGTGCAAAACAGTACTTTGGCAGGCTTGTGGCGTTATAAATCTAACAGGATAGGTTGCCGTGCCCCATGACTGTCGAAGCCTCCATATTGAAAGGCGGAACAGAATGGAAAAATGAGGGGCATGAGTCTGCGTGTTAAACGGAAGTGACATGAAGGTCGCGATATCACTAGCGTGCTTTTTGGGCGATGAAGTGACGCTCTACTCTTGATATCCTTCAATATGGGGCCTGGTAATTTCTTCAACTTGTTGCTTAATGAGACTACTGCAAGGAAATGCTATGAACAACAAGCAGCTGAGTATACAGTACCAGGCAAACTCAACGAGTCGCAACTGCCTCTGATCTGGCAATCACGTGGCAGCAGGCACAGCGGTGTTTCCTCTTGCTCCGTCACTGTAAAGTGTGTCTTTCTTCTTTCACTGGGAGGAGCAGCGTTATAGACCGTTGCTGATGAGATCGACCGGTAAGCAACTGTTACCTTTTCGAATGGGATGAAGTAATCCAGGTAGGAGATTTCTACGAAATGTAATGAGATGCTCTCTCTAGCTCCTACTTCTACTTGGCAGCTAAAGATCACCTTCGATCACCCTCTTTATAGCTTCTGCAGCTACAATCGCTCTTGCTGCCATGTCTTCTCCCCTCGCAGATAGTCCATGAAAGCCCGGCTATCTGCTTTCGAACAGGCTGTCCGCAGAAATCCCTCTAAAGCGACCGCCTCTATGGTGGTCAAGCACAATTTGGACAATGGTCATCACCCACGGCCTGAGTCAGAAAAATTCAGCTGTCAAGCTTGGTTTGGTCAATTGGACATATCCTCCAGCGAGCAATTAGCATTCGAACAGCCTACCACGAGCAAAACTCCAGCGATGTGATGCGTTATAGAGCGTTACGAGTAGCCCCAACTCTACGTTGGAGTGAAAACAGATACAACGTCCCCAGTCTGGGCGTGCATAGCATATTGGTGTAACATTTTGGCTGCGAAGGCCCACGCCATCTGTCTGGCATCGGGCTACGTTTTCCCGAAACATTGGCCATCCCATGACAGAAGACTCTTCGCGAGATGGGATCGAGCATGCCGGCAGGATAGAGTTTGTCAATCCAGCGTCGCTGGGAGCTGCGATTAGCCGTGGCCATCTCATCGCCAATCCATGTTGTTGGGGCTTCCACGAGCATATCTAGACTGTACTGATTATAATCGTCAGCTCTTTGATAAACAGTGATTCGATTTGATGCTAGAGAGAGCCACAATAAGGCGTGAGGTTCAATGTAAAGCACATATATCAGACGAGAAACCCCTGATTTTTAGCTGCATTCCTAGGGGGACCATCTCTGGCCCTACCCGCATGGCGCCGTTCCCGCCGCCAAGCATCAACTGGAACCACCCCACAACGAGTGAGTGCCCCCCCTTCGAATTTCCTCTCCGCTTTCGAAGAGGTTGCTACCCCATCATTGAAAATGGCAACGTAGGTACGCCTTCCCGTCTCCCCGCCTCCGAATCCCAAGCTGACACACATTGCTTCCACTCCCCAGAAACATAACGTGGCACCCCCACGCCCTAACCCACCCCGAGCGTTCCGCCCTCCGCTCCCAACCCGGCCTCACAATCTGGTTCACCGGCCTCTCCGCTTCCGGCAAATCCACCATCGCCACCGCCCTCGAGCAGCACCTGCTGCACTCCTCCCTCTCCGCCTACCGCCTCGACGGCGACAACGTCCGCTTCGGCCTGAACCGCGATCTCGGCTTCTCCGAGTCCGATCGCAATGAGAACATCCGCCGCATCGCCGAGGTCGCCCTCCTTTTCGCAGATAGCTGTACGATTGCGTTGACGAGTTTCATAAGTCCTTATAGGAAGGATAGGGCGGTGGCGAGGAGGCTGCATGAGGAGAGGGGGTTGGCGTTCGTGGAGGTTTATGTCCAGGTGAGTGTGGAGGAGGCGGAGAGGAGGGATCCGAAGCGGCTATATAAGAAGGCGAGAGCGGGAGAAATTAAAGAGTTCACGGGCGTGAGTGCGCCGTATGAGGAGCCCGAGAATGCGGAGGTGGTGATCAGGAGCGGGGAGCAAGGGGTGGAGGAGGCGGTCAAGACGATACTGAGGTATCTGGACGAGAAGGGGTTGTTGAAGCTGAAGAGAGTTGAGGAGGGTCATAGCGGCTGAGAAAGGGACGTAGAACGAAGAGTGTGGTGGGAAAATGTGCTGGTTCCTGGATAATTGATAGAGCTGGATAGCAAGAAGACCTAGCTTTGGCCGCAAACGCCCGAACACCCACCAATGACGATGTGCGATACAACATTCCGCTAGTTTATCTCGAATTCGTAGCATACGTACGCCGAGTACTCTCCATTATCTCCTGTGTGTCCAGCCGCCTGCATGTCTGCAGACATTGCTGAGTCGTCTTTGGTCACCCGGCCTTTCTTGTCTCGTCCGAACGCATTCCCTGCCAAGTAGGAGTATGATGAGTCGAGGGAGTTGCGGACCCGTTTCATGAGCTTGGGAGTCGTCTGCCACCGTATGATTAGCATTCGTCATCCCTGAGATGGGACATCGACCGGCGAGCAGCTGAAAACATTCGACACACCCTTACGAGTCCACAGACAAATGACAACGGCAGCCCGTATCTTAGAACCGTCTCCACAAACACTCTCAGCGCCAGTACGTGCACCCAAGCCATGACTGCCTCTCCCCACGCCGTCCTCGCTAATCTGAACGCCTCATTCCATACCTTCCTCTCGTCCTTTCCCACCTTCTCCACCTCTTTCTGCTCTTCCTCCTTCCCACCTTCCTTGTATTTATAATCTCTCGGCGTCCATTTAAGCTCCCTGCTTTTATGTGCAAACTCTGCGCTCGTTTTCTTGAACGTTGTTACGGCATACAGCGTGAATTCGTCATCAGCATCAATTCGGACGGCAGAGCGGGGCACGACCATAGCGCAAATAGTTTCATAGGATTTGAGGAAGTCTTTGGTGATTGTGTTGGGGACGGCGATGAGGTGTGTCTCAAGGTATTCAGAGTCTTGGATTATAAGGGAGGGGTCGACAACTGTGGTAAGGGATTTGTTGGAGAGGTTGCCGCTGGTATGGGAATTAGTGAATCTATGCTGATTGGGAAGAATGGGGCAATGTACGTCTGCTTTCTTTGCAGGGCCGTGAGCGAGGTCTTGACTTGATTGTATTGATTGTATTTGTTCTTAACGTCGTTGTCTATGCTGGTGACTTCCTGAGGCCAATGCTAGTCAGAACATCACTCCCATAGGTGAAGTTGAGAGGAATCCTGGACCTTACCTTCTGCAGCATGTCTATAAGCTCCCCCAATGGTTTATCCGCCCTGTACTTAACTTTGTTCCAGTGGAAGCTTCTCAGGTACTGGTCGACGGGCTCTGGTAGATATCAGCAAAGTTTAGCTTCAACAAACTCAGAATCTTCACTGACTATCATTGACGGTCTTTTGCTGCTGTATCTTCTCCTCGTCTCCCTGTAATATCGTCTTTAGAGAGTCCCCCACCTTGCTAACAACACCCTCGCATGCTGCTTCAAGCTTTGCTAGTTCGTCCGCCTGCTTTACCAAGGTGTCTAATGTGCCAATTTTCAACTCTGGTATCTTAAAAGGTACTGTTGTTCCGTTATCCGTCCCCACCGCCGATCGCATAGCTGTGAGGGCTTCATCGGGCTCGTTGGCGAGGGATATGCTTGTTGGTAGCGAAACGAGGAGGTATTTGGTGCCTTTGGACATGCTGTACAAGTTCAGGGTGTACTATGGTGTCGTGAGAGGACGTGACCAGCACTGGAGCTTAGAGAGTGAGAGCTTGGGAAGTTCGAGGTTGGAGAGAGCGGAGTTCAAGAGACGTTGCCCATGTAGGAGCCAATCAGAAGCATCGAGTCACGTGCGAAATCCTAATCCAGGAGCGATATCAGAGTACTTGATACTCTCAGTTCTCTTCAATTGCGTGGTCACTCGTCTCGATGTCATTTCTGCATAATGCGTGTTTGTCGTTCTCGCGATTGCAATTAGTTCCAAGAAGTCTGCGCAACTCTCCACATCTCCTACGACCTATCCGAGTAGCCCGCACCAGGGCCTGGCCTCGTCAATCTTCACAATGGCGCTCATATGCCACGAGAATAGGTGTGCATGAGGTCTCTTCGGCATGGTTCTGATAACTTGTTTTGACAAAACCTTTTGTAGAATCACCAGGCTCAACAGCCCGCCAAAGCCGCTTTCGCCAGCTCTTGACCCTCACCACTCTCTCAATCGTCTTCGCTTCAGCCGGCTTCCTCCTCGCCTCCGCCCCCGCCATCGCATCAATCCTGGCTCTCACTAGCCCGCCCACCGATGCGGAGACCCTTAAGCTCTTCAAAGCCCCCGACGACTTCACTGCCGCCGTTGACAACTTCATCAATTCCCACCCACTTGCTCAAAAGTTACGTGCCGACCCTGCGTGGATCGAATCCAGACCCCATTTGCGCCAGCCTGCAGAGCAGCGAAGACACAGCCTCACTTCGGGAACATTACTCGGTCCTGGGAGGATCCCTGTCCCGCCTCTAGCTTTCACGCGAGAAGGCGAGGAACTGGTCAGCATCATGTACCTGGGCACAGAGTTGTGCGGACATGTGGGCATGGTACATGGTGGGATGCTGGGGACGATACTAGACGAGGGATTGGCGAGGTGTTGTTTTGCCGCGCTGCCGAATAAGATTGGGGTGACGGCTAGCTTGAACATCAACTATCGGGCGCCTGTCAAGGCAGGTTCGTACGTCGTGCTTAAAGCGAAGACGATCAAGGTCGAAGGTCGGAAAGCATGGGTTGAGGGCCATATTGAGACGTTGGGAGAGGGCGAAGAGCCTGGGAAATTGTTGGTTGAAGCGACGGGGCTGTTCATAGAGCCCAGGTACGCGAAGGTGAATCACTGGAGTACCAATCTGGGAAAGAGTCGTTGCTGACATCTGTCCAGACGCTGAAAACTATAGTACGGTGACTCCGAGGTGACAGTCAATATCTGCAAGTTCGTCATGAGCATTACTCAAAAAGTGAGCCACGCTCGTGGTCACAACCAGTAATTGCGTAGTCATGAGGTACGAGCTCATATATAAAACGGTCCCCAGCCCATACTTACCCTCCATCTCCTTCCGTGCCCAAACAAATTCTACCACTACTCACAACTTCATCATTGTCCTGCCAAAAACTCCTGCCTCCGCTAAACGGCCAGAAACATGGTAGGCTGGTATTGCTATCTCTGTCCATTGTTATACCACTCTCCAAGTGAATCGGGATAACCGTGGAATATGCCGTATTTGCCAGCATGGAAGATGCCTTCAATGCACGAGTTATTATGGAAGAGCTGGAGTGTGCTTTACGTCAACGAAGCAGGGGAGAGGGGAGAGAGGATCGCGAACGAGCAGGATGACGAATAGGCAGAGGGAGGATGGGATGGGGTTCGCGCAGCATAACAATTGCACGGAGTGCACGAATCTGGCAGGCTCGATGATGCTTTACGTCGATGAAACAGGGGAGAGAGGAGAGAGAGTCGCGAACGAGCAGGATTGCGAATAGACAGAGGGAGGATGAGGTAGGGTTCGAGATTGGGAGGTTTGGTGGAAGGGGGCGATGGGGACACTGAACAGACAATAAATGCTTGCAACTTCGTCATAAGCATTACTCAGTGTACCATACTCTTCGTCGCATCCAGTAATAGCGTCAGTCATAGCACGAGCTCATCCTATAAAACGGCCCCCAGCTCATGCTCACTCTCCATCTCCTTCCTTGTTCAAACAAATTCTATCACTACTTACAACATCATTATTGTCCTTATCACCACGAATCGCCTATCAAAACTTCCTGTCTTCGCTAAACGAACAAAAAAATGGCAGGCTTCTGGTGCTGCCTCTGTCCATTGATGTATCACGTTCAAACGTTCAATAGGGATGCCCGTAGAAGATGTCCTATCTGCACGCATAAAAAATGCAGCCAATGCATAATTGGCACACGAAGGACTGGACTGTGCTTTACGTCAACGAAACGAGGGAGAGGGGAGAGAGGGCCGCGAACGAGCAGGATGGCGAATAGGCAGTGGCAAGATGAGGTGGGGTTTGGGATTGCGAGGTTTGGTGGAAGAGGACGGCGGGGCCACTGAACGGTTGGATGTCTTTGCTTGTATGGTTGGATGGTTCGGGAGTATGATTGAACTAGCGGTTTATCTATGAGTAGGGAAGCAGGCTGCCGGGCGATGTCTGAGCAGCTTACTCTCATGTTGGATGGTTTGGGGATCTGGTATTTGAGAGTATGCTCGATCTAGCGATTATCTATAAGTAGGATAGCAGGCTGCTGGGCGGTGTCCAGGCAGCTCACTCTCATCTGATGTTGTTCTTTAAGAAAGCTGATGATCATCACTCGTGAACGCGTCAAGTCGTTCAATAGTAGTAGACTTAGACTTCTACGTCAAAGGGCTCATACTTTCCTTTCCTAAGCGGAGGAGTATTTAGGGCTTCCAACTCGCGGAAAGTAATACCGAGAGACTGCTTAATTCGAGGTTCCAGTGTCGAGAAGGCAAGCTCAAGGAAAATATGAGTACGAATGTATGTAGATGATAACCTACCGAAGGATAGAGGTATACATAGGGAACATATGGAGGAGATATCGACATTGATCCAATGTAAGCAGCTGAGCTGCCAAGCAAGGGTATTTTGATCTTCATCTGGGAACAAGGAGGCTCAATCCTCGCCATCCAGCATCTTGGCATATTCGTCGGCTGAAGCGAAGATCGGCAGGCTCTTCAGCTTGCGCCTCTTCTTCTTTCGATCCCCCTTGCCATTTTGAGCGCTAGACTTGGGCTCGGTGTCAGGCTCGACCTCGTCCGCAAAGGTCGTTTCCACATTATCAGGAAGCTCATCATCGCTTCCGATCAATCCTTCGTTGTCTTCCTCTAGGTCGATGCCTGCCTCGTCTGCGGAGTCTTCTTCACCCGAGAGCTCATCCAAGTCTTCCATCGAGCTAGCATTGGTAGCATCATCTGGAAGAGACTCCATTTCTTCATCCTCGCTTCCCTCCAGCTCGGGCCTGGAGTTGACGAGCGCTTGCCATATCTTGTCTTCGTCCTCTCCTGCCTCGCTACCCTCGGTGGCTTGCGCCTTGCGCTTTTCTTTCTTCTTTCTCGCCTGCTCTTTACCTTTGCCCATGGTATTGAAGTACTTATGGAAGAACACTTCGTCGGCGGCAACTTTGTTGATAGCCATGCTCGAGAATTGCTCAGAGTTGATCGGTGCTTGCACCCGGGATCTTGATTGTGCAGTCACCAGGAGGCCAGCTGTATCGCCTCCAACTAACGGTTGCATTATAGAGGCGCCGCGAGGCCTCGTTTTGAGCTTCGGATTGCGATACACGAAGCGATCGAGGAATTGTGAGAGCGTGTTCGAAGATAGATCAGGTTTTGGGGGCATGGTCTCGTGACTTGCTAACCTAGATGCGAACAGAGCCACAGAGGGATGGAAGTACTTCAGAAGCAGGGTCTGATCTAATTAGCAATCTCGTCATCTACATAGAACACCCCCAGGTCGGTATCGCCGTATGAAAAGGCTGGCTTACAAGTTCCCATACACAGCTGTTTTCGGCGTTACTGTGTTGCGGATCTCTCTTCCTGCCATCGTAGGACATCCGTGGTCTTTCTCTTGAAGTATTGACCCCATAGCTCTCTTGTCGGACCTTGGGTTGTAGGATTGGGTTCTCGCCGGTTTCTGGAACATCCTTGAAGACCTCTTCATCATCGCTTTCGGCTACTTCGATCTGGTCTATAAACGGCCTAAGACTTGGAAAGACAATCTCGAGCTCTCGTACTAGATAAATTGCAGCAGAAGCAAATGAAGCTTGATGTAGAGAAGCTACTTGTAGAAGCCTTTTTGTAAACGCTTTGACTCTCTTCGCACTAAGATCGGCGCTCATGGCTTTGTACAGAAGATTTAGATACAACGCCTGCTTTGACGTTGTAAGAAGCCTGGGGTCTAGGAGAGACTCGTACAATGTTCGGTAGAAACGGTCAGCCGTACCAGGGTGTGCGGTAATAAGCTGCTGTATGAGCATCAAGGCCTGTATGCTTGTATTAAAATTGCAAGAATGGGTGACTTTGAACAGTGTGTCCATATGCTTCTCGAAGCTGCTTTCAATCAGCGAAGTCTCAGAAGATGCTCAGAACGACTTGACTTACGCCTCGTCATTGGTGTTGGAATAAGGGATCGCACGGTTGACGCCCGTCAAAATAGCGGAAAGTATCTTTTCTCGAAGCTGGTCATCACTGGTCGTGGTACTATCGTTACTCACTTGCTTCTTGCGAGCCTTCTTGCCTGCAGAGCCTCCGCCGCCTTGTACCTCACCCTTCTTATTCAGTGATATTGCGTCTGCGGTGGGAGGCTGTCGTTTTGCGAGAAGCTGTGTAAACAAATCGAAGTAGATATGAAGTAGCTGCTTGGTCACGCTATCCTGCTTTGCGCTCAAAGATGTCTGATTTAATGTGATGATGGCGTAGTACTTGGCATGTAGGCTTTGACCAGATCGAAACAGCAGATCTGACTCAATCGCCGAGATAATGGTTGACTTCATCAGAGGATGCGGCACTTGAAGCTGTAGAAGATTATAGGACGTTTTTGATGCTACCTTCTTATCTGAATCACCTAATTTATTGACAAGGAGTCGCAAAAGGTTTGCTTCTTGTTCCGGCTTTTCTCGTAACAATTGGTAGACGTAATCAACTGCTTTCCCTCTTGCAAAGACGACTTCGTCGTTACACCAAGTCTCAATTATCTTGATGACCTGAAAATAAGTTGACTTCAGCCAGCCTTCATATGCCCACGCAATAAGATGTTCCTGTTTCAGAGGCTTTGGCAGAGAATCATTCTTCCTCCAACCAAGTTCCGCGGGCCCGAAAGCGGCGAAGAGCCCTGGCTGACTGGCGAAAAAGTGCAGTTTCCGGTCCGAAGGAAGAAGAGCGCCAGGCCCAAAAAGGTCCTTTAACGCTCCAAGAACCTCAACAGCCTGACCTCTACTACGTTTCCCAGCCAAGCCCACCAAAGTCTCCAATGCCTTCATGTTGTGAAGGGGCGACTCCTGCACGGACAGCGTCAATGCTGAAACTTTGTCTGACAAGGTTCCCGAGGTCATGATGGTGGAGTAGAATTGATGTGCCGAAGTCGCAGATCTATTCTGGGCCGTATAAAGCTTGTTGTCGGCCTCGAGAATTGTCTTGGCATGTTCATGGACCCGATTTACTAGGTCGACGGGCAGAGCTTCCGTCTGGGAAGGTGTAGGTACAACAGGCAACTCGACTGCGTGCCACTCCGACAATGCGGGAAACTGTGTCTTCGTTCCAGTAGGCTTTCCTACCTCTTTCAGCAGCTGTTCTTTAGGCTGTGCAGGAAGCTGTATCTTCTGTCCACCTGAATTGGCTAGCCCAACCCATGGATTGCCTTCGTCGGAACCTGTAAGGATTGAACTCGCATCATTCTCGACCTGTTGGGCAACTTTGTCAATCCCAAGCTCTTGGACCATTTTGCGTAGATCGTTTCGTAGTGCCTTCGCAGGCGCTTTACTAGGCCCACTATCTTCTATCTCCGAATCAGAGGGCGCGTCCGCGATCAATTCGTAATCTTCTGTAGAACCACCCAATGCCAGAATTTCGGCTTTGATGTCGGCCGTATTGCCCTCATTTCCATTGTGTTTCGTACTTTCCGGTTTCCCAGGACTCTTGACCTGACCATCCCTTGATCTCTTGGGCATAACGAAGCCTTCGAAGCTCAAGGTTTACCAATCCTTTGCTGTGTACAATGACATGCATTGACGTTGTTCAAGCTTGAAAACCCCTCTAGACCAATCTAGACACGTACGGATGATCAATATGGCTCGATTCCTAAAAAGACTTCTGCAAGTGTATGGTCTTCAGGCCACGACGTCCGAGAAGACCTTATCAAAGAATTGTAGAGTTTCCGGTTCTCAAGAAATGTTCGAAGTGGCTCGAGGCTTGACAGCCGAGGTTCAGGCAGCATGGGCCGATTGGCCGCTGGACCATGACGGCGCCGAGCGCTACAATCTATTTAAATCATCTATTTTGATGAGTGCGCCGGAGATTTCATCGGAAGGAGCGCGCATTCGGACATGAGATGAGCGCAGCTGGGCCAGCATTATGGCGTACGATTCGTCTCGGCTTTGTAAGCCCTTCGCTACGCCGGAAAGCCGTCCTCGAAATTGGCCCCCTTCAACGATGGTCTCAGTCGAAACGATCCTGGATTCAACCACCCCCGAAATCCTCGATTGCACTTTCATCCCAGCCTCGACGGACGAACTTCTCTACAGTATCCAAATGCCATGCCCAAGTAGGCGTGCCGCAAAGCAAAAAGTCCTTTACCGCTCAGGATCCACAAATCTTGCGAGACCTGTCTCCGAGAGAAATCGAAAGTATCTTTGGCGATATAACACCGGTGGAGAGGGGCAATGGGATTCTACAACAGTTACAAAGCCAACGAGTCTCTGGAACACTTGACGAAGGCATACCAAATGAACCAGAGACCGTAAAGGCTGAAGCTCTCACATGGCTACGTCAAATGGTTCCATGGGACGAGGATGCCTCAATCATTGCGAGGCTGGACCGAGAAGAGGAGGAGGAACGATCGAAGCTTATCACGCGAGCGGAGAGCTTAGGGCTCTACAAGTCTACAGCCGAAGCTGACTATACTCCCAATGAGGCCCAACCCCAAAGCGAGGATACTCCATCCGTTTACATTCCGCAACAGGATGCTGCTCAGAACAAACGAACAAGCAGCTCTTTCATCGATGGAGTCAGAGAACGAAACAAGAAGCGTGGGGAACTCGAAGCAGAAGCGAAGACAAAAGCATTAGAGGAGGCCGAGGCCGAAGGTATCAGGACTGGTCTGCCAGTTACCTGGGAGCAGAAGAAGCTGGCACGCAAGACACAGAATGCGCAATGGAAAGAAGAGAAGGTAGAACTGGCGCACGCTGTGTTCGGCACCCAGGCAGGCGACTGGCCAGACCTGGCCCCCTGGCAACGATTGTGGCCATCCGCCCTGACGACTGCCGGGATTGTCGGTCTATCGCTTCTGTTCGCAGCGTATTACTCTCCTCCTCCACCAAAAGGCAGAATCTGGCCTGAGTGGTCAATGTCAACCACTACGGTGGGCGTGCTCATCACCACGAATGTACTCGTGTTTCTGGCTTGGCGGGTCGTTCCTTTGCAGAGATTCATGTGCTTGCACTTCATGTCTGTTCCAGGCTATCCACGAGTGACTACACTTATCGGGAACACGTTCAGTCACCAAGGAGCGGCGCACCTCACTGTGAACATGATTGCGTTGTGGATATTTGGAACTCGCTGTACGTATCCGCCATGTTCCCTGCACAACGCAAATGGTCTGACCCCGGTTTTGCAGTACACGAAGACATCGGCCGCGGCCCCTTTCTAGCAACCTGCTTCGCCACCGGCGCCCTCTCCTCCATGTCCTCCCTCTCCAGCCACGTCATGAAGTCAGTTTTCGTGTCTGGCAGTCTAGGAGCCAGCGGCATCGTATGTGCCATCGTAGCAGCATGGTGCGTCATCAACAAGGAGTAAGTCCACCCCCCCCTCGCTCTCTTCTTCTTAACCTCGTCACTAATATATCACCCCCAGCTATCCCGTCAAGATCTGGGGCATTCCACAGGAATGGACGGAGAAATTACCGACACTCGGTGTCTTGGCCGTCCTCATTTTTTTGGATGTTTTGTCTTTTAGGCAAGGAACGTTGGCGAAACCGTATATGCGAACGGACTGGGTGGCGCATCTGGGTGGGTATGGCTCGGGTATTGTGGCTGGGGTGCTGCTTTGGAGACGACAACAGAGGGGAAGGATGCAGAGGAGGAGGGAGGATGAGAAAATGGCTCTTCCATTGGTGGCGCGCGCACTCGGGAAGGTTTCGTGAGGGGTTGAAGGGAAAGAGCTATAAGTGTAGATAGTGTGTTTATATTTCAATCAGCGCTTCGTGCAGATGCACTTTTTGTACGGAGATTCCTGAAGTTGTTGCGGCATTCCTCGATGTCTACGGGGATTGGAGTGTCACCATCGACCTTACGTTCACACAAAGCCATGGCAGCGCACAGCACAGCCAGTTGGGATACTGTATGATGATAGAGCATTGGTATGACTACCTCAAGTTATCTGCTAAACTCAGCTGCATGGCCTCGCAACATTCCCATATGCATGACCGGCACAGACGCCTTTCCCGAGTTAAAGTAAATTTCATGTCCCATCGTAAAAGTCAAACGCCATCCCTCGCTCACTATGCCTGGGGATATCATCGCCGACTATGCCAGACTTAACGTGCTCCACAATCCCAAATTACTGGTTCGGGCTGATGGCGCAAGCCCCTTTAGCAGCGTCGGCGGGAATGGATCCGTTGGCAACCCAGATATCGATCAGCGGCTGCATCGGCTCCATATCCTTCTCCGACAGCAGGCCGAAGAGCTTGGCGACGGTGATGAAGTGCACGAAGCATGAATTGAGATCCGTCCAACCGTTGGAATTGGAACCGCTGCTCATGTGCCAGAACGGGTCGACCCAGTGGGAATGGTAGAGGTGGGCGTACAAGCGGAAGATCTGACGGAAGCAGGTCTTGATGTCGCTGTAGAAGGTCTCTGGGAAACCGGCGCTCTTGCCGAGCCAGTTGCGTCCTGCGAGCGTAGAGAGGGAGGCGGTGGAGGTGGTGGGGCCTGTTGCGATAGGGGTGTTGGAATTACTGGTGTTGAGGCTGCCGGAGGCGTAGATCGTGGAGCTGCCGGTGATGTTGTCGGTAGGAAAGGCTTTCGGGTCGTCCATCTTGCCGACGATCCAGCGCTGGACTAAGGAAATGTACTGGCATGCTGGTACCTTGATGGGCACTTTTTCGTTGTTAAGCCAGGTGTAGGTGTGGCTTCTGAGCTGGGTCAGCATGGACGTTTCACACTTGCAATCGGAAAGCTCACCGGCCAGCAGACATAACAGGACAATCCGTGGGGTTGCAGAGCGCGCGACCAGTATGGGTGTCAATTTCCTGGACGCATTGGAGCAAGGAGGCTGCCAGACGGTACTGCTCCATCCCTGCAGAAGAAGAGCTTAGCCAAGATAGTCAGAGTATCACCAAAGCAAGGAACATACCTTGATGGCCCATCCACTCGGCAATGTCCACATTCTTCGGCTGGGCAGCCAACGGCATAAAGTTTCCCTTCACACCCAACTTTGAATACTTCTCACGGAAAAAGAATTTCGGCTTCTCCTTCTCCTGGGTCTCGCCCTGGCTATGGTTCGGATTCTGATTCTCTACCTGAGGGGAGGCAGTGTCGGCGGCGGGAGCAAAAGAAGCATTTGTGTTGAGCACAGGCATGGCGGGAGGCAAGGCTGGACCGTACGGAATGGTAGGAGAAGAAGCTTGAGAGCCAGGTCCTTTCTGCTGGTTGAGATTGCCGTTGCCATTAGGCTTGTTGGTTTGGCGGCCAAAAGTCCCACGCCTAGGCAAAAAATTGTCAGCTTTGTTATTAGGCACCTTATTAGGCGAGTAAAACTTTCAATAATACTCGAAAATAAGCAGGACATAATCTACAAAAATATGACGAGTGGCTTTTGCCTCAGGGACCCTTGTGTAAAGTGCTACAAAGCACGTACAAGTGAGGAAAACGAAGAATCTCCTCATCTGTAGGCTCTTTGAAAAGTTCCGTAGTCCAGGAGAGATCCGAAGGCTTTCGAGGGCCCAGTATTCTGGCAGCGTTAATGCGTCGGTAGCCGAAAGAGTAACGGTCAACACAGCTGTACTCAGGATAGCGCATTCGAGCCCGCAGCGTGGCCAGTCCAGGGTTCGAATAGAGATCCTCATAGACTGCTGTAGCAGGAATTGATAGCATGCTGGAGGCGTCAACGCATGATACGAGCGTAAAGAAAGCCAGCTTACCTGTCGTTTTCCTCATCGGTAGGGGATATGGTGATCGCCGGCCCTGCTGCATCGGGGGTTTGCAGGGCTGGCTCTGCAAGCGAATGTTCCATGCTGGTCGATGTTCAGGTCCAGAAGGAAGGCCACTGACGGTATGGAGGCTTACCTGGCTGACGCTGACGGCGGAGTTGTGGTCATAGTGGTAGCAAGTGCGGTAGTTGAGGCAAAAAAATGGGAGATTGAAAATCGAGCAATAGGGCCATGAAATCCATAGAACCTGCCGGAGGCTCTCGCCGAGACATTGCCCGGCGACCAGGCGCGCCCTTTAAGCAATCCATATTCGTGATTCTACCAGAGACTTCCAAGACCACAGCAAGCACACAGAAAGACAGGAGATAATAAGTATGAAACCAGCCCCTGATACTTACACGCTCTGGAAGAATGTTGCCATCATTTGCTGACTATCTTTGAAAGCTCTGCTATCACAGCTGGCTAAAGAGCCTTCTACAGGCTATTGACCTCCGTATCGACTCAAACTGGTTGTTCCTTGAAGTACTCTATATTCTGGATGTGTGAGTTGCAGATTGGTGATCTACACTTCCAGAAAGAACTCTGTATTATATTCGGACGCTTACGTAGCTCTGTCGATCATACAGGAACCGAGCTGTCACGTGCATGAGAACTATTACTACCATGGACCAGGCCCAGTCAAGCAGCACAACACCTATCACCGCTGAGAACCTATCACGCCTTCCGACACCTTTGTCCCGTTCTGACTGCGTCGAGGACCTGATTACTCGCATCGAGGATTGGCGCTTAAAGGTATTAATCGACGTGCTCCAAGCCAGCCAAGAGCAAACCACTGCATACCCATATGAGCCTTACGATTGGGGTTGTGTGATTGAGTAGGAGATATCAATCAGCAAGCCACATAACATATTGAGAGGCAGTACCACAAAGGATCAGTGGTTCTCACAAGCATGAGCAGCTCCGACGAAGATCCCGTCAATGGGGATGTATCGGACGCAGGAATGGACGGAATTGGTATAAGCCAAGTGGATGGCGCTGCCGATGCCGATCTGTTTGGTTCAGATTCCGAAAACGAGGGCCAGACGTGAGGACAGTTCCTGATTTCAAGTGATGGCTACTGACCCTCAAAAGGTCGCAGCATGCGAGCAACAAGCGGCGCAAGCTCGATGATGCAGAGCTCGACTCCGGCGACGACGAGGGGAGACCTGGTCGAGCTGAGGAGGAGTACGATGAGCCAAGAACACAGATCGAGCGCGAAGAGAACATCTTAGATGTTGATATCGGCCGGCACGCCATCCCAAAACCGAGCGACTGCGAGGTATGCTTTGGATGAGATCCCCTGGCGAAGCCCTATCTCACACCTTGAATAGCTGCATCTACTACAATTTCCAAGCTTCCTTGGTATCGATGAGAAGGCATTCACTCCCACCCATTGGAATCCTCCCACAACCGAACATCATACATCAGACGCGCCGTCCTCGACCTTCTCAGCATATACTACCTCCAATAATACTATCCGCTGGCGTCATTCCCCATCTAAGCCTTCCGAGATCCAATCGAATGCGCGATTACTGCGATGGTCGGACGGCTCCTTGACAATACAGCTAGCTTCCAATCCTAGGGAGCAATTCGCACTCTCGGCCAAAGCTCTCGCGCCCCCACAAATCAATCCACCCAAACCGACACCTACCTCCATCAACAGACCTCGTGCGGCAAATGGCATGACTCCGTACAACGCTCGACTCGACTCCCATACATACCTCGCCTCACCACACGAGGCGGTCTCCCTTGTCCGTCTCACAAACCACATCACGTCCTCCCTGGTCGTACAGTCACATGCAGATCAGGATGACGAAGCGCTTATCAAGCTCCAAGAAACCATGGCAGCAGCCTCCAAAGGCAAAGCAAAGACAGCGGATGGAGGCCTCGAAATTGTGCATGTCACCGAAGATCCTGAGAAAGCGAAGCTGGAAGCCGAAAAGTTCGAGAAGGAGAGAACAAAGGCTTCGCGACGTCGCCAGGTCGCGGAAGAGCGCGATCAAGCTCGCAACAACCGCGTGCTCGGTCGCTCTGGGATACGTCAAGGTGGCTATGGCGCAGGGCTTACCGTCGGCGGGCTTGAAGATGACGATGGCATGGCTACGACACGGGCTCGTCCTAGCAAGCCGAGGGCTAAGAAGCCGCGGAGGAGGAGGAATAGCGAATACAGCGATGAAGAAGATTACCCCCTTCGCGGTCGGACACGCGAGGACGAGTATGACGAAGACGACGGCTTCCTGGTCGGCAGCGACGAGGAGGTCGAGGTCGAAGGCGATGCAAGCGAGGAGGAAGAGGACATCGACATGGAGGATGAGCAGGCGAAAAAGAAGCCTAGGAAGAGCAGCTCGACAAAGGAGGTTGCTGAGCCAGCAGATGCTGGTACTACTGGGGGACGGAGCAAGAGGCGTAGAGTCGTTGACGAGGACGAGGATGACGAGTGAATACCAGCAGGCCCAAAGGGCCCACAGCATTTGATGCCGGCTGTATGGGCATAGCGACTACCAGTCTTGTACAACAGTGTAGGCCTTAGTGGCCGCCGTCTCACATTCATGACCAGTATGTGGTCTTCGCTGGGAGAGTCAGCATTCGAGACGGTGCGCATTACTATGGATTAAAGCAATCTGCATTAGCTGCATCAACCCTTCATTCTTCAAGCGAAAACTACTTTCACATTCTATAAGCCTCAGTATCCATAGTAATCCAATTTCTGCCAGCTGCTCAACTGACATCGCACACATCTCACAATAACATCCGTCCGACAAACGCGCCACACCAACAACAATCACCCCTCCGCATCTCCCTCCACCATCCCAACTCCTCACTCCCCCATCCCCCTCAAATCATGTAGCACCACTTCCACAGCCCCTCCCCAACAAAAGAATTGGTCCACGAAAGGAGCTGGTAGGAAAGAACCGATGCAAAAGCATTCCCTCAAGGGAGCCGGGAACGGAAGCCCACCCACCCGAGAATTCTGGAAACTCATCGAGAGTGGCCCTCAGCATGCCGCCGAAGCGGAGCTCCCATCTTTTGTAATAACATGTGTAGATTATGTTTTACTACTGATGATGGGGGAGGG
>JAABUS010002022.1_pt1 | contig 40473 bp, 41 predicted proteins | sample 5560161 | NCBI WGS metagenome assembly JAABUS01 (sample SAMN10711885, study PRJNA513376) | rock metagenome | isolation source: Antarctica rocks | place: Antarctica: Victoria Land, Trio Nunatak nord | collected 2016-01-04
ACATCATGATCAAATCCAAGCCAAGGAACTTCAGGAATGCTATGTTTGTGTAACAAAACTTCTTCCTCTGCCATGAGATGCTCCATTCCGAATTACGAATATAGGCAGACGAGGTCAGATGGTGGCATGCCTAAGATACGTTCGGTCCGAACGAGATGTTCTATTTTTAGATCTACCCTGGGTACCTATTGAACTTTCTCACTGATTCTTGTTAGATACTGGGTTACAGTACTTGATGAATCCTATGCTGATCCCGTAGACCTGAATTCTGTTACAGATTCGAGACTTGATTGCCTGTAATATCAAAACACATAAGAGTCGATCATGATAGAAGACAGGCATTATATATTCGCGATGGCTAAGATCTACGTATGTTTATTCTCAGACATTGGATGCAGAAACAGCGCGCAACAAAGACATAATTGGTCCAACGGATCGAAACGCTAACACAGATATCTCCGTAGTGATGGCCGGAGCATTTAGAGTGTAAAGAAGACCGCGGTAGCTATACAGAGTTTCTACTCCTGACGAGCTCGAGGGTAAAATTTGCCCGTCCATGTGCCCATGTAACTGTACGCGCCCTAGTAGGCATTGCTGGCGAAGCTGGTGAAGTACGTATTCATACTTGGCTCATTATTGCGATGGTCTGTAGCGTATTCGCAATCGCTTGAATAACAACACTCTGCGAAGTAGCCTGGTTGACAAGAAGGTCTTGCCGTAGTGCTGGCCGAAGTATTTGAAGAATGAGGCCCCTGTCCCCGAAGTCGGGCAGTTGGTGTTTAGCATAAAGCACGAAAAAGCCTTTCCTTGGAAGCTGTTGAGAGAAGCTGAGATGCCACGCAAATTGTCGGTTGTAGTGATGGCACTAGTTATCGCATTGCAAGCAGTCCCAGCGGTATTGGCTGCGTTTGATGCCACGACTCAGGCGTCAGCCGTTATTGATGTAGCAGATACCGTCGGTCTAGGTAAACTGAACATAGCCACGATGATTTAGAGCTCAACGATGTGATCCACGTTCCATGTAGAGCCTTGGTCAGTATATTTGACGGTAATATACTATCAGTTGGCAGCGTTCCTAACTCGGTGGTGAAGGTAGCCGCGGCATCACTTGAGCCAGGGTCTACTCCATACCACGTTGCTTTACTAGCAGGCAGGTTCGAAATTTACAAGCTGCGAGCGTTGATTGCTTCATAGTAAATCGGTTCCATTATGCTTACCGGAACGAATTGAACCTGCCCCATCGTCCGGATTCCCACCATCATCTGCGTTTATCTACTCCTATCCAAAGGGTATTTTGGGGCCACGGACGGTGTTGAACTCTCAACCGGCAATGCAGCTGCAAGTATAGATCGAGATAGGCTTAAAAGAGATGCCGCTGTAAGCATCGATCTTCTGATTACATACATGCTGAACAATTGAAACTTATAGTAGACTCAGTCAAGGTTACAAACACGCACTGATAGGATTGAGCCAGCAATATAGGGATTTGATATTAGGGTCACTGATGGGAACGAATTCTGTGAAGATGATTTTTGAAGACATACATAATCGAATAGCTGCCAATGCAATCCTGTCATCCCGTCTCGTATTTCACTTTTTGATTGAAACCAATTTTCATCAATTCTATAGTGTTTCTTAAAGTCTCACACATTAAGGATTAGAAAAGCCTGAAAGGCTCATCAATAGAATATAACACTGAACAAGTAACCTATGTGTCTGGTAAAAGCTCATAACAGTGTTCTTTAAATACGATATCGGTACACTCAGTCTTTAATTAAAGCACAGAGCCCGAACGAACGGGATGCCTTGAAACTGCGAGCTGTGATCCCTTAGACATACCTTCCCGTTTACTACCAAAGAATTCCGATCAACACAATACAGCCAACTCCCGTTCGGCACGTATTTGCAATTTTTACGTTGCGGAGCCGATTTCCCATCCAGGATAGCACAGTACAGAGTCTGTCGAAGCTGAAGCTACCTCATACCATAGCTAAGTCGACGACGTCACGGAGGGATACAGGCGACTGAAAGACCTTCATCTTTGATCTGAACCCAGTATATGACCAGGCAAAGAAATGGTAAACATGACAGTCTCAGATGAGGAATTATGATCCGTACAATCACGAAAGAAAACAAATGTACCTAATGGATCGGCAGGCATGTGTGGAACGTATGGACTTGGAGGCAATGAGTTGGATGCCTTGTAAGTCAATGACAGAACCTTGACGGCTGATACGGTCAGAGGTATGGGATAGGTCTAGGAAAATCTATAAGTTAGAATTTGTCTTGATGTGGCGTGACTTCAAGGCTGTGCACGGTCAGAGCAGTCGTTCAAGAGACTCGACACCAAACAAGCAGCAGAGGAGACGCGCAGAGGGTAGTACGCGATCTGGAGTCCTTCACCTCGTAACCATCGACGACGGCCTGATACGACTTAATTGTCGCTTCATTGATTGAGTATGGTCAGTGGGAAAATTGCGAAAGAATTGAAGGTCTGTTCTTTATTGCCTCAGGACCTCAGACGTGTAGTTGTAACTAAACCCCTTCGGAGTAGCCACGTTAGACCATTTCGGGTAAGCGGAGGTAGCTAAGCCTCTTTGGGTTAGCTGCATTGCTTACTAGGTACGTAAAACGATTATCCGCCAGAGGGTCGCTAACGTAAAGGGGCTTAGGGGAAATAGTTAACCCGAAGGGGCTTAGCCCTAGTACGTCTGAGATACTGAGGTAAATCACCATTCTGGTGAGGACAACCACTTCTTTCAACCTGCGACTCATGATATCCTCGCCACCGTCCTTGATCCTACCTGTAATCAGACTCGTGCTGACTTCTACATATCAGAACTGTACTCCGAAACAATGCCTACCAGAACTGTTGCTCTATGTCTTTGATCCGACTATTCGACATCATCAACGTTTGATCGTTTGATCTATCGAAGTTTTGAGGTTTTCAACCACCGAATAGGCCCGCACACCGCCACCCCAAATCCTCTGCGGACGAAATTGTACCCGAAAATTGTGCCCACCTTCAAACATAGCATTTATCGCACAGCTATCGGTGTGCTCATAGGGTGTTCCCGACCTTCTTCGACTGATACTATTTTTCAATGGCATCAGAAGCCGTCCACCTCGTTGCTCCGCACCTCTTCTATAGCGATGAACATCTCACTGCAGGATTTACCCGAGCTCCAATCACTCCATACCATGCTGTCGTCGACATACGTGACACTACCCCATTTAGGGCAAGAGAAACTTCATCGTTCATTGGTATAATGCTTAAAGTCCGTCGGTTGTCTATTGTACTATCTGCTGTGAGCAATGCCCGTCGCTGCGCCTTGGTCTTTGATGGTGCCATCCGCATATCCCTTATTCCTCTCCATGGCCTTGGTGAAAAGTGGAAGCCTGTCACACACGAGACCGTCGAGTACCACGCGACTTTCCCTGGCTTCATTTCTTCCAAAAAAGGCCCAAAGCTATCTGACGCCGATCTGGACGCCACGCGAGAGATCATCACAGCTGTGTCTGGTCTGACCGAGCCACTAAGTTTAACCTTCCTGGGTCCTGAGTCAGATCAGAACTTGTTCGCTCGAATAATCCGTGGGGAACTTCCGAGTTGGAAAGTGTGGGAAGATGTTTCGAATGTGGCGTTCCTGACGCCGTTTGCCAATACTCCAGGATATACAGTACTGGTCCCCAGGAAACATCTTAGTAGCGATATATTCTTGCTGGGTAATCAAGATTACTCAAATATGCTCTGCGCGGCCCATACTTGCATGAAGATACTTACCCAGACTTTTAATGTCTCGCAATGTGGTTTTATATTCGAGGGGTTTGAGATTGATTACGCCCACATCAAGTTGATACCAATTCATAAAAGCCCAACGGATGATGATAGCTCTAGTCAAATCTCCAATCACGCCGATTTTCAAATGCTATATAGCGGTTATGTGACTTCTCAGCCAGGACCACTCCTGGGAGATCTTCGCTTCATCTTAGACGCCACTAATGCAATGCACGAAGCGCTCAAACATGATGGACCCATCTGATAAGGAGTTAGAAGGCTCCCACGACCTGGGCGCGGGAGTTCCTACCAAACGTGCTAGCTAGAGTAGCTGAAGTGAGCTACAACGCCTACAGCTTTCGATCAGGCCTACAACAATGTTAGCTAAAAATGGCTGTACCCTATTCCCGTGTTTAGCACGATGAGAGACTTTTTTTGTCGATATCACTATTACTACAGTTGTCTTGAAAGAGCTTACCCCCAAGAGATTGTCGAACACGTATACAGGGACACACGCTGAGTGAAATCAGATCGCCACCCTCCATTGTATGCAAGTTATCAAGCTATAGGAATCAAGAAGAATAATCAGTCACACGACCCTTTGTAGTAGGAGATTTAGATTTTGGGTAGCTTTGCGGATATATTGCTTACTACCTACTGTATTACCTTCATTGCCGCCCGTTTCATACCCCCACTACCACGTTCTACTGCCATACATGGGATAACGGAATCCATACCTACGCCCACGTTTTCACGGCCATGGAGGTCAACGTTAGGTCCAACGCAGCTTGATCAGAGCATTGTCCAGAACCCGAATCATCTATATCCTTCATGAACTTTGGCAGGTTGGAAAAATTTGCCGGCCAAGGTGTATGTTATCTATCATACTCTAGGCCTGGTATATAACTCGACATCTAATCTACCAGTACTCCCATCTATAAGGTCGTACCCTATGCAATGTACAATTTACATGCGGCGTAATATCGTCGCTTCTCCAATGTCACCTTATCTAGGCGCACTGTGGTTTCTAATTTTGGACTCATCTAAGCATTGGCGAACTGCTTGGAGCAGTGCATATATGAATATCGCCATCCTGCAGATGTGACTCCCTTCTACGATCAACATTTGACGGGGCGTGCAGATCACTAAACCCGGCCATGCATTTTGTTCCTACAATCAGCATATTCCTCCTCGCTTTTCCAGCTTTGGTATTTATGCTGAAACTACCACTGATCACAACAGCCTCACCTGTGGGACTTCCGCTGCCTCTAAATCATTCTGTCTCGTCGCTCAACACGTCAGCCAATAATGTACCACCAATTTACTGTCAAGGACCGAAACGTGGTGCCAACCTCCAACTCGCCAGTTGTCTAAACGCACTTTTCTATCTACCCAGCGTTAGTGGGACAGAGACAATCAGCTTTGGAAACCGTGGAAGCGGCACATGGGATATCAACGTTCCTGATAGGTACCTCAGCTGTATGTCACTAAAGTCTGATGCAATACATGAAGTTCATAAATATCCTTTATCCGACTGACCATTTTCAGCGGACGGGCTGTGTGCCATAGATCTCTCTCTGAAACCGTCTGCACCATACGCCCACACATATGGCGTTCAACTTTACACCGCAGCTTACGTTCTCGTCAACACTTGCGCAGCAGGTTCTCCATCGCAAGGGGGCTTCGCCACTGATATTGGTAAGCCTTGTCATGGGATACAAAGCCAGATTTAGTTACTAGGAGCTGACTTTGAAGGGGGGGACAACAATCTTGTTGTGTCGTTGACCACCTATGAACCTAGGGTACAATGTGTCGATTCGATATCTGGATATCCGCATCTCGGCGACTGCAACACACTCTTAAACAAGATGGACGTCTCAACTAGAGCGACAGTTTTTGGAGACCCGATTAATCCCACTGTGACCGTGAGGACTCCGTATACGATTACCGAACGTAAGACACCGGCCACAGGACTATCTGTGGTATTCCTGTCTATGACTGACCTTAAGCCTACAGCCCAATGTACCGCACGTATCAAAAACAGCAATTCGGTCATAGTAATGACATCTTGGTTTGATATATATTCCGCCTTGGCGGCCGTAAACGCGATGTGCGTCAGGGGGCGGCAAAGTGGCTTTGCAATGGTAATTGGTGAGCCTTCTATGTTACTTACGAGTAGACTGGAAATTGCTTGATGATTAATTTGATCTTCAGGAATCCATGGGATGCTTCAGGTCGAGCTGGACGCTGGCGAATCCGGATACACTGAATGAGTGAGGGGGGAGCCCTCATGCTGGGTTCCAGAGAAGTAGAACAATATCTTAACACGTGGGCTCTGACATCCTGTTGGGCGGTTTTTTTTCCATTGTGTACCCCGGCAAATGGTAGAAGTCCTTACCGCGTTGATGTTGATTGATGTCATAGTCAATTCCAACTAGCTTAAAGGAGCGGAAATATTGTGTCGATATTGGCGCCCGAAACGGAGACCTAACAGAGCGATGTCGCCTAGGAGTAAGACATGGAAGAGATACGTATGAGTACCAATCATATTTCTGAACCATGGAAAGTGAGTATATAGCAATGTGGCTTAGATAATCGCCGTGGACGGATTATGGAGAACATTCTCTTCAGAGCAAGCGTGTGTGCCTTAACAGCCATTCCTTATCATAGTATCACTTTTCCTTTCATTAGCGTCAGAACTCGTCGACTTACGCTTCTGCTTGTTTCAAATCATCCGACTTTGGCGCAACGCTCCAGTGGGACTACTGACTTGGATTGAAAAATAAGCCGCGTCCACAACTACTCGCACGTTATTCCTCCGCTGGCTTTATATTATTATCATGTTTCTTTCCAGACAACCGGTCGCTGCACCTGCCTTGGTCAGTTGCTACGATATGCGCTTTAATTTTATAGTCGGATCTTCCATCTTTTTTGGCATTACATCGTCGCTCGCGATTGATTCATACCAGGATTTTTATGGCCGAGTTGCTACACCTACCGTTCCCTCAAACTCATCCTGGTCCACGATCTCAAAAAACAACAGTAATTTGCTGGCCCCCCGTCCTACAGCGGCGTGTGATGGCGACCGGTTCGGCCACAATGTGGATGTCATAAGTTGCGATATTGCTCTTGACATCATTCCACCCACCGAACATGAAACCTTGTTTGGGAAGCGAGGTATGGGGAGATTTGAGGTTAGCCTTCCTTACAGATTTATGAGCCGTAAGTGAGAAGCGATGTACCCCTCTTGGGCTACCGATCAAGAAGCAATCTTCTCCGTTGACGGCAAACAGCGGATGCAACCTGCTACATTGAACCTATCCTTCGTCGAGGTGTTACTCAAGCCACTCTGACTTGGCTAGACGTCCGTAAGGCGGTAGTATTTCTTATGGAACGATGCGCAGGAGGAAACCCATCTACAGGCGGACTCATCACTGGGATAGGTAACCCACGATTCACTTCCATGAACTACTCTGTTACCCAACTCATCTCCTCCAGGGTCTGGAGGAGACATGGGCGTGATTTTAGGCGGTTATAAGCCAAACATTCGCTGTGATGCCCCGGCATTGACACCTCACTGGCTATCGTGCACCCTACTTTTGAAGGAAATGCTTGCCACTAAGCAGCCTCTTCTTTTCGGGCCCACAGGGACTCCAGATGTTGCTGTAGAACTTCCATACACTATAACGTCAATTAAGATTGAGCACCATCCCAGAAGCAACGTCGTTTGCTCAGCTAATAAGTTCTGTCTTCAGGAACCGGAGACTGCACTGCCGTCATCAGCGGCGCTAGACCCGACACAGCCATGTGGTATGAACTCGTAAGTCTGACAGTGCTTCCTTGTCTCTTATCCACAAAGAATGCAATTGCTGATTTGGAAACAGTGGGCTGCTGCAACGGCAGTCTATACAATGTGCGTGAGGACAGAACATGCAGGAATCGCAGAAGATCTCGGTAAGTGCTCCTTGGGAATCGCTGGAAGTGAGGTAGAACATATTCCTCATCTTTATATTGTTTTGCAGGCCGACATGGTAATCTGGCCATTGAGCTCCTCAAGGGCCCGCCGAATATTAGTGCAGGATCAAACGCAACGGAAACGGTAACTCCGGCTGCGAATCTTTTGAATGGCCCAGGGCCGGTGGAAAATGGAACGAGCACTAGCTAGTCATTGAGCTTGGATTTATACATATATCCCTTGTGAAACTATGGTTTTCCAATGTGTGCATTCCCAGAGCCAAAGTTCGCTACTCCTGCCTTTGACTGCTATTCCCTCATGGAGCTTGATCCACGAGACAGCAACGCAAGATAGAATGGAAGGGGATCGCGAAGATCGCAACATCCATAGCACAAGATGTCTGCGCGTGTCAAAACCTCAAAACACTGAATGCCGAATGTTGAGAAAATTCTTCTCTATTACATTCTCGGTATCGCATGTGAAGGTCTGTTATTTATATCTTTAATCTCTCCTAAACCCGCATGCCTACATAAGGTATTTGCGACCCGACCCACGAGCCGACCCGCCCAATCCCTTTCAAAATACCACATCCCATAAAAGCATTCCCTCGCCGAAATCACTCGCAAGCATCCAAGGTTCCCCACACTAACTATCCTCCTAAGGCCCTTATCAAAATCTTAATATGGAACTCCAGAGGCCAGACTAGGCGCTCCCTTCATTCTCCCGCCTCCTGGGCCATACCGACTGTCATTGCCACCACCGTGACCACGACCGCTGCCGCCACCCATACTGCGATGTCGACTTCCATTTCCGCCCGGAAGTCCATCAAAAGGGTCTCTGCCACCATCCATGCCGCGACTCCTCCGCCCGTCTCGGCCCCTATCCCTAGGAAACCCTGCATGCCCCGGACCACCGTGTCTATTTCTCGCACCCCCACGACCATTCCTTTGAGGCAAGAATCCCGCAGCTCGTTCTCTCTCGAGCAGTCCGGGATTGTTCTTGTAGTACGGGGACCCTTCAGGGTCGTCCGGATCAAGGAAGTTGCGGTTTTCTTTCTCTCCGCGTCTTGGTTTCCGATACCCAGGACCTGGGAGTATGGGGCCCTCGGGCAGATCGTCGCGGCGAGGGTCACGTCGTCCGCCGCCGTTTCCGCGGCCTCGCCCTTGGTTCGGCCAATATTGCGGGCGGGGGAGGTCGTAGGGATCGTTGTAGGGGTTGTAGCCACCGCGGTCCTCGTAGTCCTTGTAATACTTACGATCTTCACGCCACGGGTTAAGTCCTGCCTCGTATCGTCGGTTGTGCTCGCGGAAGCCAACCAGGTTGGTGAGGAATTTTCCGCCGAACACCATGTTGTACAGTTTGTGCTAGTGGATTACTTTTCGGTATCTTGGCGGCTGTATGAGTCGCTTCTTCAACTCCGAATGGGGTTAGATCTGAGAGTCTTGAGTGAGCCGTTGATGGATCTGATGAAATGTTCGGCTTGCCTGACGGTGACGGAAATTGTCAATTTTAGAAAGGTATAGATAGGGATTTGGTATTGAGTACCGAGAGATGTATAGCTTCTGTTGAGTTGATGATAGCTATCACCTAGCTAGTTCTACGTCGATGGAAAGGAAGAGCGAGGAGGATCAATGGCGCTTTTTATAAATACAAGATGCAGGTGAAGCTCCGCCAGAGAGTCATAGCCAGCTCCAAGCTGACAACGGAGTCAGCTACATAGAGGCAGTCAAACTTAAGGTACGATCATTGAAGAAATTTGCAGTGAATAACCAATGAATAACGAAGTATCACATCAGAAATCTCGGAATGCTAAAAGCATCGGTCGCCATTAGAACCTGAGGGAGACCGCAGTACTGAGATAAGAGTGCTCTTCTACTGGTCAAGCAGAGGCTTCCCAGCCCACCTGCCTTGCATTTCGTTTCTGATCTTCCCATTGACAATATCATAGCTAACCTTGAAGTTCCTTGAAGCAATGTCTCGAACCATGTCCGACATCCTTGTTCGTTTACCATTAGCCAAGGCACAGACCAACGTTATTCTTCCCTCATGTGCTTTGGCCTACGCGCCCGACATCTAGATCTTTGCTCCGTGGCACTTAGGTCACTGGCAGCGGGTCCACGTGATGAGCGCGGGGGGGAGCCTCATAGTATTGGCATTGACTGTGAAGCAGATTGTTGATTGGATCTGCACCATGCTCCGCCTTGCATGGGTAGGGGAAGATTATCCTTGATTTGATGTCTCTCCCATCCTTGACATTCGAATAACTAATCTTACGAGTGTCTGAACATCGTAGTGGACTGTACGTGCACACGAGCAGGTGGACCCAAGTACCTGTGTGGCTTTGATGAGCTGGTCGCCTCATTGCGCAGGCTTGCTTACGGTGTGGGCTCACTGGTCTCTTTCAGAGATTGAACATAAAGAAATCCAGCCATTGCGCGTGACTCACGAAATCCGAAAAAGGAGTGTAGGAAATATACGGCAGTGAGACTTCGAAAAACGCCTGAATTAGACGCGAAGCCTAAGCGAGGTGATGTATGAAAGGTATTTGAAAATGACATTGGTCTACGTCAAGCATTTTAAGCATTCTTTTCCGGGCTCCCGCCTGTGCAGTCCGTTCGATTGGGGACTAGGAGGAAGATTGTTACGCATGCCCATTGATTTCTGCGTGGCCGTTGGCGCCAAGAAGCTCGCGCCGTTTGCGTATAGCGTGCGCCAACACTTCAAGAACAGATTCCGTATCTTCCCAGCCTATACAAGCATCTGTAATACTCACGCCATATTTTAAACCTGCTTTGCCTTCTTTTGGAACCTTTTGACTGCCTGCAGTGGTTTAGTCAATCGGTCTACTTCCGCGCATATCACGGAATCTTACCTTCATTGATATGGCTCTCAATCATGACACCCATGATCGCCTCTTCTCCTTTCTCAATCTGCTCAGCTAGCACCTTTGCCACCTTTGGTTGATTCCTGTGATCTTTCAAAGAGTTCCCGTGACTGCAATCTACCATCAACCTAGTCCTCAGGCTCTTCTTCTCTAATGACGCCTTCGCTTCCGAGATGCTGCCATGATCGTAATTTGTACCCTTCTTCCCACCTCTCAAAATCACAAAACAATCTTCGTTTCCCGTAGTCCCCACGATAGCAACCAGCCCAGTTTTCGTAACTGACAGGAAGTGATGTGGGTGCATAACAGCCCCGATAGCATCAATCGCGACATCCAGCGATCCGTCTGTGCCGTTCTTGAAGCCAACCGGAAAAGAAAGCCCAGACGCTAGCTCTCGGTGCAGCTGGCTTTCTGTTGTCCGCGCTCCCACTGCCCCTGCACTGAGCAGATCTGCTAGAAACTGTATAGAGATTGTGTCTAGCATCTCGCTCGCTAGTGGCATCCCTTTCTCCGTCACGTCGCAGAAGAGCTGTCTGCTAGTCCTCAAGCCCTTATTTATTTTGAAGCTATTGTCTATATCTGGATCGTTGATAAGGCCCTTCCAGCCTATAGTTGTTCGAGGTTTCTCAAGGTAGGATCGCATCACGATTAGGAGATCATCGGCGTAGAGCGATTTCAGACGGAGGAGGCGGTCGGCATAATCGAGAGCAGCGGCAGGATCATGGATTGAACATGGACCTATGACAACGAGGAGTCGCCGCCTCGGGTCGGTGTCTCGGATGATCGAGACCACTTCTCTACGGGCAATGAGGACTGTTTCTCTGGATTTGGCGCTCTAGAACCATAAGCCAAGCTTGCGTGGTTCGGGAAGAGATGGAGCGTACTTGGGGGACTTCATGTTGAAGAAGATCGGGAGGTGTCAATGGGTTATTCCCTCGTACTGGACAGTATTAGACATTGCATGCACCGTACTGAGTCGACAATAGTACTTCTCCAGTCTTCAATGCTCTCTTGATTTCCCACGTTCTTGTTGCCGGAGTAGAACTACGCCAGTCAGTATGACTTCTCTCAATGGAGTGAAATGCATCAGGTAATACAGCCATCTTGAATATCAAAGCTGCCTCTGATTTACGAGCAGCCGATTTTACGAAAGTTCACAATCGTATTCCAAAATTTACTCTCTATCAATTCCGGAGCCGTAAGTCAAAATCCGTTGTATCCGTAGAATATGACAGGTCGCCGAGGAAATTCGTCTGCTCCACTTTCCGACCGCCTAACCCCATGCGGCAAAGCTTGCCCTGTAGCCAATCATATGCAATGAAAGTAGAGCCTCAATTTCATGGATTGACTTCGTCAAATCATCATTACATCCTCCCACTTGCATAGATTGCGCGCCAACAGCACCCCATCAACGTCTCTCCTTTGTTGCCCATTGATCCACTGGCCAACATGCTGGCCGGTTCAGTCTTGCGCAGTGCGCGTACGGCTGGTAACGCCCGGAGCATAGTCGGGCGGACGGCGAAGGTATGTTTTCCCCCTCAGTGGTACTTTAAGATTCATTCAGACTCACAGTCTCTCCAGCGTTCTGCTGCCTCAACATCATCTGGTGCCTCTATAGAAGCTGTCCAGTCCCCTTTCCGATTGACTGTCGCTGGGTGCGCCGCCACTGCCGCCACCGTGGGCTCTGTCGTGTGGTACTACCACCTCTTTGGTCGGAATGTCTATGCTATGACACCAGTGGAAGAAGGGTTCGGCTTTGTCCGTGATATCTGATTGACCATATACTAACGTCGAACGATTGCTAGGTTACACCCTGCCAAATATCCATGGGAGCACGAGAAGTTCACCAAGACCTTCGACCATCAAGCGTACCGTCCCATGCTCGTCCCTCATTTACTGAACAATCTCTTACACTACTTAGCCTACGTCGAGGTTTCCAAGTTTATCGCGAAGTTTGCTCGTCCTGCCACTCTCTTTCTCGATTACCATGGCGGCAGTTCGTTGGCAATACCCACACAGTTGATGAGATGAAGGTCATTGCTGAGGAAAACGAATATGACACTGAGCCTAATGACGAAGGCGAGATTGAGAAGCGACCCGGGAAAATCTCTGACTATGTTCCATCTCCCTACAAGAACGATGAGGCTGCTCGGGCGGCCAATAATGGTGCTTTACCTCCAGATCTTAGTTTGATGGTCAAGGCCAGGCACGGCGGCTGCAATTACATCTTCTCTTTACTGACGGGTTATCCCGAGGAAACCCCACCGGGAGCTACTGTACCCGCTGGGTTGAACTTCAATCCCTATTTCCCAGGAACAGGTACGTCTAGATTGTGCTCTCATGAGGAGCATTGCTGATGTGTGATCTAGGCATTGCTATGGCTCGTGTGCTTTATGATGGTCTAGTCGAATATGAGGATGGAACCCCCGCCACTACTTCGCAGATGGCAAAAGATGTAGTGGAGTTTCTGAACTGGGCCGCTGAGCCAGAGATGGATGCGAGAAAGAAAATGGGATTGGCAACTGTTGTGGTCGCATCTGCTTTGCTTGCACTTAGCATATGGGTCAAGAGATACAAGTGGTCGCCTGTCAAAACGAGAAAGATCGTCTATAATCCTCCAATAGGAAGGGGAAGTCCCAAGGGCTGAGTACTTTTGTTATGTTGAGGCAAACGATTAGAAGGTGGTAGACGTGGGTTTGTACATTCTCTGAACATGTATTTATCCGTTGTCAAGAAGTTTCGCTCCAAGATTTCCATAATCTGCTTCCTCGAAGGTTGTGTGCGACTTTCAACAGAATGGGGCAGTCCAGGCTTGCAAGCCTACAGGTCTACATTCAACGCTGCACCCCCTTCCAATCCAACCTTACCACCAACGTTTACAGAATTACCTCTACATCCGTACATCCGAACTATATCCCTAAGTCTATTTTCGATAAAGGTAGCCATTCTTAAACAACTTCCATAAGAATGAGGAATCTGATCCATTGGCATTCGTAATGCTTATCCATTGGATTTACACTGTTGTCCGCACTATGGACTTACTGTATTTTGTCAATCAAACAGGACGAATCTATGGCTCTTTTCGTTGCCTACGTGATTTGTCCTTTATTAAGGTGGTCTGCACTTTATCATTTGTCTGTTCTGTGCACAACGGTTGGCAAGTTCTCTACAAACTGGTCTCTACGCTTGGTTCTTCCTATTTATATCAGCTTCTCAGGACGTGGGGAATTGCGGCATTAAACTGTTCAAATATGTTAAGCTGTCGATCCTCGAGATACGATTTAATGAGAGGTGGCAAGATTGGTGAATAACGGTTTGTTTCCTATCCAGACAGTATATTTATGAAAGACTTAATCGGCGTTACTAATTCATGCTATGAGTCTGCAGTACTGCAAATATCAAAAGTCAGCAAAATTTGCCCACTCCAACTCAAGCACCACACTTCCACACTTTTTGCTATTCATATTGGCAAATGCTATCTCTGCGTCGTCTTTATCCTTGAATGTGACGTACGATCGGTAGAGCTCTTGGCTTTTGCCTTTAGGAACGTACACACCAACTATTGGGCCATGCAACGCGAAGAGTCGCCTGAGATCCTGTTCCTTGAATCCTGGGATATGGTTGACCCTGAACGTTGAGCTGGTTATTAGGTCTGTTGACGGGTTTAGAAAACTGACTTCGAGGGGATAATCTCCGTACTGAAGGCTGCTGACCGTTGCTTTTTCCACATCCTCCGACTCGTACGGGTACTGGACGATTGCCGAACCCTTCGGTTGCTCTGTAGCCTCATGGTGCAGGATGCGAATGCGAACTATTGGGCCAAATCGTGCGAAGGTAGCCTCTAGCTCCATCACGTTAGCTGACGGAGGAAGACCTTTAACCATTAGTCTGTTTTTACAAATGGTTAAGGGGGATGGATCAGGATAAGAAGGCTCGCCAAATCTTTCGTAGGAATTATATGACCATGGTGCCTTGAAGGAGAAGACTGAATATGAATAGGGCGAATCCATGTTGAGAGGCAAAATGTGATTGTTCGAGATCGAAAGGTCGTCGATGGTAAAATCTTAGTCGAGAACGAAGATATAACGAGCGTTGGGACGAGGGACGATGAGTTCTTATATCATCGTGAACTAGCCTACAAACAAGATAAGTCTCTCTTTCTCCCAAGATGGTCTTTGTTTGACTCACTCCATTGTGATGATTCTTTCTTCTAAGATGGTCCTTGTTTGACTAACTCCATTGTGATGATTTCCGTATCTCTATAAAAAGCTTCTTTATAGAGTAACGTGTATCCGACTTGAAGTTTGAACGAACAATAACATTGTTTCTGGATTCATATTGCAGGGACAGGGTTTGGATCGTTCTGCCGGGAATCGCATTTGTGTGATGCACCTTTTCGCTCATTAACTATTGTGCTCCTTTTTGTGGTTTTTATGCAATCGCAGCCTGTACTTCCAATCATTATGTCTCCTCTTTTGCCATTGTGCTCCTTGGGACATTCTTTATTCTCACACAAGCCCTATTGTTTTCGCATTTCAGTCTACGCCATTTCAAGCTCGATTCAGCGAACCACTCCCTGTTATAATGCAAGTCACAACTCTCTATCTATTTTTCCAAAGATTCCCAGATTACTCCGATACCTAAACAGTCAGCGTTGACCACTGACAGACAGCCACTCACCTACGACCAATCACTCGCGTTCACAAGATTGCCATTTAACATCACATCACTTCCTAGTACTAACTTGGTATCACAATGGGTTCCTCCAGCAGTAAGCCTAGAAGGAAACCAGAAAAAGCACGGCGCCCACGACCCTCAACTCAGAGACCAGAGGTTCGATATCCGGTAGAAGGTCGACGGCCGGTAGACCTGGGTCGGCCCTCAGCCCCTCAACCGATATACCGACCTCCCCCACGCGGTGGTCCAATACCACCACAGCCGACCCAATACCGCCCTCTCCCACAGCAAGCTCCAGCTTCACAAAGAAAAGCTCCTTCGCCACCCCGAAAAATCCCACCACCACCCAGGAGAAACCGGTCTCCACCTACACAGGCTGGAAATCGACAGTCAGTCTACTGGTATGGGCTCACCGGGTTTGATTACCAGTCGTCTCTCCCTCCTGATTTCTCAACAGAAACAGCCCCGGGCGCCTCTCTCATCCGCGGAAGATCCCCACCTCACCCCACCCCGCCTAGGAAAACATCATCCCCACCCAGAAGGGCAGTTGCATCCCCGCCTTCCAGTTCCAACAGCCGGGACTCTGTCTACTTCCCTGGCCTTACTGAGAACATGTATCAGGAGGCCCTCCCCCCATCTTTCGTCCCACAGTCTCTAATCTACTCTGCCCTTCACCCTGCCACAATGTGCAAACGCCCAACTTGCCCAATAGATTTCCCACATTGCGAGGGGGTTTACCAACACGACGGCGTCCCTTCGGGAAGGGGCCATGTTTGGGGGATTTGTAACCCACCGCCTGAGATCTGGGCGGTGTACGAGAAGCAGAAAAAGGGGAAGGCGAGTGAGGAGGAGAAGGACATAGTGTTGAGGTTCACCGAATGTCACGCCGAGGGGTATAATCAGAAATGGCGGAAAGATGAATTTTCCTGGTAGGAGAAAAATATAGACATCTTGGGTACCGTTCGAATTCTTACTGTTAGTTTGCTGTTCTTTACCTGATTTTTGTTCTTCCTGACTGCGATATCTTCTCTCCGAATCTTCTTATTTCAGCGATTAATAACTCTTCCAAGACCAGATTAGTTCTCACATCCCCCTCTACCTACCCTCAGTCAGATGTTAACATGTTTGATATGGACTCGCTTGAACGTTCTTTTTCTCCCTTGTTTCCTCCTAGTTTCTGTCGAGTTGTTTCAGATAAAGAGGTTAGTCGAAAAACTACTCTGCTTTGATGAGACTAATCGAAGTGACTATTTGAGGAAGACAACATGATGGAATTATAACAAAAAGAATGTGCTTGGAATTTATAGGCTTAGGTAATAGGATTCATTCACTGTGATGAGAGATCTGTCATTCTATCTACTCGATCTCAGCCTTCACCATGGTATACAATCTCCTAACTTGTCGAGATGAACATAGCTAAAGCTGTGTTTTGTATAATCGGGAAAAGCTATAGTAAGCAGATTAGCAGGTATTGGAAGAGTAATTAATTTCGAGTTAGTTATAGATAAGGAGAAGTAATGGACTCCAAAACATCGCTGAACGCCTCTTAAAGATTGCATACTTTCAACCCCTTCTTCGGAGCTCCCCGATATTGCAAAGCCATACTTCACCAGAAATTTCGGTAACTCCCCTCGGTAAAGTCTGTGGTAACAGGAAACCCTGAGTTTCCCAGCAGTCGTCCGCAGCCACCGCAAGACGGATATCATGAAATGCCTCAGTCCCCTCTTCGTCTGCCCAGAACTTGTTAGCAATCGAGCTTATACTTAGATGATCATGGACTTTGGCAGCGAGGTCGCCCAGTGCCGGCCCTGTGAGGGTGACTCCCGTCAAAGCATCTTTAAGTCGGTCACCACCATTGATAGGACCGGATATGAGCTTGAGTCCAAAGGTGCGTATGAGGGGACTATGAGCAGCGATTGCCTTTAGCTGAAGGGAGATGGCGCGGTCGATTTGGGAATTGGTATGACGCGGCTCTGTGTGTCGAGGTCCTAGGTCCGTATTGAGATTATATTCGACGCGGATGTGTCTCATCATGGGAAGATGTAAATGAAACGGAGCGCTGGATGGCGCCCCGGCGGAAGGTATACTATGGTGGAAACAGTTCTCATTGTAGAAGATCTGGACTGCTTCTGTGTAAGTGGTCCGCGAAGTACCAAGGATGGCAGTATCGTGGAGGATGCTCTCCGAATCTGGAAGCTCGGTACTGGGAGTAAAGAGGAGACACTTGACAGTGCGAAGCTCCGCTTTTTTACGGAGGACCCTGCGAGATTTTAGAAGGTACGCGTAAATCTTGAGGCGTATTTCAATGGGTAGAGGTATAGCAGTGGTTTGCTTGCGTTCATGGTGTGATGTAGTTCCCAAGGTAGATGATTGTAGACCTGCCATTGTTTCTTCTCATAAGTTTTGTAAGCAGTTGGATGTAATAGCGACTGAACAATTATGACTTGTGAGGGAAGAGAAAACATGCGATTTCCGAAAAACCTATCGGGATATTAACAATGGAATATAGAAGAAAGGAATTCGCGAACCGGCACTAATTATATAATATCTATCAGACAAAGCAGCATTTGAATTAGCATAATGAATCTGAATTTCCATCACTTGTTTATACTTGTCTAAATACACAATGCGCGTACTGGCCACTGAGTCCGGGAAAGCTTTGGAAATGCACAACGACTTGAACCCTGATCATTCCTCGTGCTCACTGTGGGAATCATCGTCGCAAAGCGGTCCACCAAGGCAGAACCAACCGAGTGATGTTAATTCGGAAAACGCCTCTCGCCAAAAGTGCGTCGGTATTGGATCACTTAGTCGGCGACTGAATTCAATGCGTTCGTGAATACCATTGTAGATGTTCAAAACGACTGTGTCATCAGGCTTCTCAAACAAAACGTGGCGGCAGGTTGGACATGTGTTCTTGCCTGACTTCTCAGACAACCATGCAGCGAGACATACCCGGTTGAAGGCGTGCCGACATGGAAGTTGCACCGCGTCCTGGATGCCTTCTTCGAACGCCGTCAAACATATGGCACATTCTTGATCGTACAGGCTTTCGGGTAACTCTGTCGTATTGATCGTAGGCAGGCTGGTCATATATTGTGGGCCAGTTGTGGGGGTTGCCATGTTTGAGGAATTCTGGAGACGGAAAGTGAATGATTATAGGGAGATAAGGTGCGAAGCATATATGTACGACAGATGTTTACTTTGAGGGTTGTACCTCGATAATGAGGTTGTTTAAAGTTCGGACAATGAAACCTGATCTTTACCAAACATCCAAGACTGCTTATGAGCTACTATATACTTGCAAGGTATTAAAGAGTCTTATTTATTGAATCGCGGCTTATGGATTGATGTGTTTCTTTCGACTCTCAAAATTTAGCTCTGAGCCGGAAGAGGTGTCCTACTATTTATTAGTCAAGCAAAGCCGACTCTACACAGTGGAAAGTTTTCGTGCCAAGAGAAGTGAAGAAACAGAGAGGAGAAATGTCTTAGCTATGTGTACAGGGCACACCTGTTCTAATCCCGATCTTTGGTCCCTTCGTGGTCTTCAACCCTTTCCTGCTCTTTGACCCTTCTCTCAGCCTCCGCTCGAAGTTCAGTCGCGCAGACTACGCAGATCACTTCGATCTCTTCTGGGGCCAATTGTTCCTGTCCGGTGCATGGCTTGCCATCGTACACGTTGCAGCAGTATTCAAACTCCCACCGGGCATTATGGCCACACGAATAATTGATGCTCCAGAGTTGACACATAATAGATGTGTCGGTCGTAGAGCGCAGATGATGGGGCTGGCTTACGGAAGACTAGTCTCGTGATGTCGAAGGTTGTGTTTCGAAGGTTGTGTCCGGCAGTCTTTGGTATTACGGCTTTGTAATGAGTAGAAAGATGAGGATCAAAGCTTCATCAGCAATTTTATGCTTTGTTTCGCAACGGAACAATGATCGAATGGCTTTGGACAATAACTTACTATCAGACAATATGTTTATGTCGCCGTCCTCGCAGACATAGAAGGTAGCTGATAGAGCATTAGCTTAGTAGTGTAAAGCCAGGTGTAGAATTGATAAGATATTACGAGGAGCAAACTTGCGTCTCAACCTCTACGCGTCTATACTTTTGTCAACAAGTACCATACCGCGAAACCAGCACAGCACAGCTCTCAAAAAATGAGACATTGAGTTCATGGAAGTAATATCATATAGTATAGAACAATACATCTTGTCTTCTTCGCCTATACCGTTCTTCTCTTTACCATTACCCCATTAGCCACTCGTGCGAGTGAAGCTCTTGAAATGTAACAACGGCATGAATCTCTGCAGGGGTCGCACGACCCTTCGTGTATCTCTCAAGAGCTCTCCAAATGAACGGTGGGGGGTTCGATTCTCCCCATGTCTCATGTTCCGTATCTAAAGACTTTCCATTGTGGTAGTAGGGCCCTGGTTTGTGAGGTCCTCGAATAGGGCAATCATCGGATTCGCAGGTGATAAGGGCGCTGGTGTCTGAATACATATCGCGCTCGGTTTTGCGCATAGCATTAGAGAAAGACTTGAAGAAACCCATGCCTGATGGGTTCTATGACAATAATATAGATGTGGTATCTGTGTGGGCTGTGTGGGCTGGTGTATAATATCAAATGCGAGCGATAAAGTGTAGTTGCGACGAATTGAAGATCTAAGGGAAAGTGATAAGAAGACCGAATGTTATTAGAAATACCTAGAAGACGTAAGCTGGGCTGGATTCCGATCACTTCGACAAAGAAGTTCAGAATCCAACAATTGGCCCAACAAAGAGGTAGAATTATAAAGCCTTTGTGGTAGTACAAAGCGATAACTGCTGGAATTGCTCCTGCTGCACAAAGGGGTGTAGCCACAATATCTTTGTTGGGCATAATGCAATTTCTGCTCTGCAAATTGGCAGCTGTTTAGTTGTCCTTCCTGATGCGCCGACAAAGCTTGCGATGTGTTGTACATGGTCACAGGTTTGGTTGTTGATGTGTTGTTTTCACATGGTTTTCTAGCACCATTTCTCAAGCGTCTTAGGAAACTTCAAGATCGAAGGCAAGAACTTGTACCTTAGCAGCATCAGCGTAATAAGTAGACCGTAACAATACTAAATTAGCCTAATTTGGTAAGAAAGCAAGAAGAGGCATCATACTGAAGAGATTGGTTCGTACTGTATATTAGAATATATGAAATTAGATTTATTTGCTGTTGCGCAACTGCGTTATTGCATGGGATACACCATAGGATAGATAATGATTACTCACCGTCAAAACCGACTGATAGACTAATTGCAAACCCATTTCTCATGCTCGGGGCTCCATCCCAAACCTCTATCTCGAAATTTCTCGTAAATCTCGTAATCCGAATGGTTCTCATACTGTTGCGTACTTGCTCCACTTCTGGCGAATGCTCCCTTCCGCTGAAATTCTTCGAAGAGGGCGCGATCCTGTGCACGATTGAGAAGTAGGTCTGTTGCAGCGAGGGGTGGTAGATCTGCCCCGTCTGCCAGAAGTTTCTGATATGTGGCATGATCAGAGAGGGAGCCAATACGACGGTTTGCAGCAATTTCCCCGCGCTGGCTCTCATCGTACTCCCGCGCGAGTCTCAACTCATGCTCCAATGCGTCGTTGATCTCGCTCTCCGTAGGCGAGTGTGCATGCTCATCTTGCTCATCTGTGCCTTCGTGTCCATTCTCATGCTCTTGATACTCTTGGTACTCTTCGCTTTTAATCAGGTCGCAAAGCTTGAGATAGCGATATAGTTTTCTGTATGCGACAGCTCCGCACGTTGGACATCTATTGTTATTGCCATAATCTTCGGACATGTAATTATAGATACATGCGTCTCCAAAACTGTGACCGCATGGCAGCCGGATTGGAACTTCTCTGCCTCCTGCACCTGAATCGTACTGTATCTGGCAAAGATTACATTCTCGTTCGTATTGAGGCAATTGCCGCGAAGAGAGGGTGTAAAGCCCTTCAACGAATTCGGAGCCTGCCATGGGCCATGAAGACATGATGATGGTGATCTGCGTTTCCTGCGAATGGCTGAAGTGTGTACAATAGGAAATCGAGTCTCTATTTTGAAGCTGAGGATGGAAGAACGTTAGCGAAGCAGAGAAGAAGTACGACAGAGGAAGATATATAGAGAGATCTTTCATGTGGAAGCTTGGCATTTATTGTCTCGATTGTAAGTATGTCCACCCATCGACAACGGCATTGTTTGTTTCCCTCAACCATTCATCTTTAAAGAACTAGACCATTGAGTCTATATTCTCGCGTGCCTAAAAGGTGAAAGTACAATAAGCTTCAACTAACTCACAGCAATATTCATAACGGGATTTTTGCCTGTATAATCTCTGAAACCTTTGAAACCAACAAATCCCCTTCATCAGCTTTCAAGGCTGGTGATGTACTATCGGGGCTAGTCATATGTCGAAGTCACCTCAAGGAGCAGAGATCGCTTGCCTATTGTTCCTGCCCATCGCGCTAACACTGTTGATTTCCTGCTCTAGTTCCCTCTTCAAGCTCCTGGTCCTAAATCCCATTAACTGTAAGCCCTGCTGCATAATCATCGCAATACTGATTTCGCAGGCGAATGGTACCATCAATCTTTTCCTTCCTCTTGATCCTTAACGGGAGGGAGGAAAGGGACGACCGGAAGAGACCAGTAAGCTTTGGATAGATGATGAGTGTGTAAGTAGCCGCAAGCATAGTCGATTCCGATTGTGGTCAGCATAACCGTTTTTTATCTCGTTTTCCTATTCTTCTGCCGACACCAGGTCTGAAAAAAGTAAACGATTACGGCATAATCCCAAGGTGTGGCAAAATGTTTGAGAATAGAGGACTATCGCTGCAAATGTATGCAGGCGCAAAGTAAGGTACTGTGTGTCTAGAAACCAGGAGCTAGTAAGGACGGAAACAAATCAAAGGATCGCATTAATACTTTTATTTTTGGAAAGGGATAGTAAAGAACACATCAGAAATGAAGGTGTCTCGACTTTCCCATTAAGTGAGTTTCACTCGCTCGTGGAGGGCATGAGAGCTAAGGGGATTTTCATGGCCACCGCTGTTAGCGGATACAAACGTTTTCAAAGAAATACTTCAATCGCACCAATGGGGAGCAAACCTCGGCCTGGCATATGCCTATTTCATGCCATGTCGGAAACGAAGTGACCTCAAGACGTCAATGCACCTTCCCAACGATAGAAGAGACCACCATGATGACTAGAGCTCTCTGTACTGTGGTAAACGGTGTTGTTGCCACTCACCAGACTGGGAAATGCGGTGTGAAAATTGAGGATATGCATTCTAGATATTGGATTTGAGAGATACCTACCTTTCCGGGTTTCGTGCCTTCGTTAGACAAGATCACCGTTGCCTGAAATTTACAGAGCAATGATGACGGAGAATAGCTTGGCCAAACAGGAAAGGGGGTAGGGTATTCACCAAGCCCCAGTTGGCCTTCCGGTAACCTGTCATAGATGTCAGTACTTAGAAGCATACACTGCAGATAGAGGCTTGCTTTGCCTCCAACATCATGCATAAATTCAGTTCCTTGAGCAAAGAACGTGTAGCCACAGAGATGAGAGATAAACAAGATAGACGACAAGGACGAGATGTAGAGGTGTGTGGCTGAACAAATGTTCCACTTTACTATAAAAGTTGGCCTATCTGATTATTGGGCGCCTTAGTATCAAGGCTTTGATCTGGTGTGACGCTGGATCTTATATTCACTAACCAACTTCCTTGAATCCATGCTGATAGAGATAGGATGCGAAAGTTCCAATGCCCCAGGCGAAGTCAAATACAAATCTAAAACAATCTTAGATACGGACGGCAAGAAGTTTTGACTCGCCATTGGCCAATCCGCCACCATAATCCGGAAACCAAGACTTCTTAGGTTCCAGGTGCCAAGACTCTTACAAGGCGCACCTGTGGTAAGTTCTGCGAGGTTTTCAGCGTCATATGTCCGATCTACATGGCTGAGCGGTCAGCAACATCGCAAGTCTAGCCCCTAGTCGGCAATTGTGGTTGAAACAGAATACATAACCAGAACTTGCTTTACCAAAACCAGGAGTATTTCAAGTTGTTCATAGAAAGATAAATGCAACACATTGATCAAGTGTTTGTAGTCGCTAGGTTGGCGCCAAGTCTCTGCTCTGTGGTTTGCTGAATGAATTCTCTCAACGCCGCCCATCTATTACTACTACTGCTTGTACCCTTCGCCACTCCATTATCATTAGTAATAGTATGGCCGCCTGCCGGTAACGCTGCCATTTGTGCTAAATTCTTATTGAATCTCTCTTTCTCCATATTGATCAATATCTCCTTCTTTTTCATGGCCCCAGGTCGGCTTTTCAAGCTCTTATGCTTAATTTTTACATCGCCTACCACGGTAACGCCACCTGAATCGTTGGTTGTGTCAGGTAATGCATCAGCCAAAGATTGGAGGGTGGTAACCAGCTTCTTCGATGGGCGTCTCCTCTTGTTGGACGGCGCTTTTGACTTTTCGATGCGTGAGATGAGGGCCGAGTGTTTGATTGTACGCTTGTCCTTCTTTGTATTGCTGAAAAATCCATCTCCCTTGTGCTCCCTTCGAAGCGTTTTGACGACGGTGGAGCTGGAATTGGAAACACAGGAACCGACGGAGAGCCGCTTGCCAGTAGTAGGAGCCTACATATGTTAGAAGCAAAACGATTGGATAGCAATGCAGCTTACCATGTCTGTCCAGATATACGTTGAGTCGTTGCAGAGCCGTACAAGTGTACTGGAACGGCAGAATACAATCACCCTTGAATTTTAGTGGGATGAGCTAGACCAGCCCTGTGGATCTACCTAAAGTTGCCAGCCCTATCGCCTATCTTCACAGTCCTCGACTCATCATTGAAGATTTTAGCACATACACCCTTACTGCGATGACCATCAAGTAGATAGCATGATGTCGAGTAACGACAAAGTTCCGTCCTTGCGGCATCGAATTCATAACCTGGAGTCCGAGCTAGCGGACCTCAAAAGGCAGCTACTTGAAACCAAAGCAGCTGAGGGTGTTTTCGTCGGCGAATGGACTTGGCCTCTTGACTCTGAAGAATACCAGAGATATGGAAGGCAAATGATCATACGTGACATCGGATTGCAAGGTCGGGCCCTTGTATCAAGTGTCGCATAGGTACTACATACTCATATCCACCTGCAGGCCAGCTCAATCTCATGAGTGCATCCGTTTTAATTGTCGGCGTTGGTGGCCTTGGGTGTCCTGCTGCTGCCTACCTTGCCGGTGCTGGTATCGGTACCTTAGGTCTGGTTGACGGCGACACGGTTGAGGTTTCAAATTTGCATCGTCAGATCCTGCATACTACGGACAGGGTAGGCCTGCTGAAGGTGGACAGTGCTATTGAACATCTTAGGCAGTATGTACCTCCGATTCAAGGCGCTCATTCTATCTAACTAACCAGACTAAACCCGAAGGTCCACTACATATCCTATCCGGCCCATCTGACATGCTCGACCGCCCTAGACATATTTGACAAATACGACCTTATCCTCGACTGCACAGATCGACCTTCGTCCCGCTACCTTATTTCAGATGCAGCAGTGGTAGCGGGTAAACCCCTGGTGTCAGCTTCTGCCCTTAGAACGGAGGGCCAACTCATGGTTCTTAACAGCCCGCCTGTAGGACAGGGAGAAGGCAAGAGTGGTTTCTGCTACCGATGCGTGTTTCCCACGCCGCCTCCCTCTGAGAGTGTTTTGAGCTGTGGCGAGGGAGGTATATTGGGACCTGTGGTAGGCGTGATGGGAGTTTTGATGGCTGTGGAGGCAGTGAAGATTGTCGTCGCCAATGTCAAGCCTGCTGACATGGCTGCAATGAGAACGGCGAAGCCAGAGCCTCCTAACCAGGAAAAGCAGTCGCTCCTACTGTACTCCGCATTCGGTAACCCACCCTTTCGAAGCGTAAGATTACGTGGGAAGCGAGCGCATTGTCCTTCTTGCTCAGAAAATGCGTCAATCACACGTGAGTCCTTGACCTTCGGCTCCTTGGATTACGCGACGTTTTGCGGAGTGAGGGCCCCAGTGCAAATACTCGACAATCGCGATCGTATATCCGCGAAGAAATATAGCAAGGCCCGAGAAGAATCTGGCGACGAACCTCTATTGATAGACGTCAGAGAAGAAGTCCAATTCAACATCTGCCATGTACAGGACAGCGTTAATATACCGTTTTCAGATATAGTTGCCGCAGTGGAAGGAAGCGCTCTTACCAAGGCTCGCGACAGTTTTTCCGACGTGCTAGAACAATGTTGCGGAAAAAATCTGACCCCGCCGATATACTGCATCTGTCGATTCGGGAACGATTCGCAGTTTGCAGTACAGAGATTTCGAGAGTGGACTGCGCCACATATGGTCAAAGGGGATATCAAAGGGGGCCTACATGCTTGGAGGAAGGAGGTTGATTCGACGTTCCCTGAATACTAGCTCCTCATGTCCCAACACGTAAGACGCAAACCGAGGCATCATGTATAGATTTTTATGAATTTTTGTGGCCGTCTCAGTGGTTAATTTCAAAGAAGCTGTAAGCCTAAGTCTCACTAGCATGTTGTTTCCACTGGTGCGAGCAGGAAAAACCATCGCTTTGTCAAGTATAAGTAATCTGAGCGAGGTATCAACGGGAAAACCTCGCCAAGTCGTGAAATGGACCAAGCCATTATCTCCTTCCACGCAGATATACGCTCTCTGCTAAATGGCCCACCTTCATCCAGAGGTAGCCCTCAAGCTAAAAAAAAAAAGGATATTGTAAACCATATTCCGTCACCCATGAAATACGTAAAGAAAATCGAAACTCTCAATCTCTCCCATGGCTCATAACTCCATGCTTTCCTCACGTCCCCTTTCACTCACCACCACCTTTCCTACACGTTTTCGCTTCCTTCCGCTTCCTTTGTCCCACCTGTCCTTCCGCCCAAGGGTCCTGGCAAATGGTCTGCGAGACGGATAGTGCGGTGTCATACTTACATTTCGCCGACACTCAGGCGATATCTGGAGAATTGGGGTTTTCCTTGGCGAGGGCGTGGAGCGGTGGCTGTGGCTAGGGAGCTGGGCTGGCGCAGACACTTTGGTATAAGCTGAAGGTAGAGGAATAGGTGCCCGAAATTGCTGTAGGAGTGCAACTGCATCATCTTCGTTGTTCGTTCGTACATCTTCTTGATCGTAGTTTTGATATGATGGTTTTCCTAACATCTGAAGTGGATCATGTTTTTCTAACATCTGAAGTGGATCATGTTTCCGGAACCAGGGGGCCGGGCGATGACTAAGGCTAGGTGTTGGCGCACTTGGGGTCGAGAGCTTGCGAGACGGAGGGACTGAGGCCTGGAACTGTTGCAAGAGAGATACTTCATCTTCTGAAACTTCTTTACAGAAATCTTCGTATTGAGGCTCTAGGTTTTGATTGAGAGGCTCGTCATCCGAATCTTCGGCGAAGTTTTCGGTGGGAATTGCAACGTCTGTATTGGGAGATCCACCTTCTAGCGGGTTAGATAATGTATGATGTTCTGCAGGCTTGTTCTCGAGTATGCGAATGTTCTGCCTATGGATGTCTTGACCTGTTTGCTTCTCAGACCTCTGCAAGTCAGGCTTACTTGGAGCGTAGCAGGATTCGTAGCTCTTAAGACTACTGGAATCGGAGCTAATGATGGACGGCTGAGATGAGCCGACAGCGACCTTTGTTGAAAGTGAAATTTGTTTTCTTGGAGAAGAATACACGTCTGGAGCTATGGTCCTGTGGAGCGGTTTTGGACCAAAGATCAATGGTTGTGACATCGGAGGTAAGGTAGGGTTGCTGTGAGTGAGATCAGGATTCCACTTGGAGACTGTTTGTATGGCTTCTTTGATAGTGTCTTGTTCAGGAGCGTAAGAACGTGAGGGTGGAGGGCGTCTGTGGCCATTGGTGGGGGGTGCTATTGCAGATGGCATGTTGGAGCGTATCGCGTCCACCTGGATTTTAGTTTTCAAGGGAATCTGAACCGTGATTGTGTTAGATATGGGCCGACTCTGTTCCTTAGCGGATGTTACTGGTTGATCAAGTTCATCAATTGACAGCTCTTTAGAGAAGGTTAGCATCTTCTTAGGCCGGTCATCTTTTGGCTTGATAGGTTCGTTATCAGAAGAACTGATACAGAACATTGTTTTTCTGGGTCTTCCGCGAGACTTCTTCCATGATGCTGAATTGCGCTCAGGCGAGCGGCTTGATGAAGCCTTGAAGTCACCAGCGAACAGATATGAGGATTGCGATGGCCTCCCCAAACGCTTCTTTGCGTTTTGCGCCTCAAGCTCTATCCTAAAACGCTCATTTTCATAGCGCTGAAGCTCCTGATGAGTGACAAATTGGCCAATTTCGTCCAGCGAAACCTCCAGTGAGTCTCGCGTCACGATACCACCAAATCGAGTGCCCAAAACAAACATAATTTGCCCATTTTGAAGGTTATGACGATTGATTACAACCTTGTAAAGCTTTGAAGCGGGAGGAGATGCATCTCTGGCAGAATCTTGTATCTTTGGCGAAGAGGAAGAATTTGGGACGTATCTGAGAGGCTCTGGAATGAGAATCTGAAGTTCGCCTCAGTTTTGCCGGTCGCAATAACTTTTGAAGGCAATGATCACGAATCACTTACGGCGGCCACTCTCCCAGACCGCGCCTCCTTGTGGTGTCCTTGCGTCGAGAAGGTCTTGACCGAATCTTTCGAAGATGTCGACCGCGCAGAAGATGATGATGATGCTCTGAATGGCTTGCTCATTCTCTGCAGATTAATCCCTAATTCATGGAAACTAAGTATTAAATAACCTTTCATTTTTATTAATCACTTACATTTCATTGTGATTTAATTTCAAGTATCTTTTACTAGAATTCAAGAAAAGATTCATGATGAAAAAAAGAATTAAAGATAAAGAAAAGAGTTAAAAGATTGAAACAAAGACTTAAATTATAAAGTATTCAAATACTAGCTTTATTATTTTATTCTTTATATAAATAACAAAGTCTGTCTATATTGTATATTGTATATTTTATTTGTACAAAGTTTTTTGTAATTTTCGTATAATAAATTAATAATAATTAATAATTATTTAATTAATATAAACTATGAGGCCTCGCGTCGCATAGTGATGGTCACGATTATATGTATTTTTATTTTATTAAAGAAGAAAATCATTTTATGATTTATTGTCGCTTTATTGAAGGTATAAAGTTTACATTATTGCTAATTTAGAATAATGTAATCATTGAATACTAGAGATTTCTCATTATAATATTATCAGAAAGTCATATATTCTATTCTTCGTAGTTCATTAGCGCCTGCTGGTACGAGTACCCCTATTTCATAGTGCCTGTGCCAGATTTTAGAATTTCCAAAATCGAGGGTCCACCCTCTGCAAATTTTGCCCTGCAACCAACCAATTCGCTGGAGAAGCCTAACCACCACCCCACAGACCTTTAATTCCTTCCATTTGGTATGTAATATGAGGTTATACAAAGGTGGCCCCTTCATGTAAATCTAACGTGTTGCAGGATCAATTCCAGCGCGATTCCAGAGCTCTATGCCTCCCCCTCTTGCCTCCACCCACAAGGATCGGATAGCAGTGCATCTACAGCAGGGACTGTCGCCTAAGGTCATTGCCGACGTGGAAGGGGTCAGTGCTAGAGTTGTCAGAAAGATCAGAGGTAGATTAAAAACATGGGGTCAGCACTCACCTCCTAATAAAATGAGTGTCCTGGGGCCGACGCCCTTGATTCATCCTGCTGCCAGGATTGGTCTTCGGCATTTCCTAGAAGGTCAGCCATGAGCATATCAGGATGAGATGCTATACTACCTCTTCGACTACTGGAGCATCATCGTCGCTCTTTCCACTCTATCCAACGCTCTAAAGGTCATGAAAATTAATCGAAAATGTCTTCAACGGGAGGCCTTGATACGCTCGCAGGAGTGTCGGAATTTATACTTTCTCGACGTCAGTCAGTTCACTCACGAAATGCTCGTGTTTCTGGATGAGAGTGCAGCCAACGATCATACGATGCATCGTAAACGTGGCTGGGCTCCCTATGACATATCGTCACGAGTCAAACGAAGCGAAAGATGGAGCATTCTACCGGCCTACTGCTCTGACGGCATTCTGGCCAGACATATACATCAGGGAGAGATTTCTGAAGCTTGCTTTGAATGGTTTCTGGCCAACGAGGTGCTTCCGAGATGCAGTCGCTTTCCAGGGCCTAAATCGGTGTTGGTTCTCGACAACGCTTCTGTGCATCACACTCAGGTGAGTGACGTCGACGTCGAGCTGAGCCTCGCTAACTATCAGTAGGAAGTCAAAGATCTATGCCGTCAGGCCGGTGTGGTCTTACAATATCTGCCACCCTACTCCCCTGACTTCAACCCCATTGAAGAGTTCTGTTCAGTGCTTAAGGCCTGGCTCAAAAGACATTACAAGCTGGCTGAAGACATAAGTTTTGAAGCCTATTTGCACATGGCGGTAGAAGCTTGTAGCAAAGGTCATATTGTAGCCGGTCACTTCAGGCATGCGGGCATAACAGTAAATATAGATACGGATTGATTTGTTTCCTTTTCAATACTTCGTACGCCTACTATTTTTGCTCGTATGGCAGGTACTTTCGAGTAAGTGTATACTTAATAAAATATATACTCTATATAATCCACGATCACCAAATATACTACTTTTCAAAGAAGTCAAACTCCTCGAGTTTCCTGCTCTGGAAGGCTTCGCATCTTCGCCGATTGCCTGCGTTTGTTTGCTGACTGTAGTTTAGTCATGACTAAATGGAATGAAGATTTATATATATGACTGTTTGGTTTGTGGGGTGGTGGTTAGGCTTCTCCAGCGAATTGGTTGGTTGCAGGGCAAAATTTGCAGAGGGTGGACCCTCATCTGGCACAGGCACTAGAATATGAAATAGGGGTAACAAACGCTGCCAAATAACTTCCCACGATTATCTTGGCAATCTCAACACTACTACGTAGTATCTCCGTAGGTAGGAAACAGTCTCCAGATACGATCACTATCACTCGGTGCATGGCTGGAACGCTAGAACCTCGTACACGTTGACCATGTCTACGATCTGGCCCGCGTCATTCCAGCAAAACAGCACCACACCTGCGATATTGGAACAGGCAATGAACAAGCAGCGCGCCTCGCACCGTCCGTTCATTGGCCTTTCGAGAACCGCGCGCAGCGCTTCTTAATGGCAGCGGCGGGGCCATAACGGTACATCAAGGATCGCATCGCGGTCCAATGCTTCAGCTACGGGATTCTATCAAAAGATTAGACGGAAGACCGAATAGCCAGTGGTTGACCATAGGTAGTGAGTTCCCTTTAAGCTGCACGTGGATCGTCGGGAACATCATGACTACAACCGGAAAACCCCTCGAGACATTTGGCAGGCATAAACCATCAACACAAGCTTTCTTTATACTCCGCTGCCGAAATTTCTTGACAATGCCTCACTCCAAAAGCCAGCGAGAAGTCCTTAAGCAGAACGCGCAAAGTATGTCTACATCCTCGGTTGCTAATTACCTAGCAACATCAAAACGGACATCTTTACTTGCACCGCAGAGCATGGTTTAGAAGTCGATCCGCACCAGGTCACATATGAGCTCCACACCGGGAGAAAGGTCAGTAACGTCAGACTCGGGAAACACAATGAATGGTGTCAAAGCGGGAGCAACCCAGCCCGAAGAAAGGAGTCAGTGGACCCACAGTCAGCAGTGAAAAGGAGAGTGAAGGGGTCAATATGAAGTGAGAGGGGTCGTGCATGGGATGGAAAGTGGTTCAGTGATTGCATGTTGAGGAGGGGAACATATATGATGAATCCACAACTGCATGAGACGGGGCTCGCTGTCAGAACTCAGTCGCTTGTTCGGTTTCTGTGTGGAAAAGGGGATGATGTCTATGGGACGACGAATTATAAGTATTGCATCGCCTTGTCTACTTTGCATTGTTTAGTCCCAGTCGCCCCTCCTTGTCCCTTCTCGTTCGTGTTTATTCTGCTCAAGAGTGATGCAATTTCCATCTCCTACTCCTAAAAACATTCCCGATGTGAATCCATATCTCCGTTTCCTGTGCAAGAACAATGGTCGCCAGGGCGATAGAAGGTTACAAATCGTACAGGACTTGTGTCTATAAATATTCGAATGCGAAAGATCTTTCGAAAATTGCTACATTTCTTAGCATTTGCGGGTACAGATGCTGCGCAAACATTTCAGCTCAAGCAAGCGAATACTGCTTCGAACGCCGCTTTACTCCTATGCTCTGTCTATGAAAAGCACTTCGTGGCTCAAGTATTGCATATCAAGCCTTCTGAACCAGTGTAAATCAATGGCCCCGGCCTGGAAATGGCCAAACCGTAGCGTCATACTTGAGGTTGACGCAAGAAAATAGTGGCGCCTAAGGCACAATATCAATTCTGGGGACCGTAGCCTTCGTTTCGAGGGAAAATCTATTTGTATTGCCAAAAGGCTATGGTCACCCCGCGTTGGAACATCTATGTACAAAGCATAGTCCTAGAAATCTAATCTATTCACAATAGCACTACCTCTAATGAAAGAATGAAATAACAGAGACGACCGTAAGGGAAAGGGCGGTCCAAGAGATGGAGACGCCGGAAGGAGGAGAGGACAAAAGGACACAAGCCGATGGTTAGGCAATTGACCGCCAGTCTACCCTGCGACCCGAGCGCCGTTGCTTTGGGCTACTCAAGACTATTGATCTCATACCCGTCGTGCCTGAATCGGTAGTGCCATGGTGCACTTGGCGGGCATATCCAGTACAGCCATGTTAAAATGGACACAGACTTCAAAGTCTGCTCAGTTCTTGCGCCGTCAGAATCAGTCGGTCATTGTAATCGACAGCAACTCGCAGATGCTTATATTCGGCGTAAAGTCTGCCAAGGTAACTGAAGGCATACGGAGCCCTTCGATGGCGCTGGTAGGGTGTTATCAATCTTGCAATTTGTAAAAGCTCAGCGTCGGATTTCCGTTGGTGCAAGGGAACATGCCTAGACAAGCCTGGCTCGATTATCTTCCTCTCGGCTACACACTTTTTCTTGCTCTTGCGTCGTGGCGGTTCTGGTACCCCAGTCCTGACTGTGGGTACCGCACGATTCGCCAAGCGTACCCGTGCAATCTCCTCTTCTAGGGATCCTAGACCACTTGTATCTCTCAGCGATCCTCTCTCAATACAACCCTCGACGTTACGATTTATTTGCGCCGGCATGCTTTGGTGCCTGCGAATCCTCTCATTGGCCGAGAGTTCCCGTAATGGCAAAACTCCATCGAGTTTTGGCGGCGAGCTCACGAGCAAACCACTTTCACTACCCTCATCCTCGAAGTCCGGAAGGGCGCCTGAAGCTTCATGAGTCGCAGGGTCATCGGTCCCGAAATCTTCTGTAGCCTCATTTTCGACGTCCAATGAGGCGTCGACTTGTCCTAAATCTGCAAAGTTGGCGGCTTTGACTCCCTTAGGGGGCGAGGATGGGCGAGGCGTTGGTTCCGGCTGGTTGCGTTGGGGTAGATGTCGCGAGCTTCCCAGACCGTAGAACTCCCACGGGGGGATGATCGATTGTTCCCTGAGGTCTGACCTTGACGTCGCATTTACTGTCGTTGCCGCATGCTGGCTTCTATTGCGAGTATTGGGCGGACCCATTGTTGGCTGACCGCCAATAGGTGGCGAATGTGAAGATAGGAATCGATTGGCGAAAGTACAAGCAGCCTCAACGTCCATGTCTGCCGCTGCACCGTCGTTGCTCGATAGGTTCGTGCTTGGGCCCTACAGTATGTGTGTCAGCAATATACAACTATCGAAACCCAAACTGTGTTCCTACCGAGTTTGTAGAATCTTCTTTCTCCACAAGAAGTCTGCAAAAATGTCGGAGCTGCCTCGAATGAGCGTCACAATGGACTATTTGCTCAGCGTGGGCAAGGAATTCGGCTTTGCAGCCGGGGAAGGCCTCCAGCTTGGGCTCAAACCACCGAGCTTGTAAGAAATACGGGTGCAGTAGATCGCAAACGCATGGCCGACGAAGATGATTCATGATGACCTCCCGTTTGAAATGGGCATATACCCAAGGCCTGCCGGATGAATACCTTGTGTTTTTGGTCTTGGAGACTGTGGCTCCTCTCTTTGAGCGTCCACCATTATCCCGTTGCTTTTGGATACGGACGCGATCTGCAGTGCTCAATCCAGCGCTCGATGTGGTCATTGGCCTCTTCAATGTGGGACCTGCCACACCCTGCGCTTGCGCCTTTGCCTGGCTCCTATTTTGGCCTTCCGGCACCTTTCCCGTACTCAGGACCAACGAGCACTTCGAAACTTCGCCATTATCGCGATCAAGTGCATGCGCGACAGTGAGTTTGTCAGACGCTGCTTGTTCCCTCTGTTGTCTCTCGCTTCGCAAATTGGTACCACTCCGAGCCTCTACTTGGACCTGCCCACTCATGGGCTTGGCGCTAGCAGAATGTAGCGTCCCAGCTGCATTCTGGACCTGCTCAGGTCGTATATGCTCAGTATTTGAAGCATGTCTAAACGCCTCTGTGACAGGTACAGTTATAGCGCTATTGTAATTGACACTGCTACCATGTCTTCGGGACTTGTTCCTGTTGACTCTCTGTGCCCCCCGTAGTATGTGACGCTCTTTACCTTCTGTTCTCTTTTCTCTTTTTGCATCTGCAAGCCTTTTTGCCTCAGCTTGAAGCTCGCGGTCTCTTCTCTTTCCTTGCCAAAAAATTTCCTGCGACAACAAGCAGCTCTCAATCCGCTTGAGCTGCTGACGGGTGCTTTGAATTACGTCCAGCCCATATTCTTCTTGGGGCTGTTGAATTATCCCGTCCTCGTCTAGTTTGCGGCGTTTCGTTCTTGGAGTGAGCATATGTACTGCGTGGTCTTGAATAAGACCATTCCCTTTTCGGTTTTGAGTACGACGTGTAGGCGTGCTGCTGACGGTACGAAAGGAGCGAGACTCGTTCTTGATTGGAGTAAATGTTGCTGGCAGAGGTGTGGTTATTCTGGCAGAAGAGTTGATGATCGTTGTACCATAGGACTGAGACCGTCCCCGAGGTATGGACATTTCGGGAGTGTTGGTCGGGATCTTGAGCGCTTCGTCCGAGACGAAACCATTGTTCCGTTGCTGCAGCGCGAGATCAGGGAAGACGGTACTGAACTCTGTACTTGCCCTTGTCTGGCTCGTATGTTCAATCTCCCGCGAACCATTCCTATCACTGCCACATACAACAGGACTGGATCCCTCTAGATCAACTATCTCTAAGTGTCCGCTTGGTCGCGACTGTTCTTCGACACTAGGCAATATCTTTACGGCCCGATTTGGTAGTAATCTTATGGTTTCTGTTTTTTGAGGTTGTGGTTTGGGAAGCGTCCTGAGATCTGGAAAGGTAATACTTCCGCGTGAGAATCTTTCGGCATTGCTGGTAGTAACGTTCACTTTTAGGGGTGTCGCGATGGCCGGGTCAATTGGATAATAAGTTTTTAACAGTTTCCTGAAGCAATTGAACATTAGCATTGTATGTTCTGAGGCAGCTATAGCACGGAAATTTTTGACCTTCGTCTCTCGCTCGACCTTGAGGGGTTGGAACCTTTATCTTCAGCAGCCGACTCGGCAGACCTCTTTCTCCGAGTAGTATGAAGTTCTTGGGCAGATCCATGAGGCGGGCTGCTTCCCTGATTTGGTTTCGCAGGACTGGTGCTCACTGGACGCGGCAAATTTATCGCCCAAAAGCTGGGCATCTCTTCAATTGTGAGGTCAGCGATGTTCTTGTATGCAGATAGAACTTGCTCACTTAGGGGTACAATGCGGTTGGCTGAATGTCAATGATGCCACTAACAAGAAATCACGAACATAGTCGAAAGATTAGGAGGAAAGTGTTTAAATACGATCTTAGTAACAACGCGTCTTGCCTTCGCTTCAAATTCGCCCTCATTACGAATTTCGGAATTCTCAACCGTCACATGAAGATCTCATTTCGCTTCATCTTTGCAAATCGACGTCGAACTTCTTATTACGCAGGAACAATGATTCTACGTGTCACTGACTAGACTTTTACGAATGTATATCTTCATTGTGCTTTCACAGGCCTGATAGACTGATACTCTTCCTTGAACACGAAACTCTTCAAAAGCGCAGGCATTAAATAAAACATCAGTGAATAGATATAGCACTTCAGCATGTCGAGTTCAGCACTAACATTGTCAATCAACAGATTCACGACTCTGAGATGATGACTGAACGCTTTTTTTGTTCTCAAACTGCTTGCGACAGCATTGACGTTCTGTAGTCGATTGCGACGTTTGTCACGCAAACGCGCAGTGAAATCTATTCAAACCCTTACTCGTATGCATGAGATTCTTGTGCAAATAAGGTTTTCGCGCACGCTAAATTAATGTTTTCATGAGAATATTAGAAGAATTCATTTATATCTATCTTCATCATCTACAAATTAATTGACAATTGCTTGTATTTTTCTTAAGCATCTCGATGAAGAATTAATTCAAAAATATAAATTATATCATTGAAAATGACGTTGCAATTGCGATTTATATGCATGAATTTTCTTCATCTTTCTTATTTCTTCTTTCTTTACTTTTTTTGTTTTCACTACAAGACTATGATGAAAAGCTGTTCAAGAAAGTTATTACTTATAAGATTTTACTCAATCTTACAATCAAAAATCATAAAAAATTAAATATGTCAATGCTGATAACTGATATTGAATATCATGAAGTTATATTAAGCAAGTTCTGAATGAATAAAAACGAAATATTATTGAATATGCATCATGATGCTATTATGTTTTCTGATCAATTAAATACTTTTATTTCAATTTTTTAAATCTCATCAAATATGAAGTATTCAAGTTGATCATTTAAATGATTTTGACTGCTGTTCTGATAAAGAATCATCAGAATAGAAATAAAATAGCTTTAAATTAAACATTGAATGCAGATGCTTCATGTTGCAAGCATGCATTTCAAATTAATCTAACATAGATTGTGTCAAACTATCATAAACTAGTACAAAGCTGATGTTGACACGTTAATGACTTAGCATGTCTTCATGAGTACAAGATCTTCAATGTGTTACATCTTTTTTCTTCTTTAGCTTTGAACTTCTAATTAAAATACACTCATATGATTCACTTTATGCAGATTCATAACATTAATTCAAAGCTCATTAATTTTATTATTGATATGTAAATAATATAAAAATAAGTTACATAATTTAAATCAGAAGTTGAATTCAGAAATTTTAACTGCAAAATCAGAACTCAAGCTCAAAAAGCTTGATAAAAATCAGAAATTTTGATAAAATCAAAATTAAAGAACATGAATGCATTACTTTTGATTAACTCTTTATTGAGTTTATCATTAGAAATCAGAAATTTCAGCAGTACTTGAACTCAGAAAGTTCAATAAAGTAACATCAGAATCTCAATCAGCAATTTTCTACTAATTCAATAATTAAAAGCACAGAATCAGAATCAGTGAACATTACTCATTACAACTTTCAAAATGTTAAAAAAGAATCACTTTTATCACAGAATTAAGCAGCATCAGAAGAAGAGAAAGATATAAATGCAATGTCAAACACAGAAGAAAAAAACATGAATGTGTTGCTTTTTGTCTACAAAATGATCAAGATCAGCATTAATGAAGAGTTAAATGCTTGAATAACAATGTTATGAATTTGCATAAAGTGAATCATATGAGTGTATTCTAACTAGAAGTTCAAAGCTGAAGAAGAAAGAAGATGCAACACGTTGTGAGTTTTACTCATGAAGACATGCTAAATCACTAGCATGTCAACATCAGCTTTATACTAGTTTATAATAGTTTAACATGATTTATGTTAAATTAACTTGAAGTGCATGCTTGCAACATTACTCTCTTTCTTCATTTAGCAATGTTCTCATTATTGCAGTTCAATCAACATTTCTTAAGTCAATTTCTATCTTGACTTGTTCAAATATTGTTCATGAAAGTCATTTATGATCTTTAAGCATTCTTTGAATTTACTTTCATTGACATTGTATCAATGTAAATTGATGTCATATTCTTTTTAATTAATACAATATTGTAGTCATTTGTTTCGTTTATAGTGTTTGAAGTTCAATATGTTCTTCACTTCTCATTCATCTTCATCTTTAATCATTATAAAATCAGATGATTCATTTCATTGTTCTTTTAAAGTGTCTTTCAAATCTAGTTATAGCAGATTTGATGCAAACTTTGAATGAATCTTCATAGTCAACGACAGTTTCAATCAATATGCATGTTCAATCTTGATCAGAATCTTGAAGAATTTTAGCATTTTATCATTTAGTTTCTTTAATGATCTTGAGATCATGATGTTTCTTGAGTTCAGAAACATCATGTCATTTATCTTGTAAATCATTTCTTTTCAATGCTTGTTAATTTGTTTCTTCATTGTGACTCTGACTTTTGCTAATGCTTGCTTAATCAATGCTAGTGATCATTTCATGTGTTCAAATATATTCTTTGCTTTGCTCACTTTGATTTTAGCTTGAATGATCTCATATTCAGTTGAATTCAAATCAAAACTCATATGAAAGTGAAAACTCTTATTCAGAAAGAATGCTGACTGTTCAATTAACAATGAAATAGCATTATTATCAATGAATTCAGTCATAAATAATCAGATGAATCAATTATCTTGCATGTATGAGCAATAACTTCATAGATATCATTTCATATTTTGATTCATTCTTTCTGTTTATTCATCAATTTGCAAATGATAGTCTGTAAATAGTTTCATCTTGATGTCAAGTTTCAAACATAAAGACTTTCAGACAATTGATATGAATTGTAAATCATGATTGAACATTATTGATCTTGATAGTTCATGAGTTTTGAAGACTCATATTAACAGTAGCTTGACTGTTTATTCTGCAAAGATTTCTTCATCATCTGATCAACATGATATATAATGTTGTTTCTTAAACAATCGATCTATGACTGTCAGAATCGCGTTGTTTTTCTCATTTTCTGAAAAATTAATAATGAAGTCTAATGATATGTTTTGTCATCACTGCTTAAATATGAGCAATGACTTCAGCAGTTCATTGATTTAATCTCTCGATGCTTTTGATTTACAACAAACGTAACAGTTTTGAATGTAATGCTTGATCATCATTCACATCTTCAATCAGCAATATGATCATTTCAGTAAGTTCAATATTCAATTCATGTCAAAGTGATCATTGACTGAGAAACTCATAGTTTCTCATTTTTTCAGAGTATTTCATCAAGTACTTTGCAATTGTCTAAATTAATATCTTGACAAGTTTTTCTGTTCTGTTTTATGATTATTCAAATATCAAAGCACAGTTGATTCATTTGATTTTTTGCTATAATCTGATTCTGAATAAAAATCATCTTTTCAATTGAATTTTGATTAACTTTTGATTGATCAGCGATGAAACTCATCTGTACGCGATGCTGATTACAAATCTACTGTTTAACTACAGTAGAGTCTAAAGATTATCAAAAGTTTGAATGACATCGAGACGCTGCGTGATGATGAAGCGCTGTGCGTTGATCGCGTGCAGAGTTTTCGCGATCGCGCAGACTTCGATAATCTCAATGCGCATGCTACAAGCAATCTGCATGCAGATGAGAAAGTCAAATAGAACGCAGAACTACGAGAAAAATCGCTTATGAAAATCATTCGATTCAGTATCTTGTCGTCGTGATGACAAGAACTGAGACAGAACATTCTCGCGTTTGATCTGTTGAGAATGATTAGCAGAAAGAACTTGAATCACGAACATTCTTTAAATTTACATGCTAACTACGTATAGATCTTGTTAAGACTGCGTGCCTGTTACTACGACATGAGCAACTTACGAGACTCATTAAGTTCAACACGAGCAAACTCGAGAGTCTCATTAATATCGTTTAACAGACGTTCAGACACAGACATTCTATACATGAGTGATACGCTGACGAGAAAACTTCGTTAAGAGAAGAGAGACACAAGCGAGTTAGTAAAAAATGATCAAACTACGCTGTCTGATTAGAAGTGTAGCATATGAACATATCTGCAAGACATGATCGATCTGCACGAGAAAGATCTCTACAGATAACGCGAAACAGATGAGTTGCACGCTTTACAAGCAAAGCGAGCGTCTGCGAGACGTGATATACAATGACGACGACTGTCAACTTCGAGAATCTCACTTCTTCACTGAGCTCTGACTCTCGAATGTCTTGATGATAGAGTCAATCTCTAGTTGAAGACATCGTCTGTATAGCTCGAGAGAACAGTAGCGCGTGTCGATGTGATTAGAGAAGAAATCGACTGCGATACACATGCATATCGCTGACGAAACGTCTGCAACTCATGCTTAAGAAGTAAACTGTCGAAATCTGAGCAGTGAGAGATTTTGCTCGTCTTGAACTGTGAATCTGCTGCGAGAAACTATCTCTCGCTAAGAAGAAAATCAGCATAGAGATCGTGTCTTATGTATGTTGCATGCAACGTATGCAACTTATTTTCGATAGACTTAAACATCATCGAAGTGTTCAATCGAGTCTCACACGTCAGACTTCTGCACACGCTGAAAATGAAAAGAACGTCAAGCTACATAATTGAATGAACACGCAGCTTTCTAAAGAATCGAGAGACGTCGCTAATATTCGATGAACAAACGAGCGACATGCGCGAGATAAACGCAGACATATCGCAGAGATTTCTCATTTCATTGATTCTCTTTCTATTCTTCAACGCAAGTCTAATCGAAAAATGCGAAGCACTGAGAATTAAAATCGAAGTGCTTGACTTCGTAAACGATATTAACATTCTAGTTTACGACAAATTCACTGAAAAAATCTGCAGAACACTGAGCAAAGCACACGACGTCTGCGCGAAATGAGCTCGCATTCATGACGCAACGTTCGCATCAGAAAAGTACGAGCTCACGCATTTCACTAGAAAATCGAAGAGATTCGACATGATGACTAGCATACAAATAGAAAGCTCAGTTATCAAATTGAAATCAGACGTACGAGTTCTAGAGATGCAACTGAACACGAAACTGCGATGAGACGCGCATCTTCGACAAATAGAGACGAATCACGTCACAAGAATGCTGAC
>JAABUS010001562.1_pt1 | contig 40467 bp, 45 predicted proteins | sample 5560161 | NCBI WGS metagenome assembly JAABUS01 (sample SAMN10711885, study PRJNA513376) | rock metagenome | isolation source: Antarctica rocks | place: Antarctica: Victoria Land, Trio Nunatak nord | collected 2016-01-04
CGGGGTGCCCTTCGGCTCGCCCGGCCCGTAGTTGATCTCGCCGATCTGGTCGAGGTGGATGAACGGGTCGAGGTCGACCAGGTCGGCGCCGGCGAACGCCCGGCGTACGGGGAAGCCCTCGCCTTCGAACCCGCGCGGCGCCGTGGTCACCGTCCGCACCGCGCGCTGGCTGGTCGCCCGCGGATCGGGTCGCTCGATCCGTGGCAGGACGGAGAAGTCAGCAACGGTGGCGGCCGGCATGGGGACTGCTCCTCGGTGGCACGGGTGGTCGACGTGGGGGGCCAACCGGTCGCCGACCCTGGTTGTTCCGCCGTGGGGCAGCCCGAGGGTGCTCCGCGGGGGCTATCCGCCGGCAGGGGCGAAGGCCTCGAGCACCTCACCGGCTCGCCGCATCGACTCCTCGGGATCAGCCTCCGGCGACACCACTTCGGGGTCGAAGTTCAGGTCGAGAAAGACCTCGGTCACCCCGGAGTCCGCCAGCGCGGCGAGGTCGCCGCGGATCTGCGCGAGGCTGCCGGTCAAGGGCCGGCGACGCCCATCGGCACCCCGGCACTCACTGCCGAGCCGTACGACGCCGCGGACGACGAAGCGGAGGCGATCAGGACGGCGACCAGCCTCGAGCGCCGCCCGCCGGATGCCGTCGATGTCGGCGCCGATCCGGGACAGGTCGTGAGCGCTGCCGCTGATCCACCCGTCTGCCAGCCGGCCGACCCGCCGCAGCGCCGTCTCGGCCGAGCCACCTAGCAGGAGCGGCGGATGCGGACGCTGGAGCGGTCGGGGTTCCACCCGGGCCGGCCCGATCTCGTAGAACTCGCCCCGGAAGTCCACGACGTCATCCGCCCAGATGGCGCGCAGGCAGGCGAGGAACTCCTCCGCCCGGGCGCCGCGCCGCTCGTAGGGCACCCCGACCGCGGCGAACTCCTCCCGCGACCAGCCGAGCCCGAGCCCGACGTCCAGCCGGCCGGCGGCGACACGGTCCAGCGTCGTGAGCGCCTTGGCCAGCAGGACCGGGGAGTAGAAGGGCATGTTGACGACCGCGAGCCCGAGCCGCACCCGCTCGGTGGCCGCGGCGACGTACGCGAGGGTGACGATCGGGTCCGCCACGGAGTGGTACGCCGGCGCCCAGTCGCCGGTCGCCGGATGCAGCAGCCGCTGGAAGGTCCACAGCGAGGCGTAGCCGAGGTCCTCGGCACCGCGGGCGATGCGCGCCTGGTTGGGACCGGTTGCCCAGCTGCCGGAGACCGGCAACCCGAAGCCGAGCTTCATGCGGCTGACCGGCCGGGTCGGATGCCGCTTGATCCCATCAGCCGGTGGCTCCGAAGTCCGGCTTCCGGTCGCGGCTGCGCTTGAGCTCGAAGAAGCCGTCCGTCCCCAGGACCAGCAGGACGCCGTCCCAAAGCCGGCCGGCGGCCTCCCCGGTGGGGGCCGGGGTTACCACCGGCCCGAAGATCGAAGCGCCCGCGACCGAGAGGATCGGCGTGCCGACGTCGGTCCCCACCCGCGAGATCCCGTCCTCGTGCGACGCGCGGAGCAGGTCGTCGTACGAGGCGTCTGAGGCGGCGTCGGCGAGTTCGGCCGGCAGGCCGGCGGCGACGAGCGACTCCTCGATGGTCGCCCGGTCGTTGGGTCGCTCCTCGTTGTGGAAACGTCGCCCGAGCTCGGTGTAGAGCGGTCCCAGTACGCCGGCACCGTGCCGTTGCTCGGCGGCGGCGCAGACCCGCACCGGCCCCCGCGCCTCGTCCATCGCCTGTCGGTAGTCCGGCGGGAGGTCACGCCCGTCGTTCAGGAGGGCAAGGCTCATGACGTGCCAGCGCGGACGGATCGCCCGCACCTTCACCACCTCGAGCAGCCACCGGCTGGTCAGCCAGGCCCAGGGGCAGCGGGGATCGAACCAGAAGTCCACCACGGGAACCGCCGGGGCCGCCCCATCGGCAGCATCCGCGGTCACTGGCGGGGCGAGTACGCCGTCGGACATCGGATCTCCAGAGGCAGGCAGCGGAAGGGAGGTGGCCGGCCACGACTCCAACACCGCCGGCCCCGGACTCCCTTCCCGTCAGGTGCCTGCGGTGTGGAGCAGGCGGACCGTGTCCACGGTGTCGGCGAAGTCGGGGAGCTTGTCCGGGCGGTATCTCAGCACCCTCGCGAACCGCAGCGCCATGCCGCCTGGATACCGCGAGCTGGTCTGGATACCGTCGAAGGCGACCTCGACGACCAGCTCGGGACGCAGCCGCACCGTTCCGCGGTCCCGCGAGGTCTCCAGCTCGAGGAAGCGGGTGGTCTGCCACTCGAGCATGGCGTCGGTGAGCCCCTTGAACGTCTTCCCGAGCATGACGAAGTCGCCCGTCTGCGGATTCCGGGCCCCCAGGTGCAGGTTGGAGAGCCACCCCTGGCGGCGGCCGTGGCCCCATTCCGCGGCGAGCACCACCGGTCGAGCGTGTGCCGGGGCTTGACCTTCAGCCAACCGGCACCGCGCCGGCCGGCTTCGTACGGCGAGTCGAGCGTCTTGACGACGACCCCCTCGTGACCCCGGGCCAGGGTCTCCGCGAAGAACGCCGTCGCCTCCGCCGGGTCCTCGGTGCGCCGTCGCGGCACCCACAGGCCGGCGGGGATGATCGACTCGATCGCGGCGTACCGCTCGGCGCCGGGACGGTCCAGCAGGTCCGTGCCGTCGAGGTGGAGTACGTCGAAGAAGAACGGCGTGCGGCACGTCGCGCCGCAATCGGTCCACGTCCGCCCGGGCGGCCACGCGGCTCGCCGTCTCCTGGAACGGCCGCGGCCGCCCGTCGGCGCGGAGCCCGATCGCCTCGCCGTCGAGAACCGCCGTACGCACCGGTAGGGCGAGCACCGCCTCGACGACCTCGGGCACCCGCTCGGTGATCGGGCCGAGGGTCCGGGTGAAGACGGCGACCTCGTCGCCGTCCCGGTGGACCTGGATGCGTACGCCGTCGAGCTTCCACTCGACCGCCGCCGGGCCCACCCGCCCCAGCGCGACCTCGACCGACGTGGCCGTCCGGGCCAGCATCGGCGAGACCGGCCGGCCGACCTGCAGCCCGACGCGGTCCAGCCCCGTCGTACCTTCGGCCAGCGCGACCTCGGCCACCGCTGCCAGCTCACCGGCGAGCATGGCGGCCCGGCGGACCGCCCCCGGATCCGACCCCGGCCGCGCGCGCCACCGCGTCGAGCATCAGGCCGGCGAGCGCACCCTGCCGCAGCTCCCCGCCCACCAGCCGGACCAGGAACTGCTGCTCTGAGGCCGTTGCGCGGCCGAGCAGGCCGGCGAGCCCGGCCCGGCGTACGGCGACAGAGCCCTTGTCGCCGGCGGCTTCGACGCCGGCGAAGACCCGGTCCACCTCGGCGACCTCGAGGGAGGACTTCCCGACCGCTGGGGGAAGTTCCCGTAGGGCGGCCCAGCCGATACCGGTGCGCCGCTGGCGCAGCTCGCCGGACAGGTAGCTGACCACCACGGCCACCTCGTCCGGCGTCGCCCGGTGTAGGCAGTCGGCGATCGCCGCCACCTTGGCCAGCCGGGACGAGGTCGAGGCGACCGACCGGGACGTCGAGACGATGTCGGCAAGCAGCACGTCGTCCAGTCTTGCCGACGTGCTTGCGCGCTCGGCCGCACGGGCGCCGATTCTGTCGGAGCACGGTGCCAGCGTGGTGATGGACAGGAGAGGGGCGCAGAGACAGTGGCGTACGTCGACATGGTCCGCTCGCACGTCGAGCGGCTGCTGCAGGACGAGTTCGAGCTCGCCCGGGTGGAGCGTGACGCCGATGGGGACTACGGCTTCCGGCACGGCAGCGCGGGCTACTACGTGCGGGTGGTGGACGACGACCCGGTTCTCGTCCGGGTGTTCGCGGTTGCCGTCGTCGGGGTCAAGCGTTCGGCGAAGCTGCTGGCCGAGCTCAACTCCGTCAACACCCACCTGGTGTTCGGCCGGGTGTTCTGGGTCGCCGGCCTGGTGATGGTCGAGCACACGCTGCTCGCGTCTTCGATCGATCGGGAGACGCTGGCTCGCGCCGCCCGGTCGGTCGCAACGGTCAGCGATGACGTCGGCCCCATGCTCTGCGCCGTCTACGGCGGAGCGACCGCGTTCTCCGAGCCCGAGCGGGACGGGGCGGTGGACCTGTGAAGAAGCGGGTGGCCGGGAAGCGGGTCGGCTAGCTCGTCGGGGTCTTGCGTCGGCTGCCGGCCTTCTTGCCGGTGGGGGTGTCCGGGGCCGTTGGCTGTGGCTTGGTGGGAGCCGAGGTCTTGGCCTCCTGCAGCTTCTCGCCGAGCTCCTGCAGCCTCTTGCGGCCGAGCGCCTTGCGCACGTCGGGGAACATCTCGCCCTCTTCCTCCTCGACGTGATGGCGCACGCTTTCCATCAGCACGGTCACCTTCGCGTCGAAACGCTCCGCCGACGGGCTCATGCCCTCGAGCTCGGACAGCGTCCACTTGACGATGTGGTGCTCCTCGAGCGCCTCGAGGACGAGGTCCTCCTCCGCCGGCTCCTCGGCACGCACAGCCGGGTAGAAGACCTGCTCCTCGATGTAGGCGTGCACGGCCAGCTCCTGGATCATCGAGTCGACCAGCTCGCGCTTCTTCGCCGGGTCGCCGTCGTGGCCGAGCTTCTCGAACGCCTTGAAGAGCTTCTCCACCGTCTTGTGGTCGTCCTTGAGCATTGTGATCGCGTCCATGGCAAGGCCCTCCGGTCGGCTCGACTCTGGGGTCTCGATGCCCCACGCGTCGGGAATGCAAGCATGCCGGCGCGCACATGGGAACACCGGGCGACATCGGGTAGAACTTCGTCCATGCGGGTGGCTCTGGTTTCGACGTACCCACCTCGTGCCTGCGGTATCGGAACTTTCGCGGCGGACCTGCGCGAGGCCTTGCTCGGAGCGGCCAGCGACATCGCGGTGGACATCGTGGCGATGGCCCGCGACGAGGACCGACGCTACGCACCGGAGGTCGTCGCCCGGATCCGGCACGGTGTGCGGGGCGACTACGCGGCCGCCGCTGCGGTCCTCACTCGGCGTGGGACCGACGTCGTGGTGATCGAGCACGAGTACGGCATCTTCGGCGGCCCGGCCGGCAGCTGGGTGCTGTCGATGGCGGCGGAGCTCGAGCAGCCGCTGGTCGTCACGCTGCACACCGTGCTCTCCACGCCGACGGTCCAGCAGGCGGAGACACTGCGAGCCCTGTGTGCCCGAGCGAGTCTGGTCACTGTCTTCACCGAGACCGCGCGCCGGATGGTGGCCGAGGCGCAGCTGGCCCCGCCGGAGCGGATCCGGGTCGTGCCGCACGGCGGTCCAAGCCGCCTGCTGCCGGGCGACCGCGACAGCGACCAGATCAAGGCTCGGCTCCGAGTGCCGGTCGCGGACTCGACCGGCCCGCGGCCCGCGCTCGAGAACGTCGCCGGGCGCACCGTACTGGCGACTTTCGGGCTCATCTCGGCCAACAAGGGCATCGAGATGGCGATCGAGGCCATGCCCGCGATCGTGGCCAAGCACCCGGAGGCGCTGTACCTGGTCGCCGGCCGCACCCATCCCGAGGTGGCCCGGGTGGAGGGCGAGCAGTACCGCCTGTCGCTCGAACGGCGGGTCCGCGACCTGGAGCTGACCGACTCCGTGCACTTCATCGACCGGTTCCTCGACGTCGACGACCTCGCCACGCTGCTGGCCGCGACGGACCTCTACATCACGCCGTACCGCTCGCGAGAGCAGATCGTCTCGGGCGCGCTCACGTTCGCGATCGTGGCCGGCTGCCCGGTCGTGTCTACGCCCTACTACTACGCCGAAGACCTGCTGGCGGACGGCGCCGGCGTACTCGTCCCGTTCGACGACGCGGCTGCGCTGGCCGAGGAGGTCATCGGGCTGCTCGACGACCCGGCTGCGCTGCAGGCGACCCGGAAGGCCGCGGCCGCGCTCGGGCGGTCGATGACCTGGCCCGCCGTGGGGAAACAGCTCAGGGAGGTGCTGCGCGAGGCGGTCGAGCTCGGCCCGGTGACCGTGGCCCGGCCGCGGCCGGGCAGCTCTCCGTCCGTGCGGGCCGACCACCTGCTCACCCTCGTCGACGACGTCGGGATCGTGCAGCACGCCGACGGCGTCGTCCCGCACCGGGCGTCCGGCTACTGCGTCGACGACGTGGCCCGCCTCGCGCTGGTCTGCATCGGCCTGCGCGGGATGTCTAGCGGTACGACGTACGACCGGCTGCTGGCGCGCTCCCTCGGTTTCCTGCGCCACGCCTGGGACGCCGACGCCGCCGGCATGCACAACTTCATGTCCTACGACCGGCGCTGGCTGGACGACCCCTCCGTCGGCGACCACCTCGGTCGCGCGGTTTGGGCTCTGGGCACGGTGCTGGCGGCGGAGCCGGCGCTCGCGGTCCACCCGCCCGCACAGCTGCTGCTCGCCGAGCTGCTGCCGGCGCTCGAACGGCTCACGTTCCCGCGAACGATCGCCTACACGATCCTCGGCCTTGCGGCCCCCCGCGCCGAGGTGCTCGGGGATGCCGGCCGGGAGGTGCTGCACGTTCTTGCCCGCCGTCTCGACGGGCAGTACCTGGCCGCGCGGACCGACGAGTGGCCCTGGTTCGAGACGGCACTGACCTACGACAACGCCCGACTCCCCGAGGCCCTGCTCGCGGCGGGCCGTTCGATCGACGACGACGCCATGATCGGGCGCGGGCTCGACGCGCTGGAGTGGTACGCCGGGCTCTGCGGGGCGGGTTCGCCCTACCTGCGGTTGGTCGGCCACTACGGGCTGCGCCCGGGAGAGCCGGTGTCGGATTCCGGTGACGAGCAGCCGCTCGACGCCGCCGCCCTCGTCGCCGCGGAGGTGGCGGCGATGGAGATCACCGGGGACGAGGAGCACGGCCGCCGCGCGGTCCAGGCTTTCGAGTGGTTCCTGGGCCGCAACCGGCTCGGCCTGTCGCTGTACGACTTCGCCACCGGTGGGTGTCGCGACGGTCTGGGCCAGTCCGCCCTCAACACCAACGAGGGCGCCGAGTCCACCCTGGCCTACTTCCAGGCGCTGCGGACCCTCGACGATGCGGGTCTGCGGACCACCGTCCCCTATTCGTGAAGGTCGCGCTGCTCGGGCCGGTGGCCTGGCGTACGCCGCCGCCCGCGTACGGTCCCTGGGAGCAGATCACCGGCCTGCTGGCCGAGGGGCTGGTCCGTCGCGGTGTCGAGGTGACCCTGTTCGCCACGCTCGACTCGGTCACCACGGCGGAGCTAGCCGGCGTCTGCCCGCGCGGGTACGGCGACGCGCCGGACCTCGACGGGCGGATCTGGGAGGCCTTGCACGTCGCCCACGCGCTGGGCCGCTCGTCGGAATTCGACCTGGTGCACAACCATCTGGACTGGCTGCCGCTGGCCTTCTCGGCGTACTGCCGGACGAGGCTGCTGACCACGATCCACGGCTTCTCCGACCCGCGGATCCTGCCGGCCTTCACGCGGTCGCACTCGGCGTACGTCTCGATCTCCGACGCCGACCGCGCGCCGGAGCTGGACTACCTCGCCACGGTCTACCACGGGATCGACCTGTCGCAGCTGCCCTTCTCGGCGGCCGGCGGGGAGGAGCTGGTCGTCTTCGGCCGGATCTCGCCGGAGAAGGGGACCGCCACCGCCATCGAGATCGCGCGGCGGGCCGGCCGTCCGCTGGTGATCTGCGGGCTGGTGCAGGACGAGCCCTACTACGCCGAGCAGGTGGCGCCCTACGTCGATGGCGCCGCGGTCCGCTACCTGGGCAACGTCGGCCCGGCGGAACGGGCGCGCGTCCTCGGCTCGGCGGCTGCGCTGCTGCACCCGATCGCCTTCGCCGAACCCTTCGGCCTGTCCGTCGTCGAGTCGATGGCCTGCGGTACGCCGGTGCTGGCCTATCCGCGCGGCTCCATGCCCGAGGTCATCGACGTCGGCGTCACCGGGCTGCTGGTCGAGGACGTGGACGCCGCGGTCGCCGCGGTGGCCGATGTCGTCGCGCTGGACCGCGCCGGATGCCGCCGCGTGGCGGAGCGGCGGTTCTCGGCCGACCGGATGGTGGACGACTACCTTCGGCTGTATGGAGAAATCCTCGCTTCGTAGCGACACGCTCTTCACCCGGTCGAGGGCCAACCCGCTGCTCAACGCCGACCGCTGGCCCTATCCGGTGAACGCCGTGATGAACGCGGGCGCCACCACGATGGACGGCACCACCGTGCTGATCTGCCGGGTCGAGGACCGCCGGGGCATCTCGCACCTGGCGTTGGCCCGCTCCAAGAACGGGGTCTCGAACTGGGTGGTCGACGAGTCGCCGTGCATGGCGCCGAGCCCGGACCATCCCGAGGAGGAGTGGGGGCTCGAGGACCCGCGGGTCACCTACGTCGAAGAGCTCGAGTCCTGGGTCATCGCCTACACCGCCTTCGGGTCCGGGGGGCCGGCGGTCTCTCTCGCGCTGACCTCGGACTTCGTTCACTTCGAGCGGCTCGGAATGGTGATGTCCCCCGAGGACAAGAACGCGGCGCTCCTGCCGCGTCGGGTCAAGGGCGACTGGGTCCTCTTCCACCGCCCCGTGGCCACCATCGGCCGGCGCGGCGACATCTGGCTCTCCCGCTCGAGCGACCTGCGTAGCTGGACCGCGCCCGAGCCGGTGATGGGTGCCCGGGTGGGTGGCTGGTGGGACTCCGCCCGGATCGGGATGGGCCCACCGCCGCTGGAGACCGAGGACGGCTGGCTCGTCGTCTACCACGGCGTACGGCAGACGGTCGCGGGCGCGCTCTACCGTGCCGGCCTGGCCCTGCTCGACCTCGACCAGCCGGCCAAGGTGCTGCGCCGGGCCGAGGACTGGGTGCTCAGCCCGCGCACGTCGTACGAGCTGGTCGGTGACGTACCGGGCGTGGTCTTCCCGTGCGGGCTCGTGCACGACGAGACGACCGACGAGCTGCGCGTCTACTACGGCGCAGCCGACTCCCAGCTCGCGTTGGCCACGGCTTCGCTGTCCGACGTCCTTGGCTTTCTGCGCAGCTCGCCGGAAGGGTGAGGGCGACCTACTCCGTCGGCCGCTGTGCGTCGGTGGCGTCGGTCGCGGAGGTGCCGGGACCCAGCGCCGGCCGGGACCTAGGCTGGACGGTGGCGGGGGAGCCCGCGTCGTGACCGAGCGGACCGTTGGCGCCGACCACTGACATCCAGGGCAGCGCGATCGCGGCGACCAACAGGACGATGCGGGCCGGCGGGTAGGGCACCACGATCGCCAGCAGCAGGCAGACGGTGCGGATCCCCATCGAGATCAGGTAGCGGCGTCGGCGGTCGTCGAGCTGCTGGAAGCGGCTCTTGGGCGCGCTGGTGACCAGGACCGTCGAGGTGGCGCGCTTGCGGTCCCGCACATCCACCTCCGGCTCTACTCCCGACACCCACGTTACGTCCTGCGCTGCGACACCGCCGCCCGGAGGCGACGTGCGAGCCGATCCGGGCGCCGGGCGGCGCTAGACGCCGGCCGCCGGCAGCGGCTCGGTGTTGCTGGCCGCCGCCGGGCGCTGCCGCGGCGGGATCATGGGGCCGTCACCGGAGGGGTCGATGATCCCGCGCTCCAGCCAGGTGTAGCGGCCATCGAGCACCCGCTGGGCGGTGCGGTAGGTGCGCGCGTCGTCGTTGGACCACAGCGCGTCGAAGAGCGCGTCCACCCGCCGCCGGGCGCCGCGACAGAACAGGTCGGCCAGCTCGACCGCGGCCGCGCCTTCGGCGGCGCCGTCGTTGCGCAGCATCTGGGCGCGTACGACGGCCGCACTCATCGCGAACAGCTCGGCGCCGATGTCGACCAGCCGACCGAGGAAGGCCTGCTTGCGCTCGAGCTTGCCCTGCCAGCGCGACATCGCGTAGAAGGTCGACCGGGCCAGCTTGCGGCTGGAGCGCTCCACGAAGCGCAGGTGCGCCGCAAGCGGGCCGAACTGGGCGTACGTCGTGGGGATCTGGCCGGCCCCGACCGCGAGCGGCGGCAGCCATCTGGCGTAGAAGCCGCCGGCGCGCACCGCCGTACGGACCCTCGCCCTGAGCTTGACGTCGGGATCGATGAGATCACCGGCCACCGACAGGTGCTGGTCGACCGCCTCGCGTGCGATCAGCAGCCTCATGATCTCGGACGAGCCTTCGAAGATCCGGTTGATCCGGATGTCGCGGAGCACCTGCTCGGCTGCCACCGGCCGCTCGCCGCGGGCGGCCAGCGAGGCCGCGGTCTCATAGCCGCGCCCGCCGCGGATCTGGACCAGGTCGTCGACGACCTCCCAGCCCTTCTCGGAGGTGAACAGCTTGGCCAGCGCGGCCTCGATGCGGATGTCGTTGCGCTGCTCGTCGGCCATGGAGCCGGAGATCTCGACGACCGCCTCCAGCGCAAAGGTGGTCGCGGCGATACCGGCCAGCCTGGCGGCGACCGCCTCGTGCCGGCCCACTGCCATCCCCCACTGCACCCGCTCGTTCGACCACTCGCGAGCGATCTTGAGAGACCACTTCGCCGAGCCGGCGCAGATCGCCGGCAGCGAGAGCCGGCCGACGTTCAGGGTGCTGAGGGCGATCTTGAGGCCCTTGCCCTCGCCACCGATCATGTCCGCGGCGGGTACGACGACGTCGGTGAACGACGTCACACCGTTCTCGATGCCCCGCAGCCCCATGAAGGCGTTGCGGTGCTCGACGCGTACGCCGGGGGAGCCGGCCTCGACGACGAACGCCGTGATCCCGCCGCGGTGCCCCTCGGACCTCGGCACCATCGCCATGACGACCAGCAGCTTGGCGATCACGCCGTTGGTGGTCCACAGCTTGGTGCCGTTGAGCACGTAGTTGCCGTCCGCGTCCGGCACCGCTGTGGTGGCGAGCCGGGCGGGGTCGCTGCCGACGTCGGGCTCGGTGAGCAGGAACGCGCTGACCTCGTCCTTGGCGACGCGGGGGAGGTACTTGGCCTTCTGCTCCGGCGTACCGAACATCTTCAGCGGTTCCGGTACGCCGATCGACTGGTGGGCGCTGAGCAGCGTGCTGATCGCCGCGTGCACCGAGCCGGCGAGCTCCAGCGCCCGGTTGTAGTAGACCTGGCTGAGCCCGAGGCCGCCGTACTGCTCGTCGATCTTCATGCCGAACGCGCCGAGGTCGGCGAGGCCGGCCATCACGTCGTCGGGAATCCTGGCGTCGCGCTCGATGACCAGCGGGTCGACCGATGTGCGCAGGAACGACTCGAACTTGTCCAGGAACGCCTCGCCGCGGCGTGCGTCGTCGGCCGAGGGCTTGGGGTGTGGGTGGATCAGGTCGAGTCGGAAGCGGCCGAGGAAGAGCTCCTTGCCGAAGCTCGGCTGGCGCCACTCGGTCTCACGGGCGGCCTCAGCGACGGCGCGCGACTCGCGCTCGGTGACCTCGGCCGCGCTCATCGTGACTGCTCCCTCGCGCTCGGGGGCTGGAACTCGGTGTACGCCAGGGTAACGGGGTTTCGCCCAGCCCGACCGGGGAGACAGGGCTGCGATGAGGTACCTGTACGGCGGCCGGTCGCTGCCGCGCCGCGTCGGGCAACTGGTCGCGGCGGCGGTCGCGCTGGTGGCCGGCCTGACCGCGCTCGGCCTGCTGCTCACGAAGGTGCTGCGGGGCTCGGCCTTCGAACGGGCCGACGCGCAGGCGGACGTCGTGCTGGCCCGCGACCGGACGCCGACCTGGAACCGGGTCACGCACTACGCGACGCTGCTTGCCGAGACGCGGACCGTCGTGGTCGTCGGAGCCGTGCTGTTCCTGCTGTTCCTGCTCGCACTGCGCCGGTGGCGGGAGCCGCTCTTTATCGCCACCGTGCTCGTCGGCGAGGTGGCCATCTTCGTGACGATCACGCTCCTGGTCGACCGGCACCGGCCGCCGGTTCCGCACCTCGACGCAGCACCGCCGACGTCGAGCTTCCCCTCCGGCCACACCGCAGCGGCGGTGTCGTTGTACGGCGGCGCGGCGGTAGTGGCGTGGCGGACGGCGCGACGGGGGTTGCTGCGGGCGTTGGCAGCGCTCGTGGGCATCGTCGTACCGGTCGCGGTGGCGCTGTCGCGGGTCTACCGGGGCATGCACTTCCCGACCGACGTCCTGGCCGGCGCGCTGCTCGGCTCGAGCTGGCTCGCGCTGGTCGCCGTCACGCTGCTGGGTGGAGCCGGTGGAGCCGCCACCTCAGCCTCGGTCGGTCAGAGGTCGAGCTCCTCCGGCCGCAGGGCGCGCAGGACGCAGAACTCGTTGCCGTCCGGGTCCGCCAGCACGACCCAGGTCACGTCCTCGCCCTGACCGACCGACACCCGGCGAGCGCCCAGGGCCTCCAGCCGCTCGACCTCGGCCGCCTGGTCCTCGGGGCGCAGGTCCAGGTGCAGCCGGTTCTTGCCCGCCTTGTCCTCCGGCACCCGGAGGAAGAGCAGGTCGGCCACCACGCCGTCCTCGGGACTGCCGGCCGGCGGCTCGAGGACCACCTCGTCGGGCTCCTCGTAGGTCCGGCGCCAGCCCAGGACGTCCGCCCAGAAGCGCGCGAGGCGGTCGGGATCCTGGGTGTCCACGCACAGGGACTGCACACGTAGCGACATGCGGCCCAGGCTGGCCGGTCGGCCCTCGGCGGGCAAGTGGGTTTGCCCCCGAGGGCCCGGCGTTCAGCCCCGCCCGACCACCGGTTCGCCCACAAGCAGGACGCCGGCCCCTCGCAGCGCTCCAAGCGCGCGCTCGGTGGTCTCCGGCGCGACGCCGGCGGTCCGGTCGAGCAGCACCCGGGTCCAGAAGCCGTTGCCGGCGGCGTCCAGGGCGGTCGCCCGGACGCAGTGGTCGGTCGCGATGCCGACCACGTCGACGTCGTCGATGTCGCGCTCCCGGAGCCAGTCCGCCAGCGACGTGCCGGCCGCGTCCCGTCCATCGAAACCGCTGTACGCCGCTGCGTACTCGCCCTTGTCGAACACCGCCTCGATCCGGCCAGTGTCGAGAGCCGGGTGCAGCTGCGCCCCGGACGAACCGACCAGGCAGTGCTCGGGCCAGGAGTCGACGTAGTCGGGCGTGGCCGAGAAGTGGTCCCCCGGGTCGCGGTGGTGGTCGCGGGTCGCCACCACCACGTCGTACGGCGTCTCCTCGATGTGGCGGGTGATCGCCGCGGCGACGGCGGACCCGCCGGCCACGGCCAGCTTGCCGCCCTCGCAGAAGTCGTTCTGGACGTCGACGACCAACAGCGCGCGGCTCATCTGCGGCCTTCCTGGTAGATCGTGGGCAGGGCCGCCTCGCCGCGGGAGAGCCGCAAGGCGGTGGCCGGCAGCTCGGCCCGAGCGGAGCGCCACTGCTCGCGGGCCTCGGCCAGGCTGCCCGGCGCCACGACGGCGCCGCCGCGGACCAGCGGGACGAGCAGCGGTCTTTCGCCGGACCGCGCCTCGGGCGGGGTGTCCACGAGCACCAGCTCGGCCGTCGCCCGGCCGGAGTCACCGCGCCTTCGGACGGCCCACTTCCGGCCGCCCCGGGACGGCTTGCCGGTGGAGCGCTTCGCCACCGGCTCCAGCGGGGCGTCGCTATCGGCGGACAGGGTTCGGGCGACCAGCTTGAACACGAAGCCGGCGGTGGGCGCGCCGCTGCCGGTCACCACAGCGGTCCCGACGCCGTAGCCGTCCACCGGAGCCGAGGCCAGCGCGGCGATGGCGTGCTCGTCGAGGTCGCTGGTGACCACGATCCGGGTCTGCTGCGCGCCCAGGTCGTCGAGCTGCGCCCGGGCGGCCCGGGCAAGCTCGAGCAGGTCGCCGCTGTCGAGCCGGACCGCGCCGAGCTCCGGGCCGGCCACCTCCACCGCCGTGCGGATGGCGGCCTCCTGGCTGAAGGTGTCGACGAGCAGCGTCGTACCGGCCCCGAGCGCGTCGACCTGCGCGGCGAAGGCGTCCCGCTCGCTGCCGTGGACCAGGGTGAAGGCGTGCGCGCTGGTGCCCGTCGTCGGGATGCCGAAGCGGTGTCCCGCGGCGAGGTTCGAGGTCGCGGTGAAGCCGGCCACATAGGTCGCCCGGGCCGCCGCCACCGCCGCCTCCTCGTGCGTACGCCGGGAGCCCATCTCGATGATCGGCCGGTCGGCGGCGGCGCAGACCATGCGGGCCGCCGCCGAGGCCACCGCGGTGTCGTGGTTGAGGATCGACAGGATCAGGGTCTCCAGCAGCACGGCCTCGCCGAAGGGCGCCTCGACTACCAGCACCGGCGAGCCGGGGAAGTAGGCCTCGCCCTCGGCGTAGCCGTCGATGTCGCCGGAGAAGCGGTACGCCGAGAGCCACTCGCAGGTGGGGCCGTCGACGACGCCGGCGGCCATCAGGAAGTCCAGCTCCTGCGCGCCGAAGCGGAACCGCTCGAGCGCCTCGAGCAGCCGGCCGGTCCCGGCGACCACGCCGTAGCGACGGCCGGCCGGCAGGGCGCGGGCGAAGACCTCGAAGACCGACCGGCGGGACGCCGTACCGCTGCGCAGGGCACTCTGGAGCATGGTGAGCTCGTAGTGGTCGGTGAACAGGGCCGTGCTCGCCATCCGGCCAGCCTATGGTGCCGCCGTCGAGGGTCCCGGGGGGCGCGGTGCTCTGCCACCATGGGTGCAGATGTCCGCTCCTCCGCTCACTGCCACGGTCGCCCCTCAGCAGCTGGACCGGCCGGCGACCGACGACCTCGCGGGCGTCGACAGGCCCTGGATCACCATCGTCTGGAACGACCCGGTCAACCTGATGAGCTACGTCACCTACGTCTTCCAGCGGCTTTTCGGCTACAGCAAGGACAAGGCCACCAAGCTGATGCTCGACGTGCACCACAAGGGCAGGGCGGTGGTGTCCACCGGCAGCCGGGAGCAGATGGAGAACGACGTGTCCCGGCTGCACGCCGCCGGGCTGTGGGCCACCCTGGAGCAGAACTGAGGTGCCCGGCTTCCGCCGTACCCGGGCCGGCATCGAGGTTCGGCTGCGCGCCGGCGAGGCCGCCGTGCTGCGCCACCTGATCACTGAGCTGCTCACACTGCTGTCGCCGGAGGACCCGCCGTCGGTCCCCACCGACCCGCTGGCCGCGCGGGTCGGCATTGCCGACGTCGTACCGCCCACGCCCACCGACCCGGTGCTGGCGCGGTTGCTGCCGGCGGGCTACCGGGACGACGAGGAGGCGGCGGCGGACTTCCGTCGCTACACCGAGGGCGACCTGCGTGCCGCCAAGCGGTCGTCGGGAGAGCGGGTGCTGGCCGACCTCGGGGGTCCGGCGTCTCGGTTGGTGCTCGACGACGAGGCGGCCCAGCACTGGCTCACCACGCTGAACGACCTGCGGCTCGCGCTGGGCACGACGCTGTCGGTGACCGAGGACAGCTATGAGGAGATGGCCCGGCTGCGGCCGTCGGACCCGCGGGCCCGGCTGCTCGCGGTCTACGGATGGCTGGGCTACCTGCAGGAGACGCTGGTGACCGCGGTGGCCGGCTGGTGAGCCGCGGCTAGCCTTCGAGCTCGTGCTGACTCTCGAGCAGGCGACGTACGACGCGATCGTCGCGCACGCGCGCCGGGACCATCCGGACGAGGCCTGCGGGCTGGTCGCCGGCCCGGCCGGCTCGGGGGCGGCGGTGCGGTTCGTGCCGATGGCCAACGCGGAGCGGTCGCCGACCTTCTACCGGTTCGACCCGATGGAGCAGCTGCGGGTGTGGCGGGAGATGGACGACCGGGACGAGGAGCCGGTCGTGATCTACCACTCGCACACCGCGACGTCAGCCTACCCCTCGCGCACCGACATCGCGCTGGCATCCGAGCCGGGCTCCCACTACGTGCTGGTGTCGACCCGCGACCCGGCGGCGGTGGAGCTCGCGTCGTACCGGATCGTCGACGGCGAGGTGACGCCGGAAGAGGTGCGGGTGGTGGCGACGTTGTCCTGGCCAGACTGCCCGTCGTAGAGGAGCTGCTGCCATGGCCATCGAGGTCCGGATCCCGACCATCCTGCGCGACTACACCGCCGGCGCGAAGGTGGTCGAGGCCGCCGGCGGCACCCTGGGCGACCTGTTGACCGACCTCGAGTCCCGCCACGGCGGACTGCGCGCCCGGCTGGTGGACGACGGCGGCGCGCTGGCGCGGTTCATCAACGTCTACCGTGGCGACGAGGACGTCCGCTTCCTCGGTGGGCTGTCCACGCCGCTGTCCGACGGGGACTCGGTGACGATCCTGCCGGCCGTGGCCGGCGGCTGACCCCGGCGTCCTCCGATGCGCTTCGACTCGCTGCTCGACTCGGTCGGCGGCACGCCGCTGGTCGGGCTGCCGGCGCTCTCGCCGTCGTCCGACGTACGCCTGTGGGCCAAGCTCGAGCAGGACAACCCGACCGGCTCGGTCAAGGACCGCGCCGCTCTGGCGATGGTCGACGCGGCCGAGAAGGCAGGGCGGCTCGCCGCGGGTGCGACGATTCTCGAGCCGACCTCCGGCAACACCGGGATCTCGCTGGCCATGGTGGCCCGGCTGCGCGGCTACCGGGTGGTGTGCGTGATGCCGGAGAACACCTCGATCGAGCGCCGCCAGCTGCTCGAGATGTACGGCGCGTCGATCATCTCCTCACCCGCCGCGGGGGGCTCGAATGAGGCGGTGCGCCGGGCCCGGCTGCTCGCCGAGGAGCACCCCGACTGGGTGCTGCTCTACCAGTACGGCAACCCGGCCAACGCTTTGGCGCACTACGAGGGGACCGGGCCCGAGATTCTGGCCGACCTGCCGTCGATCACCCACTTCGTGGCCGGGTTGGGGACGACCGGCACGCTCATGGGCGCCGGCCGCTTCCTGCGGGAGCGGGTGCCCGGCGTTGCGGTCGTGGCGGCTGAGCCGCGCTACGGCGAGCTGGTCTACGGCCTGCGCAACCTCGACGAAGGTTTCATTCCCGAGCTGTACGACGAGTCCGTGCTCACCTCGCGCTTCTCGGTCGGCCCGCGCGACGCGGTCCGGCGTACGCGCCAGCTGATCGAGGCCGAAGGCATCTTCGCCGGCATCTCCACCGGCGCGATCCTGCACGCGGCGCTCGCCTGCGCGGATGCCGCCGTACGGGCCGGGACGCGGGCCGACATCGCCTTCATCGTCTGCGACGGCGGCTGGAAGTACCTGTCCACCGGCGCGTACGCCGGCACGCTCGAGGAGGCCGAAGCCGCCCTCGAGGGCCAGCTCTGGGCATGACCCGGTGGCGTGCTCGCGTTCTCGGGGCGCCGACCGCCCGCTTCACACGACCGCCCGCCCATTAGTGGTAACGGATGGTTGCTCCAGCGCACATTCGTTACCACAAACCCTGGGGACTCCTGTCCAGCCGCGGAGTACCAATGCCGACGCGACCTGCACCGCCACCTCGCACGCCCGAGAGGTGACGTCCGCCCAGCCGTAACGAAGGACGGTCCGGTCCTCGAGGGCTGCCGCGTTGTCCGGTCCATGTCCCGCCACCGCTCCAGCAGGCGCTCGTGACCGAGGCGTCCATCGAGTTCGACGCGGACCGGAATCGTGCCGAAGTCGCAGTCCAACCATCGGTTGACCCGGTCGAGGCTCCAGCGCAACTGCCGCTCCGCCTTCGGCAGGCCGTGGTGGCCGGCCAGGACCATGAACTTGTGCTCGAGCAGGGAGTGGCTGCCAGCTGCGATTTCTACCAGCGCAGGACCGAGCGTGGCGCGCCAGCGAGTCCTGGGTCGGCTGGCCAGGGCCGCCGCCAGCCTCTCGGGGGTGGTGAGCCGGCGCTGGCATGCATTCGCGACCAGACCGAACGCACGATCCGTCGTGCTCGCAGTGTCGAGGAGGTCGAGCACGGTCCGCTCGACCCTCGTGCGCCGCGGGGTCAGAACGGGATGGATCTGGCTGCTGTCCAAGCTGCTCGCGCGATGAATGCGCACGCCTGGAACCGAGCGCACCTGCCGATCTGCCGACACGGTGACGTGGATCACCAACGATCGCTCGACCGTCCCGTACAGCTCAGCGGCGGTCCAGTGGCTGAGCGCGGCGCCGTCGCCGGCGTAGAGCAGGGCGGCCCAGAGCTGCTGCAGACGGCTGAGATGGCCGGTGGTCGTGCAGTAGACCCTGGGTTGCACGCGCTGCCACCGGCCCGCACCGAGGTGGGCCCGGATCCGCGAGTCGGGGCAGCCGCAGGAGCGCGCCTGGGCGCGGGTCAGTACGCCGGCCTGCCGGGCGAGCAGGTCGTCCAGGTCGGCGACCGAGCCACCGCGGGAGTGGGCCACCTCGCCAGGGTCGCTGCGCAGGCGACGGTCGGAGCGGCGGATCGCTCGGTCGGTGGAGGAGTGACCTACTCTCGGCCTGTGGACGACGCGCCGATCGGGATCTTCGACTCCGGGGTCGGCGGCCTCACCGTCGCCCGCGCCGTCATGGACCAGCTGCCGCACGAGTCCGTCGTCTACGTCGGCGACACGGCGCGTACGCCGTACGGCCCCCGCCCGCTCGCGGAGGTCCGGGCCTACGCACTCGAGCTGCTGGACGACCTCGTCGAGCAGGGCGTCAAGCTGCTGGTGATCGCCTGCAACAGCGCCAGCGCCGCCTGCCTGCGCGACGCGCGGGAGCGTTACCCGATCCCCGTCGTCGAGGTGATCTTCCCCGCCGTACGCCGCGCGGTCGCCGCCACCCGTAACGGCCGGGTAGGCGTGATCGGCACCCGCGCGACCATTGCCAGCCGGGCGTACGACGACGCCTTCGCCGCCGCGCCACAGCTGGCGCTGACCAGTGTCGCGTGCCCGCGCTTCGTGGAGTTCGTCGAGCGCGGCGACACCTTCACCGCCGAGTTGATGGGCGTCGCCGAGGACTACCTCGAGCCGGTCATCGCCGCAGGGGTCGACACCCTGGTGCTCGGCTGCACGCACTACCCGCTGCTCACGGGGGTGATCTCCTACGTCGTCGGAGACGCCGTGAGTCTGGTGAACAGCGCCGACGAGACGGCCAAGGACGTCTACCGCGAGCTGGCCGGCGGCGGCCGGTTCCGCGACGAGTCGCTGCCGCCGCCGCGGCACCGTTTCGTCGCCACCGGCGACCCCGACGCCTTCGCCCGGCTCGGCCGCCGGTTTCTGGGTCCGGAGATCGACCACGTCAGCCGCGGTGGGCTGCTCTCCGCCGACGCCGGCCGCTGACCGATGCGCCTCACCGTCCTCGGCTGCTCGGGCACGTTTCCGGGACCGGGCTCGCCGTGCTCGTCCTACCTCGTCGAGGCCGACGGGTTCCGGCTCCTGGTCGACGCAGGCAACGGGGCGCTCGGGCCGTTACAGCGCCATGCCGACCTGCTCGCGCCCGACGCCGCGATCATCTCCCACCTGCACGGTGACCACTACCTGGACCTGCTGCCCTACACCTACGCCCGCCGCTACCACCCCGACGGCGCAGCGCCCGCGCTGCCACTGCACGCGCCCTCCGACCTGCCGCACCAGCTGAAGGCGAGCTTCGGCGCGGCCACCAGCAGTGCTGAGCTGGTCGACGAGGTGTACGACATCCGCACGCTGGCCCCCGGTCGCCGCGAGATCGGCCCGTTCGCGCTGACCCTGGCCCGGATGGCGCACCCGGTCGAGTGCTACGGGATGCGGCTCGAAGCGGGTGGCGCCACGCTGGCCTACTCCGCCGACACCGGTCCCTGTGACGCCCTCCTCGAGTTGGCCGCTGACACCGACGTCCTGCTGTGCGAGGCCGCTTTCGGAGCCGGCGGCGGTCCGCCGGACCTGCACCTGTCCGGGCAGCAGGCCGGCGAGTACGCCGCCCGCGCCGGCGCCGGACGGCTGCTGCTCACCCACCTGGTCCCCTGGGGCGACGCCGGGCGGACCAGGGACGCCGCGACGGCGGCATACGCCGGACCGGTGGACGTGGTCGCCAGCGGCGACCGCCACGAGATCCCGAGGAGCGCACGGTGACACGGCCGGACGGGCGGCGGCCCGACGAGATGCGCGCAGTGACGATCACCCGGGACTGGCTCGACCACGCGGAGGGCTCGGTGCTGGTCGAGTTCGGCAAGACCCGGGTGCTGTGCGCGGCGAGCGTGACCGTCGGCGTCCCGCGGTGGCGCAAGGGCAGCGGCCTCGGCTGGCTGACGGCGGAGTACGCCATGCTGCCGCGCTCGACCCACACCCGCAGCGACCGCGAGTCGGTCCGCGGCAAGATCGGCGGGCGCACTCACGAGATCTCGCGGCTGGTCGGCCGGGCGCTGCGCACCTGCGTCGACCTCCAGCAGCTCGGTGAGAACACCATCGTCCTCGACTGCGACGTCCTGCAGGCCGACGGCGGCACCCGTACGGCGGCGATCACCGGTGCCTACGTCGCCCTCGCCGACGCCGTGGGCTGGCTGCGCGAGCGGCATTCGGTGCCGGGCGAGCCGCTGGCCGACTCGGTGGCGGCCGTCAGTGTCGGGGTCGTCGACGGCGAGCCCCGGCTCGACCTGTGCTACCAGGAGGACGCCGGCGCCGACACCGACATGAACGTCGTGGTCACCGGCGACGGCCGCTACGTCGAGGTGCAGGGCACCGCCGAGAAGACGCCGTTCGACCGTGGCACGCTCGACGCGCTACTGGGACTGGCCACCACCGGCTGCGCCGAGCTGGCCCGGCTGCAGGTGGCGGCGCTGACCGCCCCGCGCCGCCCGACCGGCGGCATCCAGCCCACAGGCATGTGAGCCGCCCACGGGTGGTGCTCGCCACCCGCAACCAGGGCAAGCTGGCCGAGCTGCACCGGATCCTCGCCAGCGTGCCGGGGCTCGATGTCGAGCTGCTGGGTCTGGACGGCTTTCCCGAGGTGGGCGAGATCGCGGAGACCGGTGCCACCTTCGCCGACAACGCGCTGCTCAAGGCATACGCCGTCGCGCACCAAACCGGGCGGCCCGCGGTGGCGGACGACTCGGGCCTGGCCGTCGACGCGCTGGGCGGCATGCCCGGTGTGATCTCGGCCCGGTGGTCCGGCCGCCATGGTGACGACGAGGCCAACCTCAGGCTGGTGCTCGCCCAGCTGGCCGACGTGCCCGCGGACCGTCGCGGCGCGGCTTTCGTCTGTGCGGCGGCCGCCGTGGTGCCCGGGGCGGGGGAGCGGGTGGTCGAAGGGCGGTTGGCGGGCGTCCTGGCCCGGGAGCCGCGGGGGAGCAACGGCTTCGGCTACGACCCGGTGTTCGTGCCGGTCGGGGAGGACCGTACGACCGCCGAGATGAGTGCCGCCGAAAAGGATGCGATCAGCCACCGTGGCATCGCGTTCCGGCGGCTCGCCCCGCTGCTGGCTGCGCTTCTACGCGCCCCGGCGACCGACGGCGAGGACCGACTGTCCGAACGGTAGCTGCACCCGGCTCTCCAGCCGGCGCAGGACCGGCACCAGCCTCCGGTCGAACGCGCGCAGGGCGAAGCCCTCCGACGGGCGCTGCCGCAGCAGGCGCATGAGCACGAGCCAGCCCAGCAGGCCGACCGAGTTCTGGTAGCGGAGCAGGACCGGGGTCAGGCCGGCGCCCCGCAGCGCCCGCTCCATCGAGGCGCGCGTGTAGCGCCGGTGATGGCCGATCGATCGGTCGAAGTCGCTCATCGCGACCGCGAACGCCGGTACGACGAGGACGACGTGACCCCCTGGCGCGAGCAGGCTGCGGAAGCTGCCGAGGGCGGCGACGTCGTCCTCGATGTGCTCGAGGACGTTCAGCGCCACGACCGCCGAGTAGTCGGCGACCTCCTCGATCGGTGCGTGCAGCTCGCGCACATCGACGAGGGCCTCGTCGGCGAAGCGCTGACGCAGCAGCGCCAGCCGACCCGGGTCGGCCTCCGAGGCGGTGATCCGCTGGCCGGCGGCGGCCCAGGCCGCCGCGTAGCTGCCGTGTCCCGACCCGATCTCCAGGGGATTCGGCCCGAGCCACGGCCGGGCCAGGTCGGCGTACCAGTCGATGTAGTTGACCGCCGAGGCGAGGTCCTCGAGCACCTCCGACTGCAGCTCGCTCGACTCCGCCCGGTCGGTCGCCGGGTGGCGGCGCGGCCACCTCACGCCGGGCCAACCAGCTCCGGATGGCTCCGGAACCACTTCACGGTGCGGGCCAACCCCTCCTCCACCGGCACCACCGGCGACCACCCCAGCGCGGTCCTCGCCAGCGTGATGTCGGGCTGCCGGACTCGCGGATCGTCCTCGGGGCGGGGGCCGAAGACGATCTCGGAGTCGGCCCCGACCACGTCGCGGACCAGCTCGGCCAGCGCGAGCACGGACAGCTCGTGCGGGTTGCCGAGGTTGACCGGGCCCGGGAGCTCCGAGTGCAGCAGCGCGACGATGCCCTCGATGAGGTCGTCGACGTAGCACACCGAGCGGGTCTGCGCGCCGTCGCCGAAGACGGTTAGCGGCTCCCCGGCCAGCGCCTGGCGGATGAAGGTCGGGATCGCCCGGCCGTCGTTCGGCCGCATCCGCGGCCCGAAGGTGTTGAAGATCCGAACGATCGCGGTGTCGATCCCGTGGTAGGTGCGATACGCGACGGTCATCGCCTCGGCGAACCTCTTGGCCTCGTCGTAGACCCCGCGCGGACCGACCGGGTTGACGTGGCCCCAGTAGCTCTCCGGCTGCGGATGCACCTGCGGGTCGCCGTAGGTCTCCGAGGTGGATGCGAGCAGGTATCGGGCGCGCTTCTCCCGGGCCAGGCCCAGCGTGTGCAGCGTGCCGATCGAGCCCACCTTCAGAGTCTCGATGGGCAGCTGCAGGTAGTCGATTGGGGAGGCCGGCGAGGCGAGGTGCAGGACGACGTCGACGTCGCCGGAGACATGGACGAAGTCGGTCACATCGGCCCGGATGAGCCGGAAGTCGCCCCGCTCCAGCAGGTGCGCGACGTTGGCCGGTGTGCCGGTGAGGAAGTTGTCGAGGCAGCGGACTTCGTAGCCGTCGTCCAGCAACCGCTCGCACAGATGGGAGCCCAAGAAGCCGGCTCCGCCGGTGACGACCGCCCGCGGTCGCGGCATCTGGCCTCCTTCCTCGGCGTCCGGAGGCTAACGGAGGGCTGCGCCGACCTCGTGCAGCAGGCCGGTGTCCACGTCGTAGACGAAGCCGCGGACGCCGTCGCGATGCGGCAGGAACGGCGAGAGCCGGATCCGCCGCATCGACTGTCGTACGTCACCCGCCGGATCGCGGAAGCTCTCCACCGCCCAGGCCGGTCGCAGGCCGGTCTCGCTCTCGATCTCGGCCTTGAAGGTGTCGTCGGACAGTGTCAACAGGCCGCAGTCGGTGTGGTGGACGAGGACCACCTCGCGGGTGCCCAGTGCCCGCTGACTGATCGTCAGTGACCGGATCACATCGTCGGTCACCACGCCGCCGGCGTTGCGCAGCAGGTGTGCGTCGCCCACCGAGAGGCCCAGCAGGTTGAACAGGTCCATCCGCGCATCCATGCAGGCCACCACGGCGAGGGAACGGCGCGGCCGGCGGTCGACGTGCCGGCCCGCCTCGAAGCGACCGGCGTACGCTGCGGCATGCGCCACCAGCGCGTCGGTGGCGCTCACCGTCCGAGTGCCAATGCTCGGTGCGGCGCTCGGACACCACGTCGCGCCAGCGGTCGAGCCGCCCCGTGACGCGCCCGAGCACCTTGTCTTCGGGAGTCGACTCGGGGGCGGTGAGGTGGGCTCGTGGAGGAGCGACCGGCCACTGGTCCTCCCGTGCTGTTGCTCGGCATGCCGCCCGGAGGTCCCTGCACTCGGCACGAGGTGCGAGAGAGGGGAGTCGAACCCCTACGCCCGAGGGCACCGGATCCTAAGTCCGGCGCGTCTGCCATTCCGCCACTCTCGCCTGTCGCCATCGTAGGAGGCGGCTCACGTTGCACCTCCGCCCGATCGGGGCAGGGAGGCGGCCGAGAGTACCTTGCTGAGGAGGAGCCGTGAAGGCCTGCACCGTCACGCCCGGCACGATCGCGTCCGCATCCGTCGAGGAGGTGCCCGAGCCCTCGACCGATGACGGGCAGGTGCTGGTCGAGGGCCTGCTGGTCGGGGTCTGCGGCACCGACGTCGAGATCGCCAAGGACGGGTACGGCGTACCGCCGGTCGGCCGGGACCGGATGACGCTGTTCCACGAGTCGCTGGGGCGCGTTCTCGAGGCGCCTTTGGACAGTGGCCTGGTGGCGGGTGACCTGGTGGCCGGCATCGTCCGCCGGCCTGACCCGGTGCCGTGTCGGTGCTGCGCCATGGACCAGTGGGACTTCTGCCGCAACGGCCGCTTCACCGAGCGCGGCATCAAGGAGATGGACGGATACGGGTCGCAGCGTTGGCGGGTGCCGGCGAAGTTCGCGGTCAAGCTCGACGCCGCGCTCGACGAGCTCGGCGTGCTGATCGAGCCCACCTCCGTGGTCGCCAAGGCATGGGACCAGACCGAGCGGATCGGGGCCCGGGCCTGTTACGCGCCGGAGCGCGTGCTCATCACCGGCGCAGGGCCAATCGGACTGCTGGCCGCGCTGCTCGGTGTCCAGCGGGGGCTCGACGTGCACGTGGTCGACCGGGTGACGGAGGGCGCCAAGCCCCGGCTGGTCGCCGACCTCGGCGCGACGTACCACGCGTCGGGGGTGGACTCCCTGGGGTTCGAGCCGGACATCGTCATCGAGGCGACCGGCGTCGGCCAGCTGGTGATCGACCTCATGCGCCGCGGCGCGCCCAACGCGATCGTGTGCCTGACCGGAATCTCCTCCGGGCATCACACGGTCTCCGCCGACGCCGACGCGATCAACAAGGAGCTCGTGCTGGGCAACGAGGTCATCTTCGGGTCGGTGAACGCCGGTCGGCAGCACTACGAGCAGGCAGCCGATGCCCTGGCCCGCGCCGACCGGTCGTGGCTGGAGCGGCTGATCACCCGCCGGGTACCGATGGCCGACTGGCCGCAGGCGCTGGATCGAGCGCCGGACGACGTCAAGGTGGTCGTCGATCTGAGAGGGTGACGCCGCCGACATCACCGGTACGCCGCGAGCGCATCGAAAAGGGGAGTGACGTGGCCAAGGATCCCGACTCGATCGAACGCGACATCGAGCGCAGCCGCGCGCAGCTCGCCGAGTCGATCGACGCCATCGCCGACCGGGTGAGCCCCCGCCGGGTGGCCGACCGTGGCAAGGCCAGGGCGAGGGCGGCACTGCAATCCCTCGGCGGCCGGGTGAGCACGCTGCGCGAGCTCCCGGCAGGCGGCAGCAGGAGCGGCGGTAGCGGGGCCGTACCAGACCGGCTGGGTGCCTTCGTGTCGCGGGGGAGCGTGCTGCTGTCCGCCGGCTCCTCCAGGGCGACCGAGCTGCTGCGGCGTAAGGACCCGGCCGCCTTGACGACGGTCGCGGTGACGGCGGCGACGCTGCTGGCTCTGCTGCTCCGCCGCCGCCGCCGCTGACCTCCCACCGTCTCCAGCCGTCGGCCCTAGCCCCCCGGGGGAATCGTGAAGGTCACCATGGTCCTGTGCGACTCGGCACAGGTGAGTGACGGAAAGCTGCACTTGCTGGGCGGTGGCTGGACCGTGACCGGGCCGGGCCCGGTGCCATCGGCCATCGCCATGATCGTCGAGGTGCCCTGGGACCAGGCCAACACCACGATCCCGTTCACCCTGGCGCTGCGTGACGCCGACGGTCAGCCGGTCAGCCAGGAGGGACCGACGGGTTCGGGCCCGGTCATGATCGACGCCGCTATCGAGGTCGGCCGGCCGCCCGGCGTACCGGCCGGTACGCCGCTCACCGTGCCGCTGGCGCTGGGCATCCCGCCGCTGGAGCTGCCGGCCGGCAGGCGCTTCTCCTGGGACTTCACCCTGGCCGGCGAGACGCGGGAGGACTGGCACCTGGCGTTCTCCACCCGGGGAGCGCCGCCCGCCGTCCGTGGCGGTCCTAGCGACATCTCGATGCCGCCGTACTGATCGGGCGTCGCAGTCCGCCGCGCTGGCCGGCGGTGCCCCGCGGTGGCACCCGCTCGGAGCGACCGTGGCCGCCGCCCCTGCCCCTGGTCGTCGTGCTCGCCGTCGCCGCGGCCCTGCGGCTGCTGCCGCTCACCCGGTCGCACTACCTGACCGGGGTGCTGGAGTACGACGACGGTGTGCACTACGCCGCCGCGCTGGCGTCGTTGCACGGGCAATGGCCCTATGCCGACTACGCCTTCCTGCACCCACCGGGCATCGTGGTGCTGATGGCGCCCTTCGCCGCCCTGGGCCAGGTTCTGTCGCAGCCGGTGGCGATGGCCGCGGCCCGGGTCGCCGTGTTGGTCGTCGGTCTGTTCTCCGTCGTCCTCGTGTGGCGGCTGGCCCGCGGCCCCCAGATCGCCCGGGCCGCCGCCGCGGGCGCGTACGCCGTCGCTCCAGCGGTCCTGATCGCCGAGCACACGGTGCTCCTCGAGCCGCTGGTGAACCTGGGCGGGCTGCTGGCTCTGGGCATCCTGCTCGGCCCGGGCGGGCCAGCTTCCCGGCCGGGCTCACGGGCGGTCCGCGCCGCCGGCATCGTGCTGGGGGCGACCGTCGCCATCAAGGTGTTCGCGGCGGCGTACCCGCTCGCGATCGCGCTCTGGCTGGTCGCCCAGCGGCGGTTCCGGCTCGCCCTGCTGCACCTGGCGGCCGCCGCGGGAACGTTCCTGGTCCTGCTGGCACCGTTCCTGCTGCGTGACCCCGCGGCGACGGTCCGCGATGTCGCGCTGCTACAGCTGCACCGGCCGGCCGCCGGTGTGCCGCCGGGCGCTGCGAGGGGGTCGGACCTGCTGGCGCTCACGGCGGCGCTCGGCCATCGCGCCGGAGACCTTGTCGTCCTCGCAGCGGTTGTCGCCGTGCTCCTCGCCGTCCTCCATCTCGGCCGCCAGCCACGCGCCGGGTTGCTGGTCCTGCTGCTCGTCACCGGCGTCGGCGGGTTCCTCCTCGCCCCCAGCTACTACTCGCATTACGCCGCCTTCCTGCTGCCGCCGGCGGCGCTCTTGACCGGGGAGGTCGCGGCGTACGCCGCCCGCTCGCCGACCCGCGGACCGCGGACGCTGGGGATGGGCTCGGCGGGCGTCGTCCTCGCCGTGCTGGCGGCCGGCGCAGTCCGTACGACGATCGCCACCTCCGGGCAGGGCGACGTCCGCGCAGCCGTCTCGAGGCTGTCTCATCCGCCGGCCTGCCTGTTTACCGACTCGGCCAGCCTGGCCGTCGCCGCGAACCGGCTACGGCCGGCGAGCAGAGCATGCCCGAGCTGGGTCGACGGTCGCGCACAGGCGCTCACGCTGGTCCGACCCGGCGAGATCCGGGACCTCTACGACGGTGGGATCCGGCGGCTGGAGCCGTGGCAGCGACAGATCCGCGTGCAGCTGATGGCCGCGGACGCCGTCCTCGTCCGCGGGTCGGCGACGACCGTGCCCGAGTGGTCGCCGCCGACGCGGCAGTACGTCGCGTCACACTTCCTGCTGGTGGCCACGAGCTCCGATGGGCCCGCGTGGCAGCTGTGGGAACGTCGCGGTCACGAGCCACCGTAGCCAGGCCCGCGGGAGCCGACCAGCGAGGCGAACACGACGACATTGTCGAGGTAGTGGCCGGTGGAGCGGTCGAAGGGTCCACCGCAGGTGATCAGCCGCAGACCGGCGTACCCGAGGTCCCCGTAGATGAGCCGGGTCGGGAAGCGGTCCTTCGGAAAGCGGCGTACGCCGTCCACCGCGAAGACCGCGACGAGGCCGTCGACCCGGGTCACCAGGATCGCGTCGGCCGGCCGGAGCCGGCCGAGGTTGAAGAACACCGAGGGACCGCCGGCAGCCGAGTCGACGTGACCCTCGAGAATCGCCGGTCCGAGCGAGCCGGGAGTGGGGGAGTACCGATACCAGGCGGCCTCCCCGTAGTGCGGTCCCGGCGCCGGTGCCTGCAGGGTGCCGGCAGCAGTCAGTCCCAGGGACTGGACCGCCGAGTGCACGCCGATGGCAGAAATGTCGAGCCGAAGCGGCCGGGACGGCGCAAGGGCGGTCGCGCCCGGCGACGGGGGGGTGCCAGCTGCCGACCGCGGCGGCAGCGGAGGGTGTCGCTGGGAGCCGGCTCCCACACCGATGGCGACCGTCCCGCCGATCGCCAGCACCACAGCAACCGCCGCGACGACCCGTCCGCGGCGGTTGCTGCTGCTGTGCATCGGAGCTCCGTGAGATCCAGGCGATCTTCCCGATCAGGCCTGCGCGAGCACCCGCCGCCTCGCCGTGATCGCCGGCACCGGCCGCAACCAGCAGCGCACCGCCGGTGGCGAGCAGGCCGATCCCCTCCAGTCCGCCAGGCGACCCACCGCCGGCCTGTGCACCGCCGGTCGGGGTCCGGCTCACTTGGGTGCCCGTGCCCGTGCCCGTGCCCGAGCCCGTGCCCGTGCCCGGGCTCGACGCAGCGGCCGGAGCGGCGATGTCGATCACCAGGCGGTTGGGGCTCGCCAGCCGGTAGGCACGGAACGGCTGCTTGCTCTTGAGCCCTACGCCGTAGGACGTCACGCCCTCGAAGTCCCCGGCCCCGGTGACCTGGCGGAGCTCGGCGTACCCGGGTGTGATGCTCGACTGCGGAGCGTGGGTGGTGGTCGAGGTCGGCCGCAGGACGACCTCGAGGAAGGCCGAGCCGGACAGGGCCACCGGCAGGCCCGACCCGTCACGGGTGACGGTCGGCACGTAGCGCACCGAGTAGCCGGGCATCGGTCCGGCGAACTCGAACACCACCCGGTCGCAGCCGGTGTGGCTGCCGACCCGGACGCCGCGCACCAGCGTCTGGCTCGTGCTGGTGGCGGCCACCTGCACCGGGCCGGTGGACATCGCCGCCGCACCGGCGCAGAGGGGCTGCGAGCCGGCCATGGCCGGACCGGCCATGCCGATCCCCGCTGCGGCCAGGCTCAACAGGGGAACGAGAGCACGAACGGTACGCATGAGAACCGCCTCTCCAGGGCGGGTCCGCGCGGTCGCGGGCCCAGTAACGAGCAGGACGCGCGACCGCCGGAGTCGGTTTACTGCACAGCCGACTGCAGCCCTTGGGCGGACGGCAACTTGAGGCCGCATCCGCCGCCCCCTCGCGGCAGGCACTGAAGACTTCTGCCGGCTATGGGCGGCACAACTCTTCACGTTGGTCTCCCCAGGTCGCCCGACACACGGGGGAGGGACCAGCCTGGTTAGGTGCGGCGGAGTCGGGCGGAAAGCTGCGGCAAGAGCGGCTGCCTTCGCGGCCATGTCGTAGGCGGGTGGCGTACCCGTACGACGTCCGTCCCTGTCTCCAGCCCTGATGCTGGCCGGCGGCAAGCCCGTAACGGGGCGGCCGTCACCGTCGCCACGCCGCTGGTGCTGATGTCCTCCGACGTACGGCGAACGGAACGTGTCGTTGCGGGCCAGCGCCTGAGCCGGCCGCTTCGTGACGATGGCCATTTGGGTCGACACCCCCGTGAAGAAGCGTCTGTGGCGCCACTCGTTGCTATCGTCGTCGGGTAACAGTCTCGGTCTTGAGGAGCTCCCCGTGCGCGCATCCCGCCTGCTCGTCGTCCCCGTTGCCGTGGCCGTAGTCCTGGTCCCTTCGGCCGCGTTCGCCGCGACCATGTTCGGGCCGAACGAGAGCTGGACGGGCGGCCCTTACTACGGCTCGCGGGCCACCAAGTTCGCCGACGTCAACGGCGACAAGAAGGTCGACGCGATCGCCATCAACTCCAACGGGCTGTACGTGGCGCTCAGCGACGGGACGAGATTCGTCGGGTCGGCCGTGCCGTGGAGCGGCGCGTTCTACGGGTCGGTGGGCACCTACTTCGCCGACGTCACCGGCGACGGCAAGGCGGATGCCATCGCGGTGAACACCTCCGGAGTGTTCGTCAAGCCTTCCACCGGCACTGCCTTCGGCACCACCGCTCCGTGGACCACTGGACCCTACTACGGCTCGCAGGACACCGCGATCGCCGACGTCGACGGCGACGGCAAGGCCGATGCCATCGCGGTCAACACCGCGGGTGTCTTCGTGAAGCGGTCCACCGGCATTGCCTTCGGCACCACCCAGAAGTGGTCCGGCCCGTTCTACGGCACGAAGGCGACCCGCTTCGCCGACGTCGACGGCGACGGTAAGGACGACGCCATCGCCGTGAACCCGGGCGGCACCACCGTCAGGCTCTCCACCGGGTCGTCCTACCCGGTCAACGGCCCCACCGCGTCCCAAGTCGTCGGCGGCAAGCGGCTGGTGTTCGCGAGCGACGTCAACGGTGACGGCAAGGCCGACGCGGTGGACTTCGCCTCCTCGCCGGTCACCGTCTTCTACTCGACCGGAACCACCTTCGACACCGGCCACGCCTGGACCGTCGGTCCCTTCTACGGAAACATCGTCACCCAGTGCTTCGACGTGACGGGCGACGGTCTGGCTGACGCGATCGCCGTCAACACGACCAAGATCACGGTCCGGCGCGCCATCTAGGTTCTCGAGCTGCGCAGGTCAGCCGGTCTCCTGCCGCGCCGAGGTGATCTCGGCGGCCGAGGGGGCCGGCTTTCCTGACCACAGGGTGGGCTGCGAATCGAGTGCTGAGCCTGCACAAGCGGCCGCGTCGTGGCCGAGGTCTCGGTGCAGCCGTCGGACGCGGCGAAGGTTCTCGACCGGGTGGGTGCAGCGGCTGGCCCGAGGCACTGCAGCCTCGACCACGTGGGCGGCGAACGGCAGTTTTCTCGTTCTCATGAGGGGTGTCGGACCGGACCTCTAGAGTCCGGCCAAACCCGCTGCAACCGGTCGGTGTGACGACGACGCGCGGGCCAGGGGGGACGTTTCGTGGGTTCGTGCTTCGGCTGCAACCGTCACTGGCGCCTTGGTCGCGGCTTGCTTGTCGCAGCCGTGGCGACGGTCCAGCTCGTCGCCGTCCCGGCGTCGGTGGCGGCGGCTCCCGCGCAAGCGGACCACGTGGTGCACGTCTACCCGGGGACCGCGGGCGCTGCGGCCACCGGCTCGCTGCAGGCAGCGGTGGACGCCGCCGGCCCGGGCGACGTCATCGCGCTGCACACCGGCATGTACGCCGGACAGATACTGATCCGGCACTCCGGTACGGCGACCGCCCCGATCACGATCCGGCCGGCGGGCGACGGGCCGGTGACCGTCACCTCCAGCTCGCCCGCACCCGCCTGCAACGCCATGTCGCCGGTCGTCTTCCGGACCTTCCGCATCCTCGACGGCAACGACTACTGGACAATCCAGGGGCTGCGCATCGTCAACGGGATCTGGGTGTCAGGGCTCAACGGCACCGTCCCGGTGGCCTGGCTGAAGAACCAGTTCCGCTCCGGCGACTGGCAGACGCGCCGCTCGCTGCCTGGTCGCGGCTCCTACGACCCGGTCGCCGCCCGGGGCATCTACCCGGCGCTGAGCGCCAAGGTGGGGGCTCCGCTCGACCCGGCGGAGGGCATCCGGATTCTCGACAACGACATCAGCGGGCGCGGCGTACAGATCATCCTTGCCCGGGGTGGCGAGCTGGGCGGCAACTCGATCCACGACATCGACTGCGGCACCGGCCCCGCTGTCTGGGTCAACAGCTACACCGACTTCTGGCACTTGCACGACAACACAGTGACCAATGTGGCCGCCTCGACCTACCGCCACTACATGCAGGAGGGCATCCGGACCGGCTCGGCCTCGGCGTACAACGTGGTGGAGGACAACCTCATCTCGGACCTGCCCGGCGACGGGCGCGGCATCACGACCGACATCGACGCCAGCTGGAACACCTTCTCGCACAACACCGTGGCGCGCGCCGAGATCGGGTTCAACGACCAGGCCTCCGGCTGGGGAAACCACTGGCTCTTCAACTCCGTCGAAGAAGCGCGCGGGACCGGGTTCGCCTTCCGTGGCGTGGATGCCAAGTTCGTCAAGCCGTCGCTGAACAGCTCGACCTACCGGGCGTACGTCGAGTGCAACCGGATCACCGGCTCGGGCGTATCCATGACCGCGGGCGCGCTGATCCAGTCCACCTTCGTAAACAACTACTTCAGCCGCGTCGGGCTGGGCAGCAACCTTGCCAACTACTGGACCAGCGCGGGCAACATCTGGAACGGCAGCTCGGCGGTCCCGCCGCAGACTCCCGCCCAGCCGCCAGCAGGTGCCTGTGTGAGCTCGACGCCACCCGGCAGCACGCGCGTGGTCCCCTACGGTGCCGCCGGCGACATCCCGGTGCCGGCCGACTACGACGGGAACGGCAAGGCGGATCTGGCCGTGTTCCGGCCTTCCACCGGTGTCTGGTACGTCCTGGGCGTGCGGGTCCTGCTGTACGGCGCCGCCGGTGACATCCCGGTGCCGGCCGACTACAACGGTGACGGTCGGGCCGACATCGCGGTGTTCCGGCCCTCGACCGGGCTCTGGTACGTCTACGGCGTCGGCGTCCTCCGGTACGGCGCCGCCGGCGACATCCCGGTGCCGGCCGACTACGACGGGAACCAGAAGGCCGATATCGCCGTCTTCCGGCCGTCCACCGGCGTCTGGTACGTCTACGGTGTCCGTGTCGCCCACTACGGTGCCCTCGGAGATGTCCCGGTGCCGGCCGACTACAACGGCGACCGGCGCACAGATCTCGCCGTCTTCCGGCCCACCACCGGCCTCTGGTACCTCCTGGGCCTCCGCGTGGTGCCGTACGGCGGGGCCGGCGACGTACCGCTGGCGCGTGACTACAACGGAGATTCCCGTAGCGATCTCGCGATCTTCCACCCTTCGAACGGGACCTGGTACCTGAGCTAGCGGTCAATCTGCTCATCGGCAGGCCGGGGCGGAGACGCCTCGGTTACCTTGGTCCCCACCGGACCGTGACCTCGTCGCCGCCAGTAGGAGTACCCCATGCGTGGCCTGCGCCTGCTCGTTGTCCCCGTCGCCGTGGCCGCTGCCCTGATGCCCTCAGCCGCTTGGGCACACTTCTTCGAGCCGAACGAGAGCTGGACCACCTCGCCGTACTACGGCGACAAGGCCACGAAGTTCGCCGATGTCGATGCCGACGGCAAGGCAGACGCCATCGCCGTCAACAGCTACGGCGTGTTCGTCAAGCTCAGCACCGGGGAGAGCTTCGGCGCTACCAGGGCCTGGACCGGCGGTGCCTACTACGGCTCGCGGGGCACCTTCTTCACCGACGTCAACGGCGACCGCCGGGCGGACGCCATCGCCGTCAACAGCTACGGCGTGTTCGTCAAGCTCAGCACCGGATCCGGCTTCGCCGCGACCTCCGCCTGGGCCAGCGGTGCCTACTACGGCTCGCGGGGCACCTTCTTCACCGACGTCAACGGCGACCGCCGGGCCGACGCCATCGCCGTCAACAGCTACGGCGTGTTCGTCAAGCTCAGCAGCGGATCGGGCTTCGGCGTCACCCGAGCCTGGGCCGGCCCGTTCTACGGCTCCCAGGCCACGAACTTCGCCGACGTCAATGGCGACCGGAAAGCGGATGCCATCGCGGTCAACTCCAGCGGCGTCACCGTGCGGTTCTCCACCGGCTCCGCGTTCTCCTCCCGCGGCACGACGACGCCGCACCTGACCGTCGGTACGCGGCTGCGCTTCGCGGACGTGACGAGTGACGGCAAGGCCGACGCCGTCCTCTTCGGCGCGTCGCATGTCACGGTCTACTACTCGACCGGCGACAACTTCGACAAGGGCCATTCCTGGAGCTACAACCCCTACTACGGCAACGTCGCCACGGACTGCGTCGACGTCAGCGGCGATGGCATCGGCGACGGCATCGCCGTCAACCGCTCGAAGATCACGGTGCGCCGGGAGTTCTAGTCCGGGCGGCGCCGCCCGCTGTCTTTAGCGCCCCGTTCCTGCCGGGTGCCCGTTGCGGCCCCTCCAAGCCACCAGCTTTCGGTCGCCTATCGGCATCTGGCCTGCCGTGGTGACGAGAGGGAGAACCATGCACAGAGGTGCCTTGGCAAGACCTGCTGGATCTGGCGGGTCGCGACTGGAGCGCTTCGGGACCAACTTCCTCGACCTGGCCGACGACGGCGTCGACGAACTCCGTGCGGGTGGTCGCGATGGAGCCGCCCGCCGGCTACCGGGCCGCGGTGGCCCAAGCACTTCCCAAGGCCCGCACACGCGCGACGAGCCACTCGTCGCGCTCGACGATCACGGGCAGTGTCATCACGGTCTCTCGCGGCAGCAGGCACCGGTTGGCCTGCGACCCGAAGCCCCGAGCGAGCGGCGCCCTGCTGAGGACCGGGAATGCATGGCACGCGGACCAACTGCACCCGGTAGTTCGCGTCGGCGATGAAAGTGACGGTCGCGTGCCCGTCCCCGTCATCGTCCGCGGTGGCGTACTGGGTCGAGAGGCCGTAGTCCAGACGCGCGGTGGCGGTGACCGCGGCGGACGGGCGGGTCGTCACCGCCACCTCGACGTATCGGTCCCGCGCTGGTGTGGTGGGTACGGCGGCAGATACCGACACCGGCGGTCGGCGGTGCGGGTGGCGCCGGTGGGTGATCGACGCCGGCCGACGTCCGGGACGGCAACGCCGGACGCGGCGAAGATCAAGGAGCTGGAGCGGGCGCCCGGTCATCGCGAGTCGGCGCGAGTGACCCGGCTGGGCCGCCAGACCCAAGTGCGGAACCCGGACCTGGCGTCGCCGCTCGGCACCCGGCAGGTGCAGGCCGTTCCGGCGGCTGTGGACCGCTCGACTACGAAGCCGTGCTCGACGATGGGGCCGTCGCCGAGGGCTGTGGTGACCACTGCGGCCGTCGGGGCCGGTAGGTCAACCGTGAGCGGAGGGTCGTCCCGACGCTGATACCGACGAGCGTCAGAGCGATCCAGGCGACACCAAGGCTCCATCCACCGATGACGTCACTGAGCCAGTGCACCCCCAGGTACACACGGCTCACGCCGACGCCCAACGCCACCACAACCGCACCGACCACAAGCCCGATGCGTGCCTGACGCTTCCTCGTCAGCAAGGCCAGCAGCGCAGCAATCAGCCCATATCCGATCGTGGCGGTCGTCGTGTGCCCCGAGGGAAAGGCGTAGCCGCTCGCGGGAGCCAGCCAGAGCTCGTGTGGTGGCCGAGGCCGATGTACGCCGTGCATGACGAGTCCGCGCACCAGCTGCCCAAGCGCGAGCGCCACAACGGCACCGGCGGGTGCGAGCCTGGCGTGCGTCCGGAAGAACACAAGCAGGGCGGTCGCGGCCAAGAGCAGGTAGACGACTGGGGTCGCCCCCAAGGTCGTTGCGACCTTCGCGGTGCCGGTCAGCAGTCCGGAGCGGTGGCTGATGAAGCCCTGCAGGATGTGCGGATCCTGCAGTGCCAGTTCGTCATGGTTGACAACATCCTGCAGCATTCCGAAGAAGATCCAGGCGCTCCCGATGAGAACCGCCAGCAACAGGCTCGGCGGGCGACCGAGGCGACGTGTCGGGTCGTACTTGGCGACGAACCGACGGACGCGCTCCGAGCGGCGCAGCACCCGTACGATGATCAGCGCAATAACCAGGGCCAGCAGCCCCAGGCTGATGATGCTGAGCTTGTGCTCTGCGGCCCGGTAGCCCTTGCCGGCCAGATAACCGACAACGGCCGTCTCCGCAGCCCAGGCCACGCCGCCCAGCACGTTGTAGAAGAGGAACCGTCGATAGGGGATGCCGCTGGTGCCGGCAAGGCCAGGGATCAGGGCACGGAGGGCCGCAGTGAAGCGCCCGATGAATACGGCCCGTCCGCCCTGACGCCGCAGCAGTTCGTGGCCACGCTGGATGTGCTCTGGCTTGACGATCCGGCGTGGCAACTTGGCGAGCAGCCGGTCACCGAAGTGCCGACCTACCTCATATCCAACCGTATCGCCCAAGACGGCGCCGAGAGAGCCGGCCACGATGACCAGCCACAAGGACAGCTTGTGCTCGTTGGCCAAGACGCCGCCGAGCAGAATGGCGATCTCGCCGGGGAAGATCAGGCCAACGAAGGCTGAGGCCTCTAGCGCGGGGAGGAGGAAAACGATGGCCAGGACGAGCGGGGGCGGGAGCCCGAGAAGACGGTCGATGAGATGGCTCACGAGTCAGCTGGGTCCCGGTTCGGCCGACGGCGCGGTATGCCGCCCCCGGATGAGTTCGATCAGAAGCGGCAGTAGCGACACCACGACGATGGCGCCGATGATCGGCAGCAGGTAGTGGTCGATGTTGTGAACGTGTCGGCCGAGCGCGTAACCCGCGAGGGTGATGCCCACCGTCCAGAGCAGGCCGCCCGCCACTTGCCAGCGGGCAAACACACGGGTTGGCACCCCAACGATTCCGGCGAGCGGGTTGAGCACCGTGCGGACCACGGGAATGAAGCGCGCGAAGACGATGGCCCGGCCATAGCCGTAGCGACGCAGCAACTCCTCCGCGCGGAAAGCCGCCTGTTGCAGGTGGCGATGTCGCTCGGCCAAGAGCGATCGGCCGGCTCGCCGGCCAAGCCAGTAGCCGACCTGGGCTCCGGCCAGCGCCCCGAGGGCCGCCGACAGCAGCGTGGCGGGCAGCGAGAGATGGACCGTGGAAGTGGACGTGGCACACAGCAGACCAGCCGTGAACAGCAGAGAATCGCCCGGCAGGAAGAATCCCACGAGCAGGCCGGTCTCCGCGAAGAGAACGACGGCGATGCCCACCGTCCCGAAGCTCTCGATCAGAGAACGTGCATCCAGCAGGTTGAGCGCTGACACTATGGGGTGGGACACAAACGGGTCTCCTTCAATTGCCGCGCAAAGTTCTAGGCCAGAGTGAAGCGGAGAGCGCAGAGCGCACCGGCTACCAGGCTGTAAATGGCGAACGGCGTCAGTGTTCGGGTCTCGAAGTAGCGGACCAGGTACTTGATCGACAGGTAGGCGGCCGCCCCGGCGACCAGCATGCCGACGACCACTTGGCCGTGAATATGGGCACCGGCCGGCCCCGCCAAGCTAGGCAGTTTCAGCACGCCGGCAGCCAGGATCACCGGAGTCGCGAGTAGGAAAGAGAAGCGGGCGGCGTCCTCGTGGTCCAGGCCCCGCAGCAGGCCCGCCACCATCGTCACCCCTGACCGCGAGATGCCGGCGAACAGCGCCAGGGTCTGGAACAGCCCGATGAAGCCAGCCTCCCGGTAAGCCAGGCGATGGAGCGTCCGGCGCTCAACCAGGACTGCCGTGCTTCCGCCTTCGGACGGTCCGATCTCCGCTACGGGGTCTTGAACGTTGCTCGCGCGCCGGAGACGCTCGCCGAGCAGCAGGATGATGCCGTTGACCATGAGGAAGATCGCGGCCGCCAGTGGCTTGGCGAACAGCGTGCGGAAGGTGTGCTCGAGCAGCAGCCCGGTGAGGCCCACCGGAATCGTCGCGACGACGATGAGCCAGGCCAGTCGCTCGTCCGACGTCTCTACCTTGCGGGTCTTCAGCGTCCGGAAGAAGCCCCGGATGATCCGGATCCAGTCGGTGCGGAAGAACCACAGCAGCGCCATGGCCGTTGCCACGTGCAGGGCCACGATGAAAGCCAGGTACGGTGAGGCCTCGCTGCTGCCGGTCGCCGATTCCGTCACCAGATGCTGCCAGGAGCCGCCAATGAGGGCGGGCACGAGCACGGAGTGCCCAAGGCTAGAGACCGGAAAGAGCTCCGTCGCCCCTTGCAGCAAACCGATGACGACGGATTGCAGGTAGCTGATGTCGGCCATGAGACGGCCCCTTGTTAGCTGTCGGGGGAGGAGACGCCGGTCGACGTCAGAGGCATCTACTACAGGCTACTACAAGTAGCTGAGCCCGCCTCGGCCGCCCCCCACCTGCAGCCGCCCCCCACCTGCAGCCGCTACGCCCCCAGCGCATGCCGGGACAGCTCGAACAGCCGTTCAAGGTCATGGCTCGCTTCCAGGGTAAGAGGCACGATGAGGGCAACCAGTCCGATCACTGGCGCGAGCAGTCTGCGTCGGAAGAGCGGCAAAGGCTCCACCAGCGCCGCCACCCGAGCGCTCGTTCGGATGCCGTGGAACGCCGCGCTGACCGCGGGCGCTGGCGACGGGCTCCCGGCTAGTGCGACACGAGCCAGGGTCTCGGCGACGATGCGACGGCTGCCAACGGTCCGGCCGGCCACCTCGTCGGCCCAGCGCTCCAGCTGATAATCGACCTCACGGACCACCGGCCGCACAGTGGGCAGCAGGCAGGCGGCCAGCCGCGTCACGAGGCGGTACGCCGCGTGGCCATAGCGCAGGTGAGCGCGCTCGTGCGCCAGAACGACGCGCCGCTCCGCTGGTGAGAGCAGCCGTAGCAGGCCCGACGTCATAACCACCCGGCCTCGCAAGCCGGGAACCGCCATCGCCGCCGGACGAGCGTCGTGGACCACAACGAGCCCGTCGCTCGTAGCCGGTCTCAGATAAGCCGCACAAACGACAGGGCCAGCCTGGCGCAACAGGTGACGCGCCCCTGCGACTACGCAGATCGCCATCCCGAGGAGCACGGTCCCGGCCGCCAGCGCGACCAGCGGGTGGACGGGATCCGACGCCGCGAGGGAAGCCTCTGACCAACGCCCGAGGCTGGCCACGAGAGGCAACTGACCGACGAGCGTGCTGGCCAGCAGGACCAGGCACCAGGTCCACACCGCCGCAGCCACTAGCGCCCCACTCACCAGCGTGGTGACGGCGGCCGCCGGGGGAAGACGCCGTGCCACGGGTCGCAAACTGCCGCCTAGGACAAGCGCGACGGCGAGGGCGGCGTAGACGATCAGGCGCACGATCTAGTCCTCGTCCTCGTCACCCCGACTCTGAAGAACCCGCCGGATCAGACGCTCCTCGTCAGGCTGCAGTCGCTCCACGAACTGCTGCAACACCAGGCTGCGATCCGCACCCTGGTCGAGCACGTCGCGCATCTGTTGGGCCGCGAACGCCGCCTGTCCCTCTGCTGGGCGGTAGGCGTAACCCCGCCGGACGGGAACACGCTGCGCGAGACCCTTGACGTAGAGCCGGGTCAGGATCGTCATCACGGTGGTGTATGCCAGCTCACCGCCGAGCGCCCGTTGGACCTCGGCTGGGGTCATCGGGTGATCGGCTGACCACAGCGTCGCGAGGGTCTCGCCCTCGAGCTGCCCGGACGCGCGTCGCCTGGGTGGGTGCATGTTGGCCATTGGCTTGATCATACGACAAGTTGTAGTAGTTGGACTGGAACTCGCGGCCGGGTCAGCGGTGTGCGTGGCCATCCTGGGAGGTCTCGATGCAGCTGACGTCGTACTTGATCGTGGCTGCCCTCGTGTTCGGGGTGAACCTGCTGCCGGCCTTCGGGCCACCGACCTGGTCGATCCTCGTGTTCTACCGGCTCAACGGGCATCTCGCCGTGGTGGCGCTGGTGCTCATCGGTGCGACGGCGGCCGCAGCCGGGCGGCTCGTGCTCGCCGTCGCGTTCAGCCATCTGCGAGGGCACGTCTCGACCCGGCAGACCGCGAACCTTCAAGCCGCCGGCAAGGTGCTGAGCCGGGATCGCAAGCGTTCGTTCGCCGGGCTTGCGCTGTTCGCCCTCTCGCCGCTGCCGTCCGCGCAGCTCTTCGAGGCGGCCGGACTCATCGGCGTCGCGCTCGTCCCTCTGACCGCGGCCTTCTTCCTCGGTCGCCTCATCAGCTACGGCCTGTACGTCGGCGGTGCGAGCGCGGCTGCGAACACAAGTGCCGGGCACCTGGTGACGTCCTCGTTCACGTCGCCGTGGGGGATCGCGGTGCAGGTGCTCCTCCTCGTCGCACTGGCGGGGCTCACCCGCATCGACTGGGCCGGGATCCATCAGCGTCATGAGGACCGGCACGACGCGCTGGCCGCCAATCCTTCCGCCGGCCGCGACGGGTGAGCCATCGGCGGCCGGCGAGGATCTCGTTGGGCCCGAAGCGCACTCCTGCTCGATGCCGTCAGCAATGCTCGTGGTGGGGTCGGTCCGGCACTTTCAGCGCTGAGCGACATGTCCTCGGGCAGCACCCTGATGCCGCGGGCCATGCCCGGGCGGCCGAGACGCAGTAGCGGGAGTGGTCGTCCAGCCCGGTCAGCGCCTTGAGCTCGGTGCCGTCGACCAGGCCGATCCCGCCGACGACGTCGAACTGCCAGGCCTCCATCGGGGCACCCCGCTCCCAGCGCCGCCAGGACTCGGCCCTGCGCCGCCGCAGCTGCGGCTTGATCAACCCGTGGCGGACCAGCAACCGGTAGACCCCGGACCGCGACGGTGGCGGCGTAAGCCTCGCTCTGGCTGCCTAGTGCACTTCAGGACCTGGCCTCCACCGGCGCCGGGCATCTGCTTGGGGGGAGACGGCCGGCCGATTCGACCGGTCCGCGAGGCCAGCCAGGCCGCCGTCCTCGTAGCGGCGCAGCCAGCGGTGCACCGTCTGGCGGCCGACCTCGAACCGGTTGGCTACCTCGACCACCGAGACGCCGTCCAGAACCGCCTCGAGTGAGCGTCGTCGGCTCACGTGAGGTCCGCACCACAGTCCCGTTCCTCGATTTCGTCATTGACGACGTGCCGCTGCGCGCTATGGCGCAGGGTGCCGGGTACGGGTCCGACTACGTGACGCCGTTGTGTCGCGCCTGGGTGACTTCCGAGGTAGCGAAGGCCGTGGACCTGCTGCGACGCGGCACCAGCGACCAACGCGAGGTGCCGACATGCTTGTGTGCGTCGTGTGCGGGGACCGGGACTGCGGTGCCGTCCTGGCTGACGTGAGCGTCGGCGAGGAGCTGGTGACGTGGTCGAACTGGCGCTGGACC
>JAABUS010002024.1_pt1 | contig 40467 bp, 46 predicted proteins | sample 5560161 | NCBI WGS metagenome assembly JAABUS01 (sample SAMN10711885, study PRJNA513376) | rock metagenome | isolation source: Antarctica rocks | place: Antarctica: Victoria Land, Trio Nunatak nord | collected 2016-01-04
ACGACGTCTAATTCAGGAGCAAAAGCTGAAGGCTAAAGAGCTTCAGAAAGGGCAAAAGAAGAAGTCTAAAGAGGTGGAAGTACAGCAATCCACTGATTTTGTTGCTATTGAGGAGGTGGAAAGGGGGTCAAGTCAAATCAGGTCTACGCGAGCTGGAAGGCAATTCAAAGCTCCTAAGCGATTTGATGATTGATTCTTATAGCTTGGAAGCTTCATATAGATATCGACAACTCTCTATATTAATTGCAATTTGATTCTATGAATGGTGGTTGAATAATAATAAAAAAAGTATGGGTTGCTAATCGGGTTTAGGGTGTGCACGGGACCGGAACGTGCATCGGGCCGGGAATACTCCTACTTCGCGAGCTCAGTGCAGCACTGTATTTTTGCCAGATATTGATTGTATTTACATACAAATTTTTGACTTCGCAATGCATCAACATTCAATTTCACATCATGATCATCAACACAACAACATATTCAATGATATACATTCAACTGTTGATTCTAGTTTAACATCTGAACCGATCATTGATAGCTTTTTTAAATCTGTATTCTATGATCTTACTTCATCTAGAGAATCAGGCTCGCAAGGTTTTGAAAGAGAAAGACTATTCTTCTTGCTACTCGATCGATCTCGAGTTTTCTTGGTAAAATTTCCCGAAGAAATATGAAGAGATAATATATACTGGGAATTTCGCCCTGAAACAGGAGATGTGGTGATCTGCGCTCAATTATCGGATTGGAAGAAATGCCGTAAATTTCAAGGGACAAACCGACGACATTATCTACAACAAAAAAATTTCAGTGATTTTGAGAATGAGGTTCGCGAACGTCGAGGAAGGTATAAAGTGAAAGGGAATATATGCCTACGATCTGACCGTCTGAACCAGGACAACAAAGTCGGCTGAAGTTGAATTTTAGAATTATCATCTTCAGCGTCATGAAAGAAATGAGAAGAACATCGATGATCTGAAAACAAAGTTGAATGAGGCTCGAAAGAAATTTGAAAATGCAGACGTCGCAGGTTTTAAACGTGCAGCACGAGATGCAAAAATCTGTCAGGAAAGATTGAAGTCTGCTAAACGACGGCTGAGACAGTGTAAGATTCTGCTACGATGAATCGAGCACGAGTGTATAGTAATGAATGCTGGGCACGCGACATCCGTTGAAGGAGACCATGTCAATCAGGATGGCGCACCGAAAGCCGTGCAAAGGGCTTCCGCTCTTGACCGTCGGCAGAGACGACCGAAGGCTCGTTCGATTCTCAGCACAGCCCAGGCAGGAATTTTGAAACCCGAGCCCTGGAAACGGAATATGCAGCGCCCAAAGCGCAAGGTAAGCTGAACCTGCCATCGTGAACTTGGGCGCTCCACAAAGCAGTATCTCACGGATACCGAACGGCCGAGAGAACAAGCCTCGACGTACCAAGAAAGAGGCGCCTCTTCGTCCTTTTAATTCACAAAGGGTATTCAAGATCAGACGATCCGTTAATGCTAACGCGAAATCACCGTCAGCGACGCGACTTCACGAGCTGAGACCTTGATAGAAACTGAACGTGAGGACAAAACCATTGCCTGGTTATACACTAGCAGCGTTTGAAGTCACTGCAGACTACTACACCAGGCATTGCCTAGAGACAGCTAGAAGACGTTTAGAGATAGATCCTCAGACTCGATGTAGCTACTACAGAGCCGAACCAGACTACGATTGCGATGAAAGAGGTTTGAAAGCTCTCATGTTGCGTTCAAGAGACCACAGTCAAAGATGAGAGGAAAGAGCCGAGAGGATCTACACGAGGTTAGGCCTGAAATTCAAGTGCAACACGGATAAGAATGACGTACGCCGTTGTCACGATGAGACTCTGAAGACTCTCCTGTCCCAAAGTAACGAATATGCAAGAGTTGTGACTGCCAAGCAGATAGAGATCACCACGAAGATCCAGAATTGAGATGAGATTACAAGGTGTGACCCTTTGACGGGATCGTTGACGTCGTTTGCCTGCGATTGCAAAAGACTGGAACTGAAAATAGTCTGATGAAGATGAGCTTATGGCAATTCGGAAGCTGAAGATTCTACGTACCGCAATAAGAGAGGCTGATAGATACATGGTTGCGATGATGCTCAAGACTTGAACCCTTTTGAACTCTTTTTGAGTTTGTTGTGCTATTCTGGCTAATCTCATGTCTTCGTGCTGAATTTCGAAGGTGATAAGCTGTAACCTGTCTAGATTGCCTTTTATGACATGATTGCTTTCTTGAAAGATCTTGCTATCTCGATAATCTAGAATGGTAAAAAGCTATTGAGTCACGTTGCGCTTTTGTTAGTGATTTATCTTTCCTAAAAGTAAAGGCGTCAAAGATGAAAGCGTACCAGCTTGCTCGTTCCCGATGAGTACTGGATGATACGACGCAGCTCACGGCGATGATAGTGTATCTGTCTCGTGTAGATTGTGATCTCGATCAAGCAGTGTTCGCCAATATTCGTTACCTTCGAAGCAATTAGCTTGCGACAATGAGCTTCGCAGCCTTTGACAACGTCCAAGCATGAGTCGAGAACCGTAGATGTCCTGAGGAGCTTCTGTCGAAATAGCTGTAGATTCTGACTGTCTAAGAAAGTGACAGAGTAGTCGTGACTGAAGCTACGGTCAACCGACGAGAAACATGCTTTTTCATCCTCCATGGGACCAAGTCAGTGCGAGCCCCAAGGTGTGAGACGGGGTGATGGACTTACAAAGAATGCAAGTTGTGAGCGCAGGTACTCGAGGTAGTCCTGCCAGTTTCCTGCCATAGCTGAAAGAAATATCATATGGGGAAGCATGGAGTCAACTCCCAGGTAAGCATTCTTGTAAATCTTGCTTCTCAATGCTTGATCCAGCGTTGCGCGCATTCTGGTTGAGACATGCAAGAGAATCCAACTCGAACGTTGGGTTTTGAGACAGACCTGTTGGTATACTGCGCATTGGCGTAACGACCATGGAACTCCTTCGCTTCGCCCGTTTAGCTCCACGTACTGCAAATTATAACAAAACTCTGCATTAACAGGTCAATTCACGGACCGACAGACTGGCACATGGGAAAGTTCTTGCCATGCACCTGGCGATTGTCCCCGTCTACCAGCCTTTGAGAGACCTTCCAACGGGCTCCACTCCAACTGTGTTGATCGGCGTGTCTCTTTGAGCCATAAGCTTGAACGAAATCTAAGAATGGTACAAAAACATGATGTGAGGCAAGGATTAGTCTGAGTGCGTGAGACGAGACCCGTAATGAACCCCAGGAGGTTTGTTGTGGAATCAAACTGACAAGTAAATCAGCTATGATGCTTTTCGGTGTAGATCAAGTCTTTTACTAGAATGCGTCCTGTGTGAAGGAGCTCGTGTTGATCTAGCACCGTAAATGAGGGCTTGTCACGAATTCCTCCTTGTTATATAAGCGCTTTTCAGTCTCACCTTTACATGGCTGTCGAGTGCACTGGCGCTTTCTACCAAATATGATTCTTTCTCTGTAGGAAATCAGTCACCTTGATGGGTCCAACAAAATTGGCTGCAGGAATCCTCACCCCCGCTTCCTGACAGTACTCGCCAAATGTTCTCCCTGACTGGCAAACAAACGCCGCGAATTGTCCAGGAAGCGGAGGCTATACCTTTCTTCATCAACCCCCACTGGAACAAGGGATTTGTCACCGAGTGGGTAAAGCTTGCATAAATCACTTTGAATATCGTCCATGTTGTCGCTGTGGTTTTTCTCTCTTTCTTTCCAAATGTGACTGAAAGGATTTATGCAATTTACAAGCCTCAAGCAGTGACCATCGTCATAGGGTTGCAAAAATACCATCAAACAAGGATGTGAAGGCCGCCTTGTTGAGAAGATCATGTTCATGTGATAGCATTTGACGCGCCTTGTATCGAACATGATTGGAGGCCATGGAGTGAATGCGGGCCAAGGCAATTAGAATTTATGCGTGTTAGACGCATGTCGACCGTAATCGCGCCCCATTTACTGTACGTCTGCGTTAACCTAGCGTAGGCGGAGGTGGGGCATCAGGCAGCTATGGCCAGCATAGCCGGGCGTAGTCCTCATGGTCAATAGGAATCAATCGTTCTTTAGGACGTGCTGAGCCTCCGAGAAGACATTGAAATGCGGACAAAATGTTGAAAACCTCTCGTGATTCATCTTCAGCATTCCCGGAAGCAACGAAGCAACACGCATTACTGAGATTCACACCTTTCTTCCTCTCCCAAATGGAGAACCAAGTCATAGCACACGAATACATTAAGTTGTACAAGCTCAATGCGCTTCTTCAGTCTCTGTTTGGGACGAATTTCTCGGTGGATGTAAGTATTCGTTTTATGATAGATTTACGTTTCGAGGCTTAGCTGGTCTGTATTCTCTCAGGAAAGAACCGACTATTATCATCTTGTCGTCCCACGGAAACTGACAAAAGTATGTCTATGATCCATCCTGGGTCCTATTCTGACTCTAAACTTGAGCAGGATCAAATCGAGTCCATCACCGAACGCGCCAGTTCTTGATCGTCGGTAGATGGCTCTGGTACCATTGAAGATCAAATCGAGCAATGGATACACTCTATTCATCGATATCCAAAATTCGTCGTAAGAACGCGGTTGACTATCGGTACTTCGTTCCCAGTCACCGCGTTCGCGAGGTTATGACCTCGGAGAGCGTCCGAAAGGTTCTTCTTGACAGCCAAATGGAGATATATCATGTCAACGAGGCAGTCGAAATCATCAAAAATGGCGCATGGAATGTTTTTGCCATCTTGGTTCTTATAAGGCAGCCCCGGAGCATTATCAGCTTCATCAAAGACGATCGCATGCAACGCGGCCCCATTGATCATCACCTACCCTTTGAGCTCATTAAGCTTAAAGAATTACTAGATGAAACGGTGGCACAGGACTTCCACGATAAACAGTGGGAATTCACAGCGCCGTCCTTCTCAGGGAGTGTGTTCACAAGAATCCTTCCAGATGACTTTGTTTTGCCATTTCTCAGCGACGAGGAGTTCGGGGAGGGAAGCTTTGGGGCAGTTCATCGGATTGAGGTCGAGCACTCTTATCAGCAGTTCGGTCGTGAAACGTACCACGAGGCGAGCTATCGAACACTGTGAATTGGGCTATTGACTTGCTAACTGGACGCTCCAGGTCGTGCGGAAAGAGTTCAAACCTCAACGTGAAAAAGCTGAATATGAGCTGGAACTCCGAAACCTGTCTGAATTAAAACTCATCAAGCATCCAAACATCATCGAATTACTAGGCTCTTATACCTATCGAGACAAACACAACCTCATATTTCCACTCGCCCGTGGTGGAAATCTCGCGAATCTTTTTAAAAACGCTCGGCCTCCCGCGTTTCAATCAGATGAGAATATCATTCTTGCTCTGTCTGGATTGTGCTCAGCGGTGCACGCCACCCATAACCTGTTCTCCAAAGATAATATGTTAACTCGGATTGGTTGTCATCATGACCTAAAGCCCCAAAACGTTTTGGTCGACGACGCCACATTTCTTCTCGCCGATTTCGGTCTGTCTAGGTTCAAAGAGCTCACGGAAGGGTCTGCTACATCTTATAAATCCGTCGGCGGCTATTATATAGCCCCGGAGTGCGAAGATATTAGCGCGTCGGACGAAACGAAGAGGAGACAAATTATTGGTCGATCTAGCGATATTTGGTCCCTCGGATGTATCATGATGGAAACACTGGTCTACATGAAGTCAGGAGCAGCAGGTGTCCAAAGATTTGAGGATGAGAGAAGCTATCGGTTTGGGCAGATCACGCTTCACCGTTTCCACCATGGCCCCAACAAGAAAGAACCCGCGGTGGCCATGTGTCTCACAGGTCTGTCGAGTAAAGCGAGTACGAGATCAGAGCGTCTGCTTATCGAGTTGGTCAGGCAGGTTCTTCAGCTTGATCCCAGTGCTCGTCCCAAAGCGGAAGAAGTAGAGAGGAGGATGCGGTTCATCGCTATTGACACAATTGCTCAGCAAATAAACCCCCTATACGCTGATATCTGTGGAGAAGGCAGCTCGCCCCAGGCTTTCATAGAGCGGATGCAGTTTGAGAGCTGGATGGAAGCGTGCGAGATTCTCTACACCCACAAGGACTCACCTCTGTCATACCACTGGAAGTTACCATCATATGACGAATACCAATCGACTTTGGAGTGCCTGAGAGAGCTGCAAAACACGCTACTTGCATCTTCAATCGAATCGCAGAATCGCCCGATCTACCAGTCAATAGAGCGTCTCAATGACTTCCTTATCGATTCGCTCCCGAACAAGCTGCAGGAAAACTCTCGCCGAAATTTAGAGTTGAAAGTTCTGGGTACAGGAACGCAAGATTTCGCCGGTCAAGCACTTCATCACTCTCATGGACATGAGCGACACAGGATTAGCATGTTGGCAACTATCAAGCAGATGGGTTCATTGGTAACAGAACGTTTGCAGAGCAGCCGGCCCGACCTATGGATAGAACTTGAGCGCCTGAAGGGTCGAGATCAGGTCGGCATCCATCACAAGAGTACATTGGTCATAGATATGGACGGAGACGCAGTTGAAGTGCTGTGTGAAGTCAAACCTTATGGCTCTGATCGTTTAGAAGACTCGATTCGACTCGAACTCTACCTCCGTCTCGAGGCCACGGCTGAGTTGCTACAGCAGGCGAGTGCAGGCTGCTCCAATGGCTTTCGAGTGCTCCATTGCCTCGGGTATTTCCATGACCCCGCGAAACTATCTTGTGGCCTTGTATACAGCCTACCCACCTCGAATGGTTCGGATCCTCCAGAAATTTCAACGCTTCGGACTGTGCTCGCAAAACGACGAGGGCCGTCTCTGGGCAGTCGATTCCGTCTTGCCCAAAACTTGGCAACGGCGGTGCTGGAATTTCACAAAGTCGCATGGCTGCATAAAAGCATATCGTCCTTGAACATTGCTTTTGTATACCCGAAAGGCTCCCCTTGGCGAAACGGCGTCGATTGTCCCTATCTGCTAGGGTTCTCAAACAGCCGACCCGATGGACAGGACCCATATTCCACCTGGCTGTATGAAACAGATCGCGCTCTCATGGACTCACAACATCCGGAATATCTCAAAAATAAAGGTAAGGTTCGATATCGGCCTGAGTTCGATTACTACAGTCTTGGTATGGTTCTGCTAGAGATTGGTCACTGGAAGCCTCTCAATCAAATAACTGCCATGACAGATGGCTCTCCAGAAGATTACCTCAACCACCTTCGGGACAAGAAGGTCCCAGGACTAGGATTTACCATGGGTACTATTTACCAGGACGTCGTTAATGCATGCTTGAAAAGAGATTTCGGCAAGCCTGAGAATGTCGATGGAGGTTCTAATTCCTCCATAAGCGTTGCCCTGGGCTTTGCTAAGACCGTGGTGGAGCAATTAGCAAAGTGCTGGGCCTAGTGAAGCATTTGATGCGCTTTAGATGGTCTTATGATTCAGGGATTGTAGACCTTTCATGGAAGGATTTTGTGGATAGAATATTATCTGGTAACGTACCTCGGTCTTAAGCAGAGGTGCGTTATGATGAATACGTTTCAGCGTCGGTAAATCATGAGATTGTGATTTGCCGAATGAGTTGTCTGTGTCGAGACTGATAAGGGTTTTTGCAAAGATCGAGAGCATATGTGGTCTCAGAAGTCACTAGAACGTAATCTATGACCAGACACGTTGCATTGTATGAAACGCGCTGCAGTACAGAATCCTCCTAGAATTCGAAAAACACGCATTTCGCAACGACTCCCACCTCAAAATAGAGACTTTGCACAGCCTGAGGGATGCACGGTCTGAGCGTTGATGAATGATAGTAACCGTCAAATCATGCTGATTGGTAATTACTCAGTTACCTTAAAGTACCCCATGTTCAGGTACTCGTACTTGTACTCGTACCTAAGTCACCATACTATTCAATGGGTACTGCTAAGCCTTGACGGAATCCTCCGTGAACCGAGCCAGTTGCATGCTATCCCTTAATATGTATTAGCCTAGATGTATTAGGCAGCAAGACCACCCGGCTGACAACAACTCCACCACCCCTTGCTTTTTACATCTTCCCTCTGAGACTGAATACAAACCGAGTCTCAATATCCTCTATGTTTTGGGGAAAGCATTCATAACACAGACCAGAAGATTTTCAATCGATTTCGAGCTTCTTCATTCAAGAGAGTCTGATGCATCGGTCAAGTCTTCGATATGTCAACAGCCTCCGACAGCGTTTGTGACACTTCAGCTCTAGTCACGTACACCAAGTCTGGAGAGACTCATCAAAGCGCGAGCTCAACTTCGAACGAAGAATATGACCTCCTCGATTTCCTTGGGGTCGCCCAAAGTCTGAAGATTGACTTTCTTCCGATTACATGGCAGCCAGCACTAGGCAAAGTCGGCGAAGGTGGTACCGCCGTGATCTATCAAGCATTGGTCAATATTCAGGCGACTTTCACGTTTAAACGTCTGGAGCCTTCCCAGTCCGCTATGAGAAAGGCCCGAAATTTGCGTGCACTCATTGCGGAAATATCGATATTAGGTCATCCCGCCATCCGATACCATCCGAATGTTGCGAACATCGAAGGAATCTGCTGGGACGTTGTCGATGGTGGTGAGGAAGTTTGGCCAGTCCTAGTGTTAGAGAAGACTCGGTGCGGGGATTTGAAGAGATTCATGACATCAAGCTCAGGAAAAGAGCTGGATTCCAAGAACAGACTTGACATGCTGTTCGATGTTGCTCTCGCGGTCAGAGATTTGCATGCCACTGGTAGGTTCTCAATCCCTCCCCTCTTGGCGACATTATTAAGTGAAAAAGGTGTCATTCACGGTGACATCAAACCTGAGAATATTCTGGTTTCCTCTGAGAATGAGGCCCGTCATGTGGCAAAAGTGACAGATTTCGGTTACTCTACTCTATTTTCAACCGACACTCACCCGATCACAATGCCTGAGTCGGGGATCTGGACGGCTCCAGAACGGCATCATCGGGAGATTCTGCCGAGAGAAGCTAGGAAGATGGACGCATACTCGTTTGGCATGCTCTGCCTATGGCTTCTCTTCTTCAACAAAGGAACGAATCGAGATCGCAATTTTGAGAAGAATTTAGAAGATTCACAGAAGAAAGTATCAGATTACGCTTCTGAATTGCTTAGAGCCTCATCGGACCTAGATAGTCGGGAAAAGAACGATATGCAAAAACTCTTCAGGTCAACAATCGTTAAAGATTCAGCTGAACGAACAGCGAATTTTGATGAACTCTTGCAACTCTTATCACCATATAGGCCAGTAAAATCTCTGCATTCGAAATGAGATACTAACGGGATATTAGGGCCTTGCATTCAGCATTTCCGGCGAACAAAATATTCATACCTCACGAGGATTTTCAAGTAAGTTTGACTCGCGGTTTCAAATCATGAAGCCACAGTCTGTATAGTGAACTAATAGTTTTCAGATTACCCTATCATTACATCAGCTTATTGAAGCTCACTTTGACGTGCGTTGTTACATCGCAAAATGCTTAGAGGAAAGAAAAGATCGATTTGACATTAGTCAGTGTCACGTTTTGAGCCTTGCCTTTTGTTATGAGCTGGGCTTGGGTGTTTCAAAAGATATTATTGAATGCCGATCCTTGCTCAGTAAACACAACATATCGATTCAAGATCTTGAGCACAAGATTGAGCAAGTTGAAAAGAATACACAAAGACCGGAGTTTCAGAACGGCATCTTCAGAAAATTCTCAGAACAAGGTCATTTCTACGCATTTGATTTTAGTCAACAATATCGCGAAGAGCAGCGTTCTCGTGAAGCTGAATCACGATATCAAAGAGAAGTGGAAACAATAGGATCTGTGCTTGGGGATGGGTCATCGTCTCGTTCAAGAGTTACGGGTACAATTGTCTTTCCTTATGATGAGTGAAGGTAGATGGAAAGATGCAGAGAAGCTGCAAGTGCAAGTTCGAGTGATAGAATTCGAGGGAGTAAAATGTGGACGTCACTATACAGAGCCCTTTGCCTTTAATTTGGCAACGATATACAGGAATCTAGGGCGGTTGAAAGAGGCCGAAGAGTTGGAAGTACAAACGATAGAAACGGAAAAGAGGGTATTGGGAGCGAAACATCCTCACACATTAACCAGCGTCAGTAATCTGGCATTGATATTTCGAGCCCAGGGGAAGTATGAGGCAGCTGAGAAGATGAACCGACAAGTGTTAAACAGGATTGAGAAAGTGCTGGGAGTGAGGCATCGCGACACATTGTTCAGTATTGATAATCTGGCATTGGTGCTTCAAAACCAGGGGAAGTACGAAGCGGCCGAGGAGATGGCCCGACAAGCACGGGACGGGAGGGAGAAAGTGCTGGGAGTGAAGCATCCGGACACATTAATCAGCGTCAGTAATCTGGCAACGGTGCTTCAAGATCAGGCAAAGTATAAGGCGGCTGAGGAAATGCATCGACGAGCGTTAAACGGGAGGAAGAAAGTGCTAGGAGTGGAGCATCCGGACACATTAATCAACATCGATAATCTGGCATCGATGCTTCAGAAGCAAGGAAAATATAAAGTGGCCGAGAAGATGAGCCGACGAGCGTTAAACGGGAATGAGAAAGTGCTGGGAGTGGAGCATCCGGACACATTGATCAGTATCAGTAATCTAGCATTGATACTTCAATATCAGGAAAAGTATAAAGCGGCCGAAGAGATGAACCGACGAGCGTTGAACGGGATGGAAAAAGTGCTAGGAGTGGAGCATCCGAACACATTGACCAGCGTTTATTCCCTTGCTTATCTGTTTCACACTCAGAAACGGTACAATGATGCGTCTGTTCTCTATCTCAGAGCTTCAGAAGGGTTTTCGAAGACATTGGGCCCGGACCATCCTACAACACGGAAGTGTTCCCAGCATTTTTTGTCAGTGATTCATGAAATGGAAAGCCAAGGCAGAGACATCTGATAGTCAGAAAAGCATTCCTATAAGTTCATTCCTGCGCTCTAGCAATTCTGCATACTGGATCGGCTTTGAAGTTGCTAGAATATGATATATATTTGCTTGACAATTCAATCCTCAACGAAACTGCCTCACTAATACCAGCAGCCTTTTTTCTTTGTTCTGGTCAAGCATGCGAATCAGAGTCAGTAAAAGAATGAAATATTATTGAAAAGCAGCCGGTATATAATACGAGATCTCATTATGTCGTACGTTCAGCTCCACCATGCACAGTGTATCCCTATCGTTGAAGTCCTCCATCAGGCTAGCACTTGGTGGCCTGAGGCAGCAGCATCGGGCCGCTGCTAGTTGGCTGGAACGCCAGCCAGGAATGCCAGCTGAAGCGTAAGGGCGAAACGCAGGGATGCGGAGGAGAGGCAAAGGTGAGGAGAGGGAGATCGAGAGAGCGAAGGATGAGAACTGTGAAGGAGGATTGCGGAGTTTGTCAGCAAAGAAGATGAAAGCTGAAGCACGAAAGATCTCGATCGTGATGGTCGATGTTTCGACTGAGGTTGGCGACGTCGGAGCTGAAAGCGATCGACACAGCTGTATGACGTGGTAATGAGACGGGAATAAAGGAGGCGATTGAAGCTCAAGTTGCAAGAGCGATAAGGGAAGGCATGTAAAGGGAAAAGACCTCCACGCGCTTAGAAAGGGCAGGAATTAAGAGTATCGAGGAAGACAGGAGGGATAGTTTGGAAGAAATAAGGTCGATATTAGATCTCCTCTCTCTCGTCGCCGCTTTCCGAGTAGAAACGCGCGCGAAGGCCAATTCTGGATGCTCCGCCGTCGATCTAAGCACTGCAGATTCCTAGCGAACTGCTCGCCTGGTCGTCAAAAGAGTAACGTAAAGGTTTCTGATAACCGCGAAATCAGGCGGCAGCTCACCCACGCGAGGGGCGCAGTCACTCAGGAGCACCCTCTTGATCAGTCCGATGGTACAATTTCAACTTCATTAAAATCTCCTTGAATGTGAGGTATATCAAAATTCAGTTCCTTCGACACTGACAGCATGCTTTTGACTCCTTCGGAGTACTTGACAGTCCTGTTCTTGAAATACTCAGCTATCGTGACATACTTTTGAACTTCCTGTTGAAGTCTCTGATTAGCTGTCGTAACCTGATTTATCTCAGCTTCAGCACGCCGTCTAAGTTCCGATTCTGCATTTGCTTGATCTCTTCATTGACTCAGCTCTCGGCGCTCGCGCAAAGCGATTTACTCTCTTCTTGAAGCTCCGCAATTTTCGCGCTGAAGCTGACTTGTGCATCGGTATTGCGTGTATATATTGATAATGTCTTTTCTTGCAGGCAACCTGCCGAGTTTTGCTCTGCTGTTACCGGTAAAGCCTCAAATGTTATTCTAATCCCTTCACATAACTTCTTGTAAGCTTCAATCGAATGTTCACTCATATGCTTCGAGAAGAGGTGTTCCTTCCCCGGTAATGCTGCTCAAGTATAAGAACCGTCGTCATTGATAATAACTAATAAGATGCACTTGTGATGACTCTACTGAGATTCCTAGTCTGTTCTCTTGAAAGTATATTAGCGAACTGTGAATAACGAACATGACAGTTCTCACCAATATATTTTGACAAATCTTTCCGGCACTTGCTTCTTCATCTTTCAGGTTCCAGGTTACTTGATCGACTTATGGCCATCGGGAGAATGCGAAAGCGCGAAAGGAGTTTTTTATCTCGTATCTTATCGTATTAAGTAGTTACAGTGTTGCTAGTTTCGCTGGCGGAGGCTCGCGACCTGAAAGGCATGATGATTGGATATACATAGGAAGCCAATTTTGGAGCGCGTGAGCCAGGTTTGAAGCGAAATCATTTCTGGAGCCAAAGAGCCAATTTGCCAATTTTGGAGCGGAGCGCTATCATGAGAGCACGATGGGCCAGTTCTGGAGTCGAGAAGTCATTTCTGTAGATGAGAGCCAGTTCTGAAGTGAAAGAGTCTTGTTATAGAATCAGGAGCAAAAATAAGAGCTACGGCGGGATCATAATTAGAGCGGGATCGCGTCTTCGATCGAGAACGAGTTTTCTATTTGACCGACTGAATATACTACATATGAAGTATTGAATAGGCCACATATGGAGCACTGAACATACCACAGAGTACGCTCGGTCCAAGGCTTTCCCTCGAAATATTTTGAGAAGAAACCCTCAACGTTCTGATATGTACATCCCCTTATCTCTTCGAAGACCCTTCCTTCCACCAGTTTCTGAGTTTGCTCACCGCCTTGCTGCGAGGCGGATGAACTCGTGATTGGAGTGCCATCGAAGGAAAACAGGAATGCTTGTAGGAGGGGTTGTTCAGGAGACTGTGGTGATGAGGTCGAAGACGGCGTTCCAAACGTCGACATCGGAGGCTTGTTTGACGACAAGGCGTGACAGCGCACGGTGGTGTTCGTAGTTGAAGTTGCCATTTCGGACGCGTCTCCGAAGTTCTAACAGGTCAGAAGCTATATCTCCACTCCCGGTCTTTGACCGAAGATCAAGTGCAACTTCGTGGCTCATCAATGTTGTGAGTAACCTTGAAATGGCCTTTTGAGGATCCGAATCGGCACCATTGACGACGTCATGGTGGGAGAGGGAATTCGGCTCGTATCTTTGCTCTGCTCTTCGAAGTGGATCTCGTAAATGATCCAGACATTTGTCCAAAGGATGCTCTGCGATGATGATGCGATCGTTTTGCGATAGGTTGGCCATCTCAAGGTAGGGGGGGCAAGGCCTAGGCTATAGTGAGATTTACATCTTATTTGCAAGCTGCTAAACGAGACTGCAGGATGTTCGTGGGTTTGGAGTCGATGGCGAGGAGGCTGGAAAGGTTGGAGGTGATTGTCTCAGAAGTTCAGAATCTCAGACGTAGCTAAGCCTCAAGTCCCTTTGGGTTCGCGACACTCTGAATGACTTCGCAGCCGAGATCAAGGAATACGCTCTTCTGAAAGAAAAGTGTAACGAGTTCTGCGATTCGAAGCTACCTTCCATCTTACTCAGATGAAAGAAAGATATCCAAAGCCATCAAAGAACCAAAAGCCAAGGATGGGAGTGTGTAGGGGTCGAAAAGGAGGACATGGGTTCTGATGAAATGAGTCCCCTTTGCCTGGGTTTTTTTTGCTTCGTTGACTCTTTGTTTGCCCCCTTGCGTTGCTCACCCTATTCTATGTATCAGGCTTCAATTGGAAACCTGCAGATTTCAGCTGGGGACAGCTGGTAAACCCACCCTCCTCGAGAGCTGATAGAGGCGGAAATGGCCGAACCATACTAGGTTAGTTGGCTGCCCGAGCAAGTCTATTACCAATGAAAAGCAACGCCTTAAATAACATCGGCAAAACGAGATCACTGAAATTTGACGTATCTGCTCAAGTGCTAATTTCTAGTAGGCTCGATTGACGCAATTGACTGTCATACAAAAGATTTTGACGCAATCAATTGACATCAAATAGCTGTCACTCAATTTTACCATTCTAACATTGAATTAATGACTAGTTATTGCGATCGTATAATAGATTAATTCATAATTAATTTAATAAATTAACTAATTAATAGCTATTTACATAGTTTAATATGTGCGCAAGGGAAGCAAATAAAGTAGAAAGTCATGAACGAAGCCATGAACGAAGTCATGAAGGGAGCCATGGAGGGTGTTTGGTAGGAAGCCATGGACGAAGCCATGGAGGGAACCATGGAGAGAATCATAAAGGGAACCATGAAGGGTGTTCGGTAGGGAACTATGGAGGGAGCCATGGAGGGAGAGAGTCATGAAGGGAACCATGGAGGGTGTTTGATAGGAAATCTTGTAGAAAGCATTGTTTGAAGCACTGTTTGACGCGTGTTATGCGTCCGACCGAAGCGTGTTTTGAAGCATGTAGCGAGCTTGGTAGGGAGCCATGGAGAAAGCCGTGAAGGGAGCCATGAAGGGAGCCATGAAGGGAGCCATAGAGAGGTGTTTGATAGGAAGCTCGGTAGGAAGTTTGATAGGGAGTTTGGTTGGAGTTTGGTAGGGAGTTCGGTATCGAGCCATGGAGGGTGCTTTCTATTGAGCTAGCATGTGCTATGAAGCATGAATGAAGCATACTATGGAGTAGGCCATGGAGTAGGCCATGGAGTAGAACATGAAGCGAATGACGAGTGTTCGAACACATAGCTGTTAGGACATATACTCGTATGCACAGGGTTTTCGCGCACGCTAACTAAAACTATTTATATTAGTGCCGTTTTTAGCACGCTAAACCCGATACTATCTGTTGCTAACCTTTCTAGGTTAGAGTGCACGGAAACCCAGTTTGCGCGAAAACCCCGTGCATACGAGTAGAAGGCATGTTGCAGAAGGTAAAAGCACGCTGCTAACGGTGAAGAACGAAGTGAAGCAGTGTAAACACGCAGCCGAATAGAAAAACCGACAGTTCATTGAAAATTGAATGGTTAACTGTAATAGGTTTAGCTTTCGCGACTTCGGTAAAAGAGCCAACCCATTTACAAAGAATTAAAATAATTGACGCAAAAGGGGTCAAAATCGATCACTAAAAGCAACTGCGTTGCTAATTAGTCAGCGAAGGAGGGGTCAAATACTCGCCAGTAGTTTAGAAAATAGAAAAATAGACTCCCCTTTAGGATTTTCATCTACCCAACTTTAATACCACTTTAAGCCGAGAAGCGCTGAACAGGCTGCTGCGCAAGCGTAGGCGTCTCGACAACGACAACAACATTCGGGCTTTGCAAGCTACTTTAAAGACAAGGAGCAAGAAAGCACACTTCCGCCGGGCTCTAGGCGGCTCATACTCATATCCGACCATTTCTACCCCACAGTCGGGTTCTGTTGGTACTTAATACTTAGCTACATCCATCGTCTTCTCAGCTCACAATAATAGGGCCTCCCGGAGTGTGCATCCGCTGTGGGAGCGATCCTTTCCTTCGCAGCGCTTTGCCCACTGTTCAAACTACATCCGCACCATGGCCGGGGAGAATACGGTGTCTTCGCAAGACAGTTTGTTGCCTCCAATCTTACGTTTGCCACCAGAACTTCGGCTTAAGATTTATCGGCTTCTACTACTTTCCGACCAAACTGTACGCATGGTGTGGCGTGAAGATAGTGACTCATTCCCTCGCCCGAATTGTCTTTTCCCAGCAATCTTACGCACCTGTCGTGTTTTCTACAACGAAGCCGCGGATGTTCTTTATGGAGAAAACGTGTTTCGCGCTCATCGCATTGACGACACGAATGACAACGCTGCTTCAATCTTGCGCGCGAAATTCGTGATTGGCATAGACGATCCTGAGGATGGAGAAGTTGATGCTTCTAAGCTACTAAGCTTTCTTGAAAATCATCCAAAATTGAAGCATCTTGTGCTTCAATTCGGGTTTAACTTGTTAGAGGACAGCAAGCTTCGAGCCATAATATCACACGCGCTCTACAGGTGTAGCTACTCATCCAGACTGACGGTCCGTTCGGCGTTCCAATCCAAAAGAAGTTCTTATAATGCGACGCAGCTGAAAGAAAGGGTCGATTATATGGCTTCAATACGGAACAAACAGTTGTTCAAGATAATAATTGATCACAGTGGGGAGATAAGTCCAGAGGGTACGCTAGAGAACCAAGCTAGAGTGTCAACGGGCTTGAAAACTTCGATAAATGACGGCAAGGGCCTGATTCTTTTCAGACTCCGGTCCTATTAGCCCTTATAAGTTAACAGTTCCAATTCAAACAGTAGAATAAATATCTGCACGCGAAAGCTACATCAGAGAGCGGACAAAAACACATTAACGTTGATTCAAATACGGATGTCAGCACAAGCATCTCCCACTCAATGTACCGTTCAGAGCCATTGTGACCAGACGCAAGCAGAGCGTTGAACTCGCCTTGTGTTGCATTCTTCCTGATTCGAATAGGCCACGGTTGGATGATCGTAATCCTGGATTTCATTTTCAGTCCGGTGGCCTTGCTGATCTCGTCCAAGCGACTTTCGCATGTGAAACGGCTGAACAACTCATCAAAATATCGAAAAAGAACTTGCGCACTCCTGAATCTTATGAATTCTGGATTAGACCTGCTGCGTTCTTGCACCATATCTCGAATGATTGGTGTGTATGAGCGCAAACGTTCCATCTCGGGACATATTGAGCTTAGACAGTCTAGCGACTGCTTGTAAGAGAGCATGTCTCCTGGGAAACCATGACTCTTTGAAGATCAGGCCTAGGAGAACGCGGTTCTCGGGAGACTGCGCGTCCTCGCCATCTCCGACCCTTCATTTGTACCGACCTTGCATCTCAGGAGATTTTTCCTATGATAAAGTTTCCAGGAGATTCGTTAAACTTCTCGGCGTATTGATGGTCCGAGAACACATGAGTGGCTCCTGGGAGATTTTTCTTGAGAGCAATTCTCTCAAGAGAAAGTTCCTCAGAACGCACCTTTACGAGGATTCTGGGTCGATTCTGGGTCTGCCGAGTACAATCCCCTATGAAACCCATTCCTTGGAGAATCCTGGAGGTACTTTCTGTTGAAATACGAGGTCATATGGGCGCATATTGATATTGTGGTTGTTGCTGTTAGGGGTCTATCTAGTTCCGTAGGAGCGAGCAGGTGAAAACTCTATTAGCGGGCCCCAGCCCTATCAGCCCTATGAAGGCGGAGATTCCCATCTCCCCTATTTCCAACACTTTCTTGCTTAGGTATGTAGTGTTACGAGTACGAAATATGCGCAGCATACATGCTTCCGAGGGGCTAATCCTATTTTGGTTAATGCCATATAACCAACGGTCGCGTAGACTTAGACGGTGAAGGTCATTACACTTCTTCAATCAGTTCGGTACAACCTTACCCTCTACGGAGTAATGGGTAGGTTTGGAGATTCTTAGTGGATTCGGCTAAGGCTTTGTTGCGATGATACGAATTCATAGTTGACTTAGGGTTTCGCGGTGGCGTTGCTGAGGCAACATATGTTCCTCTGACAATCAGCAAGCAAGTTCAAGCACCTAGAATTCACTTCACACGCTCACAGCTTAAGACACGTCGCCATGCCTACAGATCGTCTTTGGAAACCCTTCATCGTCCCTCAACAGGTGAGTTGAATGCATAAACCTTCGGATTCCTTCGTCATTAATCGAATCATAGTTCTTCGATTCTGCATGGATCAGGTCTTCACCCATCTTGCGCTTGCCTACGGAGGTTCTTGTTGAAATATTTGACCATGCTGGCCCGGTAGATCAACTTGCATTCGCGCTTGTGTGCAAACACCTCCTCCAAGTCTCTACATTTGTCTACTTGAAGACATCCTCCCTCGTTGGACGGAGAGTGTCACGCCACAGGTCCACGATGGAAAACCTGCTCAGAATCGTCAACCCCCTGAACAAGGCTGGACGTCCGAAGAAACCCTGGAATCTCTGCGTCGACTGCTTGCAATATCGACCGACGAAAAAGAGCTACTGGAAGAAAAATCGAGCGTCTGGATTGGATTATTGGGAAGGTTGGGTGGTAAGCTGGAATGTTAGATACTCGCTCCAGTGTCCAGAGTGCCGGTTTCACGAGGCAAGGGACTCGATTAAATACCATGGTGGCCCGATAAGGTAATGCAGAACGGAACTTCATTGAAACACGCCCTCAGACATTCGTTGATACTGCGATATACGTGCAAGAGCGCCAGGGGGGTGCAAAGAGGTTAGCACATAAGGACGCGAGGTTATGTAGGGAGAGCCGAGACGTTATTACCATTCTTCGTCCACCAGGGGGTCAGAATCCATACCACACTGCGCGGCAACTTCAAAAATCGACAATTCAGCAACATTCCCGATCTATAATGAGATTCAGTGTATGATGATGTGTTCAATCCATAGATTTTGTATACCTTAAACCGTCGTTATGGCTGCCATACCAGGTATACGGCCACCTTACCTGTTAGGGTACTAGGGAGCCACGGGAGATGACTAACCAGGCCAATGGGGACCTGGAGATTACTAGTGGTTTCTCCGCAACAAATCCCCAATTGCTTCAAAAATCAATGAAACTTGTGTATGCCCCCCTCCGTTCCCCCCCTTCCTATGCATGTAGAGTCTCCTGGTAGGCCTTTCTTTTGCAGGCTGCTAGCCCCGTACACTGTTCTGGATGTAAACAGTGCAGTAAACAGATATTTTGGTGGAGTGCCTAGATGGGCTTAGCTTCGTTAATCCTGGTATGGCAGCCATAAGGCAACGACGGTTTAAGGGAACAGGTTGACGGATCTGGGGACTAGATCCAAGTCAAGAGGACGGGGCTATGCGTCAAAGTTGATCAGGCATGGGCTTAAATTGGTCCGTCTATTCCCCTTCCTTCTATCCGGAGGGAGGTCTTCTGTACTTGAAAGAAGACTTGGTGCAAGGTGGACTAATTTCAGTGCAGACCGATAGTCTATCTCAACCTGTCTATGTCGAATGCAGCAGCTACAACGTTTCGTTCTACGAGCGGGTTTGGCTTTCAAGTTAAAGGCAAGGTGGTTTTGAATGGGTTTATTTCATCATAATAAGAGTGCTAACCACGGAATTCACGGATCCAAGCTCGAATCTCGGCTGTGATATTACCAGTTCTAATTATTTATAAAGGGAGATGAAATTGTAGTGCTCCTTGCCGAATCGTAATCCCGCTCCTTCACCGTGCTCATGATCCTCAGAACTTTATCTCCTTGCATCTTTCAAAACGGCTATCACTTTCGTATGTTTCTTCTTGGTCGCCCAATCCAATGGAGTAAGGTTCCGTTCGTCTCGGGTATTTACAGTAGATTGGCACCCTTACTGAGTAAAAGTGCCACCACTTCCTTGGCCGCCATGAACAGGGCCGTCTGCCCGTTTCGCTGTTGAGAGGCGATATTGACTCCATGGCCAAGTAGAAGCGCAACCATTCCCTCAAGTCCCCGTCTCGCCACTTCCTGAAGCGCAGTGTACCTCTCGCCACCGATTTTCACGTTGATGTCCGCACCAGCGGCGAGTAAAGGCTCCACGATAGTCTCGCTACCATTCTCTGCTGCAGCTTGTAGCGCAGAGGCGCGTTCTTCACTCCTAGAATTGACATCTGTGCCCCTGTCGAGTAACATCTGACACTAAGGCGGCCTGGTGCACTGACATCTACACCGTTAGCGAGCATGAGCTCCCCTTGTATAAAATGGCGTCAACTATCGCCTTCAGTCCGATAGTCACCGTTGACCCTCGATGGGAGCACTCTGCTTACTGTTGAAAGAGCTGCCCCGCTTGGAGAAACAGCATTCCTGAATCTCATTCTACTTTTTCTATTCAAGATTGCTTCTCGCGACACGTATTGACAACTCAGTTTATCGCTGTTGGTGTGATTTGGTTGGTAATCTCCGCCCTATAGAGCTGGGGCCCTCTAGTAGAGTTATCACCTTCCACCTCCTAGATAGACTTCTATTCAGCTTCAAGCCACCTAATGAATGCCCCCATATGACCTCGTTTTCAAAGAATCGCTACTTATTCTCAACCTTCCTGAAAATATCTAATACCACCGTACCGCGGTATTCTTATACCGGATCATGTCGGCACAGCAACCTCAAACATTCAATCCCCCAGACGTCTGTCCCCCAAAACCGACCTACTCCCATGTCTCCTGCACGCCGCTTTCGTCAACTAGCACCCTCATCACAATCGCCGGCCAACTCGGCTTGTCTATCTCTGGTCAGATTCCCTCGTCCCTCGCCGACCAGGTCGCTCTCGCCCTAGAAAATCTTTCAAAGTGCCTAGAAGCTGCGGGTGCCACGACCCGCGATATCGTCAAGGTCACACAATATATCGTCGACTATGACCCGAGTGAACGGAGCAGGGCCGAGCTGTATCTGAAATTCATCGGTGACCATCGACCGCCAAGCACGTTGGTTGGTGTGGCGAAGTTGGCGGCTCCTGAGCTTTTGTATGAGATTGAGGCTATGGCTGTTGTGCACGAAGCCGCCAAGTAGTGACGGGTTGAGGATTGTTGGACTGGCACTCCGCTTTCCCGGCAAAGAGAGCTCGGTGCAGACAATTTTAAGCATTCAAGTTGACGAGTATCGCTGCTTCATTGATCGATACTTCTTCAGATAGTACTTTAGGTCAATCAGCATTCTATTCTTTCTCAGTTTTCATGAAGAGAATGTTACTGACAATACCTCAATCTCCTTTTTCACATATTTCGCCCTCTCAATTCCTTTACGAATCTCATCTTTATCTGTAAGATGAGCTTGACTCGCAAATATCTTGTGGAGGCGAGGTCTGAAATAGGAATAGCCTAGCGGATAGGACTGGCCGATTTCTAAGAGCTCTGCGGGGACAACTGAGCTGGAACTGGAAGAGAATAATCTTATGTCCTACTATGGAGGTATTCTGCAGTAGATGTCCAAGTTTCAGTGATTTCCATCTTAAGTACTGTACAATGCGAGCTTAAAGGATGAACTTGATGTTGGCCATACGTGATATCCGTGCCCCACCCTACGAGAAGCTCATCCTTCGCTTAAATATTACTAGATCTGTAAATTACACCCCGCTAAGATCTTGACGATTCATGACGAGTTTTAGGTAAGGTATCTAAATGAGCTAAGCTCGACATTGGCAACCCGCAAGCCGTCCATCTACTGTGAACACATGCAATCCATCTACGATAACTAGTTTGACTATGGTCAAGTTCTTCGAAAGCTCCTTCAGCTATGATTACCCATTCCCAGCCGTCAGCCTAGCATACTTCCTGCGCTATCCTAACCCTCACGCAACGCACGTGCTCTCCACCGATGTCATAGATCGTCGATTTGATACGGAAACACAAAGGCTGAGCACCACGCGATTACATCTCAAAAGATCAAAACTGCCTCCGACGGTGCTGAAGTTATTACCGAAAGGAATCCTGGGCTCGAGCAGCGATACCGGTCAGAGCTTCATACTCGAAAAGAGCGTGGTCGATGTCAAGGAAGGATGGATGACAACAGAGACGAGGAATTTGGAATGGACGGGTATATTGAGCATCATTGAGAAGCAATCGTACAGACGACCACATCCGGCGCACGTGGGGCATATACCGGGCACGGACGACCTGATTGGATGCACGAAGAACGAAACGACGGATGTCACAACTACGGTCACATTCAAATCAAGATTCGGGCAAGCAAAGGTCAAAGGAAGCAAGGGCAGAACAGACGCCGGGGCGATGAACTCTGCAGCTTCGGCGGCTACGGAAGAAGACGTCCCCGCGAAGAAAGGCTTCTTCGCCTCCTGGTCGACGTCTTCGCTTCAGCGCAGCATCGAGCTGATAGGCATGCGGAGGACCCGGGAGGCGTTGGTTAAGAGCAAGGACGGTATGAACGTCGTACTTGCGCGACTGCGGCATGGCGGCCTAGGGGAAGTGCTAGATGGCATGCGGCGCGACCAAAAGGCAGTGTTTGGCCATGATGGCCCGTGGAAGCGCGCGTGGCAACAAGGCAAGGAGTTGGAAGACGACGATTAATCGACGCCTACGAACTGTTTCTACGAAAAGAGACTGTTGGTTTCTATTCTGCCTCTACCATTGTATTTGTTGTGAAATCGGCATCTGTTCATACACATGCATAGCGGGATAAGCGTGGCGTTTTGGGCTTGATCTTTATTCAACCTTACCTTCCCTCGTTCCTGTTTTAACAAATCTATCTGGAAGCGATTAGGCAAAGAAAATCACACGGCCAACGCAGCCATATTCTCACATACTGTGCCTCCTCCGATGCCTAAGCATTCCAATAATACACCCAGAAAGAAATCCCAGTCCCAAAGGACTCAATCAAAGAGTAGGTCGCCTTTGATGTTTGGATGTTGTTGTTGCCAACCAGCGATTCCAAAAGTCCAACATCGAGGAAATTGTGGTGCGCTGCATGAACCCCTGCTTCAAGAACGTTGGAGTACGCAAATGTCCATCAACAGTTCATCGTCGCAGCCTAGTGTTACATAGATCATATCGGTGCTTTCAATACTTATTCGCGCCTCGCTATTGTGGATCGAACTAGATGCCCCTCGTATTAACAACAGTCCATGCACTTTCATCAAAAGTCCTCAGGATTCTGCTTTCGCATTTCAGTAGCTCTTGTCTGCCATCCATCGCTCGAGGGCCTTGAGAGTGTTAGCAACTTCTGGAAAGTGTTCGCGATGTCGTTCAGCTCTCTAACCCCTTAACCAGCTTTCATATGTAGCAAGCCCAAAGGATCCCATTCACGATCGATATTTTGGTTACCAGATCGGCCATGTCAATTCTCAAGTGTTGTCTGATAAACCCGAAGCAATCCGACTCTGGCTGGTTCCAGTACTCTAATCGTGGGTCGACCATTCAGAACTGGGCTCAAACGAAAACTTCAAGGTCCTTTCCATCAGAGCTTCGGTTACTAGATTTTTGTTCTGTCTCGAAAGATTATTCGTGATGATGTACGACAAATCGATACAGCCTCGCCGATGTGAGGGCGGTCGTTGCTGTTTTCCGTAATGAGGGGTTTCGTGATGGGGTCTTGCACATGATGTTAAGAATAAATTACTTGAATAGTGCTTTGTATGTTTTCTGATGTGGGATCCGAATGCTATACAGTAAGCATATGTTCCTCATTAACGTTTCTGATCATACAGACTGCCTAGTAGGAAAGTAGCTATCCGAAATGGCGGTTGCCCATTATATTACAGACTCGTTTGAAAGGAGACACAAAGTTCTTGACTAATAGCCTCTTCATACATTTCAACCATGCCCAAAATTTGTGCTGTTCCGTTCCAACCATATCAAACCAAACCACATCTCTTCAAATCCAGTTTTTATCCTCCGTGCCAACCAAGCAATCACAAAGCCCGTCCACATCTACGCACACTTGGTAATCTTATCGTTGATCAATGTGACAGCCCCGTTGATGGCGAAGAGACCACCCTTGTCGGTGACGGCGTTTGCGGCGCTGATACTCGTGTAGGCCAAGATGGTGGCATTGATACTTGCATTGGCACCAATGACTACGGAGCTGCCGGCGCAAAAGAATACATTGCAGGCACTTGCACCATGTTTGAGCAGCATCTTGCTGCCGGCGAATAGGTCAAGCTCGGTGCCGACCTGGACGATAAACTGAGCCGTGGGCAAGAAGAGAGCGTCAAAAGTGAGGACTCCGTTGGCAGCAAGGCCTGCTGTGGTGGCGTACTTGTATACACCTGGATACAGGGTCTTGCCTGCCAGGTCTTGGCCGGTGAGCACAGTTGGGTTGGTCGCACCCTGGCAGGCATTATAGGCAGTTCCGACGTCGGCCTCGCATTTGACAGCCGCGGGGTCGGCGGAGTCGAGGGAGGTAGCAACACCTGGTGGAAAGCCAGTGATTGCAGTGCCTGGTGCAACACCGACGGAGCCCACAACAACGGTGTTGCCTGTAGAGGTGACAGTTGTGCCAGCGCAGACACCAAAGTTGTTCGCGGCGCCGATGGTAATGGTTATGCCGATGGCGAGGGCAGCAGTGGAGCTGACAAACAGGAGCACTGAGGCAAGGATCTGAGAATGCATCTCGTGCTTTGGTGAGGGCGAAAGGACGGTTGGTGAAGGTTGGGGGAACAATAGTACGAGTTGAGGACGGTGGAGGAAGCGAAGTAGCAGAAGAAGCTGTTTGACCGATTTGAGAACTGTTGAAAGCTTGGTGAATATTATATATCGACAGCAGAATGGGCTTTTTAAGTACGTTTCCCCGCCATGGTTAGTGACTATGCTGCAACAAGCTGAATGATTTGACTCTGTCGTGGTTGCACTGCTCTCCCAAATTCTAGCCGCCTCCAACTCAAAAGTAAGAGAAAGCGTAAGCCTGGACTGAGAGCATGTAGGATTGACAGCATGCAGGTCTGACAGCATGCTAGACTGACAGCATGCAAGATCGACAGCATGCAATAGCCCACAAGGCCTAGGAATTCTTCATGCCGAAGCTAATAAAATGTGTGGCTCTTGTATGCAGGTCCTGTAACTGCTCCAGACCATCTAAAGACTGACTGATTGACAGCCGCAACACCATATACGGCTACTTGGCTCGGCCATATCAATCTGCCAAGCATCAGGGTGTGCAGCAGCTTGATATGCTGCTCAGTATTCTTCTTGCAATCTTTGGGGGAAACTCGTCACCAATTCCAGCGTGTGTACAGTAGTTGCGCATCATCAGATCTATCCGCTTCAAAGGAATAGGGGAGGTCCAGTAGCTATGCTGCTCAGAAAAGTAGAAATATCTCTAGGAACAGAAGGCTAAGAGCTGGACGACTATAAAAACAAAGAGGAAAATTCCAAAGTCCTGCATGGAATTCAGAGGCCTGACACTTTTGGAAGCACTTGAGAAGTTTATTCAACCTTAGTAGTAGAACGTGTGGCCAAAGACTGGATAAGACTCGACACAACGGCATGTTCTAAGCAAGCAGCCAGAGAGGCACACAAGGTTGGGGGAAGGCCATACCACCATTTCCCTCATACGAGACCTTGATATCAGATTCGATGCTGATGGCGCGTAGCATTTCAGATCCAAACTAGCGGTGTAGAATCCGATGGTAACAGCCAGGCGTGCCAGGCACTGCAACATGCTGAACACTCCGAGAGGCATGCATCAGGCTACCAAGTAAGCTTTCAACCATCTGATATTTTCCTGCCAGCACCATTGGCTTGTCGGGGAGTACTTACTGGATGTGGCCTTTGCCAGTGGGTTGCATTTGGTTGCAAGGCACTCGATGCACCGCATTGGCCGTTTTCGCTTTCGCTTACCTACCCCGCTGCTGTGAGCTTTCGGAGAGCCTTTCTGTTGTCCACTGTCGTCGTTCTCCTTTGGCCCCATCATCTCTCCCCAATCACAAATCCTGTATAAAAAGCCTCATCGTAAGATGATACTAGCGAACCAAGCGGCGCCCAGTCCGGACACACCGGGGCGTTCCTAGACCACCGAAGATTTTGGGTTGTAAATCGCCACCAACCTTCCCCATCGCCAGCTTCTACTAGGATCGAGCATCTCCATTCCGTTTTGCAATGCTCTGCTAGTAATGAGCCCCCTATCTGCTCTCCCAGGCGTTGCAGTCTCGGTGTTCCCTTGGAGTCGAAAGTAAACAAAGAAGATTTTTTCCCGGCGATTCCAAGCCCTTCTCCGTCAAGGCCTGATCAAAATATATTCAGGTACTTCGTTGTTCCCCTTCTACGGATTACCTTCTTAATGAACACACGCCAGGCACATGCCCCAAACCCTACTGTATAGCCAGGAACCATCTCAACCCCCCCTGTTGAACCTGCAGATGACCCTTCAAAGGCCTTGCTTCAGAGCCTCGTGCGCGCTTTATCAACATGACTCTCTTCAACTAGCCCTTACCCAGCAACTATAGCAAAAGGCACCGGCCTATTGACACTGATCCACAGATTGCGGTTGTTCAGCAAGAACCGCGTTGCGGGATTGGGAAAATAAGCAACGGGCCAGCTAGGCTAGATATACAGTTCCCTCCGTTGGGGACAGTCACTCACCCGCAGCCCGCCCTGCGCCGGTATTTTTAAGCTTCCGCCATGCTACTTTGGTGGGCGTGGTGGGGTCGGCCCTGACTGCCGTCTGGGGTCGGCCCTAACTGCCGTGTGGCTTGGAAACTACTGTATCATACCATAACTCCCTATTAAGCTCCCTATCAAGCTCCCTATCAAACCTCCCTACCCAGCAATCTACCCAACTCCCTCCACCCAGTTTGCTCCATTGATGCTCGCTGACCAAGCACCGAGTTCGCTGCACAGACAAGTGGGTAAATTCGCTCCAAATATTGCAATACCCAAGCACCAAATATGACTTAAGCTTCTCATCAAGGTCTCTAACGAAGCAACCGTCGATTAGCCAGCCCTGGAGGACCCTCGGAGAATGGAGCCTTGTAGGGTGCTTTGGTCGGAAAATCATGTAGAGTGTGTTTAGTAGGAGGAAAGTCCTTGTGGGTTGTTTGGTAGGGCGCCATATGGGGTGTTTGGTTGGAAGCCGTGTTTGGGTATGGAGCAAGCTGGTAACTCGGGTCTGGAGCATATTTGGAGCGAATTTAATTCCCCATCTGACTAATGAAAACGACCTCGATGCTTGGCCAGCGGTTCCGTTGATGAAACCATCTCATTCGCGCATGCACGCATGCATCAATACACCAATTCTACGAACTCCCCGGCTCGATTGAAAACCGCGTTTCCAGCACCTCTACTCCGCATCCAGCACCACCACCGCCTCCCTCTCATCCACCTGCACCCCGCCCCTCCTCCCGCAATCCCGATCCCAAAACGGCAGCCGCCACCCGCCCTCCCCCTCCGGCGTCGCCATCCAAATCCGCATCAGATGCCTCTTGGGCGTCGGGTCTTCAAAGTCCTCGTACGCCGTCCTCCGGTGCAGGATGTGCTGGTTGTGCAGGAATTGGATCTCGCCGACTTGCATGACCATGTGCATTTGCAGGCGGGTGCAGGTTGCTTCGACGACGTCGGCGGCTTCGAGCTGGGCGGGGGAGAGGGGGGGGATGAGGCCGGCCGAGGAGAAGCGGGTAGGGGAGCGGAAGAAGTGGGGGTCGAATCTTTTTTAGGGGGAGGGGGGGTAAGGGGGTTAGTTTGGGGTGGGTGTTCGTGGAGGGGCTTCGAGGAGTCGGACGGAGGTCTGGGTAGGCGAATTGTGGGAGTGATAGTAGGCATTGGTACTCACTTGGCAAACATTCGCTCCTTGCTGCCTTTCGGTTCGAGGAAGAAGACGCTGGTGTGGGTCCACTGCTCTTGGCCTTTGCTGACTTCGCCTTTGCGGTCAAAGTACCAGATGGGCTCGATCAGTGTTTTCAGGACGTCGGGTCGCTCTTTTCGGAGTGTGTTGTACAGGTGATGTGTGGAGACGATGTCGGATTCCCCGCCCTCCTCGGCGCGGGCGAGACAGAGCAAGCCTACGATGTCGCTGTAGTCTGCGTGGAAATCTTGTCTTTGGTGGATATTAGCTCGGTTTTGTAGTACGCGCCGATTGTAAGGCGAGGTGAGTGTTCTTCCTTTGAAACGAAAATGACTACCCTTTGTTTGTCCTGTACGAACGAATCTTTCCCACTTGCGACGCATCCTCGTTCATATCCTTGATATGTCCCAGAATGTGACCCTTTCCGTTTTGGGAAATCAGTTTACCGAAGTGCGCGCCAAGGCCCATGTAGCTGAAGCGGGTGTCAGAGCCATTCGATATATCCTCAGTCTGAGAGTTGTTCTTTGACATGAGATGTAAACACCAATGAATGGTTTATATACGTACGCGATTGCCGTCTTATACCGGCTCCATTCCATGACAGGCAGTCCTTTGAAAAGTATGAAATCTTTTCCGTTGATCAACTCCTCTCGTATTGACTCAAGGTATTTGGACAATTCCGGCAGTGCGAATTCTTCCTGAATGCTAGTTGTCAGTATATGTAAGGCCCAGAGAGCCTACGTTACAGAAGACCTTTGATATATTCAGCAGCGGTAACCCTGATGCTTTGAAATGATCAGCCGCTTTGCTAATCTCGTTAATTTCTTGTTCGGTCAATTGATGGGTCCATCGCTCGAGGTTATCTTGATAATCGCCTGCCTTCCAGACTGTAGGTCCAGTGATCTCTTCTGGGAAATCCTCGTATGATCTAAGCTCATCATAATAAGGTGCATGCTGGCCGGATGTTTTTATGCCATCAGGGAACTGTGCACGGAGTGGGGTATAGTCTCCATTCTGAGCTGGATTCGCGAAGCCATCGATAGAATTGGAGGACATTTTTGAGGATAGTGATTTCCTTTGACATGATGGAGGAAAAAGTGAGTCAAGTCGAAAGCTTGGTAATAATATGAAGAACGTGTAGTACCTTCGCAACAACGTTAATCTTGTACAGAACGCTGTCGCCTTTGGTCTAGCTGACCGATCTATTCCATGCTTGGGCAAGACGACGTTCGTTGTCAGTGTCAGCAACCGTCTCACAGCTACACAGTAGTTGAAAACGCGCCAATGATGGCGAAGGCTTCGGTATCCTGCATAAGAGCTGCATCCCGTGCGAAGCGGGGCTTTGCCAATGAGAATTAGGTAGGTATCTTGCTCAGCGCTTCGAAAGTTCGAGTGTCAGCTTTTCCGTGCCCCCACATTTTTGGAGTTCTGGCACGCGAACACTCAATGAAGAAACTGGAGTAGATAATTTGTAAACACCTGGACCATTAGCCAGGTACGACTCATTGGCCATCGTACTAAAGGGCGAGTTATCCTAAATGACATAGCAAATGTTTCTCGTCGAACATAAGAAGAATAGACCGGAACCAGTGGATCCCGACCACATTGGGAGAAGAACAGAGCAAGAGAAATGAAAAGTAGATATATCCTGAGCACGACCATGGATCATCATAGCCATATTCCACTATGATCTCTGGCGAATATTATCATCAACCACCCCCAGAATTCCGTAAACTAAATCAAAAAGTCTCTTTGTTTTTCTGAACCGGTCTAAATGCAAAGCCAGCTCGGAATGGACGCTCCCATTAATCTTGCAGCCTCACGTATCCTTTCGGAGTGCTAAACAAAGGGCATCTATCAGCCGCTCTGGCTACTATTATGCGACCCTTTCCGGTCAAAGCCGTAATGCTTAGCCTTTGCAGCTCATCTGCTAAAGCTAGAACATGGATTTCTCCAACAGTTTGATATCCACATACGAAGGCGGTCTTCATACCTAGGGTTAAATTTTATATAGTCCATAGTTGACAAATTAGAGACACATAGATTGTCATAGATGACTTCTTACACAGAATCATATCTGGTGGGTAACGAGGTTCCATGTCGCTATTGACCTATAGTTGTACAATGCTGAGGTATGGTTTTCATGATTAAGCTCAATCAGAGAATATAATCAGAGGTCAGTAGGATGTATTGAACATGGCTGAGGTCGATTCAAAGGACCTGCCGATGCGTTTAGTTGCGCAAAGAGGGCCGAATCTTGTGAGTCCTACGAAGCTGTTAATGACAGATGTATCTACGGAGGTGAGAGATGAAAGAGCTGAAACCTAAGGAGGAATGATCAGTTATGTCGCGAGGATGGGGGGTTAATACCGTGAGCCTATTGGCGGGCCAAAAAGCCTTACGTCTCTAATGGACAAGGGTCACCCATCACCATTACACCGGTAGAAGTTTGCGTCCCCTGACGAGACCAAGCGAGCGGCCAGCACTCTTTGAAGAAGCCCTCCTTGTATTTTAATTGGCTTTGGCTTCTGACGTCGGTCTAGGTATCTGTTTCTTACCTGTTTGGAAACGCTAACTTTCTGCTCTTTGCTGCACCGTGCACGTTCAAATTGAGTGATAGGTCCTTTGTAGGTTCCTCTGCTCGGGGTCCAATCCTTTGAGCGGAAGGAGTCAGAGGAGTGTCGGTCCCTCAAGATAATTTCATTATCTCCGGTGCAAAAACTGGAGGTCTAGGAGGTCTTACAGTCTTACTTCGTCAAGGACGCTCGAAGGAAATGAGGGTCGCCCCTGCTGTCGAGATTATTTTCCAGGGAATAGGTTGAGGCCAAGGATGCCAAGCCCTAGAAGGATCAGGATCAGGATCAGGATCGACGTTAGATGTAAAATCAACACTATCTTGGAACAATTTTCAGCCATAAGGATTGGGGCTGAGCGGCGCGAAACAACAATTATTTTCGTCCAGGACAAGGGATGCATGTCCCGCGAACTCAATAACATACAGTAGTACGGAGTAGAGACACTAGGCATCATGTCCAGGAAGGAACTCCGATGACAAACGACGATGACCGAGAATCGGGCTTTCAATCGTTGACCAGAACGTTTGGGGAATATCATCGTACATGTTATTGCCATCACGTCTTGACCAAAAATGCAATACGTAGTGCACAACCAAGCGATGTGGGAGAAGTTAGTGCCGATACTCCATGAAAACATAGCCAAGAGCCTATCCCCAACACAAGCGATACATGGCATAGATAGACAGCGTGGCGGCGGCAATGCAGGCGCATGAAATGTGGTTGGGTCTAGTGAAGTGCACGGCTGGAAGAATCGCCATAAGGCTTCAGCTTCACAGCAGTACTAATAATACAAGTACCACCTAAGTAAACGTTTCATGTTCAGCATGTGTCTTGTAAAGCCTTAGGTCACTCAAGGGGTTGTTTTGACTTGTGCGAGAAGGATCCGGCTACGCCTTGAATTGTTCTTGGCGCTCGTTTTCGATTGCTCGGGAAGTCTAGAAGGGGGTTTCAGCCTCCTCCGCTCCGCCCCCCGTTAGCGATCCATGCCACGTGATTGCAAGGCTGTGATATTAATTATACTGAAGGATTGTGAAAAGGATTGGTGGAGTGATATCCGCAGGATCGTGATGCTGCAGCGAAGGATTAGAAATGGAATTGCGCCTCTGAATGCGGCCACGTCAATCCTTCAGAAAGTCCGGGTCGTATGATGTTCCCGGGTATCAGCTAATTGTCACTTTGCGCAGTTCGCCCTTCCAAAAATATTGTTTCGTCCTTCTCAGCTATCCTCTTCCCTCTATATAAACGTAGGCATGGCCCTTCCTCTCCTCTTCACCTCCTCATACTATCCAACAATTCAATAACCTCCAACCAACATCACTAAACCGCCAGAATTCAACCCTCAACCATCCAATAACGACATCTATCGAACCTGATCAGATCAATACCGTCCACGATGCAGACCAAGCTCTTCGTACTCGCTGCTCTATTTTCCGCCGCGTCTATGGTTGCTGGTCAGAGTAGCAGCAGCAGCAGCGGTAGCACTAGCAGCCCCCCAACTGCTTCTCAGGTAGGTTTCTATCCGAGCCATACTCTTGTGCCTCAACTGACTGACTCTGTTCTAGACCTCAAAGGCTATGGCCGACGTAGCAAGCTATATCTCATCCGTCACCGCGGACTCCGCTTTCGCATCGCAAAACGCCGCCATCAAAAGCGCCGTACCATCAATGGATTTAGTCAGCGCTGCACTCAACGCTTCCGCCATTATCGGTACTGGTGCTGTGACACCTGCGGCGTCACTTTCTGGATACAGTGCTCTCCCAACGAGCCAACAGAGTTACATCGCAAGCGTCGCTTCGGCAGCGTCAGGTATTGCAAGCAAAGATCTGTCCGGCGCTGCGCCCCAGGCTACAGGAATGATCGTGGCAGCAGGTGCGGCAGCGGCAGGAGTGCTCGGTTTTGCCGCTATGTTGTAGATGAGCGAACTGCATTAGGTTCCTGAGAAAGTGGTTATATATTGCATTTGTCTTTAGCCTCGATGCGATTGTACTTGCTGTCGTTGTTTAAAGGTCGGTGTTCTGTATTTCTAGATATCCATTAGATCAACAAGAAAGCTTTGACGCTCACTTACATCTGGTTGAGATTCTTTACCAACAATCCACCTGGGTTGCCACGATTATCTACAGTCCTCGCATATTCGACTAAGCATGACCCGGCCACTCACTCAGAAGGTTAAGTTGATGGCCAAGAAGATGGTCAAATAAAACCATAATTTGGACACCTCCCGCCCACCACGTAACTCCTAGTCGAGGAAAATGAACAGCGCTGGCGCACAGTGACCGGACAGTGCAATGTTTGGTCATAGTGGCTAGTTCTAGGAGCAGCTTTAATGCTTAGATATGGAAAGAAGAAGGACATCGCACTCCTTGCGTACATAAGGTCGAACACATGGCTTGTAATAGGCGAAGATCGAAGACAACAGGGAGGATCAAGCAGTGGGTGCATGAAGTCGTGTAGTATAAGCGGCAAATATCGAACACGCTAATTTGGGCTACTATCAGCGCAACGCCCTTGCGACGCGACCATGCGAACAGCCAGGTAAACTTGGTGGTAAGCCCATCAAGTCGAATGTGGAGTGATATTTCGATGTGTAGAGCCAAAATGGCACCCACTGGCGAACCTTAAGTATCAACCTCCCTATCTCAAGCGCTATCCATCTGTTGTCGTCGTTTGTCGACAGAGTGATCATATGCTTCACAGATGGGGCCGGAGCAGAAATGAAGCAATGAACAAATGACTAATCTTTCGGTGAATTGCCCTGGGCCGAGGTTTCTTGCATAAGTGATATTATAGCCAACATGGGTTTATAATCCCTTTTCTTCGTCTCCTACAAGTACTTCCTTCTACTCCACTTCCGTTTCCCTTTCGAGCGTCTTCGCCATGGCGAAAACACAGACATCCCGTGAGCGGTTCCCTGAATTATACGTTCCAAAGTCTTCATGGGTTGATCCTCATAATCGCACACGCAAGGTACCTATGCGAGTACTTTGCCTTGGCATGCCGAGAACTGGGACGGCATCCATGTGCACAGCTCTTCAGATGTTGGGTTACAACAAATGCTATCATATGTTAGAAACATTGCACAATCCCCCCGACACTAGGATGTGGCAGGAAGCTATCGATGCCCAATTTTATGGTCAAGGCAAGCGGTTTGGGAGAGAACAGTGGGATCAGTTGCTGGGTGACTGTCAGGTATGAATGACGGCTTAAATTCAACCAAGAATCCCACAATTCCTTCCCAAGTCTTACGTGGAGAGGAACATGGAAGCGCAAGGGCTGATCAAAGATTGGCAAATATTCAGGCCGTCATTGATATGCCGGGCGCCGCTTTCTCAGAAAGTCTTGTTGCCTCATACCCCGACGCAAAGGTGATCCTCACTACTCGAGACGTAGATGCCTGGTACAAAAGCATGATGGAAACTGTCATTCTAGCAATGCGATCTGTCCCTTTGAAGTTGGTCTCTTATATTGACCCCGATGGTGTCGGTGCCTGGAGGCCTATGATCACTACCCTCTTCAACGGATATTTCGAGCAAAAGCCATTTGAGGAAATCGGCAAAAAGAAGTTTGCCGAACACTACGACCAGGTGAGGCAACTTGTGGCAGAAGAGAATCTTCTTGAGTACAGGGTTGGGGAGGGCTGGGCCCGGCTTTGCGAGTTCCTGGATCAGCCAATGCCGAAAGAGGAATTTCCAAGAACCAACGACACCAAGTCTTTTGGAGATCGCATGGAGATAGTGATCCAATTGGTATTGTTACGGTTTTTGAAGAGGGCAGCGCCGATCGTCGGCGCTTTGGGAGCTGGAGGAGCAGCGCTGTATTTTTGGAAAGGTTGAGTAAGGGTGGAGTTGCCTATTTTGCTGGTTCGACCCTGCTTTTCAGGTGCGCCTGTTACTATCTGTAAATAGTGAAACAGATGCGCGGCTTTTGTAGAGCTTTCGTCATTTGCAAACCATCGATTGCGTGGAGCCATCGCTGCCGTGACTTGGGTGGGTGAACAAATGCTTGAGAGTTGCTGTCGTGTGTTAGGTTGCTCTGTTTACTTTTTTCTATTTATAATCCCTGCATCCAAAAGTTGAAACCAACAATACGCCGCCATATCTACGTCAGCACCGTGCATAGCATACGTACTGAACGTACACAGTAAGAACCTGTACTCCGTAGTATTTTGTCGTACCTCCGTAGTCATCGTGCTTCTTTGGTATGGAGGTATTGGATCAAATCGTTCCCGGTGGCTGTTTCGTTCCCCAGCCACGATTTTACGAGTACAACAACAACAGCAAAACCGGACCGGGAGCTATCATCTAGAATATTGAATGGGCTAATGCAACACACTGACCCCATCTATTACCATTATCGATCAAACGCATCGACCTTTGTAACTATCAGCTAGGGATAGATTTACCACAACAATTGATCTGCTGAACAATTGTGGCCGGTCTCTCGCCCGGAAAGCCAACCTAAACGCCTTCCTCTGGATTGCAATTTATCGTACTCAAGGTTACCCGCATTATAACCAAAAAAGCTAGGACTCTTTGTCTCACGGTGCTGCTTGGACTCCACAGGATGGTTTCGAAGATAGCCAAGATGCCGCTCAGTGGCACCCATACAGCCGGGATATACGCTGACATGACCGTGGATGGTCCTGAAATTGGCACTTTGGTTGTTGTGGTGGATCGAGCAAAGAACTTGCCCAACAGAAAAACAATGGGGAAACAGGATCCTTATTGTGCGGCAAGGCTCGGCAAGGAAGCAAAGAAGACGGAAACAGACAAGAGAGGAGGTCAGACACCGCGATGGTAAGGCTGTTGGTCTTCCAAGCATTCAACACCGCTAACAAGACCTAGGGACCAAGAGATGCGCTTCACCGTTCACGAATCACCTGACTACTACCAGCTGAAAGTTTCCGTGTTCAATGACGACAAGAAGACCGAGCTGATTGGAGAAACCTGGGTCGCTCTAGATCAACTTGTAGTACCTGGTGGAGGACGGAACGATCTCTGGCACAATCTGAATTGCAAAGGGAGATATGCTGGCGAGATTAGGATTGAGCTCACCTACTACGACATGCGACCAAAAGAAGAGAAGGCCGAGGAGAGACGGCAAGATGCTTCGACCAATGACTTTCAAGATCAAGGGAGAGAGACTGTGGGTGGACCAAGACAGCCAAAACAAGTCAAAAGGAGGCCGCTACCAGCCGACCCAACTGGGACAATAACATCTCGTCCTGCAATGGCCGATCACTCGATATCTGCGCCGCTACCATACACTACCCCAGATAACCGAAACTTGCACAGTTCTCAGCAAGCCTACACAAACTCATCAATGGACTATGAATCTGAACCTCAACCACCATTAGATAATCGATATCAACATCTGGGACAGGCCCCGCCTCGAGGATCATCGCCAAGCTACAATAGCTATGAACAAGAACAGTTTGACGGTGATATCGACATATCCCATAATTTTGGCCAGCCACCGTCAAATCAATATGGAGTCTACAATCCCATTTCGCCAAGCGTATATCGACAGGATGTTGCCTTGGATCAACACGTGATTTCTCACAGGGAGCAAGAACTCGAGTACCCGTCATTGTACAGCAGCGAACCTTACATGCCTGAACCTGAACCTATTCGTAATAATCAGCCTACGAACCTTCAGACATTTTCTGGATACGATAATAGGGACGTTAGACCTTCTGCACAACCATTGCACATTGCCAATGGAATCTTTTCGTCGAACTCGATGCCGGATATTCGGCCACAACAGAGAAAGCAGGGTGTTGGCGCACCAAAACACAGGTCGTCGCTGCAAAAGAGCAGCAACTATGAAGATCTGCACCCTCTCTCTACCGGCAACCATGCATGGCCAGTTCCATCGGAAACTGCCGGTGACGATTCGGGGCCTCCACCACCCCCAGTTCATCGGGATAGCGGGCTAAGGTCTACACCTGAACCTAGTGGGCAGGCCCCGGCTGAATACTCTCCCCCAATAACCCAGCCAGTTCCCCTGAGGATGAGAAACGAAAGAAGTAGCGTATCAAACAGCCCTTTGTCTCAAGTGCAAAGTAATATATCATACACTGACCACCCTTTATCGACATCTCCATCGAACTCGCAACTCTCGCATTCGGGTGTCTCCGTCACGTCGCGTACGTCCTATAGCCAACGCGATAGTCGACAGTCGCAAAACGGAATGTCCTCATCCCCGGTACGAGACCATACTTACACAATGCCACCAAGTCTTGTACCGGGGTACGCGCCCAGCATAGCCGACGACGAGACTGAGAGGGAGATCCGTGAAAGGCGCATGAGCGCCCGACCAGTATATGCAAATGACGCTGTCCCGCAATACCAACAGCTGCCGCATAGCAGTGCTCAACCACGAGCACCTCTACCAATGAATCCGGCTCCGGGGCCAATCCGAACAATAGAAAACTCACATGACCGAAGATCGCATCGATCCTCTGCCCCTATCGCCATGTCGCAGGCATCCGGCGTCGATCCTCGAACACCTGTGCGCAAGTCTGTCAGTCCGCAACCAGGATCGGCACCAGGCGAAAGACGACTTTCCGCTGTCCCCTTCTCGCCGGATTCTTATGACGCATACAATCCGTCTATAAGCACTGCCGCTAGTGTCAATGTCGCTGGGCCCAAATACAACACACCCGAGCAAGCCAAAGATGCTTTCAGGCAGCACGAAGTCGAGTCTAGGCTAGCAGAGGGCCCCATAATTGGCAGTGATGGTCGAGTCATTGATCCATCTGATCATCTTCCAACCGAGACATGGGCCCCTGAACCCGAAGTCAAGACGCCTAAGAAAGGCCCTCAAATCACAATGAGATTCAGGCAGAGTCCTTTGGGTGCTCAACCTATGCCAGCCTCATCTCGGCGACCGATTCAAGTTACCACGGCTCGTCCTCATTCTGTTTCCACCCCTATTTATACGCATTCACCAGACTCGAGCGCGTCAGTTTGCGGTAGTCGTGGTCGCCTGCAAAAGAAGTCTCGGGTACCTGTCGAGCAAGCGACACCGCCCCTAAATACTAGTCCTTTAGCACCAAGAATTGACACTAATTCATACAATCCTACGCCAAGGCCATCTCCATCTGCTTATGTGTTACGAGAGCATGAAAGTTACGGCTATGGTAGTAGTCCTACCCACACGAGGAATTCACCAGGCGTTATCCCGCCTCCAGTCCCAGGCAAGATACCCATGACGGCAGGACAAGAGGAATGGGGAAGAGACGCCTTGAGTGAAGAGATGAGGATGATTGATATCGGCGTTGGTGGCGGGCAGTCTAGGGTAAGGAGGAGCAGATTTGGGGCATAAGGGTTGGTATTACTATTTAAAGGCGCTATAGATACGGTCTAGTACATAACGGGCGGTCTTAGGTTTGGGATGGTGCGGCCTTTTGGGAGTTGTGGCGGCTATAGAACCATAGATACTGGAAAAATGTGGAAGGGAAGAGAGTAGGCCTGTCAAAATGTCTTTCTAGTGTAAGACACGCAGCTTGGATCATTTATAGACGGTAATGTATTGTCTCACGAGAAGTCCACAATGGAACATGGCCAAATGGTTTATATAGTAAGGTACGGAATACCTACTCCACGATTGTTTCATCTTAGTGCGTACCGTTGTTCTGACGATCTATGAAACAAGCGCTCAGATCTCCGCCACGCGCTAAGCCTAACTCGAAAGCACTACGACGACCTCCCCGCTTCTGCCTCAGGCCGCTCAACTCCATCACCACTGTCTTCGTTGGTTAGAAACCTCACCTTACCTATACCTTATACCTCAAACGTTCTTTTCCTTTACCTCCCCTCTCACCGCCCGCCTCCCTCCACCAACACCCCCTTCAAACCCCACCATGGACACCCCCCTCCCCTCCACCCCCACCCCCACCTCCCCCTCCGTCCTCCAATGGATCCTCTCCTACCTCCTCGTCGGCATGGCCTGGGGTTTCACAACCCCCTACATCCGCCGCGCCGCCCTGCACCACAAACCCATCGCCCACCCTTCCCTTCAGAAACTCGAGTCCTCGCCCAACAAGAGTGTGGGGAACTGGGTACGGATGAAGGTCCTGGGAGCGTTTTTCGTGGTCACGGATTTGCTTAGGAGGTGGGAATATGCGGTGCCGTTGGTGGTGAATTTGACGGGGAGTGTGTGGTTTTTTGTCGTTGTGGGGAAGGCGGGTAGGTTTTTGGGGTTTCTTTTGATGGGGTTGTCGGTGGGGTGGAAGGGAGTGGAAGATGGCTAATGTGGGGCGTGGTGAGGTAGAATTGAGTTTGACGGTGCCGATTACGAATTCGCTGGCGTTTCTGTTTACGGTTTTGGGGGAGTGGTGGGCGGAGGGGAAGGTTATAGGGAGGGGTGAGTCCCTAACCTATGTTCCATATTTCGATGTGAGGAGGGAAGAGCTGACAGAGAGGCAGATACGTGGATTGGGATGTCATGTGTGCTGGCGGGGATCGCATTGTGTGTGCAGAGTAAGCTTTCTTGATGAGAGGGCTTTATAAGTATAGCTGGCTTTCCTTTTTATCCTGTAAAGTGCCTAGATTTCCGTCACTTGTGATTTTCCTAGTTGGCGACAAGCTTACATAAACATCTCTCCGCCTGTTTACCACATGTAAGATCGATATCTTTGTTTTGCTCTCTGCTATGTTGATATACAAGATCCCATAGAAATCCAAACCCACGTATAAATCTTTCAATTCTCCAATTTTCTATATACCAGCCCTCTACCATCCCTCATACCCCAATCCTCCTCCGCTTCCCCCCTTCTCCATCTTCCCCATCCTCCACCTTGCGCTTACCCTCGCAGCTTTCCACCCCCATCACTTCGAGTCGAACTCCCTGATTCCTCATTCTCAGTCCCGGAATCTTCAACCCCGCCTCGAGAGCATCCCCCTCGTCACTTATCGGCGATACGGGCCTATCAACCTCCGGAAACGTCTTCGCCATCGACTTCTCCTCCAACTCCTCGGCGAGCCTCTCAAGAAACTCATCCGCGAGCTCTTCAGCTATATTTCTCATCAGCCCACATTCCCCGCCAAAAAAAAAAACATCAAAACAATGGTGAAAACACACCGGTCTTCTCTTCTTCAGCCTCCTCCCCTTCCGCTTGCAGCAAAACCTCCATCTCTCGAAGCTCCCACTCCGCAATACTTTCCTCCAACCACTCGCTCAATTCCTCGATTCTTGACCCCAGCTCATTGGAATCCTGGTTTTCCACAAGAATCAGCCTGCACTTTTCACAACTGGGAAAAACTGCTTTCCTTACCTCTCCTTCCTCTTCCACCTCCTCGTTTGCGAAATCCTCAACCCCAACACCGAATTGCACCGCCAACCAATCCAACCTCCACCCCAGGATATCCATCTTGGTGGGTAGGGAAGACATATCTGGAGCGCGTGTGTTGTGGCACAAGCCGCTCATGGGAAACGCGGGTTCGGCGCGTCTTGATACGTGATTGGTTGGTTGGACGGACGAGATAGATGGGGATTTTGTTCCTCTGAAGAGTGGGTGGTAAGGTAGTAATGGGATGGGAGAATAATAGGAGGATGGTTGTTCGGCTTGTGCGAGTTTGGCTTTGAGCCGAGACGTTGGGATGAGAAGGGTAGTGAAACCGAAGGTGTTGAGATGGGAAGTGGGATTCCTGGATAGCCTCGGAGGGTAGAGGTGGGAGTGGGAATGGGAGTTGACTGGGTGGGGAATTAGTGGATGAAGGGGGGTTTAAGACTGGTGAACAGGCCATGATTCATTCGGTTTCTGTGAAGAGAATCGGATAAGGTGATGAAGAAGCCGAATGGCGGGGGGGGTGGACTGTATGATGTGGATTGTGGGGAGTAGTGAACGAGGCCAGGCCAAAGATGCGGTCGGTTTTCCGTCCGAGATGCAACGATCGACGGGGCTTTTTTACGTCTCTACGAACGGGGTCCTGGAGATTTACGCAGATGAGGGTCTAACTACGAGTTCGCAGATGTGAAGGGTTTTGAGCATTACCCAAAGACTGCACCATCTAGACTATTGAAAACGCTTTGAGCAAGCTGCAAAACGCCCGCATAGGAGGAGCTCGCTCGCCGCTCATGTCAATCCTTGGCTTTATGTTGGGGTTGTGGGAAGGGGTGCTAGAGGCGTTGGAGGGCTGGGAGGGTTGAGAGCGTTGGGTGGGCTGGAAAGGGGGGGGGGGGGGGGGGGGGGGGGTTTTTGTATTTTTTTTATTTGGGTTTTTGTTTTTTTTTTTTT
>JAABUS010002025.1_pt1 | contig 40441 bp, 36 predicted proteins | sample 5560161 | NCBI WGS metagenome assembly JAABUS01 (sample SAMN10711885, study PRJNA513376) | rock metagenome | isolation source: Antarctica rocks | place: Antarctica: Victoria Land, Trio Nunatak nord | collected 2016-01-04
GAAGAAGTCGATTGAACAGATTCTACAAAAAATCGCAGACGTGTCAACAGATCAAAGAAATCTAATCGTGTCACTTCGCAAGCTGAGCAGCGATAACATTTTTCTTCACGCAGTTAGCTCAGATGCTTGAGCAAATCTGAAAAAGACTCAGACGTGAGCAAAAGAAATCACGAGTTTGACATGCGTAGCACGTCGAATCTTCGCAATGCTGACACATGAAGTACGCACTACAATAGACATGAGCAATCAAGAAAAGATCATTGAAAGATTGATAAAAAATAACGCGAGACTTCATGAAGATCTGAAAGTTCTAAGAATAGTCTGACTCAAGAAGATAGCAGATAGCGAAAAGACTCATTCGTCACTCATCGTAGAGATCACGATTGAAGCAATGACAAATCAACTAATGAACGTGAGCATGCTGAACTCATATCAAGAATGTGCATGCAAGCTATTTGAAAAGAACTGTCACATCACACAGTGCTTCAGATGTCACAAATTTAGTCACATGACTAAGATCTGCAGAAAGAATCAGCGCTGCGAAAAATGCGCAGACAAGCATCACATAGAGAAGTGTGTGATGCCTTCGAATAAAAGACGTTGCATCAACTGCAATGAAAATCACGAACTCTGAAGATGCATCTGTCTCAAGTGACGACAGCAGATGAAACAAGCGTTCGAAATCTATAGAAATAAATCGTTCAGATACTCTGAAACATCTAAATACAATTGCACATTCTTCTCGCTATCTCTGAACTCTTTAGATTCAATGAACTCTTCAGATTCAATGAATTCTTTCGATTCAATGAACTTCTTGAGCTCAGCAACAGTCATGCTGAAAACACGCAGTTGAATCGCTGATGAATTAGCTTGACAGATAGTAGAGATCAAGAAGAGACAAGTCAATCTTTTCTCTTGCGTGAGTAGTGACTCAGACGAGACAACATCTGAGCAGATTCAGAAACGTTCAATCAGAAAGTGAGAAAGATCATCGATGATCAAAAGCATACAAAGAGTCTTCTCATTGCAGAGTCAACAACAGCTATGAATAACTTTATGATAAAACAGTCTTTTCTACGAATTCTACAGTACAACATCAGAAAATCATTAAGAATTCAAGAATCGTTTCTAATTAACAGAGAAGTTCGCGAATTTGACATAGTAGCTATACAGAAGCAAGATTGCAACAACAATGACTTGCAGTCATTTAACTCAGCACACAACTTCTTTCATCTAGTGAAAAACTCGTCATCTCAATCAAGAACATGCATATACGTTAACAAATGTCTAAGACTTGATCAATGAATAGTAGAAACAGTTGAGTCAGACATTTGCTCAATCAGAATATTAACTCGCAACACAGATGATGAAACGCAGATGCTAAGACTTCTAAACGTCTACAACTCATGCTTACTGTTTACTACATTCACAGAGAAATCTTCAATCATTTCTCATTTGAACGAACTACTCAAGAATGACTGCAAACAACTGATCATAGAAGATTTCAATCTACATAATTCTTACTGAGAGAGACGAAGATGCTTCACTTGTCATACGACGACTGATACTCTACTAAACATCATTACAAACGTAAGGCTGAAATTATTACTGAAATCAGGCACTATTACTCACGAAGCTCACAATCAATTTACGACGATTGATTTAGTCTTTAGCAGCGAGAAAATACAGTTCATGACATGCAAGTGCAAGGTACGAATCAATCTGCATCAGAGATTGAATCATCTTTTGATCATCACAGAGCTATGTTTACAAACAATCTCAGTGCAACTCTCGACTTGATGACTTTAAAAGAAAATGAATACAGAAGCATTAAGTGCTTATCTGCGAATACATCTATCTTTGAAACGCTCTCTAGACGACAAGACTATGATGAATGACAAAGTGTGCAAGATTATCAGAGTGCTACAGAAGATCATCAAGAAATTTATTCTCTTGACAAAGTCATCAAATTGAGCAAGAGACTTTTGAAATCAAAGCTGCTTCGAAGTAGTAATGAAATCAAGACGACTGCAAATCATATGAAAAACGCAAGATACATTAGAAGCGTGAAATAAATATCTGAAGCACAACGATCATAAAAACAAGATCATTCAACAAACGAAATGCGCACACTTCAGAACACAAATGCATGAGCTGAGCAAAGCACTCAAATCAATATGACGCTTTGCAAAATGAGCTAGAATCGAAAGTCAACTATTTAAAAAGCTTTCTCAGTTTTCGTCACTGAAGCGAAGCGACATCAATCATATGACAACGACGTTCGAGAAAAAAATCAAGATACTGCGAGAAAAGTTCTTTCTCTCATCTTCTCAAGCGAATGTCAACGACATCGCAGAATCATTCATATCTTTGACAGTCTCATTCAATTCACGCATCACAAAAGATGAAGTGAAGCAGACAATCAAATGAGTAAAAGCAGACAAAGCGTCGAGCGCTTCAAATATTTCAAACAGAGCGCTTCAAGTGAGTCTTGCAGAACTGATCTCAGTACTGACGAGTTTATTCAACGCATGCATAACACACAAGTATCATTCAAAGCAGTTCAAAAAGACTCAGACAATAGTACTATGCAAATTGAAGAAAAGCGACTATATCGATTCAAAGACGTATTGACTCATTGCTTTGCTCAATATCATGAGCAAAGCGCTGAAGTTGATCATGATCAAAAGACTGAGTGACATAGTCGAGACTCATTGCATGCTATCAAATGCTTAAATAGAAGCGAGACGCAAGCAATTTGTGATCTCGACGTTAAATCTACTAGTAGATCAAGTTCACACAGTGTGAGACTGTGAAATCAAATATGTGATCTTCATGCTAAGCTTAGACGTCGTCGAAGCGTTTGATCAAGTCTCACATGTCAGACTTCTGCATACGCTGAAAATGAAAAGAACGTCAAGCTATATAATCGAATGAACACGCAGCTTTCTAAAGAATCGAGAGACGTTGCTAATATTTGATGAACAAACGAGTGACATGCGCGAGATAAACGCAGGCATATTGCAGAGATTTTTCATTTCATCGATTCTCTTTCTATTCTTCAACGCAAGTTTAATTGAAAAATGCGAAGCACTGAAAATTAAAATCAAAGTGCTTGACTTCGTAAACGATATTAACATTCTAGTCTACGACAGATTCACTAAAGAAATCTGCAGAACACTGAGCAAAGCACACGACGTCTGCGCGAAATGAGCTTGCACTCATGACGCAACGTTCGCATCAGAAAAGTACGAGCTCACGCATTTCACTAGAAAATCGAAGAGATTCAACATGACGACTAGCATACAAATAGAAAGCTCAGTTATCAAATTGAAATCAGATGTACGAGTTCTAAAGATGCAACTGAACACGAAACTGCGATGAAACGCGCATCTTTGACAAATAGAGACGAATCACGTCACAAGAATGCTGACACTTAGTCGTCTTGAAGTCTTCACATAAAGAGCTATCTTCACAAAAGCGAGACAAGTATACTCAGCAGTAGTGAGATCAGAAATCGCATTTGAAGCATCAGTCTGACATCAGCGCAACAAGAAAGATGAACTGTCGAGCAAAGAATGCAGACTAGAAACACTTCAGAATCAGACTCTGCGTCACGTAGCAGAAGCATTCAAAAGAGTAAACATCAAAACTCTAGAGACAGAAACATACACGAGTTTGCTACATGTTCATCTGAATATGCTACAGAACAAGATCACGCTACACAGTTGAGTCAACGATCGAACGCAAGAGATCAGACAAGCATGCGAACTAATACGCGTTCGTTTGACGAAAGTTAATCGCGTCATTTCTCGCTCACTCGTCATCAAGAAAATAGTACTTCTGAATGTCTTCATTCAAGAAGATGCAAAGATACAGTCAAGATGCAGACGACACATTTTCTTCTTCACAATGATTTCAACAAGCGATAGCATCGCAATAATGCAGTATCACAAAGATCAATGAAATCAACGATGAGAAAAGTACAGAGAACGCGTTGCAGATGTCAACGCAATCTCAGCACAAAGATTGCATCTGAGCAATAAGATGATAAAGATGCGTGATGATCTTCAGAAAGCAGAAAGCATTCTTGCAATGCACATCAGAATTGAATGCATAAATCTGAATGCTTATTTGCACTCTAGAAACGTTTCAGGCACAAATAGCTCGCGATGCGACTGCGAATGAAGTCATCAGATGACGAAGCATGTACTCATGCACTGCTCGAACTGATCGCATCTGCGATCAAGAATGCTACAAGATGCTGACTTCTCGAACTATTGAATAATTGTCGTCATCACGAAGAGTCTCAAAGCAGTAGCGAAGATGATAATGAAAACGAAGCTCTTGAAGCAATTTAAAGTGACTAGAACACTCGTTCTCTAACGTGCAATCAACGCGAACAAATTTGATACATAGTCTCAAAACTCACTGTTTCGACTGCGTGAAGCAGTCGTGTAGACTGCGAGTGATTTTCTATCTCAGAGAGTTTTGTTCACTCAATACAAATAGCATAAAGTTTCTCATGAGTTGATCTAATCGATGTCACAAGAGTGTATGAATTTATTATTATTATTATTATTATTATTATTATTACATATGCATTGAATAAACTCATCAGTACTGAAATCAGTTCTGTGAGACTCACTTAAAGCACTTTATTTGAAATATCTGAAATGCTTAATGCTTTGTCTGCTTTTACTCATTTGATTATCTGCTTCACTTTATTTTTTGTGATGTGTAAATTGAATGAGACTGTCAGAGATATAAATGACTTTGCGATGTCATTGACATTCGCTTGAGAAGATGAGAAAAAGAACTTTTTTTACAGTATCTCGATTTTTTTCTTGAACGTCGTTATTATATGATTGATGTTGCTTTGCTTCAGTGATAAAAATCAAGAAAGCTTTTTAGATAACTGACTTTTGATTCTAACTCATTTTGCAAAGCATCATATCAATTTGAGTGCTTTGCTTAACTCATACATTTGTGATCTGAAGTGTACACATTTCATTTGTTGAATAATCTTGTTTTTATGATCATTGTGCTTCAAATATTCATTTCATGCTTTTAATGTATTTTGTGTTTTTTATATAATTTACAGTTATCTTGATTTCATTACTACTTTGAAGCAGCTTTGATTTCAAAAGTCTTTTACTCAATTTGATGACTTTGTTAAAAAGATAAATTTATTGATAAATTTCTGTAATACTCTGATAATCTTACACACTTTATCATTCATCATAATCTTGTCATTTAAAGAATGTTTCAAAGATAAATATAGTTGCAGATAAGTATTCAATGCTTCTGTATTCATTTTCTTTCAAAGTTATCAAGTCAAAAGTTGCACTGAGATTGTTTGTAAACATAGCTTTGTGATGATCAAAAGATGATTCAATTTTTGATGCAGATTGATTTGTATTTTGCACTTGCATGTCATAAACTGTATTTTCTCGCTGTTAAAGACTAAATCAATCATCGTAAATTAATTGTGAGTTTTGCAAGTAATAATGTCTGATTTCAGCAATAATTTCAGTCTTATGTTTGTAATGATGTTTAATAGAGTATTAATCATTATATAATAAGTGAAGCATCTTTACTCTTCTCAGTAAGAATAATGTAGATTGAAATCTTTTATGATCATTTTTTTTTTCATTAAGTGCATGCAGTCTATGACTATGACACTGTCTAAATGCTGTGCATATGTTAAATTACATGTATCTTGATCAAAGTCGCTGCTTTATATCTTTTCATTGATCAATCACATCGATAGTTTGCGTAAACAAGCACTTTCAATCAAACAACTTCTTTCTCTTGTGCTTTTGTTTTCTCATCTCTTCGTGCTTTTCTTACTTTATTCTTTCATTCTCAATAATCATTTTCTTGTCGTAATTTGAGTACTTTTCAAGTACTTCAGCATTGCAATTCTTTCAATCTTGATGATAAACAATATTAATATAGTGTTCATGTTTTTGAACTGTGCTTTTGCTTTAAGCTGTAACTGTTCTGCTCTATAATGTTTGCAGTTCAATAGTAAGTGCTTTGACGTTTGTCTCGTCTTGCATATTTCATAGCATTTGTTCAAATTATTCTTTGATAATCGATGCAAATAACTTTTGAAATAGTTATGTTTCATTTTTAGCTGTATAAACGTTGAAAACGTCAGTCTGTTTGTTTTTCAAAGCTTCTTTAATGATCTGTAACTCAGATTCACTCTCGCTGTGTGCTTCTGATACTGATTTTCTTTTTTGATGCTGTTGTTTCATGCAATTAGTCATTGCTCTTTTATCTCTTTGTTTATTTGCTTTTTGATGAAGCTCATGATTGTTCTTTTTCTGATGTTGATTATTGATCTTTTTCATGTTACGTCTTTGATCAATTGATTCACTGCTTCGTTTTCAATGATGTCTTTGCAACTCAATACTCACTGTATGCAAATATGACATTGATTTTGTTGCAGATTGATCAGATTTTGTTGTATGTTATTGAATAACTTCAAGTTGACATTGCTTTTTGCTTTTAATCTTTGCAGCGTCATTTGACTGTCTGTGTATACTCAAATTTCGCTGTCTTCAGATGCTTCTTCACTGCATATTGCAATTGCATCGTTAATAGCTTGCAATTTCACTTTCGTTATGATTATTTCATTGATCACGCTTGTCACTTTGCTGCATTTAACAGACTTGTGCGTGAATATCATCATGATTTCGATTTCTGTTTTGAGTTCTGCTATCTTTTTTCAAGTTTGCAATGCATCAATGTACACTACTATGTTTTTCGTCTTTTTGACTATCGTTTTCAGTTCTTTATAGTATGTATTTATCGTTTTGCACATTTCATCTCTTGCGAATTCAATTTGCATCTTTGTCAGATATTTGATTTTCTGATCTCATGATTTCTTGAAGTGAGATATTTCAATCTTCTGTATTGAACTAAGCATTATATACACTTTGTTCAATATTTGATATATTTATGTAAGCTTCTCTTTGCAATTCTTGACTTTTTAAGACAACTTCATCGTTGACTTATTTTAATTCAGATAATTTGTTGCATTCAGATTCAGATTCAATTCAATGATGTATTAAGATGAGTATGATATGAGTGTTCACTTTCTTGTTGAATGCTTTTTCAATAGTTCAACTATTTTAATTGCATAGTTCTTGCATTTTTGATCTAGTTGTACTTTCACTGACGAAATTTCAGTCTCTATTTGCATGAATTTTATAAGTGATTTTTTTCTTCTTCATTAAGTGCATGCAATCTATGACTATGACATTGTCTAGACGCTGTGCATATGTTAGATTACATGTATCTTGATCAAAGTCGCTGCTTTATATCTTCTCATTAATCAATCACATCGATAGTTTGCGCAAACAAGCGTGTGAACTGTTTATATGATCAAGCAATCATCTAAACAACTCAAAATTGTGAAAGTTGATCACTTTAATGTAAGCTTTCAACTTGTCTGTATGATCATTAAGTCAAGCGAGCTAGATAAGCTTTGATTTATGTAGATGAAAGCTGATCACTTCGACGTGAGTTTTCAAGTTCGCTGTATGATCACTCAGCTGAATGAACTAAATGAGCTTTGATTTATGTATTTGCGACGCATGTAAATCAATCAGAAAATCGAGAAATTGATCGATTTACTGCATCACATGATCGTGTAGATGCGCAAAAGCTGAGTTGTGTCTTCGCAATGTGTATGTGTATGATGTATATGAGTTGCAACACATGCGCAAAGACGTTGCTGTTGTTCTGTGTATATGAGCAAAGACTGTATCATGTCTTTGCAGTGTATATATTTGCGACGTATGTAAATCGATCAGAAAATCGAAAAAATCGACCGATTTACTGCGTTGCATTGATGTGTATATGCGCAAAAGCTGAGTCGTGCCTTCGCAGTGACTGTGTGAATGTCGTATATTAGTTGCAGCACATGCGCAAAGACGTTGCTGTTGTTCTGTGTATGTGAGCAAAGACTGTGTCATGTCTTTGCAATGTATATGCTTGCAATGCATGTAAATTGATCTGATAATGCGAAAAATCGATCGATTTACTGCAATCACATGAGCATGTAGATGTGCAAAAGCTGAGTCGTGCCTTTGCAATATGTGTATGTGTGATGTATCTGAGTTGCAACGTGTGCGCAAAGACATTGCTGTCATTCTGTGTATATGAGCAAAGACTGTGTTATGTCTTTGCAGTCTATGTGATTGCAATGCATGTAAATCGATCTGATAAAGCGAAAAATCGATTGATTTACTGCATCACGCAAGCGTGTAAATATGCAAAAGCTGAGTCGTGTCTTTGCAATGATTATGTGAGTGTTGTATATGAGTTGCAGCACGTATGCAAAGACGTTACTGTCATTCTGTGTATATGAGCAAAGACTGTGTTATATCTTCGCAGTGTATGTGATTGCAATGCATGTAAATCAATCTGATAAAGCGAAAAATCAATCAATTTACTGCATCATGCAGACGTGTAGATGCGCAAAAGCTTGATCATGTCTTTGCAATGTATGTATGTATAATGTATATGAGTTGCAACGCATGTGCAAAGACGTTGCTGTCATTCTGTGTATATGAGCAAAGACTGTATCATGTCTTTGCAGTGTATATATTTGCGACGCATGTAAATCGATCTGAAAACGCGAAAAATCGATCGATTTACTGCATCACATCTCTCTGTATATGTGCAAAAGTTGAGTCGTGTCTTTGCAATGTATGTGTGTATATTTTATATGAGTTTAACGTGTGAATAAAGTGCTGTTACTGCTTTGTATGTGATTGCGCTGCGTGTAAATCGATCTGAAAATGCGAAAAATCAATCGATTTACTGCATCATGTCTGTCTGTATATGTGCAAAAGCTGAGTCGTGCCTTCACAATATATATGTATATGTTGTATATGAGTCGTAGCATGTATGCAAAGACGTTGCTGTTTTTCTATTTATATGCAAGCTTCAACACGTCAATGATTGCATTGTTATTGTCTCACTTTTCAACTGTGTATGAGCTCAACATGTAAGTAAAGCACTGTTACTGCTTTGTCAATGTTGATGAGATTGTTTAACTCTTCTGACAAGCATAGCTTGCAGAAGATTCATAGTCAGCATCTTGTACAGATAAATCTTGTTGTTGATTGCAATTGACAAGAGTGAGATATGTGTAATCACATTTGATCTCAATGCTTCTTGCAAGAGTTCAACTCTTGCAAATGCAAAACATTCTTTCATTCTTTCTTTTCACTTATATATTTCTTTAACCTTTTATTCAGAGCATTTCACATAAACAGTAACTTTAGTATAAATGTTATGATTTTAGTCTTCATCTATTCTTTTTAGTTCTAATCTGAGTTTCATTCTAATCAAGTTTAGTGAGCATTCAAGCTAGTAGTAATGTCATTGAAACTTTGCATCATATGTGTAAAACGTCAATTCTTTCAAGTTTAGCACAGAGCTGAGAAGAATACATATAAAAACTCAAGTTCTTACCTGTACATACTTTTCTTTCTTAGCATTTATCTATTAGTTATATTACATCTTTATGACTCACTTTAGATCGATTTCTAACAGTAGATAAATGCTAATCAACTACTCTGCTATCAACATGTAAATGATATGAAATAATCTACTTCGTTTATTCAGAAAATTCGCAAGAAATTCTTTGAATTACTTTTATCAAAACACACATTCAAATTTACTCAAATTTATCACTCAATCACTTAATCTTATTACAATCAAATCTATTTATCTATCTTTATCTTTCTCACAATGACGCGCGACTTCAAATCAGTCGAGTCACGAACAGCTTGTCTGCTTAGAAGCATTGCTAGTAAATGAGTTTCTCTTATTTCTTTTGATGCTTCAGTCGATGTCAAGAATGCTGATACTTCATGAAACATCAAGACAGAAGAACAGCTTCATCAATGAGCTCATGATCAGTTAAACAAGATCATCAAGATGTTGAACAAGCTTAGATCTCAATGAGATATGACTTTGAAACTCAATGAGTAGTGAATCGTTGTTCAAGTTGAACATGACAAGAGATCAAATCAACTAGAGATCAAACAGATGATCATAGACACTCTAAAAGAGATAAACAAATGTTATTGAAAGAAGATGTTGAATCTCAAGAATAAACTTAAAGAAGTATTGCATTCAGTAAATTAATCTCAATCTCGTCAGTCTACTGAATCTCAATCTACTACGAATTCTCTATCTCAACAAGATATCAAGTCACATGCTTCTATTGAGAATCATACTCGACAAAAGACGTCTACTAAGTTCATTTTCTTCGAAAATGAACATTATTGATTCTACAAATTTTCGAATGTCTTTATATTCACTGATGAAGATGAATCAAGTTAAGAAGATTAAAGAAACAAGATGAATGACAAGCTGATTATCAATGTTGATCAATTTGATAATGAGATCATCTGTATTATTTACATGATGTCTAGGCTAGAAGATGACGTTGCAAAGCATATCTTCATTCAACGTTGTTTTGATTCTTCAAATTCATTCACTTTGATCTACAAGCTATTTGATCATTTGAAAGAAATATATGATGAACTGAATAAGAATCAAAAGTCTTGACGCGAATACAACGCTCTGAAATAAGCAGACAAGTCTTTCAATGTCTTCTACTTCAACTTTATGAAGCTATTCAGCTATCTTAGTTATGATGATTGCACTTTGATGAACAATCTTTAGAATAAAATCAACAATCATCTGCAGAATATTCTATCAATCTGTTCAGAGAATTTTACTTCGCTCTCTCATCTCAAGAAATTTCTTCAAGATGTGAATAATAAACAGCGAGTCAACTATCAGCTACGCAGCGAACGTTACACTGTCATCATCAAATTCACTGTCGTATTTGACAAATACATTACTTCATTGTCAGTGATGACTTTGATAATCAATTATGTTAAGTCAACTATCTTTTCTACTTCTGAGTCAGTGAGATTGTCTATTATTTGCTACATCTGCAAGATCTCGAGTCACTTGTTCAAGAATTGTTCTCAGAACAAGATTAACATCTTGACTTCTTGAGCTTTCACTTCTCATCTACATGAGATCATCATTTCAAAGAATAAAGAGAATGAGAAAATGTCTTCTTTCAAGAATAGTGAGGCAAAAAACTAGTGACTTTCATCAAAGACGCAATGAAAAATGTGTTAATTTCTTCAACAATGAGCATGTCAAATGATCTCTTTACTTCTGAATCTTTGACTACTGAATGTGTATTATCTAGCAATGAAATTAGTTACTTATTGAAGTCATTGATAAACATTGAAGCAGCTGACTATTTGTTTATTGATGAAATGATTGCGTAAATTGTTTGTGATCAGTTACAAATTGAATCACTGACTTTGATCAAAGTGAAGTCAATACGAGAATTCAACAATCATTATGCAAAAAAGCTCATTACTCATGTCATCTATTTGAATCTAATCGTTCAAGATCATATGATTGAAACTGCTTTCATGTTAATCACTTGATTAAATCAACATCAAATGATTCTTGAAAAAACATGAATGAATAAAACTGATCTAGTAATAAATATGCAAATTGATTTTCTTTGATTTTCGAATTTCATCTCTAGTCAGAAATCAATTGTTCTACTCTCAAGTCATAAAACAATCACGAAACAAAAGAGCTTAACTTCTACTCATATACTGAGAAAATCATTCACTTTCGTTATCACTTAATTTAATCAGAAATCACTTTCTTTTAATCAGTCAAAAGAAAAGTTTGTTAAATCAATCAAACAGTCAAAATCACTTAAAGCAGTTTCGTTTAACATCAACTCTAAATCAGTCTATTTTAGTCTGAAATCAGCTTTTAGTTCAATCAACATATCAATGATAAAGACAGTTGTTTATAAAATGTTAGTCAAATGATCAGATGTCAAGATCTTTGCTATTATTATCTTGAAAATTGATTGACTCATAACTACAGTTGAGAATAAGCTCGAAGAAGTAAATCTACATGAGCTTTCACACGTCAAGACTCTTAAGCAAGTCAAGATTAAGCTTCTTTCTGAATATCATGACTATTTAAATGTTTTCGATTGAGCAATGATCAATCAGTTATCATCTCATCATATCTATGATCACAAGATTGATTTGATCAACAAGAAAACATCTTCGCGAAGCAAACTATATCAGATGTTCAATCACAAGCTTCAGAAGATAAAGAAGTATCTGATTGAACATCTGAACAAAGAGTTCATTTTCTTCAACTTTGTATCATACGTCTCGCTTATTTTGTTCGCTGAAAAGAAAGATGAAAGTCTGCGTTTCTGCGTTGATTACAGAAAGCTCAATGCTTTGATCAAACGAGATTACTACTCTTTGCTCTTGATAGACGAGACTTTCACTTGTATACAAGAAAGCAAATACTTGACTTGATTAAATATCATTATCGCGTTCAATAAACTACGAATGCACTCAGATAGCAAAGATTTGACTATCTTTATCATCTTCTTCAACTTATACAAATATCATGTAATGTTTTTCAAATTAATCAACGAATTGACGTTTTATCAACACTATATGAACAACATGCTGTTCAAATATCTTTATCAGTTTTGTCAGATTTATCTAAATGACATTATCATTTACTGCAAGATCTTGAAAAAACACAAGCAACATGTATGATTAATCTTGAATAGACTACGAGAAGCTGATCTACAGATAGACATCAATAAATGCAAGTTTCATGTTTAGAAAATCATCTTTTTAGAACTTTTGATGTCAATCGAGAGACTTAAGATGAATTCACGAAAGATACAAGCAGTAGTGAATTGATCTATTCTCAATAATCTCACTCAGATTCAGTCATTCATTGACTTCTGCAACTTTTATTGATGCTTTATCAAGAACTTTTCGAAGATTATTCGTTCAATGATTCAACTCACTCAAAAGAAAATTATATTTGAATGAAACAAAGTCTGTCAAACTGCATTCAATCACATGAAGAGATGTATGACTGAGACTTTTATACTTCGTCACTTTGATCAGACTTGCGATTTCATTCTTGAAATTAACTCATTCAACTACGTCAACGATGAAGTTCTGTCTTAATATAATGATAAGAATGTTCTACATTTGATTATCTTCTATAGCAAGAACATGTTTTCTGCTGAATGCAACTACAAGATATACAATAAGAAACTGCTGATCATAATTTGAGCTTTTGAATATTGATGACTTGAACTGAAGCTGATTAACATTTCTATCAAAATATTTATCAATCATTAAGCGCTCATCTCATTGATGAAAGACAAGAAGCTGAGTCAATGATAAATGCATTGAGTTCAGAAGCTAGCTGACTTCAACTTCAAGATAATGTATTAATCTGACAAACAGAACATTAAGATCAATACATTAACTCATCAAGCTGACTTCATGCCTAAAGATTTCAATGATGAACGCATTTGATATCAAGAAACTACTATTCTGACATCAAATTGAATGAAGATCGTTGATTTAAAGAAGAATAATGATCAATCAATTTATAAATAAGTTCTTGACGTGAATGAAATCAATGAGAATTGTACACTACTTCGCGAAGCAATAGCAAGAAACGAAGCATAATATGAAGATATCAAATTGAAGAATTGTTGAACTCAGAATGAAATCTTGTTTCATGATAGTTAGCTATGAGTTTCGTTCAATAAACTTCTACAAATGAATCTGATTCGTGAAGTACATAATCAGTCGTTGATTGATCATTCTGAAATTCTTAGAACAGTGAAGATCATAAAGCGAAATTACTATTAATCTTCTATGCGAAAAACGATAGATCAATATATTCAAAACTGCTACGTATGTCAATGTTCAAAGACATCAAGAGATAAATCAAATGACTTGCTTTAATCTTTTTTTATATCTGAACAGCAATGATAGAACATAGTCATGAACTTCATTATCAATCTATTTGATTCGTATGACTACAACGCTATTCTGACTATCATCTGCAGATTGTTAAAAGAAAGACATTATATTTCTTGCATCATTGATGATGAAGATATCACAGTCGAAAAGACAGCTGAAATGTTGCTTCAATGAATATATTGAACTCACGATTTATCAAGCTTCATTGTATTCAATCGAGATTCTCAGTTCATCTTCATTCTTTGAAAGTTTCTTTGCAAACGACTGAGCATTTCTCTTTGATTGTTCATCGTCTATCACTTTCAGATCAACGATCAAAGTGAACAAGTCAATCAGAATGTTAAGCGATATCTTCATTTCTTCTGTTCATACATGCAGAATGACTGATTCAAGTGACTATTCATGATTGAGTTTATCAATAATAACATCTTGTCTTCAGTCATCTTCTTGATTCTCTTCTTCATGAACAAGAACTTTCACTCTCGTATAAGCTTTGACCCTGACATCATTAAATATGAAAGCACTCGCGAACATCTGCAGATTGCTCAAGTTGAAGATATATTCAATCACATGAATAAGACATTAATCTTCGCTCGCGAAGCTCTGATCAAAACACGAGAGCAAATGATGAATCAAACTAACAAGCATAGAAAGAAGATCAATTACAAAATTGAATCAAAGATGTTTTTAAACAAACAAAACATCATTACAGCGAGATTTTTCAAAAAATTGAATGACAAGATGCTCAACTTATTTCAGATCATTGACTCTGTTGACTCATTCTATAAGTTAAAACTATCAAAGACTATGCATATACATAATGTATTTCATTCAGAGCTTCTTCGTTCTGTCATCAATGATTCTTTGTCTGATCAAAAGAATGAATTTTCAAAATCAATAGTGATAAATGATGAAGACGAATGAAAAATCAATGATATACTGAACTCTTGATGTTATAGAAGATGACTTCAATATAAAGTTAAATGAAACAACTATGACAACGATCTCAACTGATATAATGCTGACGACGACGAGTTTATGAACGCTCAAGAGATGATTGATGAATTTTATATCAAATATTCAAGAAAAGCGCGCTAGAAAAAACATTCATGCAAATATGAATAGTCAAGAGAGAAAATAATGTTACGATTCTAGCCTTCGTCTATTCTTTCTAGCTTTAATTTGAGTTTCATTCTAATTGAGTTTAGTGAGCATTCAAGCTAGTAGTGATGTCATTGAAACTCTGCATCATATGTGTAAGACGTCAATTCTTTCAAGTTTAACATAAAGCTGAAAAGAACACATATAAGAACTTAAGTTCTTATCTGTACATACTTTTCTTTCTTAGCATTTATTTATTAGTTATATTATATCTTTATGACTCGCTCTAGATCGATCTCTAACAATAAAGATCTTTCAATATATATCTTGAAATCTGCAATAGTTCGCTTTTATACACAGTGTCAATTTTTTCTTGCATGTAGATTGTGAATCATCTTTCTAATTTATATTTAATACTTGTTTTTGATTTGAGCGAAAGTGCTTATATGCGCAAACTATTGATGTAATGCAAGCAAACTGTCTTTGCATGAAAATCATGATCATGCAATTGAAATTACTGCAGAATTATCATATAAATTGTTGTATAATTTGTCAAACACAGAGTTAGCAACTTTGAGACAATATTTAAATGATGTTTTAGTGAAAGAATAAATTAAGCACTTCATCAGCTCAACTGATGCATTTATTTTATTCATTTTCAAAAAGAACAATAGTATTTATTTATGCATAAACTATTGAGATCTGAATAAGATTATTGTAAAAAATCGTCATTTACTGTCTTTAATTAGTGAAACTTTAAATAGATTCAATAAAGTCAAGCAGTTCACTAAGTCAAATTTGAAGAATGTTTATCATCATCTCAGAATTCAGCATGAAAACGAGTGAAAAACGACATTTTGTATTCATTGTAATCACTTTGAATATATGATCATGTTGTTTAATTTGATCAATGCATTTGTTATTTTTCAAACTTATATTAATAAGATCTTAACATAACTTTTAAATAACTTTTATGTTGTTTATCTGAATGACATTCTAATCTTCTTCATAAAGAAGACTGATCACGTAAATCACATGAAGCAAATTCTTAAGAGATTAAGAAAGTTCAAGTTATATGCTAGCTTGAAGAAGTGTGAATTCTTCATCACTAAGTGAACTTTCTAGAATTTATCATATTCATTAAGAGTGTTTCAATGAACTCAAGTAGAATAAACATCATCAAAACATGATTCAGATCAAAGATGTATTGAAACATTTGCAATTTGTAAAGAGTGACAGAGACAGATTTTAGCGCTTTTAGCAATCAATATCTCAAATATTTATTTAATTTCATGTCTCAGATTTGCGTCACTTTTAGCTGATGCATATTCATAAAAGCATCAATATTTTCAACATTTCTAACATTTCTAGCATTTTCATGTGCGCAGTATGCGTCTTTATCATTTAATTCAATAAACATAACTATTTTAACATTTGTAACATTAATATGTGTTACGAAGCGTGTTGACATTGAATAGAGTCTAGTCAATAGACTCTAGAAATTTCGGTATGTGAACAAGAAACAGCGATGTTTCGAATCAAAATATGCTGAAACATTTCATTTATTTGAGCTTTAGCAAATTGACTACTTCGCTTCTTTGTTCGACCTACTATAGATACAGCTCGAAACTGTCTTCTTTCTTCTGTATTCTTAGTTTTCTAGTTAGAGCTACCTCTATTGATCAAACATTCTATTCAGCTACGCACTATCTCGCTGCAGTGTGATTAGATTCTAGACACAGTCTCAACATTAAACTAAGAATTCGTTAACCCTACGATATGAGTATCAATATTCATTCAAGACACTCAACGAACAACGAAACAAGTTTAAAGAAATTTGTTTACCTGATGATTGACGACTTCGAAAGACAGAACAACATCAGAGAGTCAATAGAATCAACGACAAGACTGTTGAATTGCTAGAGAACTTACCGCTCATTTAGTAGCATTGATTCACTCGATCAATAGAATCAACGAAAACATATGATCGTTGATTGCTAGAGAATCACAAACTTCTCTCTCTTTCAAAAAGCTTGTGAATCAGTTGAGTTAAAATAATCTGTGTCATCAAATTTGATTCGACTCAATTCAAATTCAGATCAATTTAGTGAGTCTGCTACAAAGACAAGTCAATAGTCAATCTCTTTGATGAGCTAGTCGATTTTCTTCTAGTGAGTCTGCTACAAAGACGCTGTCAATGCGATGATCTATCTACTCACATCGCTCTATCTATCAGTGAATCGACCTACCTCGTGTTTCTGTGTCAACTAGTGAGTCTGCTTCAATGATCGCTCTTCTCTCTCATAGTGAGTCTGCTACAATAGGCATTTCGATGATCTGAAAGATCAATAGAAAGATTGGTAGAAAGACGAGCGTTGAGCTCTACGTCAGTGCTATGAACTACACTACAAGTCATAGAAACATGACTTTTAAAGAGAAGAGAGTAATGTTACGAAGCGTGTCAACATTGAATAGAGTCTAGTCAATAGACTCTAGAAATTTCGGTATGTGAACAAGAAACAGCGATGTTTCAAATCAAAATATGCTGAAACATTTCATTTATTTGAGCTTTAGCAAATCGACTACTTCGCTTCTTTGTTCGATCTACTATAAATACAGCTCGAAACTGTCTTCTTTCTTCTGTATTCTTAGTTTTCTAGTTAGAGCTACCTCTATTGATCAAACATTCTATTCAGCTACGCACTATCTCGCTGCAGTATGATTAGATTCTAGACATGATCTCAACAATATGTAGTTGCAACGTTGAATAATTAATGATTGATTTGACTATTTAAATAATAGCTATTTAATATATGCGTCAAGAAAGTCAATGAGAAAGTCAATAAGAAAGTTAATGAGAAAGTTAATGAGAAAGTTAATGAGAAAGTTAATGAGAAAGTTAATGAGAAAGTTAATGAGAAAGTTAATGAGAAAGTTAATGAGTAAACTAAAGAGATAGAGAGTCATGTTTGAAGCTTGATAAAGAACAAATTTAATTCTTGATTGCGAAGTAATTTGAAGCTTAATGAAAAGTCATGTAAAGAGTCATGAAGAGAGTTATGTAGAAAGTCATGTAAAGAGTCATGTAGTAAAAAAATCAGTAGATGACTCAATCAAAAGATCAGTAGAAAGCTTACTAGTAGAAAGATCAATAGAAAGATTGATTAAAAGATCAGTAGAAAGCTCACTAAATAACTTGATCAAAAGATTAGTAGAAAGATCAACGAGAATGCTTGATAGAGAAACATGAAGAGTGCTTGATAGAGAGTCATGTAGAAAGTCATGTTGTTGAGAAATAAAGTACAGATGTGATATAAAAAGATTTCAAATTAACAGAGCAAGCATGAATACATGTAATAATCAATCTAATAGATAGATAAATCTAGAAAATAGACTAGATACAGATGATTAAATGAATAGATAAATAGATAGATAAATAAATATGTCTCTATGTTGATGTCTTCGTCTAGAAATGAGGTGAAAAGATGAGTAAAAAAGATTTCAAAGAAAACTTCGCTCGAAAAATCTCTATAAATGATAGTCAATATTCTCATGAATTCTGAAGATGCAACTGAGTCATGCTCGAGAAATCTCTATTAATAGTAGTCAATGTCTTCATGAATTTTGAAGATGCAACTTAATAGCTTTGCTTAAAAAATCTCTATGAATGATAATCAATGTTCTTATGAATTCTGAAGATGCAACTCAATAGCTCTGCTTGAGAAATCTTTATAAATGATAGTCTATATTCTTATGAATTTTGAAGATGCAATTGAATCAATGCTGTTTCATGAGTCATCAAGAAATGAGACTTCGTCTTACAACAATGTAGAAAGCATTGTTTGATTCGTGTTATGCGCTTGATTGACGCGTATTTTAAAGCATGTAGAATGTTTGATAGATTGTTTGATAGAAAGCTCAGTCAATAGCTCAATAAATAGCTCAGTAGAAAGATTGATAGAAAGATTGATAGAAAGATTGATAGAAAGCTCACTAAATGACTCAATCAAAAGATCAGTAGAAAGCTCACTAAATGACTCGATCAAAAGATCAGTAGAAAGCTCACTGATAGAAAGATCAATAGAAAGATTGATTGAAAAATCAGTAGAAAGATCAGTGAAAAGCTCAGTAGAAAGCATTGTTTGAAGCACTGTTTAATCTGTATTATGCGCTTAATCAACGCGTCTTTTGAAGCATGTTTTAAAGTGATAGACTGACTACTAGATGAACGAGTAAATAGCTAAGTTGATAGCTGAGTTGATAGCTGAGTTGATAGTTAAGTTGATAGCTGAGTTGATAGTTAAGTTGATAGCTGAACATGTTGATATTTTGATTGTTGTTGTTCTAGAAAGTAGAAACTATGAAGGGAAAAAGAAGGTGAAAACTTCGAACTCTCTAGCGTCAGCGTAGATAGAAAGTTATATAGAAAGCATTGTTTGAAGCACTGTTTAACGTGTTTTGTGCGCTTGATCAACGCATTTGATAGAGCGTTTGATAAAGCATTTAATAAAGAGTTTGATAGAAAGTAAAATGATGAGTAGATAAGCGAGTAAATAAATGAGTAGAATGAAAAGTAAATGAGTGAGTAGAGTGAAGAGTAAATGAGCGAGTAGATGAGTGAATAGAATGAAGAGTAAATGAGCGAGTAGAGTGATGAGTAGATGAGCGAGTAGCTAGATGAGTAGAATGAAGAGTAGATGAGCGAGTAAAGTGATGAGTAAATGAGCGAGTAGCTAGGCGAGTAGAATGAAGAGTAGATGAGCGAGTAGAATAATGAGTAGATGAGCGAGTAGCTAGGCGAGTAAAGTGAAAAGTAGATGAGCGAGTAGATAAATGAGTAGATGAGTGAGTAGATGAGCGAGTAAATGAGCGAGTAAATAAACAAGTAGTAGACTGAATGCAATGAAAGAAACGAAAGCGATGAAAGCGATGAAAGCAATGAAAGCAATGAAAGTGACGAAAGTGCAATTCAGTTCAATGACATATGAAATGATTGCAGATTTTATTCATAAAATCTGATTACATTCAGATGAGTTCAGCTAAAATCTTGACTTTATTTCGCTTTAAGCGATAAATGTTTCTTTAGCTAAACTCAATAATTCAGTTCACTTCTCAAACTGCAAATGAAAATACAAGTTTTTCTGAGATTCATCAATTTCTATCGACGTTTTATACATCATTACTCTCAGATAGCAGAGTCTTTAACAGAATTGCTGAGAGATAGTGTAAAAAATGTAAAAATAAACTCATTCATATGATCAAACGAAGCGAAACAAGCTTTTAATCAGCTTTGCGACGTCTTTATAAAGATGTTTATACTAAGACACTTTGACTCAGAGTGACATATACACATTGAGATCAACGCGTTCAATTATGCAGTCGCGAGTATTTTGTCTCAGTCAGATGATGAAAATCAGTGACATTCAATTGCATTCTGATTCAGAATAATGATAAACATTGAAAGAAACTATGAAACATATGATCAGAAGCTTCTAATCATAGTAGCGATGTTTAAACATTGATGACACTATGTGAAAGACAATTATCATACTGTTAAAGTTTTGACTGATCATAATAATCTGAAGAATTTTATGAATGTTTGAAAGCTAAATGAAAGACAAGTCAGATGAGTCATGAGATTGTCAATCTGCAACTTTGAAATAGCACATAAATCAGAAAAGACAAACTTAATTGATGTGTCATCAAGATGATTTGATTATAAAAATGAAAACATTTCTGCAAATTATTTGCTGCTCACTTTGCAGCGAAAGCTGACTAGAATAGAAAGCTTAAATAGCTTTATATTCGTAGCAATCAGAGAACTATACTGTATATGAGTGATTAACGATATTGAGAAGACGTTCGTTCACAGTATAAGTATGAACAGATATTTAGCAGAACATGTCGAGAGCAGACTGCAAGATGAAACTCATTGATGAACATGAATGATTAATGATGTCAAGAAAACATTCATTCACAATGTCAGTGAACAAAAATATTCAGCGAAACATGTTGAAAGCAGATCGCAAGATAAAATCTACTGTACATGAATGATTAACAAAGTCAAGAAGATGTCTGTTCACAATGTTAGTGAAAACATGAATACATGTTCAGCAATGTATGTCAGAAGTATGCTGCTGAGAATTATAATTCTAGCAGTGTGAGAAATGCATTTAGATGAAGTACATTTCTTGAGAAATAAAATTTCTCAACTTGAATCAACAACTTCAAAAAGCACAGATGTTGAAACATCAACTTATAAAGATTGCAATGTAACTGAGAAACAGCTTAATTTTGTTGCTGAAACTGTTGATTGCAAACAACTCATTTCATGTACAATTGTCAAAGTATTGACAATTCATGAAATAATATACAACTTTAGTAGTAAATTTATAATTGAGCTCATCAAGATCTTACAGCAAGAAGATGAATTTGCTGTGAGATTAAAAGCAGATGAAATGACGAGTATACAAAAGAGTGACGTTGAAGCTTGAACATTGAATAGTCAAGAAATAATAAAGTACAATGAATCAATGTATGTTTCAGAAGATCTTTCTATCAGAAAAAAGTTATTGAAACGTCATCATGATGATTTGTTAGCAAAGCATTTTAATGCTGACAAGATCAGCAAGCTATTAAATTGCAAATATTACTGAAAAAGTATGATCAAGAATGTCAAAGAGTATATAAATACTTGTGACATTTGTCAGAGAGTAAAGATGAAATGTCGTTTATCATATGATGAGTTGAGATCATTATCTCAATTCACAGATTCATAAAAAGAAATCACTATGAATTTCATAACAGATTTATCATCTAGTAAATGAAAAAAAGTTGTGTATGACTTGATTCTCATGATAGTCAATCATTACATGAAGATGACGCGTTATCTATTTATAAAGAAGACTCTGACTATTGTAAAGTTAACAAAGTTGTTCTTTAAGCAGATTGCTTTAAAATATGAGATATCAAATGATATAGTTATTGATAGAAATAATCTATTTATTAATGCGTTCTAATCAGAGATCTGCTATCATGCAAAGATGAAATGATGACTAAGCATTGTTTTTCATTCGTAAACAGATGATTAAACAGAACAACAGAATTAAACATTGAAATATTATCTATGAGTATATTATTCAAAAAAGCAAGATAACTAAACTACGCTTTTACTCGTAGCTGAGTTCATATATTATTAAATAAAGCACTCTTTATTGAGCTGTAATCTCTTTAAAGTCATGTATGATTACAAGTCAATCTTTAACATATATATTAAGAATGATGCTATGAAAGAAGAAGTATCAGCAGCAAAAAAACACATTGAAATGCTGCAAGACATGCAAAACATGTTGATGCAATGATGATAAAACGCAATTGATGCTCAGACAAAGTACTATAATCAAAAACATAAGTTTAAGTTCTTTAATGTTGATGATTTAGTCATACTATTAGCAAAAAATCTGAAGCAGAAGAAGTTAAGCAAGAAGTTATCAAATAAAATGATAAAGTTCTTTCATATACAAGAATTCATAAATAAGCAGATGTATCATCTTGATCTTTTAATCATTTATAAAGTTCATTCTGTCTTTCATGTATTTCTTTTAAAGTTGTATAATCATAGAATAAATGATGATTCTATACTTGATTATTTCGTACTTAAGTTTAAGTTTATTGATAATAAGTAAGAATGAAAGATAGAAAAGATTTTATAAAATTGAAAAAGAAAGAAAATCTTATATTATAAAATACAATGAAAAGAATATTTTATTGAATATAATCAATGCATCGCAAACATTAATGCATTTCTCGCTCAAAGATCTCACCTATTCAAGAAGTCAATAAAGATGCGTGATGATTTTCAGAAGGTTGAAAGCACTCTTGCAACTCACATCAGAATTGAATGCATAGAACTGAATGTTTATCTGCACTTGAGAAACATGTTGAGCGTGAATAGCTTTTGATGCAACTGTGAATGAAGTCATCAGACTGTTACGAGCGTATCAAGACTGAAAAAGGCTGAAGCTTTAATCAATTTGCAAAGTATGCTAGCGAGTACTTTGCGTATTGATTAAAGCTAGTCAGTGTCTCTAGCTCAGATCTGACTTAGTCTCTATTTTCTTTTCTCAACATCTCTTTGTTCAACATCATCTTTCTTTCTACATCACATTCTACTCATGTCATAAACACATTTTCTTTGAGCTTAGTGCAGTCTCTGAATATTACTTATATAAAAGCTTTTGTACTCATCTTCTTCTGTATTCTTAATATTCAGTTATAGTTATTTCTAAAGATCAAGCATTATTCAACTCTGACTTTCGCTGATTGACTCATCTAGACACGATTCTGACATTATATTAAGAATTCATTAATCACATAATATTAATCTCATTACTCATTCAACATACTTGTACAGACAGAACGAGTTTAAAGAAATTTGTTTATCTGATGATCAACGCAATCAAAAGACTGAACAACACTAGAGAGTTTGATAGAATCAACGACAAGACTGTTTGAATTGCTAAACAACTTATTGCTCACTAAGTACACAAAGTTCACTCGATTAAGAGAATCAATTCATTCTTGTAAAACAGACGAGTGAAAATAAGCTGTTCAACTCAATTAAGAGAATCAACGATAAAGAATCTTCGTGAATTGCTTGAGAATCACTCAAAAACTCACAAATCAAAAATATCTTTCTAATCAATAACATTCTTTTCTGAAGATTAAACACTTGATCATACATCTTCATTAATACTGTTGAGCATCATCATTCGCTCAATCTCGTTCTTTCTTCAAATTTCATCATGTCAAAACGTTCATTTATTGAAGAATGTTTTGAAGAATTTCAAAGTCACTTTTCTCAAATCTCTGAGACTGATTCATCAAAACTCTCTAATGCTGAATCATTCATTAATGAAGATGATGAATCATTTGCTGAAACAGTAATATCTTCTGTTTCTATCGAAAACTGAAAGACTTGATGCATGATTCTCAACAGAGAAACAGATTGACTCAACGAGCTGAGTATTCAACGAGACAACGAAATCAAAGAGTTGAAGACTAAACTTCAAACTAAAGAAATCACTTCTTCTGATTTCATCTACTCTGAGCGTTCTAGATCTCAGAAAATACCTGATTCTTTCTGATTTACTGACGAAAAGAATTTTACTTGAGAAAACTGATACAACAAAATTCAGAATAAACTAGAGATCAACGTCGATCTCTTTTCAAATGAATGAGTCAAACTGAGCTATGTACATTTCAGATTATTTGATGACGCAGCTGATGTCGCTCAATCTAGACGCGAACATGACTGTGTCAATCTTTATAAGATTGTCGATGATCTTTTGAAAGAACTAGCTGAGTTGTTCAATGATTCAGATAAGAAAGTCAACTTTCGTAAAGAATATTACAACTTAATTCAAGAATCAAAGAAGTTCAGTGAGTTTTACACTCAGTTTCAACGATTATCTTTCTATCTGAAGTATCACGAAAAGCAACTGATCATTGATTTGAAAGATAAAATAAACTTTCATCTTTGATTCATTTGAATAAATCAATTAGTTCAATCTGATTCTCTTAAAGAGATTCGTTTCTATCTGATTCATTTGAATAATGATCAGTGAGTCATTTGAAAGATCAAGAACAAAGTCAATCTCATCAAATGCATTGATGATTTGTCAAAAATCATCTTTCATAAAGTTGTTGTTACTCAGTCAGTTGATCATTCAAAACCTGATCATCTAAAGTTGCATGACGCGATTTTAACTAGCGTCAAAGAAGCAGACGTTCTAGTTGAAACCTGTTTCATATGTCATAAATCAGATCATAGCTTTAGAGAGTGCTCTGATCGACCTACTAGAATCAATGCAGTGAACAATGAATATGATCGTTTTGAGTTCAATTTCGATTCGAATTTCGATTTAAAAAAACTAGTCATCTCTTCAAAAGTCATTGAAGAAATAGAGATTATATCTTTGTGCAAACTAGATGAAATTCTATCAGAAGAGAATTACTTTGAAAAGTTGTTTCTAATTGACGTCTTTCTTAACTCTCAGAATCGATCTTTTAGTCTTTGTTCTCTGATAGACAGTGATTCAGTCGCTCATATGCTCATACATGCTAATTTAGTCAATAGAGTATGCGAGAAACTAGAAATTCAATCTATATCATTGATAAAAGAGAAGTTAATAAGAGACTATGATGAAAAAATATCTAAGAAGATCATCACTCATAAAATTCTACTCAATCTCATCATTGAAAGTCATAAGAAATTGACTGTATCAATGCTGATAGTTGATATCAATCATCATGAAGTCATATTGAGTAAGCTTTGAATGAACAAAAACGAAATATTATTGAATATGCAAAATGACATCATTGTTTTTTCAAATCAATTAAATACTTTTATTTCGATTTTTTTAATTTCTCTCAATTCAAAGCACTCAAATTAATCGCGATCAACTTTGCTCTCTTTTATCATTCAGACTAAGACTTCTATTATGCTTAAACGATCTGTTTCAACTACAACTAAGAAAGAATCATTCTCGATTCAAAGCATAGATGCAGCTTCATTTAAAACTTTACTGAATTAATTAAAGAAGAATCAGACTGAAGTTTTTGTTTTATTCATGACTGATATTGATAGAGAAATCACGTACAATACTCAGTGCAATTTGAACGTTTTAAACGTCTCTTCAATCAATGAAATGACTCAGAATTTGAAAGATATTAAAGTCAAGCTGTCATCAGAATATCATGAGTTTCTAGATGTTTTTGATCGAGCTCAATTGAATAAACTATCTTCTCATTGCTTCTACAATCATAAAATTGAACTCATCAGTGATTCAATGCTTTCTCACTGTTGAGTTTATCAAATGTTTTCTGTCAAACTTCTGAAAGTAAAGAAGTATTTAAATGAGAATTTGTTGAAGAAATTCATTACTTCTAGTCAAACTTTCTATTTCTTTCTCGTTTTATTCGCTCTCAAAGCAAATGAAGATCTTCGATTCTGCGTGAACTATCAAAAGCTAAATGTCATTTTCAAAAGAAATAAATATTCTTTATCGCTGATAAATAAGATCATTGATAAAATAGTGAATTGCAAGCATCTGATCAGATTGAACATCATATCAACGTTCAACAAACTTCAAATGCATCTTAATAGCAAGAATTACATCACTTTTATCACTGCTTTAGAAGCATATAAATACAAGATGCTATCATTCAAACTGACTAATGAATCAACCTTCTTTCAGCAATATATGAATAATGTTCTATGAGACTTTCTGAACGACTTTTGCCAAGTCTATTTAGATGACATTCTCATCTATAGCAAAATGAGAAAGAAACATAGAAATCACGTCAAACTAGTATTGAGTCGACTACGCGAAGCTGAACTGCAGATGAATATTCAAAAGTGCAAATTCAATGTAAAAGAGACTGTCTTTCTAGAAGTCATTGTATCAGAACTAAATCTTCGTATGAATTTCAGCAAAGTGACAGTTATAGTCAGCTGAATTACTTCGATCAATCTAAAAGAAATTCAGAACTTCGTGAGATTTGTTAACTTCTATCATCATTTCATTAAGAACTTCTCGAAGCTAGTCAAATCATTCACTCAGCTGACTAGAAAGAACATGTCTTTTGTTTGAAACAAGATCTGTGTTCAAGTCTTTGACAATCTAAAGAAACAAGTCAGCTCAATCTTAGTACTTCGTCACTTTAATCTCAAATGACAAGCTATTTTGAAGATTGATGCTTTGAACTATGTAAAAGATGAAATACTATCTCAGTATGATGATGAGAAAGTTCTTCATTCGATGATCTTCTACAGTAAAAGCATAATTCTTGCTGAAATCAATTATCACATCTATGACAAGAAATTGCTAGTCATTATTCAATGCTTTGAACATTGATGACTCAAGCTGAAGTGCATTAAACTATTCATTCAGATATTCATTGATCATCAAGCTTTAAAGATTTTCATGAAAAATAAACAGTTGAGTTGATAACAAGTCAACTATCTGAACATTCTGTCAAAGTTCAACTTTCAAATCATCTTTAGATCAGGCAAAATGAATACTAAAGTCAATGCTTTAACTTAAATGTCTTTAGCAATCGTCTTTGAATCAGCTCAACGACTTAAAGATTGTTTTCAGACTATTTTGATTCTCGATACAGTTAATGTTTTACTTGTTGAATTGAAAGCAAATCTTTATCAGTGAATGCATATAACTAATCAAACAAATGAGTTCTGCAATGAATATAAACAAGCTATGAATGAGAACAAGCTCAAATTTCATATCACTAAATTGAAGAATTGCGAAATCATTGACAGCGTTCTCTTTAAAAAAGACTTACTGTGAGTCTTTGAGAATATGCATACGAAACTGCTACAGAAAATTCATGATCAGCTTTCAATCTCTCACTTCAACAATAAATGAACTATTGATTTAATTCAACGATTCTACTATTGATCAGATCATTAAGTCACAGTCAGACAGTACATTCAAAACTGTCATGTCTGTCAGCAAAGCAAAGCTTCTAGAAATAGCATCAATGAACTTCATCATTCTTTACTCATTTCACAAGAACGCTGAAAAGATATAGTTATGAACTTCATTACTGAGCTATTTCTATCAGAAGACTATAACATCATTTGCACAATCATATATTGTCTTATCAAAGAATGTCACTATGTTTTCTGTCATTGAGAAAACAATGACATCTCAGTTGAAGAAACGGTTTGAATCATGATATAAAACGTTTATCAACTGCATGATTTACTCAGTTCTATTGTTTCAAACAGAGACTCTCAATTCATATCAACTATGTAAAAGAGTCTTTGCAAGCGACTGAGAATCACAGCTAGTTTATTCACAGTCTATCATTTGAAGATCAATGATCAGACGAAACAAGTCAATCAAGATGTTGAATGTGAACTTAGAATTTACTGCAGTTACATGCAGAACAACTGAGTCAAATAAATATCTATGATGAAATTCAGCGACAATTTCAATATCTTCTCAATCATCTCAATGATCTCTTTCTACTTCAATAAAGATTTTCACTCTTGAATGAATTTCAATTCAGATATGATTAACTATGAAATCATTCATGAACGACTGAAAGCTAGAAAAGCAGATGATATTGTCATTCAAATGAAAGAGTTACTGAGCTTTGATCATCAACAATTGAAAAAGACGAAGCTGATCATTGAAGCACAGATCAATAAACATAAACGAGACATTATTTATGAAGTAAAAAACTGAGTTTGACTATTCTTCAGAAATGTCAAAATCATGAGATCATGCAAAGATTTGAAAGATAAACAACTAAAATCATATCAAATCACTGTCAAAGCGAGAGTCTTTTATCATCTTCATTTATCAGTCAGCATGAAGCATCTGCATTTGATGTTCAACTCAAAGCTACTGCAACTGTATTCAGAAAACTTTTTATCAGAACAGCATGCAAAATCTCTCAAACTCATCATTATTGATGAAGATGATGATGAACATTGAAAAATAAATGACATTCTGAACTTCAGACGCTATCAAGATCGAATACAGTACAAGATTAAATGAAAAGATCTAGATAAAGATGATAAATGATACTATGTCAATAAAGATGAATTCAATGACTTCAAGAAAGTTTTGAATGAATTTCATGTGCTATACTCAAGAAAGTCACGCTAGTATTGAAATAACTCAATAAGAAAGCAAGCAAATGAGCTACATTTATGCAAACATGAATTTTCAAAGAAGAGAGTAATGTTATGAGCATATCAAGGCTGAAAAAGGCTGAAGCTCTAATCAATTTGCAGAGTACGCTAGCGAGTACTCTGCGTATTGATTAGAACTAGTCAGTGTCTCTAGCTCAGATCTGACTCAGTCTCTATTTTCTTTTCTTAACATTTCTTTGTTCAACATCATTTTTCTTTCTACATCACATTCTACTCATGTCACAAACACATTCTCTTCAAGCTTAGCGCAGTCTTTGAATATTACTTAAATAGAAGCTTTTGTACTCATCTTCTTCTGTATTCTTAATACTCAGTTATAGTTATCTCTAAAGATCAAGCATTATTCAACTCTAACTTTCGCTGATTAACTCATCTAGACATGATTCTGACATAGACAGTCAAGCATATTCTGATGCATTCTTCGAATTGAATGCATCTTCAATCAAATATGCTACAAGATATTGACTTCACAAACTATTAAATCATCATCTCAATCACGAAGAGTCTCAAGGTAACAGCGAGAATGATAATGAAAATAAAGCTGCTGAAGCAGTTTAGAATGACAAGAACATTCATTCTTTAACATGCAATCATTGTGAACAAATTTGATACATAGTTTCAGTTTTATCGTCTCAACTGCATGTAGCAGTCGTATAAACAGCGAGCGATTTTCTATCTCAAAGAGTTTTGTTCACTTGATACACATAGCATAAAGTTTCTTATGAGTCGATTTAATCGATGTCACAAAAGTGTATGAATTTATTATTATTATTATTGAATATAATCAATGAATATTGAGCGAAGATATGAAAGATGTTTTAAAGTTTATAGAAGTTTTTGAAATGAGACTGAAACATAAGTGAAAATCATAATCACTCACTTTCAAGCATAAACTCATTATTAGAAAAGAAGAATCACTGTATTATAATAGTTTCGTTCTTTAATGAAGTGATCATATATGTAAATCAACAGACAGAAGAAAAAAGCGTAAAAGTGCTTAAACGCGCTCAATAAGAAAGCGCAATCATCATGACATAATAAACATCATGCAATCATCACTTCATTAAACATTTTTCACATGAAACAAGATTGCAAACTTCTTTTTCTTCTTTATTGTCAGATTTACATTGAGACGTGAAGACAGAAATTTGAAAGATGACAGATTATGTTAAAATATATCAGAACAATTAGAAATGTTGATAAAACAATATATAATTGAAATTGAATATATTGTAAAGTACTTTACATTCAGAATTTCTCTGACAATGTCATTGATAATCATCATTTCTTTGAGAATGAGCTTTTGAATTTTTAGAAACTCAAGTTTATGAGTTTCTTTGAAATGATTCTTTACATGAGTTGTTGTCATCAACTTCTTGTAAAGAATTTTCTGATGAACAATGAATGTTTTCAGAATGATGTTTTCTTCTTTATTCTCAATTGCACTATCATGAATATTTTGCAAATGAAAGAATTCATTGATAGTTAAAATGCAGATGTCAAAAATCTAGATATTAAATTATGAGTATTTAGCAAATGTATTAAATAAGTATACTCATTGCAATATAAAAATCTTCATTACTTACATAGTAAACACACTTCTTGTACATTGTCTTTTTCTGAAAGATGACATTACATAGCAATGTTTTATTCTTAATGTGTAGAACTTAAGCACACTTTATACAAATCATTTTATTTAAAGTTTTAAGATCAGCAGCACTTCTTTTGCTTATTTTCACAATTGACAGCTGAAAAGCATCAGTAACAATATCAAGAAGTGAAATAAGTGAATCTCATCATCATTCTTTGATTTCGCGAAGTTTATGAATTCAACAAGATCATTAACAAAGCATCAGTAATCATTTCTTCTTTCATTATCTTTTGAATTTTCTCTTTAATAGCTGAGATGTACTTGAAAGTTTGAATAGTAAAAGTGATGAGCTTTCAATCAGAATTTGATGATATCTACATCATCATGAGTGATTCAGCATCAGCAGCATTAACAGCATCATGATCATCACGTTTGATCAATGTCTTTTGAGCAAACTTATGATACTGTTAGTCGTGATAATAGTCATGAAATCTCAAGTTGTGACATCACTTACTTTCATAATGATCTTGACTTAAGCATCAGTTAACTTCATCATCTTACAACTTTCTTTAAGCATCACTATGCATTCATAACTCATGATTTAAATCTTTTATTCTTACTATACAAATATACTTAAAGTTTGTTAAAAGTAATCATACAATGATAAAAATACAATCATGATTAAAAAAAATGAAGTTGAAGAAAATGAGAAGTTGAAAGAAACTGAAAAAGCGATAAACAAATCAACAATTATTATTCACTCTTGTTTATGCTTTATCATCTTAACAACATCATTTACTTGAAAGATAAACAATGTTTATGTGCTATTTACACGTCATTATTGCTGTCATTTACATCAATTATACATCACATATACTATTTATAATGTCATTTATACGCATTATAATTGAAGATGAATCATCATTTAATCAAAAGTTTTTCTTTTTCTTATTTTCTTACAAAGATTTAAAGATTTTTATTGAGAGCTTCTAATAAAGTGAATCAATGAATGCACGTCATCATTTATCAGAGTAAACAAAAACATTAATTATTGAAATTGAGAATGAACTCACTTAGAAAAGAAGACAATTGTCATGATGAATTAACACATAAAAGTTAAATCAGAAACTAAAGTCAGAGATTAAATTGAAGATCAAATCTGAGTTAACTCTGAAACTTTATGACTTTGTCAAGATATCATTTAAACTACATCATATTTTCGACTTAATATATCATGAATTATGTCGTGCTCAACTTAACAATGCTTGACAAACTTTCTATAGTCAATCAATTCTCTTGAGTTATTGAGAGCTTCTTAATAATTAGCTTTATCATAATATATATTCATTCTGTGTCTGCTTAAAAGATCACATTGTCATATCATTTTTATAAATCTTGTTTATTCATTTAATAGACTCAATCATCACATTTTATTACTTTCTTCAACATTTACAAATATAGAATAATGCTCTTTAAATTAATTAATGAATTTGCTTTCTTTCAGCACTATATTAACAATGTATTATTCAACTGTCTGCATAAATTCTGTCAAACATAATAATAATAATAATAATAAATTCATACACTTTTGTGACATCAATTAAGTCAACTCATGAAGAACTTTATGCTATCTATATTGAGTGAACAAAACTTTCTGAGATAGAAAATCACTCGCTGTCTATACAACTGCTTCATGCAGTCGAAACTATCATTATGAAACTATGTATCAAATTAGTTCACGTTGATTGCATGTTAGAAAATGAGTGACTCAGTCACTTTAAATTGCTTCAAAAGCTTCATTTTCATCATCATTCTTGCAGCTGCTTTAAGATTCTTCGTGATAGTGATGATTATTCAATAGTTCAAGAAGTTAACATTTCATAGCATTCTTGATCGCAAATGCAATCAGTTTAAGCAATGCATTAGTACATGTTTCATTATTTGATGATTTCAGTTGCAGTCAAATCACATGCTATTTATGTCTGAAACATTTCTGAAGTGCAGATAAACATTCAGATTTATGCGTTCAATTCTGATGTAAATGATGAAAGTGCTTTCAACTTTCTAAAAATTATTTCACATCTTTATCATCTTGTTGAACAGATGCAATCTTTGTGTCGAGATGATGTAAACATCTGCAATGCATTTTCTATATTTTTTTCATTGTTGCTTTCACTGACTTCTGTGATACTACACTATTGCAATGCTGTCACTAGTTGAATTTGTCACAGCGAAAGCTAATCACTCACATCTTGACTATATTTTTGCATCTTCTTGAATTAAGTTGTTCAGAAGTGTCACTTTCTTGATGATGAAAAAGCGAGAGATGATGCAATTGACATTCATCAGATGAGTGCATATCAGTTTGCATGCTTATTTGATTTTCTGCATACAATCATTGACTTGACTGCGTAACATGATCTTGTCTTGCAGCATGTTCAAATGAACATGCAGCGAACTTATGTACATTTCTGCTTTCAGAGTCTTGATGCTTACTCTTTTAAATGTTTCTGTGATGTAACACAGAATTTGATTCTGTAATGTTTCAAGTCTACATTTTTTATCTGACAGTTCTTTCTCTTTTTCTTGCTGATGTTAAATTAATGCTTCAAATGCAATTTCTGATCTTACTACTGCTAAGTATATCTGTCTTGCTTTTGTGAAGATTGCTTCTTATGTGAAGACTTCAAGTCAACTAAGTACTAGCATTTATGTGATGTGATTCACTTCAATTTGATGAAGATGCACACTTCATCATAATTTCATGTTCAGTTGTACTTTCAGAACTTGCACGTCTGATTTTGACTTAATAATTGAGCTTTTTATTTATATGCTAGTTAACATGTTAAATCTCTTTGATTTTCTGATGAAGTGTGTAAATTCATACTTTTCTGATGCAAATGTTGCATCATAAGTGTGAACTCATTTCGCGTAAACATCATGCACTCTGCTCAGTATTCTGCAAATTTCTTCAATGAATCTATTGTATGTTAAAATGTTAATATCATTTATGAAGTCAAGCACTTCAATCTTAATTCTTAATGCTTTGCACTTCTCAATCAGACTTGCGTTAAAGAATAGAAAGAGAATCAATAAAATGAAAAATCTTTGTGATATGTTTGCATTTATCTCGTGCATATCACTTGTTTACTCATTGAATCTCAGTGATGTTTCTTGATTTTCAAGAAAGCTGCATGCTCATTTGATTATGTAGTCTGAAGTTTTTTTCATTTTAAGAGTATGCAGAAGTCTGACATGCAAGACTCAATTAAATGCTTCAATGATGTTTAAACTTAGCATGAATACTACGTATTTAATTTTGCAGTCTCATATCATGTGAATCTGATCTACTAGTAGATTCAATGTTAAAATCATGAATCACTTATGTTTCGCTTTTATTTGAGCATCAGATAGCATATGATGAATCTCAACTATATTGCTCAGTCTTTTAATCATGATTGACTTCAGAGCTTTGCTCATGATGTCAAGCAGAGCAATAAGTCGATATGTTTTCAAGTCAGTATAATCACTCTTCTTCAATTTGCATAGTACTATTATTTAAGTCTTTTTGAACTGCTTAGAATGATATCTGTGTGTTACATATGCATTGAATAAACTCGTCAGTATCAAAGTCAGTTTTGCAAGACTCATCTGCAGTATTTTGTTCAAAATGTTTGAGATATCTGATGCTTTGTCTGCTTTTATTCTTTTAATTATTTGTCTCACTTCATCTTTTAAGATGTGTAAGTCAAATGATATTGTCAAGAGTATAAATGAGTTTATGATGTCATTGACATCTGTTTGAAAGAGTAAGAGAAAGAATTTTTCTTGCAATATTTCGATTTTTTTCTCAAACGTTGTTATCATTTGTTCAATGTCACTTCACTTTAATGATGAAAACTGAGAAAGTTTTTTAAATAGCTGACTTTTGATTCTGACTCATTTTGCGAAGCATCATATTGACTTAAGTGCATCGCTCAGCTTATGCATTTATGATCTGAAATGTGCGCGCTTCGCTTGTTGAATGATTTTATTTTTATGATCATTGTGTTTCAGATATTCATTTCACGCATCTAGTGTGCTTTGTATTTTTCATACAATTCGCAGTTATCTTGATTTCGTTACTATTTCTGAGCAGTTTAAATTTCAGAAGTTCTTTGCTCAACTTGATGACTTTGTCAAGAAGATAAATTTCTCAATGATTTTTTGTAGCATTTTGATTATTTTACACATTCTTTCATTCATCATCATCTTGCTGTTCAAAGAACGATTCAACGAAAGATGCATACGCAGATACACACTCAATGCTTCTGTGTTCATTTTCTTTGATAATCATCAAGTTGAAGACTGTACTGAAGTTGTTTGTAGACAAAGTTCTGTGACAATCAAAAAATGATTTGATTCTTGATGCAGATCAATGCATATCTTGCACTTGCATGTCATGAACTGTATTTTCTCGCTGCTAAAGACTAGATTAATAGTTGTAAATTGATTGTAAGTCTTACAAGTAATAATGTCTAATTTCAGCAATAATTTCAGCTTAGTATTAGTAATGATGTCAAGTAAACTGTTAATTGTTGCATGTCAAGTGAAGCATCTTCATTCTCTTCAGTGAGAATGATGTAGATTGAAATCTTTCATGATTAGTTGTTTGCAGTCGTCTTTAAATAGCTCACTTAAGCAAGAAATGATTGAAAATCTCTTTGTAAATGTAAAGAATAATGAACACAAATTGTAAATGTTTATAAGTTGCAACGTCTGTGTTTTGTTATCTGTGTTGCAAGTTAATATTCTGATCAAGCAAATGTTTGACTCAGTTGTTTCTATCAATCATTGATTGAATCTTAAGCATTTGTTCACATATATGCAAGTTCTTAACTGTAATGATGTGTTTTTCACTAGATAAAAGAAGTTGTGAGCTGAGTTAAATGATTATATGTTGTTAATGTTGCAATTTTGCTTCTGTATGATTTATTGAAAATATGTTGCATACGTTATATGCAATATACATAAAACATGACTTTTATGCTGATTTCTCTCTTAGTGAGAGATAGTTTTTCTCGTCGCAGATTCACAGTTCAAGATGAGCAAAATCTTTCATTGCTTAAATTTTAACAGTTTACTTCTTAAGCATAAGTTGCAGATGTTTCATCAGTGATACATATATGTATTGCAGTCAATTTCTTCTTTAATCACATTAACATGTGTTACTGTTCTTTCAAGCTATACAGATGATGTTTTCAACTAGAAATTGATTTTATCATTAAGATATTCAAGAGTCAGAGTTCAGTGAAGAAATGAGATTCTTGAGATCAACAGTTGTCATCATTGTATATCACATCTTGCAAACACTCACTTTACTTGTAAAATATGCAACTCATTTGTTTTGCATTATTTATAAAGATCTTTCTTGTGCAGATTGATTGTGTCTTGCAAAGATGTTTATATGCTACACTTTTAATCAGATAGTGTAATTCAATCATTCTTTATTAACTTGTTTATGTTTCTCTTCTTTTAACAAAGTTTTCTCATCAGCATATCATTCACATATAAAATGTCTATGTTTGAACATCTGTTAAATGATATTAATGAGATTCTCAAGTTTATTCATGTCAAACTTAATGAATCTCATGAGTTGCTTATGTTGTAGTAGCAAACACACAGTCTTAACAAGATTTATACGTAGTTAGCATGTAAATTTAAAGAATGTTTATGATTTAAGTTCTTTTTACTAATCATTCTCAACAAATCAAACACAAGAGTGTTCTGTCTCAATTCTTATCATCATGACAACAAAATACTGAATTGAATAATTTTTATAAATGATTTTTCTTGTAGTTCTGCATTTTATTTGACTTTCTCATCTGTATGCAAATTGCTTATAAAATGCACATTAAGATTATCAAAGTTTGTGTGATTGCAAAAACTCTGCACATGATCAATGCACAGCGCTTCATCATCATGTAATGCTTCAATGTTATTCAAACTTTTGATAATTTCTAGACTTTACTGTAGCTAGATAGTAAATTCGTAGTCAGCATTGTATACAGATGAGTTTCATTGCTGATCTGTCAAACATACTTGAATAATATTCTCATTTACAGTAAAACATTGAAAGAACATAAAACTCATGTGAAAAAAGTGTTAAACAAACTTCATAAAGTCAATTTACAAGTAAACAATGACAAGTATGAATTCAAGATTTAGAAAATCTTGTTTCTTAAATTATTAATATTTATCAATAATTTGTAAATGAATTCTTGAAAAGTAAATATGATTTAAAGCTGAAAAGTGTCTTGATCATTAATTTATATGCAAATTTTCATTAACTTCTGCAATTTCTATCAATGATTCATAAAGAACTTTTTAAAGATTGCTTAATTCATGATAAAGCTGACTTGAAAAAATTATTTCTTTAAATGAACAAAAATCTGTCAGATGATCTTTGAAGAACTAAAGTGACAAGTGATGATAGTTTTTATTCTGAAACATTTCAACTCAATTAAAAAAGTTATTCTGAAAACTAACTTCTTGAACTATGTCAATGACGAAGTATTATTTCAATATGATGATGAAAACATTCTACATTTAATGATCTTTTATAGCAAGAACATGATTTTCGCAAAATGCAACTATGAAATCTATGACAAAGAACTACTGATCATTATTTGTTACTTAAAGCATTGATACTCTGAATTAAAATGTATAAATATTTTAATTAAAATCTTCATTGATTATTTAAATTTAAAGTACTTTATAATCATTAAAAAACTGACTTAATAATAAATTAAATGAGTTGAGAAGTTATTTGAATATAACTTCAAGATCATATATCAGTCAGAAAAACAAAATCTGAAAGTCAACATACTGATTAAAATGTTAAATGTTAAGTTGATTGAAACAAATAATGATTGAAAGCTATATCAGCATCAAATGCTATTGTCAGAAAGTAAGTTTAAATTGCAATTAATAAAAGCTGATTAAAAAGATGATCAGAAATTTGATTTAAATTTAACTCAGATCGAAAAAAAACAATCACAACGCACGCATCACAAATTTTGAAAAAGAGCACTACAAACAAGGCAGAGTGAATCTAGAAGACGATTAAACAATGATGAATTGCATGAATTGCAGCAGTGCTGATTCGAAGACGATTGCAAGCGACGTCGATTCATTGCAAGAAAACAGAGATGCAAGATCAAAACACTCACATGATGATGAAAAGAATGTTGCTAACATTATTGATCTACTAATAAAGATATCAACGTTAGAGAAAGAGAAGAGCAAAGATCATTCGTGAAAAGAGATAGCATTGAAGCTGATTCAACATCTTTGACTCGACTCAGAAGAAAAACATCACGCGAATCAGAACGCATTCATCGCGAAGAATGTACAGAAACTGAAGGCATCAGTTCAACTGCTTAACAAGCAGTTGCATACACAGAAAAACACACGTCTTTCAACGAAAATCACGTCATGAACGAACGTGACAAGAGAAGAAATAGCGACGAGAAAGCAACGTTTCAGAGATGACTCGTCGTCGCTTTGCAAGAAATGAGAAGTCATGATTAAGATAATGAACAGAAGAGAAATAGAAGAGATACAGAAGAAGTTGATTGAACAGATTCTACAAAGAATTGCAGACGTGTTGACAGATCAAAGAAATCTAATCGTGTCACTTTGCAAGCTGAGCAGCGATGACATTTTCCTTCACGCAGTTAGCTCAGATGCTTGAGCAAATCTGAAAAAGACTCAGACATGAGCAAAAGAAATCGCGAGTTTGACACGCGTAGCACGTTGAATCTTCACAGTGCTGACACATGAAGTACGCACTACAATAGACATGAGCAATCAAGAAAAGATCATTGAAAGACTGATAAAAGATAACGCGAGACTTCATGAAGATCTGAAAGTTCTAAGAATAGTCTGACTCAAGAAGATAGCAAATAGCGAAAAGACTCATTCGTCGCTCATTGTAGAGATCGCGATCGAAGTGATGACGAATCGACTAATGAACGTGAGCATGCTGAACTCATATCAAGAATGTGCATGCAAGCTATTTGAAAAGAACTGTCGCATCACACAGTGCTTCAGATGTCACGAATTTGATCACATGACTAAGATCTGCAGAAAGAATCAGCGCTGCGAAAAATGCGCAGACAAGCATCACATAGAAAAGTGTGTGATGTCTTTGAATAAAAGACGTTGCGTCAACTGCAACGAAAATCACGAATTCTGAAGACGCATCTGTCTCAAGTGATGACAGCAGATAAAACAAGCGTTCGAAATCTATAGAAATAAATCATTCAGATACTCTGAGACGTCTAAATACAATTGCACATTCTTCTCGCTGTCTTTAAACTCTTTAGATTCAACGAACTCTTCAGGTTTAACAAATTCTTTCGATTCAACAAATCTCTCGAGCTCAGCAACAGTCATGCTAAAAACACGCAGTTGAATCGCTGACAAATCAGCTTGACAGATAGTAAAGATCAAGAAAAGATGAGTCGATCTTTTTTCTTGCGTGAGTAGTGACTCAGACGAGACGACATCTGAGCAGATTCAGAAACGTTCAATCAGAAAGTGAGAAAGATGATCGATGATCAAAAGCATACAAAGAGTCTTCTTATTGCAAAGTCAACAACAGCTATGAATAACTCTATGATGAAACAGTCTTTTCTACGAATTCTACAGTACAACATCAGAAAATCATTAAGAATTCAAGAATCATTTCTAATTAACAGAGAAGTTCGCGAATTTAACATAGTAACTATACAGAAGCAAGATTGCAACAACAACGACTTGCAGTCATTTAGCTCAGCACACAACTTCTTTCATCTAGTGAAAAACTCGTCATTTCAATCAAGAACATGCATATACATTAACAAACATTTAAGACTCGATCAATGAATAGTAGAAACAGCTGAGTCAGACATTTGCTCAATCAAAATATTAACTTGCAACACAGACAACAAAATGCAAATGCTAAGACTTCTAAACATCTACAACTCATGCTCACTGTTTACTACATTTACAGAGAGATCTTTAATCATTTCTCGTTTGAATGAACTACTCAAGAATGAATGTAAATAACTGATCATAGAAGATTTCAATTTACATCATTCTCACTAAGAGAGACGAAGATGCTTCACTCGTCATACGATGACTGATACTCTACTAAACGTCATTACAAACGCAAGGCTGAAATTATTACTGAAATCAGACACTATTACTTGCGAAGCTCACAATCAATTTACGACGATTGATTTAGTCTTTAGCAGCGAGAAAATACAGTTCATGACACGTAAGTGCAAGATATGAATTGATCTGCATCAGAGATTAAATCATCTTTTGATCATCACAGAGCTATATCTACAAACAATCTCAGTGCAACTCTTGACTTAATGACTTTGAAAGAAAATGAATACAGAAGCATTAAGTGCTTATCTGCAAATACATCTATCTTTGAAACGCTCTTTAGACGACAAGACTATGATGAATGACAGAATGTGTAAGATTATCAGAGTGCTACAGAAGATCATCGAGAAATCTATTTTCTTGACAAAGTCATTAAATCGAGCAAGAGACTTTTGAAATCAAAGCTGCTTCAAAGTAGTAATGAAATCAAGACGACTGCGAATTATATGAAAAACGCAAGGCACATTAGAAGCGTGAAATGAATATCTGAAGCACAATGATCATAAAAACAAGATTATTCAACAAACGAAATGCGCACACTTCAGAACACAAATGCATGAGCTGAGCGAAGCACTCAAATCGATATGACGCTTTGCAAAATGAGCTAGAATCGAAAGTCAGCTATCTAAAAAGCTTTCTCAGTTTTCGTCACTGAAGCGAAGCGACATCGATCATATGATAACAACGTTCGAGGAAAAAATCGAGATACTGCGAGAAAAGTTCTTTCTCTCATCTTCTTAAGCGAATGTTAGCGACATCGCAGAATCATTCATATCTCTGACAGTCTCATTCAATTCACGCATCACAGAAGATGAAGTGAAGCAGACAATCAAATGAGTAAAAGCAGACAAAGCATCGAGCGCTTCAGATATTTCAAACAGAGCGCTTCAAGTG